>JAABUM010004652.1_pt1 | contig 15261 bp, 16 predicted proteins | sample 5559161 | NCBI WGS metagenome assembly JAABUM01 (sample SAMN10711868, study PRJNA513369) | rock metagenome | isolation source: Antarctica rocks | place: Antarctica: Victoria Land, Siegfried Peak nord
ACTCTTCTACTCCGTATCGCCCTTCTTGATGAACGACATCATGCCGCGCAACTGCTCACCGACCTGCTCGATCTGGTGCTCGGTGTGGCTGGCGCGCATCTCCTTGAAGTTGGACTGGCCGTTGACGCGGTTCTCGTCCATCCACTTGTTCGCGAAGACCCCTTCGCGGATGTCGGAGAGGATCTTCCGCATCGAATCCTTGACGTGCTCGTCCACCACGCGCGGGCCGCTGGTGTAGTCGCCGAACTCGGCGGTGTTGGACACCGAGTAGCGCATGTACTTCAGGCCGCCCTCGTACATGAGGTCCACGATCAGCTTCATCTCGTGGAGGCACTCGAAGTAGGCCATCTCCGGCTGATAGCCGGCCTCGACCAGCGTCTCGAAGCCCGCCTGGATCAGCGCGCTGACGCCGCCACAGAGGACCGCCTGCTCGCCGAAGAGATCGGTCTCGGTCTCCTCGGCGAAGGTCGTCTCGATCACGCCCGCCTTGGTGCAGCCGATCGCCTTGCCGTAAGCCAGCGCCACTTCCTTGGCGTGGCCGGTGGCATCCTTCTGGATCGCCAGCAGACCCGGCACGCCCACGCCCTCCTGGTAGAGTTCGCGGACACGGTGGCCGGGGCTCTTCGGAGCGATCATCGTCACGTCCACGCCGTCCGGCGGGGTGATGAAGCCATAATGGATATTGAAGCCGTGCGCGAACATCAGCATGTCGCCGGACTTCATATTCGGCCTGATCGACTCCTCGTAGACGGTGCTCTGCAACTCGTCCGGCACGACGACCATGATGACGTCCGCCTCCGCCGTCGCGTCGGCGACATCGAGGACGCGCAGGCCACGGGCCTCCGCCTTCACGCGGCTCTTGCTCGTCGCGGCCAGCCCGACGCGCACATCGACGCCGCTCTCTTTGAGGTTCAGCGCGTGCGCGTGGCCCTGGCTACCGTAGCCGATGACCGCGACCTTCTTGTCCTTCAGCGCCGCAAGATCCGCATCGTTGTCGTAGTAAATCGTGACCGCCACTATGTTTCCTCCGTTGATGAGTCGTGAGTCGTGAGTCGTGAGTCGTGAGTGAGTAGTCAGTAGTCAGTAGTCAGTAGTCAGTGGCCGGAATGAACCGGATTTATGCTGACGCCCGACGCCCGACGCCCGACGACTTTTCTCACGTCTCACGCCTCACGCCTCACGCCTCTCCTTCCATTCATCCCGCAAGATCGCATACATCAATAGATCGTCGTAGCGCCCGTCCTTGCGGACGTAGCCGCGTAACAGCCCCTCGCGGCGCATCCCGACGTGCTCCAGCACCCGCGCCGAGGCGGGGTTGCCCGGCAGGCAGGTCGCCTGGATACGGTGGAGGCCCAGTCCCGCGAAGCCGAACGCCGTCACCCGGCGTGCCGCCTCGCTCATGTAGCCCCGCCCCCAGTACGGCACGCCAAGCCAGTAACCGAGTTCCGCCCGCTCGTGCGCCGCCTCCACGCGGAGGGTGATCGCGCCGAACAGCGCAGCGGCGACACGATCGGCGATGGCGAAGGTGTAAAAACGCCCTTCCGCCGCCGCCGCGACGTGACCGGCGATCCAGCGCGCCGCCAGATCGGACGGATATGGGTGCGGGATGTTCAGCGTCGGCGCGGCAACACGCGCATCGCCCGCCAGTTCCCGCACCAGCGGCGCATCGGATGCCGCGAATGGCCGCAAGCGGAGCCGTGCCGTCTCCAGCGTCGGCACGGCGATCATCTTCTCCCCTATCGGCCCTCCTCCTGCTACCATAATCCCTTCGTCCACATCCAACACGTTATCATACAAGCGAGGAGGGCGTTCGATTGAACGCCCCCGCTCGACGTGTTAGCTTTCTCCGGCCCCGCTTGCGACCGCTACGCGCCCGGTACGGGCGATCTCTTTAATCCCGTACGGGCGCAGCATGTCCAGCAGACTATCGATCCGCGAGACGGTGCCGACCGCCTCGATGACCAATGAGCGGGGGGCGACATCGGCGATCCGCGCGCCGAACATCTCGACGATCTCGCGGATCTGCGGGCGCGTATCCTCGGAAGCGGCCACCTTGAAGAGGGCCAGCTCGCGCGAAATCAGGCGCTCGTCGCTGAGGTCGGTGACCTTGCGAACCTCAATCAGCTTATAGAGCTGTTTCACCGCCTGCTCGGTATCCGCCTCGTCGCCGCGCAGCGCGATCGTCATGCGCGAGAGGCCCGGCTGCTCGCTGGCCCCGACGTTGAGGCTATCCACATTGACGCGCCGTCGGCGCAGCAGGCTCGACACCCGGTTCAGGACGCCCGGCTGATCGTCCACCAGCACGCTCAGGGTGCGCTCGCTGGTCCCGAGCGGGGAAAAGTCCGATAGCATCGCCACGATAGTACTCCTCTGCGAGTCGTAAGTATTTAGTCGTCGGTCGTCGGTCGTCGGTCGTCAGTTCATCGTTGTCGGCCGCGAGGCGGTTGTAGGATCAGTCATCGCTATCAGCCAGTTCTGACGACCGACGACCGACGACCGACGACCGCTTCCTACTCCACCGCCGCCGGGTCTTCCTTGAACATCATCTGCGAGTTCGCGCCGCCGGGCGGCACCATCGGATACACGTTGTCTTCGGGGTTGATGCGGATCTCGACGAGCACCGGGCCATCGACCGCGCGGGCCTGCGCGATGACCGACCACACGTCCTCGGGGCGCTCGGCGCGCAGGCCGACGATGCCGTACGCATCGGCCAGCTTGACGAAGTCGGGCGAGGTGATCGGGGTGTGCGCGTAGTTGCTGCCGTGGAAGAGCTGCTGCCACTGGCGCACCATGCCGAGATAGCCGTTGTTGAGGATCATCAGGCGCACCGGCAGACGCTCGGCGGCGATCGTCGCCAGCTCCGGCAGCGACATTTGGACGCCACCATCGCCGCAGATCGCCCAGACCTCCGACTCGGGCCGCCCGACCTGCGCGCCCATCGCGGCGGGGAGGCCGAAGCCCATCGTCCCGGCCCCGCCAGAGCTGATCCAGCGATCGGGGGCCTCGTAGGCCCCCCACTGCGCGGCCCACATCTGATGCTGGCCCACATCGGAGGTGATGATCGCCTCGCCACCGGTCGCGGCGCGCAGGGCGGCGATCACCTTGAATGGGGAGATCCCCGGCTCGTCGGCGGAGAAGTCCGGCGTCGGCGGTGCGACCCGCCAGCCCTCGATCCGCGCCAGCCACTCGCCGCGCTCGGCATGGGCCACCGTCTCGACCAGTCGCGCCAGCACCCGCTTCGCGTCGCCGACGATCGGCACAGCCACTTTGACGTTCTTACCGATCTCCGCCGGGTCGATGTCGATGTGGATCACCGTGGCGTTGGGCGCAAACATATCGACCCGCCCGGTTGCGCGGTCATCGAAGCGCGCGCCGACCGTGATCAGCAGGTCGCACTCATCGATCGCCTGATTGACGTGGCGATGGCCGTGCATCCCCATGAAGCCGATCGCGTTCGGGTGCGAATCGGGCAGCGTGCCGAGGCCGTGCAGAGTGAAGGCGACCGGGAGATCGGCCTTCTCCGCGAGCCGCCGCAACTCGTCCATCGCGCCGCTGATGTAGATGCCATGCCCGGCCATGATGACCGGGCGCTTCGCCGCCGCGATCAGCTTCGCCGCCGTCTTGATCTGCCCCATGTTGCCGTTCATCGTCGGGCGATAGCCGGGCATATCGATGACCACCGGGCCGCTCGGCCTGGTCGGCGCAACGATCGTCGTCTTCGGCAGATCGATCAGCACCGGGCCGGGTCGCCCGCTGCGCGCCAGGTGGAACGCCTCGGCGACCACGCGCGGCAAATCCTCCACCCGCTCGACCTGATAGGAGTGCTTGGTGATCGGCAGGGTCACGCCGATGATGTCCACCTCCTGGAAGGCATCCTTGCCGATCATCGGCAGGCCGACCTGCCCGGTGATCGCCACCAGCGGGACCGAGTCGAGCATCGCGTCGGCGATGGCGGTGACGAAGTTCGTCGCGCCCGGTCCGCTCGTCGCCAGGCAAACGCCCACCCGTCCGGTCGCGCGGGCATAGCCCTCGGCGGCGTGCGCGGCCCACTGCTCGTGGCGGGTGAGGATGTGGCGCAGGCGCGGCTCGTAGCTCGGCAGGACATCGTACAGCGGGATCACCGCGCCGCCCGGATAGCCGAAGATCGTGTCCACCCCTTCGCGCAGCAGCGCATCGCAGAGGGCGTGTGCGCCGATGTAGGGGCGACCATCGGGGGTGCCGGTGGCGGTGACCGGGGCCACCTGGGTCGTCGGCGTGGCGGGGGCGGTTGTCGGGGGTAATGTCGCGGTACTCATGCCGATCATTCTCCGTGCTGATGCGTCCGATACGGGTTCATGCAGTCGGGGTTCAATGGGCCAGCCACCGCGCGGCGAGCGCGAGGACGATCTCGGCGATGCCACAGCCGACGAGGGCAACCGTCGCGCGGATGATCAGCGCATCCCGCCGCTCGGTCGCCCGGGCGATGACCGCCGCCCGTCCGCCGTGGTCACCGCTTCTGTATCCGCGCGCCGCCATCGTCTCGCCTCCTTCGTACACAGCCATAGACAACAAAAAAGACCGCCCGTTTCGGGAGGCCTCAGTCATACTCGCTTGTACTCGTGCGTTACCGTTTGCCTCCCAAGCAGTTATAGCCTCCCAATAAGGAGGAGGCTAATAAGTACGAGTACGAGCCCGAACATCGGAAGGCTGAATTGTCCGAGTCGGTGCGTCGTGCTCACGCTGCTTGGCTCCAAGGGCTAAAGACACGTTACGGCAACTTCGGTCATCCTACCAGGGCCGATCGGCCCTGTCAACCCATCCGAGCCCGTTATTTGTTCCGAATACACGATCTACCCCCCCCACACTGGTGCGCGGCACGATCCGCCAGCCCGCACACTGCCACCTTCCGCCCCGCCCCATCGCATCGCCAAACCACGGTCGGTGCCATACGACGGCGATATTGCCCCCACGGCCCCTCCCCAAACGCCTCGCCCACCCGTCCTCACTATCGGCACAGCCGCTGTTGCCGCTGGCCGGAACGGAGGAGAACGATAACGATCGGGAGGCGCTGCTTGGATCTCGTGATGGAAGGAAGAGGGGCGGTCGATGGACTTCACGCTGACGACCGAGCAACGCGCGTGGCACGACCGGGCGCGCGACTTCGCGCAGGGGACGATCCGCCCGCAGGCAACGGCACTCGACCGCGCGGGGGCGTCCCGAACGCGCTCGTGGCGGAGTTGGGGCGACGCGGCTTCCACGGCCTAACGCTGCCGCCAGAATGGGGCGGCGTCGGCGGCGACACCATCGCCTATTGCCTCACCCTCGAAGAGTTGGCCCGCGCCGACGCCGGGATCGCGATCACCGTCGAGGCCCACATCTCGCTCGGCTGCGCTCTGCTCGTCGCCTTCGGCACACCGGAGCAGCGGGCACGTTTCCTGCTGCCCCTTGCCGGCGGCGCGCAACTCCGGGCCTTCGGGCTGACCGAGGCGGGGGCCGGGACCGACGCAGACACACTGCTCGCGGGGATCGGCACCGACTACACCGCCGAAGCCCCCGCTGGGGAGGCGGCGCAGGCACCCCGCTGACAACGCGCGCGCTGCGCCTGCACCACGACCGGCGATGCTACAATGGTCACCAATCAACGGTGAACATACGCAACCCTGTCGCGCCACGAGGGAGGAACCCATGACCATCGCACGGACGACCGCCCTCGGCCTACAGTTCGCGGTCCTCGCCGATGATACGGAGGAATCGATTTTGGGGAGTTCGCTGCATCAGGGCGCGATCACCGTCCTGCACGACAGCCTCGACGCCTGCGGCAGGGGGCGCGGCCTGCCCTGGTTCGTCGGCAACCAGATCAGGATGCTGATCCCGCGCGTCGGTGGCCGCCTCCTGACCCTCTCGCCCGATCTCCTGATCCACCCGACCCTCAGCAGCGGCTCGCGCGACTCGATCATCGTCGCGGCGGACGGCCCCCCGGCGCTGGTGCTCGAGATCGCCAGCCCGTCCACCGCCCGTGCCCGCGATCTCGCCGAGGGCACGCCACGCGGCAAGCCGGCGGCCTACGCCGCGCTCGGCATCGCCGAATACCTCGTCTTCGACCCGGTCGGCGACTATGTCCCCGCGCGCCTCTGGGCGCGACGGCTCGGCCCGCATGGCTACGAGCCGTGGGAACCAGGCGACGACGGGCGCTGGCACAGCGCGCTCGGCATCTCCTTCGTGCCGGACGACGCCTTTCTGCGGGTCCACGACCAGGACGGCCAACTCGTCCTCACCGGCCCGGAACTGCGCGAACGCAACCGCCAGCTAGAAGCAGAGGTGCGGCGATTGCGCGGCGAGTAGGAGGACAAGTCTTCACTGCCGCCCATCCCTGGACACGTCGATCGCGTTCGCGGCTTTCCGCACATGCCAGACTGGATCATCCAAGAGTATTCGCCGTGCCTCCACGATGAACGTGGAATCGCTCGTGGCAAGGACCATCTCGATCGCGGCCTGTCGCAGGTAGGGATCGGGGTCGCGCAAGAAGCGCTCGGCCAATTCACGCGCATCGTGTGGCGCGAAGCGGGCCAGACTCAGCAGCGCGCATCGGCAGACATGAGTGTCCGGATCATCCAGCGCCGCACGCAATACGCCCTCGGCTTCGGTAATACGGGTCGCAGCACCGAGCACAGCCGCGACCTGCCAGCGCGTATCGCGATGCCCATGCACGATCAGCCACCGGAGAACCGGCCAACAGCGCTCGATCTGTTCGCGCGCGAAATCGGCCAGTAATTCGTCCTCTTCGGTGATCGCCCAGTAGCGATCGAGGTCGCGCAACGTCGCCTCATCCAGGCCAACGCCGCTCATCAGCCCCTCGGCGACCACCACCAACTCGCCCATCTGGGGATAATCGGTCTGCCAACCTTCTTCGCTCCGATCGGCGGTCTCCGACCAACGCGCCCAATGATTGAGAAACATGGAAAGTTGCGAAGGTGCGGCACTAACCCTTACAGCTTCGACAGCCGCCTTCAGCTCGTCCCTACGCGGATAGTTATGCGGCCAACCCGCTTCACTATGAGCGGCAGTCGCCCACCAACGTTCATGATCCCGATGGAGGGCAGCAAGGTGCTCCAATGGCTCCATAGCGGGCCTCCTCTTCCAGCCGCTGATCAGCGTCACAATTGTAATAGCAACACCACTTCGCGGAAACCCCGCGCCGCAGGACCGTTTCCGCCTATGATAGTGGTGACCGCGGCGCGGTATCATCGCGGCGATGGAGGTGCTCAACGGTGCGGATACTGATCACCGGCGGGACCGGTTTCCTCGGGCGGCGCGTGGCGGCGTTGGCGATCGCACGCGGCCATCGCGTGCGGCTGCTCGGGCGCGACTTCGGCGCGGTCGGCGCGCTGCTGGCGGCGGGGGCCGAAGAGTGCCGGGCCGATCTGCGCGATCCGGCGGCGATCCGCCACGCCTGTGCCGGAACCGATGCGGTGATTCACGCCGGGGCGCTCTCCGCGCCGTGGGGGCCGCGCGCCGATTTCTTCGCGATCAACGTCGGCGGCACGGCGGCGGTCATCGCGGGCTGTCGGGCGGCGGGTGTGGCGCGGCTCGTCTACGTCTCCTCCCCCAGCGTCACCTTCGCCGGACGCGATGTATGCGACGAGACGGAGGCCGCGCCCTACCCGCGCCGCTTCGCCTCGGTCTACTCGCTGACCAAGAAACTCGGCGAGGACCACGTCAACGCCGCCGCGCGCGACGGCCTCGCGGCCACCATCGTCCGCCCCAAGGCGATCTTCGGTCCCGGCGACAATGCCCTCCTGCCCCGCCTGCTCGATGCGGCGCGGCGCGGTCGGCTGATCCGCATCGGCGACGGCCAGAATCGCGTCGATCTCACCTACGTGGACAACGTCGCCCACGCACTCCTGCTGGCGCTCGACGCGCCCGCCTCGATCGGCCGCACCTATACGATCACCAACAACGCCCACCCGCATCTCTGGGGCGTGATCGGTGCAGTGCTGCGCGGCGTGGGACTGCCGGACACACCGCGCCCGATCCCCCTCCCCGCCGCGCTCGCCGTCGCCGGGCTGCTGGAGGCGCGCGCGCGTCTGACCGGGCAGGAGCCGTTGCTGACCCGCTACAGCGCCGCGATCCTGGCGCGAGAGCAGACCTACGACATCGCCGCCGCCCGCCGCGACCTCGGCTACGTCCCGCTCGTCTCGCTCGAAGACGGCATCGCCCGCACCCTCGCCGCCCTCAACGCCGACTCGCCAGCCATCACCGGAGCCTGACATGCCCCCACCCGCCCCGTTCGCGACGCACGAACCACGACTCACGACCCATCTCCTCGACACCGGCTACTGCGTCGCGGACGAGGCGACGATCCTGCGCGGCGCGGCGCACCGGAGGATCGCCTGCCACGCAACGGTCGCGCTGCTCGGCCACCCCACGCACGGCTGGACCCTTTTCGACACCGGCTACGCGCCGCGCATCGTCGACGCGACGCGCGGCTGGCCGTTCAGCCTCTACCGCATGACGACGCCGCTGCGACTCGGCGCGCGCGGGGCGGTCGTGGACCAGCTCGGCGCGCTCGGGCTCGTGCCGGGCGACATCCGGCGGATCGTCGTCTCGCACTTCCACGCGGATCACATCGCCGGACTACGCGATTTCCCGCACGCCCATTTCATCGCCAGCCGCGCCGCCTGGGCGGACGCCGCCGCGCGCCGGGGCCTCCGCGCCCTCCTGCGCGGCGTGATCCCGGCGCTGCTCCCGGACGACTTCGCGACGCGCGCGACGTTGCTCGGCCCGTTCACCGGGCCGCCCCTCCCCGCGCTCGGCCCCACGCACGATCTCTTCGGCGACGGCGCGGCGCTGCTCGTGGCGCTGCCGGGGCACGCGCGCGGGCAACTCGGGCTGCTGGCACGGACGGAGCGCGGCCCTCTCCTGCTGGCGGCGGACGGCTGCTGGCTCAGTCGTTCCTACCGCGAGCGCCGCCCACCCGCCCGGTTCGCCGGGCTGATCGCCGACGATCCGCGCGCGGTGACGACGACGATCGAGCGCATCCACGCCTTCGCCGCCGCCCGCCCCGACGTGGCGATCCTCCCCACCCACTGCCCCGAGGCGTTAGGGCGCGAGTTGCGACGCGAGGCGGCGTGGCTCCGCGCCGACGAGGCGACGCGATGAACCGCAATGCGTCGATCGCCGCCCATTTCCTGCGCGCGCAATGGCGCTGGCGCACGCTGCGCGGCCCGCACCTCGACCGTTACCATGAGCGTCGGGCGCGCGCGATCGTTGCCTATGCCCGCGCGCACAGCCCTTTCTACGCGGCGCACTGGCGCGGCCACGACCTCGCGGACTGGCGGGGGCTGCCGCCGGTCGACAAGGGGCTGATGATGACCCACTTCGACGATTTCAACACGCGCGGCATCGGGCGGAGGGGGGCGGAAGACGTGGCGCTGGCGGCCGAGCGGAGTCGCGATTTCAGCCCGACGATCGGCGAGCTGACGGTCGGCCTCTCCTCGGGCACATCCGGGCATCGTGGCCTCTTCCTCGTCGGGCCGTGGGAGTCGGCGGCCTGGGCCGGGACGATCCTGGCGCGCACGCTGACGCCGCGCCCCGGCCCCACCCGCGTCGCCTTCTTCCTGCGCGCCAACAGCAATCTCTACGAAGGACTCGGCGGCCGACTCGTGCGCTTCCGTTTCTTCGACCTGATGACCCCGCTGGCGGAATCGATCGCGGCGCTCGATGCGTTCGCGCCGCACTACATCGTCGGCCCGCCCTCCCTGCTCGGCCTGCTGGCCGACGCGCGCGAGGCGGGGCAGCTGCACGCGCGCCCGGAGCGACTGCTGGCGGTGGCCGAGACGTTGGAGCCACAGGACCGCGCGCGGCTGGCCGACACCTTCGCGGCCCCGGTCGGGCAGGTCTATCAGTGTACCGAGGGGTTGCTGGCGATCAGTTGCGCGAGGGGCGCACTCCACGTCCAGGAAGATCTGGTGGCGCTGCAATACGAGCCGTTGCCGGGCGACGCCGGGCGCGTGACGCCGCTCGTCACCGACCTCTGGCGGCGGACGCAGCCGATCATCCGCTACCGCCTCAACGACGTGCTGCGACTCGACCCCGCCCCCTGCACCTATGGCTCGTCCTTCCAGGTGCTCGCCGCTGTGGAAGGGCGACGCGACGACCTCTGCTACTTCCTGGACCCCGACGGCACGCCGCGCCCCTTCTTCCCGGACACGATCCGCCGCGCGATCCTCTTCACCGACGCCCCGGTCGCCGACTACCGCGCGACCCAGGAGCGTCCCGGCCAGTTGCGGGTCGCCCTCGCGCTGCCGCCCGGCACGCCGTTCCCCCCGGTCGCCGCCGCCGTCCGCGCCAGCATGGCCGACACGGTGACCAGTTACGGCTGCCAGCCGCCCGACCTGACGATAGCGGAGGGCTTCGCCGCAGAAGAAGCGGGGACCAAGCGGCGGCGCGTGCGGCGACTCGGCTGAGGGGAGCAGCGCATCCGAGCGACAGATGGTGTTCCATACGGCCTTGCCCTGCATCAGGGACGGGGGTATGGTGCCCCTATCGCCACTCGTTCCGATGATTGGGAGCAAGCGACCACCAACAGCGCCCCAACGAATGAAGCGCGACCAGCGACACACGCCGATGGTGGGGATACCGCGTAAGGAGCACAAACCGATGGCCGAACACCTCGACTGGTACGCGGAGATGCGCGCCACCAGCCCCGTCGCACCCGGCGATCAGCCCGGACTCTACGATGTCTTCGGGTACCCGGAGGTCCGCACCGCCCTCTCCGACCATGCCAATTACTCCAGCGCCCGCGCGATGGGTGGCGGTGGCAGCGTGATCGGCGACAGCCTGATCGCCACCGACCCGCCGCGCCACCGCCAGTTGCGAAGCATCGTCGACCGCGCATTCACGCCGCGCGCGGTGCAGGCGCTCGGGCCGCGCATCCAGCAGCTCGCCGATGAACTCCTCGACCAGTTCAGCGGCGCCGAACTCGACTTCGTCGAGAAGTTCGCGATCCCCCTGCCGGTGCTGGTGATCGCGGAACTGCTCGGCGTGCCAGCGAGCGACCGCGCCGACTTCAAGCGCTGGTCCGACGCGGTCATCACCGGCGATTCGCGCGGGATGCGCGAGATGATCGGCTATTTCCAGGGCTTGATCGCCGCGCGGCGCGATGCGGGCACGACCGAGGGCGATCTGCTCGGCGCGCTCCTCGCCGCCGAAGGGGACGGGCAACGCCTGAACGAGCGGGAAGTGCTCGGCTTCTGCGTGCTGCTGCTGGTCGCCGGCAACGAGACGACCACGAATCTGATCGGCAACACCGTGCAGGTGCTCTCCGAGCAACCGGCATTGCGCGCCCGCCTCAACGCGGACCCGACCCTCTGGCCGAGCGCGATCGAAGAATCGCTGCGCTTCCGCTCGCCGGTACAGTGCATCTTCCGCGCGACGACCACCGACATCCGGCTCGGGGGACAAGACCTCCCCGCCGGGAGTTATCTGCGTGTCTGGATCGGCTCGGCGAATCGGGACGAGGCGATCTTCCCAGATGCGACGGCCTTCGACCCGACGCGCACGCCAAATCGCCACCTTGCCTTCGGCGTCGGCATCCATTTCTGTCTCGGCGCGCCACTGGCACGACTGGAGGCGCAGATCGCCCTGACCGCCCTCTACCGGCGTTTCCCCGAACTCCGCGCGATCCCCGGCAGACGGATCGACTACCTCCCCAGCCTCGTCGTCCACGGCCCGACCACGTTGCCCGTTACGTGGTAAACAGCCGCAGGGGCGCGATACAAGCATGATCTACGGGGCGGGGCACATGCCCCGGCCCGCGCCATTCCGGCAATGCCCGGACCCGCCGCGCCGCTAGCGGGCGAGGGGTGTGCCCCGCCGTCTATGGCGACGGAAACTTTTGTCGCGTATAAAGCGTATCCAGAGACGATACGCCGATGCCGCGATCGAGGGATCGGTGGCGCGTTGGTGTGAAGGAATGATCGGTGATGCTCCCGGTACGCCTGGCAGGTCTCGGCAGCTATCTCCCCGCACGGCGCGTCACCAATGCGGAACTCGAAGACCGCCTCGGCATCGCCCCCGGCTGGATTGCGCGCGCGACCGGCGTGGAGGAGCGGCGCTATGCGGGCGACGAATCGGCCTCGACGATGGGTGCCGCGGCGGCGCGCGCTGCGCTGACGGCGGCGGGACTGGTGCCGAACGATCTCGACGCGATTGTGGGGGCCGCCGCCGCACCGCAACAGGCGATCCCCTGCACCGCCGTCTTCATCGCGCGCGAACTGGGGCTGGCCGATGGTCGCGCCGCCTGCTTCGATCTCAATGCCACCTGCCTCAGCTTCCCCTTCGCCCTCCACGCGGTCGCCGCGCTGATCGCCGCCGGGGTCTACCGGACGGTGCTGATCGTCAGCAGCGAACTCGCCTCGCGCACCCTCAATCCCAATGAGCGCGCGAGCGCCGTCCTCTTCGGCGACGCCGCCGCCGCCGCGATCGTCACGCGCGCGGAGCCGGGCGAGGCGAGCGCGCTCTGGGGGGCGCGCTTCGTCACCCATCCGAGCGGCGCGGAGCATACCGTGGTGCGCGGCGGCGGCACGCTGCATCACCCCAACGACCCGAACACCACGCCCGAAGATAACTTCTTCCACATGGACGGGCCGCGCATCTATCGGCACGGCGCGCGCCTGATCGGCCCCTTCCTCGATGGCTTCCTCGCCGACCTCGGCTGGTGCCGCACTGACCTCGCGGCGCTCGTCCCGCACCAGGCGAGTCGCCACGCGCTCGACCTGTTGACCGAGCGCCTCGGCTTCACCCCGGCCCAGGTCGTCAGCAACATCGCGCAACGCGGCAACTGCGTCGCCGCCTCCCTGCCGCTCGCCCTGGCCGAAGCGGTCGCCGCAGGTCGTATCCGGCGCGGCGACCGCGTCCTCCTCGGCGGCAGCGGCGCGGGCCTGACCCTCGGCGCGGTGGGGCTGACGTACTGAGTCGTGAGTACGCGGGTCGTGAGTCGTGAGAGAGGGGCGCGGGAGGTCATGCGGGGCTCAGCCGATCGCCAGCGGTCCACTCGCAACTCACGACTCACGACTCACGACTCCCCCATCGCCGTCATCATCGGCGCGGGTTCCGGCATCGGGCGCGGGATCGCGCTGGCGCTGGTGGGGCGACGGGCGGCGGCATTGGAGGAGGTACGGGTGCGGTGCGCGGCACTGGGAGTGCGGGCGGTCGCGCTCCCCACGGATATTGCCGACATGGCCGCCCGCGAGGCGCTGCCGGGGCGAGTCCGCGCGGCGCTCGGACCGCCGGGGCTGCTCGTCCACGCCGCTGGCGTGCTGGCGGGCGGCGAGTTGGGCGATCTGGCGACCGGCGCGATCGAGCGCGCAATCGCGACGAACCTGACCGCGCCGCTCGCGTTGACGCGCGCGTTCCTCCCCGACCTCAAGGCGACGCGCGGCGGCATCATCGTCATCGCCAGCCTGCTGGCCGAAGTACCCTTCCCCGCCGCCAGTGTGTACAGCGCGACGAAGGGCGGGCTCGTGGCGGGCGCGGCGGCGCTCCGCTACGAGGCGCGCGCGTGGGGCGGGCGGGTCATGGTCGCCTATCCGCCGAGCACCGCGACCGCGATGACGCGCGACATGGCCCGCGCGGCGGGCTTCCGGCGTTACCCGCGCGCCGACTCGGACGTCGTCGGGGAGCGGATCGTGGCGGCGTTCTGCGCGGGGCGGCGAGAGTGGCGCGGCGGCATGGGCGACCGGGCGCTGACCCTGGCCTACCGTCTCGCGCCGAGCCTCATCGGTCGTGCGCTCCGCGCGCAACGGGCGCGCGTGCGCCGGATGATGCTCGCCCCCGCCCGCGCCGCCACGCGGGATGCAGAGGCTACGACTACTACCGGGACAGGCAACGACCGATGATCGCGCCACGCCACGCCTGTTCCCGGCTCGCGATCGGCCTCGCGGTCCTCTATGCCCTCGATCGCGCCATCAAACTTTTCGCGCTCGGGGCCATATTGCGCCGCCCCGCGCCGCCCGCGCCCGTCATCTGGCCCTCGGTCACGATGCTGCACCCGATCACGGCGACAACTGGCGGGCGTTCGCCGCTCGCCGCGAATCTCCGCGCCTGCGCCCGCCTCGACTATCCCGCGCCACGCCGCCACCTGCTGCTCTGCGATGCGGGCGCAATGGCGACCCTCGCCACATGCCAGGGCTTCCTCGCCGCGCATCCCACACTCGACGCCACACTCGTGACGGTGTCGCACGAAGGGGGTCCGGTCGCGCCGAAGATCGTCAAGCTGATGGCCGGACTCGCGCACGCCGCCCCGTCCCACGCTGGTAACGACGCGGTCCTCTGCTTCATCGATGACGACATCGCGCCCCGCCCCGCCGCGTTGCGCGCCCTCATCGCGGCGCTCGGCACGCCCGATAGCGGCGTCGGGGCCGCGTTCGGGTTGCCCTGCTACACCAACTGGCGGGGGCCGTGGTCGAGCCTGCTGAGCGAACTGAATAACGCGAACTTCCCCGGCGCATCGGCCGCACTGGCCCGCATCGCCCCGCCGCCCCGGATCACCGGGCATCTGGTCGCCTACCGCCAACACCTCTTCGCGCGCGCGGGCGGCCTCGATGGCCTCGCGGATCAGATCGACGACGACTTTGCCTTCGCCCGCCGCCTCCGCGCGATCGACGCCACCATCGTGCAGGCTCCGGTCGTGTACGACGTGGACAACGATCTCGCCTCCTGGCCGATCTTCGCGCGACAATTGCGGCGCTGGTTCGTCCTCCCCCGCCAGGCGATGGTCGGGGCGCTGACCGGGTACGAGGCCGCCTCCGGGATCGTCGTGAGCATGGGCGTGCTCCTGCCACCGCTCGTCGCGCTCCTCGCGACGCTCGCGCGGCGACGCAGCGGCGCGCTGGCCCTGGGCGGCTGCCTCACCACCTACGCGCTCGCCGCCCAGGCCAGCGAACGCCTGCTGCAAAACCCCGCGCCGCGCCCGCGCGGGCGACTCTGGACGCATCCGCTCGTCGCGCTGATCCTCCCGGTCGGCACCCTCGCCGCCGCCCTCTTCGCGAACGATGAGGTCGAGTGGCGCGGCCAACGCCTCAGGATCGCACGGGGTGGGCGTTACGAGCGCCTGCCATGATGCCTCGCCGCTATCGAAGGCGAGTGACGTGATCGCATATGGATACGAGCCGAAGTTCTTCGTGCGGAGACATAGAAACTGTCTGATAAAGGGTGGCGCGAGGGTGGTAAGGTCGCCGTCTCGCCGCATCGCTCGTTGTCTTCCCGCGTCCGAACTGGCGA
>JAABUM010004653.1_pt1 | contig 15260 bp, 32 predicted proteins | sample 5559161 | NCBI WGS metagenome assembly JAABUM01 (sample SAMN10711868, study PRJNA513369) | rock metagenome | isolation source: Antarctica rocks | place: Antarctica: Victoria Land, Siegfried Peak nord
GGGTGACGGGCGCGGGCGGCGAGGGTGGGGGGACGGCGTATGCGCCCGGGGTTGGGGCGGCATAGGCGCCTGGGGTCGGCGCCGCCAGCGGGGCGGCCAGCAGTGGCGGGGCGGCGAGGGTCACGGGGACGGGAGGGGGCAGCCCAGGCGGCGGGCCCGCGGCGAGCGCCGGGACAGCAGTCGGGGCAGCTGTGGCGAGCGCCGGGGCAGCAGTAGGGGCGGCAGCGGCGGGCGGGGCTGACCCGACCGCGGCCGGCAGCGCGGCGCCGGTGGCGCTGAACTGTGCTGAGGTGGGATACAGCCCAGTTGCGAGGCTGGGGATGACGCTCCTGGTGGGTGGCGAGAACAATGCATCGATTGAATAAGAGTACCATGGAACCATGGTGTTTTCCGATGTGGCAAAGAAGGGTACATGCTTAGCAAGGCAGCTGTTGCAAAACACAGCTCTCCACACGATAGTGCCAAACAGCAGAAAGAATACAGCAGTAGGCCGCATGCACAAGAGTTGGCGACGCACGGCAGCAGCAGGGGCTGGCCAGCAGCGCTGGTGACCTGCAGGTCGAAGGGCGCCGACGGCAGCCGGCCGGTGGACTGCCACACGGCGCCAAAGCTGTTCTGCAGCGGAATGAACGAACCCTGCGCACATTACGAAAACCAATCATGGGATTTGTTGGCCGAATTGTCCTACGGTGGATCTGGACCACGATGCACCTGTGTAGGGCAGTCTTCATAGACAGCTTTGATTTCCCACATCCTCGAAGACTCACCTGGCCGGCAGTGCGGATTGACACATTGCTCAAAGCACCCGGGCCCGCAACCTGCTTCCATCAGAACATACCAGCTCATCTCAGCAGGTGGCGGTGTCCCCCAATAAGATGCGATGAGGCACAAGGCGCTTTGGTGTGGGCAAGTCGACGCACATGAAAAATGCTTCGGGCAGTGGATATCCCTGCTCAGGCCGTGTCTGTTGATGCTGCTGGCAGCCTTTCGATGCGTCGACTGTCAGCTTGTGCTAGCACCTAGCAGCAGACACGAGACCGGCAAACATATGTCAGAGTGGGGTGTGGTCAGCTCACGCGCCTGTTCGAGGGCGAGCTGCAGGTAGCCGCCCTGCGACGGCCGCACGCTGCGCACGTCGACCACCATGTTGCCCGGCGGCGTGCACGCCACCTGCAAGGGCACGGGCGGCATCGAAACCAAATGGTCGTTTGGAAACCCAAACGACCATTAGTTTCATCGTCGCAGCAACCTTGCAACCTTCAGTGGCATTGAATCGCTGGTGTCGTCGAGGATTCCGCTGCACCTGACGGAAGCGGATGGGTACGACGCCGCTCGGGCTGCGGTTGGTGAGGTTCTGCTCAAAGACGGCAAACCTGCAGGCAGCAGCAGCAGCATGCCAACGAGCAATGTGACGACACACGTTGCGCACTGCTGCATGCTGGGGAGGAGCACTCCTAAGGCAAGCCTGCTGCGGAAAGGATCCCGGTGCATCCGTGGTTGGGTAGATAGACAGGTGACGAGGGGACGGCAGGGGGTCGAGGAGCGGATGCGCACGGCAGGTTGATTCGGTTCAGCGCGCAGGTGTCGCAGCGGTCCGCTATCAGCGCCTGGACTGGGGCGACGCCCTCGCACCTGGTCTGCGGGACAAGTGCTCAATGGGCATGATTCACTAACGGTCGTGATGACGAATGAGACTGCGGCTGAGGCAGGCCATGGTTCCGCCCACACCAAGCCTGCTGTGCCGGCAAAACTGGCACAACAATAAGCCGACGTTGCTCCAGACTCGTTGGTGACCAGGTTGACGGTTTTTCAAGAACGCGCACCGGGGCGGTGCACTGCAGCTCCAGGCAGCGGCCGCAGCCGTCTTGCGGAGGAGAGTCGGATCCAAACAGGCTCGTGGTCAGGTTCTGGCTGATGGCGGCGGCAGCAAAGTACGGCCACGCGAATTGCTGCACAGGTGAAGGGATAGAGGTGTGGCATCACAGACATTGGGCACATCACGCCACAAAAAATGGCGGCGCTGCAAAAAGCCTGGCGAATTGCAGAAAACTGGCAGCGCATGCTCGATCGCACGCGGGGCACTGAGCGTGCGTTTATTTCGTAGCGTGCAGGACTGCACACTAGAGGCATTTGATGCGGACTTACCCTGAAGGCTCCAAAACCACAGGCTCCGATGATTGGGCTACCTGGTGGGTGGTTGGGATCAACATCCTATGACAACACACACACCTTTGCAAAATCGGCAGACCTGCTGCACGGTGCGATCGCATGACATCATGACACAGCCCAGTTCAAACGCACGTTGGGGCCGGCGTAGTGTCCTGCCTCTCCTGCGGAAGTACCAGAACAAACAGCATTGGACTGTGGCATGCACATCGCCATTCCGCCACGCGGCGGTTACTTGCTGCGCAGGCTGTGCATGGGCAGTGAGAAACCACACGCAATACAGCACCATTGCAATGATTAATCAAGGCGTTGCTGAATGTGATCTGGTGGACCAGAGGGCAGCCGCCCTGACAGCAGTGGGCTGAAAGTGCCGCAGTGGGCTGAAAGTGCAGAAGTCACAGTCAGCATCAGTGCAGGGTTGGTGGCCAGCTTGAGACGTTCATGGGGTTCTTCTACATCATCAAGCACGCACCTTCGACGTACGTGCTGGGAAGGCCCTGGCTGCTGACGAAGCCGACAGCTGTGAACTGCAACAGAAGCAGCAGGAGCAAGCGGCAGGCTCCCCAGGCCATCCTTGATCCAAGCTGCTGCGGAAAGATTCAAGATTGAAACACGTTGCTTGCGCAAGTTGTATTGAGCGCCTGTGCGGTGCGAGCATCCAAGCTGGAAGCCAAATCCACGGGCCCGACAGGCGACGAGATCCGCCCAGGAATGGTGCGGCGGGATGCCCTTTCGAGCTGCAATGGGGTCCAGATGCGCGCATGAGCTCATCGCATGCGAAGCCACAATCACTGCTGAAGGGATGCTCCCTTTTTAGCAGATTCTTACATCCTCAATATGCCTTGGCGCCTTAGACATATGTCCATCTTTCATCTGTCCATGTTTGCGAGCTGCAACGATGATGCAATCATGTCAGGCTGAAGCTGAATATCAATACCACGAGAAATCCGTAAACGTTACAACCTCATCCGCAGTCGTCGTGCGCGGCAATCGGCCAGACTTGCCGCACAAGACGGCTGCTGGCCGCGCTACCCTTGCACAAAATCTGCATTGCTATAGCCGCGCAAGCTGATGCTAGTGACTAGAACTGGACTGAAGTCGAGTGATTGCCCGGTGTGAAGGAGGGAATGGCGTTCCTGCGCAGATGCGGTAGGCAGTGAGGTACAGTGAGCTGACATGACAACCGCTCATGCAGATCGCCAGGGGAAGCAAATGGACCGACACAGAATTCGCATCTGCGGATCCTGTGTGCAGGATTCGAAAGCATCACTGCGATGAGCATGATGCACCAATAGATGGATCAAAACACGAGGAGGGTTGAACAGAAAGCGCACGCGGCAACGAGTGCCTGGGCAGCAGAGGGCGCCGTCATTTGGACGTCGAAGGGCGGCGGCGGCAGCTCGCCTGTGGACTGCCAGACCGCGCCAAACTGGTTGACGAGCGGCACCCAAGGTCCAGGGGCAGCTCCGACCTGCTGGAATGAGGGACCAGTCACAAGTCATAAGTCTGGCTGTGAGCCTGCTGCCAATGATCATTCATGTCAACATGGAATGTCTGCAGTGAGGTGCGCGCTGCCAGGACATCATAGTTCCACAGCATCGCAGATACGCAGCCCTCTGGAATGTGTTTTGAGTGCCATGTTGCAAGCGTGTTAAGCAATGGCGTGCATCAGACGATGAGGTGCCACACCTGCACGGCGTGGCGCAACGCGACTCCGCCAATCGATCCCACCCCTGCCACCTGCACACGATGAGCAGCATGGTTGTGTTTTCATCATACCGCCAGACAGGCCGTCCTACAGGCACGACCTGCAATGCTAGCATCCGACAACTTGCATTGGGCAGGGCATTGCCAATTGCTTTGAGTTGAACTAGAAAACTTTGAACAGTGACAACCTGCTCCAGGGTCAGCTGAATGAAGCCCCCGAGGGAGGCGCGGCCAGAAATGACATCCACGAAGAGTTTGCCTGGCGGCGCGCACGCCACCTACGGCGTCATTCCCATACAGTATGGTTTCACTGCCGAATGTGAGCGGCATTCGACAATGCGCTCCAGGCCTTGATACTGTGAATATGGAGCTTGGCCGCCACCGATCCACAAAATCTCGGGGGGCTCCAAAAGCACCTGGCGGAAGCGGATGGGGACGGTGCCGACGGGGCTGTTGCGGGTAAGGTTCGTGACGAAAACCGCGTACGGCAGGTTGATCTGGGTTGGCGGGCAGGATGTGCACGTGTCTGCGACCAGCGCCTGGAATGCTGTGCGGCCGGCGCAGCGTGCCTGCGTGAAGCGGAATGGAATTGGTTTACGACCTTGGTGCGCTCGATGCAGGCACACGTTGGAAAGCTGATCGACAAACTGCCAAGCATATTGAAGTATGCAAGTGGAAAACGAACCTGATCAGTACACTGGATCTCGAGGCAGCGGCCGCATCCGGCGGCTGGTGGGTCGCTTTTGCCCGCCAGTGGAAAGTCAGGACTCACGGCGGCGGCGGCGAAGTAGGGCCTGGATTACTACAAAGGTCCTTGAGGATGCCACCTCCCTCACAGGTTTCGCGCAGTAGCTCCTTCCAGGTCATAAACATGTCAATTGCAAGATAGCCATTAGAGAGGAGACACTTGGAGTCGGCTTTGCGCACCAGACGAAACGCCGCAGAGCGCCGAAGCCGCAGCTGCTCACGATGCATCACAGGAAGCTCAGAGCTTGGACGGGCATGGCGTCTTCGGACCTTGTGCATAGAAAAGCCCAATGCTGTCTGTCCTACCTGCCAGTGATGGGCACTCCAAAGGGGTGACCGGGGTCTGTATCCTGCGCAAATGCACATTGGCAAGTTGGAAATGGATTTAGACTGCCTGAAAATGAGGTTCGCTTCAGCAAGTTTTCATTTAATAATAATTCAGTCCGTTTGCAAGAAGCAGTCACTCCGTTGCAATCAGGGTGGACAGGTGAGACAGCTGTGCGGCTGCCTCGCACATTGGGCCCTCCGTAGTGTCCCGACACGCCTGCACACCGCCAAAGTTACAACGATGATCCAGCAAGCCCTGCAACCTGCTCCTTCGCCGCATGATGATTTGGAAATGTCTGATTGTGAGCTGGGCACTGGGCAGTGCACTCATGACAGGAGTGTGCCGTGCTGCGGTACAGGCAAGCGACTGCAGGCCAACCTGTGGAGAATTCAGTCGGCAGAGTCGTTTGAGCATCGGAGGCGACAGACCCAACAAGCAGAATCAAACCGGCCACGACAGGCACCTGCATGATGTTGTCTGAGAAAGTCGACAGCAAATATCACCGGACAGATGTGCTGTGCTATTTCCCACCAAGAGAGCGACGCAAGAATGCTGGGCGAGCGCGGACGGCTACGCAAAGCAAGCATGTGCGCGGAGGTGCCAACGCCGCCGGGCAATTCCTAGGCGGGCCCAGGCCGATCTTGCGGGTGGCCCCAGCGGTCTGGGACTGGGCGTGTCGATTCGAAGAAACAATCGCGTTACAGCTGATTCATGGAGCGCGGTGGACATCACAATCCGACACGCGCTCACGGGCGATGCCACCCGCAATGTAAAGACAGCGTCTGTAGGTGTGCGAGCAACTGCGCTGCCTCCTGCGGCGGCCTGCACACTTTGTCAATCCCGAGACGTCTAAGCGAACTTGCACTGCTTGTGGTTGCGAAAGTCGTGACACGACAAGCCAAACGTGGGAAAGTACTGCAGTTTGGGAGTTCACACCAATACCGGCGGCCAGGAAAGGCGGAGAGAGCCCCCCATGCCCGCCGCGAGGCCCCGCGGGCTCAAAGCTGCGGCTGCTGGCATCAGCTGCCGCTGCCCGGCCGTCCAATTGCAATTGCAACAGCATGGAGAGTCACCGTGCGTCCCGTCACGTGACGTCAGATTATTTTGGGCCTCGTCCGCTGCCGCCGCTGTCCGCTGCCGCGCAGCAGGGGATGTTGCTGGCGGCATGACAGCCGCCGGCCAAGGTGAGGGTGCAGGCTCCAGGCCTCGAAGGATCGGCTGCTGCCAGGGCTCCACTGGCCCGTGATCAGCCCGTGCATGCTTGGAAAATGCCTTCGCTGGATCGAACTTTACTGCCGCTGGCGCCGCTGAGGAGCTGGCGCGGCGGCGAGCGCCTTTGCGCCGGCGCACTGCCCGGAGCTGCTGGCTCTACAGAACCGTCGCCATGGCTGAGCAGCCTGCGAAAACGCACGAGAACAATTCAACAGGTCCAGGTCCCCACAATTCTGGGTTGCTTGTCAGGAGCAATTGCCGCGCCCCCATCCTGGCACGTTCATCAGAGTGGGGACCCAGACGGCACCGGCGCTTCTGCGGGCTCTTGTGCTGCAAACCTCAAACAGCGCACCTCGCTCGTAGGCGCCGCCGCCGGCCTGGCAGCAGGCCTCCTTGGAGGGCCACACCGGCATGCCCTGCTCAAGGGTGACGTTGCCGGGGCCGTCCCAGTAGCTCGCGCACACGGTCATGTTCTCCTCGCAGCTGCGGGCACAACATGCGGATTTTACGTCACAGACGGATCCAACAGGCCTGAGGCCGGTGATGACAGAGCGAGGACATGCACCTGCACAAGTGTCCCTTCCGGGCAGCCAGTGGTGCATCCCAAATGGCGAGGTCCAAGAAGCAGGTCCTGACTCTCAGCTCACCAGAACAGCAGCCTCCATTCCACTGACTCAGTACACAGCAGCAGCAGCAGCAGCAGCAGCAGCAGCAGCAGCAGCAGCAGCGCAGCCAGGCTCGAGAGGCCGGGACTGCAGAGGCTCGGGCCAGAGCCTGGAGAAAGGGGCAGAGGGCTGCTCACGTGGCGAAGCCGTGCTTGGTGGCGGGCACCCAGCAGCCGAGGTCGCACTCCTTGCGCGGTGGCGTTGCGACGACGGCCTGGCGCATGCGGGACGCAAAGTGCCTGATGATGTCAAAGGTGGAGTGGTCGGGGCGGACGCCGTATTCCCCCGGCCCCACGCCCAGGTACACCTGCACGTCCCACCGCCAGAACAGCGCGCCCCGCAGGATCTTGCCCCTGTGCCAGCATGAGAGCGGGCCATTTGAACGACGCCTTGAGTGTCACAGTCTGCGAATACACGAGTCGTCACTGCCAGGTCGCGCAGGATCTTGCCCCTGCAGCAGCGCAGCAGCAGGGGTTTTAAACACTGGTGCGCTGCCCTGTAGCACATGAGCAGCGATATCAAGTCTTGCCTCCGTCCGGCAGGCGTGCACGCCAAGCAGCTGGAAACAGCTGCGCTTCCAGGTTCTGCAGCGGTGCGCTGGCAGCGCGGTGTTTGTGCAGAAGCGCTGGTATCTCTGCAGTCAATAGGAGGACGACAGGGGAAAGAGGAGGGACGCACGCGAAGACGGAGTCCATGGTGACGCCGGTCATCGCCTCATACACCGGGTTGCGCTTCTTCTCGATCATGCCCTTCACAAAGTCCTTCTCCCACACGATCTTGCCAAACTCCTCCAGCAGCAGCGGCTTCCCCGTGTTGGCCTCCGCATCCTCCATGTGGTCCGTGACCCACTTGACCAGGAACTTCTTCTGCTTCCTGCGGCGGGAACGGATGCGCTGTCAGAAAGGGGACTTTGTTCTAGTATCGGACGTAGGGCTTAGGGTGTTGGCCTCCGCGTCCTCCATGTGGTCTGTGACCCGTCTCAGGAACTTCTTCCTGTTCCTGCAGCGGGGAGATGAGCGCGAGGGCTGTCAGAATGGGAGTCCAGAACCACTTCTCAACAGGATCTTTCTGGCTCTCAAGGCGCAGTGGCGGCAGCATGCAGTGCAGGCTGTCAAAGCAGGCCAGCAGCACGGTGCGCACGATGCTCAGTATGGCGCTAGCATAACTCGCAACGCAACGCATATGCTGACACAGCAATTATCTGCGCCCGAAACCCTGTAGTGCCCTTGCCAGCCAAGATGCGTGTATGTTCTGGAGCTGGTGGGCAGCTGGTGCCGGCGCAACCTGCTGACATGTCACAAGACCAACAGACCTGATGGTGGTCATTCCAGCACAGCATGTCACTGACAAAGACAAGAAAACGCACATCTCCCAGTTGTCAGGCCACACGTGGATGCCGCCAAAGTCGATGCCCTTGGCGTTGGTGTTGTTTGTGAAGTCCTGCCCTGTCTGCGTCGCCCACCTGCACATTGAAACAACATCAGAAGTTAAAAAACGCGCTGCAGGGGAGGAGTTGCCTGCCACTACATTTTGGAAGCCAAAGACAGCATCAGGAGTCAGAAAATGTGCTGCAGCAGTTGCATGCCACCACACCTCCATCACGCCAAGGATGGAGCCATATAGGTGTCTGCCTGCCACACGTAACTCAATGCAGTCATCCCGCTCGCACCGGGAGGCGGGCATCTGGGGGTTGTCGTCGGCGCGGGGGTTTTCGGCGCCCCAGAAGCCCTCGCCGCCAGAGGTGACCAGGTGGTTGGGGTCCAGCTCCTTCATGTACCCCGCCATCTCCCCGATCCATGCTGGCAGGCTGTCCACACACTCCGGCACCTGTTGGAAGTTTCATTTGAGCGTCATTTCTGACGGTGTTCAGGTGTATTGATAAAGCTCCGCTCCTGCGTGTAACCCCGCCATCTCCCCAATCCACGCCGGTCAGCTGTCCACGCGCTCCGGCACCTGTGGAATCCAGGGTCAGGCTTCGATCTCCGTGCTTGATCGTCGTCTTGCTGGGATGTGCCGCCATGTCCATGTCCACGTTGGCAGCACGCCCTTGCACTCCGGCGCCTGCCGGCAGGGGTGACAGGATCAGTTTGCGGTGGGATGCCGTCACGATTGGGCACACTGGCCTGCTTCACAAGGCAACCAAGACCATCTGGCGGGCAGGCTCGTCGACAGGCACACAGGCAATCGAGAGGGTCCAGACTGCGCACCCGCCACGTCTCGCAGCGGGGCTCGTTGACCAGGTCCCAGGCGAAGATGGTGGCGTCGTCCTTGTACTTGCGGCCGCTGATGGAGTTGGTACGCTCCACAAGCGTCCTGCAGTGTATTTGACAACAAAGTTTGACAAATGCACGAAGTGAAAGAGACGGAATCAGCATGATCGTAAAACTCCAAGTTGAGCGCGTCCTTTCATGTCAAAGTTAGGAGACTGAGCAAAGGCATATGCTCACAGCAGCCACGACTGCCTTGCTCGCCCACTGTGCTGGCCAGACAGGGATTGCAAAAGCGATGAACAGAGGAAGGACTGGCCACGCACTTCAGGTGGTTCTTATACAGGGACTTGCAGCCGTCGTCGGACCAGAACACCGCGTGGCGGTCCACCTCATAGTCCTTCGTCTCCTGGTCGTACTCCTGCGACACAATAGAAGCCGATAAGGGTCAAGAATGGACTACTTTGTCATATTGTATCCTCGTCAACCTCGTAGTCCTTCTTCTGGTCGTACTCCGGTAGGAGTGACAACTGTAATATCACACTGGCATTGTCAGTGTGATCAATGGCGAGTCGGCCAAGGATCGGCCAGCAGTTGCCACAGTGCTAGGACTGCGATAGCGAGCAGGCAAAGCACTGTTGAACCTGCCAGACCTTCTCCTCTGGCCGAGGCTTATGTGCAAGAGACCTGACAAAGCAATGAACGCCCAGAGAAGATAAAGACAGTGCAAGTTCATGCATTTTGCCGCCTGACTCATGTGCGTGGCGGTGTTGCCGGGGTCAGCGGGGCGGGCGGCGGGAGCTGAGGGACATGACTAATGCAGTGCATGCCCAGAAAAGAAAATCCAGGAGGTTGGAGTCTTGACTCACGTGCGTAGCGGTGTCGCCGGCCTTGTCGGCGGGGCGCTCGCGCGTGCGGCGGGGGCTGGTGGCGGACCAGTCCACGAACTCGTCGATGCCGCCAGAGTACTTCCAGTTGTCCAGCACCGACAGGATGACGCGCAGGCCGTAGCGCCGTGCCTCCACCAGCACAAAGTCCAGCGCCTTGAACACCTGCGTTCTTGCATGGGAGGTGACGACGTTGAAAAGTTTGTGAACAACAACTCAGATGCGTTGCACTCGCAGCTTGTTCTCTGGATTGCTTCAAATTAACAAGGGGCGTCGCAGGTGCAACCAGCACAGCTCTGCCGCCAGGGCGCCAGCTGGTCAGCTGATAGACAGATGCTACAATGCACCGAAAGCCCACCTTCTCGTTGTAGACGCCGGGTGCGGTCTGCAGCACGAAGTTGGGGTCAGTTGTGTGCGCAAAGATGCGCATCACGTTGAGGCCCATGCCGGACGCCTGTTTCAGCGCGGATCGCACCAGCGCTCTGCCTTTTTTGCCGCCTGCATAGTGGCACGAAGCGTTCAGTGGATATCGCTGATTTGGAGGAGCCTGCAGCTTCAAACGAGACCAAGGCCGCATCACACTCGTGACAGTTTGGCGGGGGTGCAGACGTTGGCGTCATGCTGGGGAGCCCTTGCAGCGATAGCCTACCTGGTGTCCTGTGTTCGTGTGCGAAGACGAGCACATTTGACACCAGATGGTGCGCGTTGAAGCCCGCTGGGTACCATGGCCGGCACGACAGCTCAAACTGCAAGTGGCAATATGAAGTCAGAATATGTAAGATCAGCCAGGAGGAGTGCGAAGCTCTGCAACGACAGGCACATGGATTCTGACGTGGGTTGTCAGATGCAAGCACGTGGACAGGCTGCCTGCCTCACCTCTGTGCCACGGACTTGGATAAAGTCATTGTCCTGCGGCGGAGCCCCGACGCCGCCGTATCTGAAGAACAGGAAGACCAGCAGGCCGACCGTGCCCAGGATGGTCCACTTGCGGCGCCAGATCCACCAGGCGCGGATGCCTCGCCGCACGTCCTGCGAGTCGCTGACTGAGCCCCAAGCGCCAGGGGAAGGCGCGCTGCATGTCACAACATGGGGGACTGTTATTATCACACGCCTTCGCGAGCCACCGAGTCTTGTAACGCAGCAACGGTTGCACATACGTGCTGTCAGGGATGGTGCGTCAAGGGCCAGGGCAAGACACTTGTGCTTTCGTGTGGTACCAGCCTTGCTCAGATGCACCTCGAAAAGCAAACAAGGTTCAAGCGGCCGCTGCGCTCCCGCCCCACCGTGCAGAATACCCACTACCGTCTCATTCTGTAGGGCTGACCCTCGAGACTGTGCGCGTGCTGTCGGCGCTGCGCCGGCAGCCGACGAGAAAGAGGATGGCAGCCACACCCACCTGCCGGCGAAAACGTCTCCCGTCGTGGCCGGCACGAACGGCTCCTTCTCCGCGTCCGAGGCTGACAACTTGTGGCCGTTCGTGCCTCCGTTCACCGCCCCGGTGATCGTGTTCATTACCGACCGGAGGCCCCCGCCGTTGCCTCCTTTCTTTGAGCCGCTCATCAGGCCCTGGCCAGGGGTCCGCGGCGTGGTGCTGACCATGCTGGTTGGACCTCCCACGGCTCCTTGCCCTTGGCGACGCCGACTCTAATGGCATTCCATGCTGAGGCCCGACCTTCAACCACTAACAGCGCAGCAACCACTTGCAATCCCAAACTCTCGTCAAGCGGGCAAGGCCCGGCGTCACGGCCCGGATCTAAACTCAGTTGGAGACTGACCGACGCTTGCAGCACGCTAGAAAGGCGGCCCTACCGAAATGTGGCTGCGGACTTACAAATCCGACATAACTTGGCTGTCAGTGTTGTCAGACAGCGAGCTAACCAAAAAGCCAACAAGCGAGGCAAGGGTGATTTTGAGCGAAGTTTCCTCGTTTCCATTGGCAAAGTTTACCACTTATCGCTGCAGAGATTGCGGAGCGCGGTCTGCAACTCAGCGCTGAGGAGCTGCACGTGTGTGGACTTCGAGCATCGGATCGATTGATCAAACCGCACGCCTGCCCGCAGATTCCCGCAGCGCGTTTGTCCGGCGGCCATCCCGTTCCTGACAGAACCACCTCGTCCTTCGTGTCGTCGCGAGGCACGCCCTGCGTCTCACCGCGACGGCGGTTGCAGTCTGTTGGAGTGCCGGCGGCAGGCCGACAGATTGTTCTGGCACTTTGGTCCGGAAGGCCGTACTAAAGGCCTTCTTCTGGCGCTGGTTTGCCGTCGGTGCTGGCTGTCGCTCCTGAAATCGATGGGGTGTGCCACCAGCAAGGCCGATGGCAAGTCCAAGCGGGCTGGCACAGCATCTGCCGGCCGCCGCGCCTCGATCGAGCCTTCCGGCATGGCTACAGCGCAGCTTCTGGACAGAGCCCCGTCCTCCGCTGCCGCCACACGCCGCGCAGCCGTCGCGGCGGCGGTGCAGGGCAAGCCACCCAAGGCTCCGCCCCTGCAGCAGCCAAGAAGCACCCCCGCCATCGACAACCCGCTATGGCCCTCTGGCCACGACAGCAGGCGATCCAACTGCAGCGGTCCGCCCAGCACCTGCGATTCGTCATGGGACTGGGTCGCGGGCGGGCGGGAGGGCGGCAGCAGCTTTTGGACGGGGCCGCAGGCGCATCAGGGAGATAGCACCGGCAGCTGGGCACTGCGCACGATGCGGCGGTCGCTTTCCTCCGACACCGTCCGCGCTTCCTCAAGTGAGCAGGGGCTCATCGAAGAAGCCAAAACCTCATGGCTGCAGATTGATGCATCTACTGTCCAACACCATGCGGGAGGGCGTCAACACGCACCACCTGTTTGATCATCTGATGGTTCGGCTGTCCTGGCAGACTGCTGTTGCATTGAGGTTTACACGATCAGCCCAACCGCATGGCACGATCAAAGGAACTGAGCTTTGGTCTGCTCAGCTCTACATACTTTGCTCTACAGTGCCGACGATGGGGTTCATGCCGCGGCAGCGCGACCCCTCGCTGTTCGGCGTGACTGACAAGCGTCGCCCGATGCCCGTCAGGTGCGCTTCTGCTGCCAGCAGCGTCAGGAAGCTGAATCCTTCAGATGTCGCCGGCATCCTCTCGCTCCCCCTCGGTGCACGAGCTTGTAGGATTTGCGCTGCATGAAAGTTGCAAGACCTCCACCTACTCGTACCCCTGACAATGTTATTCTGCAGAGGCAAGGCCCTGTCGCATCAGGCGTGGTGCGATGTCACCTTTGGGCTGAATTACCTTGTCTGCGTCTGCAGGGAGACGCGCCGCATCAGGGCGGCGACTCTGGCAGGCGTGTCCCTCATCAACCAGTACATGGTGCGCGTCTGCCGCCTTTGCCTCATGCGCCGCTGCCTCAGGCTTCCGCACCACACCACGGGGGTGTATCCCTGGTGTCTCCAGACAGATGATTTAAGCCTTGAACGAGGAAAGAGCACCAACCGAGATGGCGATTCAGAGCCGCTACTCGGATCTGGCAGGTGATGAGTTACCTGGGGGAGGGCGGCAGCGGCCGCGTGTACCTGTGCATGGACATCCACGACAGCCGCCTGTACGCCGTCAAGGTGCGAGTACACGCATGCACCAACAAGACACATGCATGTTGCAGAAACACTTTTTGGAATGTAGCCGCCCGTCTTGCACATGGCAGACGCAGCCAACGCCACGCCGCTGCCCCGCGGGTGCCAGCGATTCATGCAGACAGCTTCCTATTGGTCTGAGACTGCTTTCTGGTTTCTGCAGGTGCTGCTAAAGGACGAGCTGACCTGGCGGCACAGCCGGCTGGCGTCAGCCGGCTCGGTTGGCCTGGCGGACCTGCGCCGCGAGATCGCCGTCATGCGCACGCTGCGCCACCGCAACATCGTCAGCCTGCGCGAGGTAACCACTGTGGACGGTGCAATATGTAGCAGGTCGGGAGCCTCGAGCGCAAACGAATAGACATATTGTGCCTCTCAAGGCCTGCCACGACTGCAGCACCAACTCCGCAACCACGCCCGGACAACAACGGATGCTACGGAACCTAGCTCACATGCTATTCATAACTTCGGCGCCTCGTCACCGACTGCGGGTGGTAGAGGAGAAGGGCCAGATGCTGCCGGTGCTGGAGTGCATGAGGGCGGCCCGTGCTCAGTCCCGCGGCGGCGCTGGCACAACGTGATGCTTCACAATCTTCACTGACTCAATAAAAGTCTTATCTTCACAGCCTGTTCATGTTCGTTGCCGCAGGTGGTGGAGGACGAGCACCAGATCCTGCTGGTGCTGGAGTACATGGAAGGCGGGCCCGTGCTGAGCCGCGCGGCGCTGAGCGCCGGCGTCCGGCTGCCGGAGGAGCTCGCCCGCTCCTACTTCCGCGACATGTGCAAGGTGATTGCCCATGCCCACTTCCGCAACGTGGGCAAGGAGCTTACGCAGCCGCCGCTCCATCTCAAGAAACAATTTTGAATGTCGATTCTTGGATTTATTCGGCCGGCGCCCGGCTGCCGGAGGAGCTCGCCCGCTCCTCTTCCCACGACATGTGCAAGGTGCTTCCGCGGGCGACAGTTTGCCATGCTCCCGAACCACCTGCGCCCCTTGCTAGGTGTGATTGTCTTTTAGCTTACCTGAAACTCCGCTGTGACGATGCTGCTGGCGCTGCTGTATGCAGTGTTTATTTGCCCTACAGGACTAGCGAGCGCACAGCAACGCCAGAAGCAGAACCTAAGATCTCAATCTCTAAACCCTAATACTGCAGGCGGTGGACTATCTGCACCACATGAAGGTGATGCACGGCGACATCAAGCCCGACAACATCCTCATGTCCGCCAGCGGCGCCGTCGCCGGTGCGTCGCAGGGTGGCTTGACAGCAGCGGCCATGCTGCGCCCGCCGCATTGAAAATCCTTCATGTCAGGACGGCATGTTGCTCTCAGCACTGTTCCAGCAGGAACTCCCAGGAGCGGAATCTGCTTGTTCTCGATGACAAAGTCTTCAACGGTCGCGCTGACAGCGTCTCAACCTGCAATCCGTGTAGTGAGCGACTTTGGGTGTGCTATGCTCGGCGGCGGCGTGCAGACACGCTCGTCAGGGACGCCCGCCTTCCTGGCGCCCGAGATGATGGTCCCCAACGCCCGTTACAGGTGCGCAACGGCATCCGGCAGCCTGCACATACACATTCAGGGCGACTTGCGTTCTTTTCATGGCTCTGCCAGTGCAGGGCTCGCCGCCGCTGGTGGGGACTAGAAATATACACTCGGCATATTTAATGCATGCCAACAGACCATCAGCTCACCAGGTGCACTAGGCGTTGGTGACCTGGTTACATCTGTGCGCGCGTCAGGGGGCGCCCC
>JAABUM010004655.1_pt1 | contig 15257 bp, 11 predicted proteins | sample 5559161 | NCBI WGS metagenome assembly JAABUM01 (sample SAMN10711868, study PRJNA513369) | rock metagenome | isolation source: Antarctica rocks | place: Antarctica: Victoria Land, Siegfried Peak nord
TGCTAGAGGCCCGCTGATCGTGACGTTCGACCTGGTGCCCCGTTCAACCCGCCGCTTGCCGGAGCTTGATGACCAAGCGCCCTCCGGGGGGTTGTGCTGTTCCTCCATTCACGATGAGGGGTGAGTATCGCACTCACCGATGGACCAACAGTTGTCATCCTGTCCGCTCAGGATGCAGCACGTTCCTGGTCGGTTCCGACCAGTTCCGGTGCTAACGGATCACACTCTGGCGGAGGTGCCACCAGTCCAGGATCATGAGTGTTGTCGGGACCGGCGTCATCAGGGCGTGCCAGAAGGCGCGGATCCAGCGCACGCCATCGGCGAGCAGCAACAGGGAGCACCCAGGACCGACGCTCAGCAGGGTGAGTAGGCGCAGGGTCTGCAGGAACGTGTCCCCCGTCCCACTCAGACAGCGCGTCCCTTCCGCTGTCATGATGCGGGCGGTGCGGATCTCCCAAAACTGGTGGGCCTGCGGCGTCCGGGTCAAGACGGCGTCGATGGTGAGGAGCACCTGTGCCGGCTCCAGGACCGGCCCCAGATGGCGCAGTTCCTCCAGCGTGAGCGTGGCCTCCTGGCGGCGCGCGTCCAAGACACGCTCCCAATCCGCCTGCCTGATGCCCTGGGGAGGACGCTCTGCCCCGGCAGCCAAGGCCAGGTCAACCGCCGCGCTCAGTTCTTTGGGCCAGCCTGCACGCCGGCGCGGAGCCGTGAGCGGCAGCAGCTGGGGCCGCAACGTCTCCAGGTCGTCACGCTGCGCCAGGGCCGCCACCTCGGCCTGCTCGGCCTGCCGGAGGATCTGACCATGGGTGCGCACCAGACTGCGGATCGTCGTGGCGCAGAGTACCTTCTTCTCCTGCGTCTGCCAGCCCAGCAGACGGGCGACCGGCTCAAACGACAACTCCTGGGGCAACAGACAGCACCATTCCTGGAGGCCACGGGTGATGATCATCCCCCCGTGGGGCGGCAGCACAGCGTTGCCGAGCAGCGTGTGACTCTGGGTGCGAGGATCCACGCAGACCTGCCGGTTCAGGTGCAGCAAGCCAAAGCGGTTGGCCACCGTGACGGCTTCCTGCCCATCGTGCTGGACCACCGCCGGAGCCACCTGCGCGCAGTGCTGGGCCACCAACGCTGCGTCAATCTCGTCCCACTGCGCGTGCAGCAGGCGCCGGAGAATAGTCGTGCCGATCTCCTGCGTGGTTGCCTCCAGGGCGTCCAACGCTGTCTCGGGCTGCAGGGTCGCCACAGCAGGTGTGGCCAGATCAAAGCAGGCCAGTTCGTTCATGAGGTCAGGGGCGCCGTCGTCGACCTGGCAGATCAGCACGCGGATGCTGCGCATGGGACCTCTCCTTCCTAATCGTATGCGTGGAGATGTGCCCCGATGCTACCACGGCAGGAGCAGCCCAGCCGCGCGGAGCGCAGCACGCCGCCCTACTTGTCCCGGAGCTTATGCGCGCTAACCAACTTTGTCTGGCGTCACGAGAGCCTGCGCCTGCCCACCTCGGGTCCTGGGCCACAGTGGCAGGAGCGCGCTCCCGCCATGGCCGCCGGGCTCACCGACCACCCCTGGACCATGGAGGAGGTGCTGCGCTACCAGGTGCCCCCCACGCCCTGGGTCGCCCCACCCCGTCCTAAGCGCCGGGGCCGGCCTCCCAAAGCCCCTCCACAGGAGGTCGCCGCATGATCACGCTCAACTGTGGCGGTACCCACCGAGGCATTTTGGCGAACTCATTCCCCACTATTAGGCAATGTGCACGCTTGAATTTGCGGTTGATTCCCCATAGATCCGGAAGAAACGCTGCAACCGCGTGGCCCGTTCCCCACTGGAGGCATTAGATGCGATTGCCCTGCAATGTAGGCGTGTTGCCTTGACAGCCACGGAGTTCTAGCCTACAATGCGCACCAGCACGACCTGTAAGGTACGCGGTGGGTGATCACAAGAGGCGGCCCAGGGCGCGTGGTCACTGCCTAATCGAGCTATGGCCGACCGCCTTTTTGTCGGCGCGGGTAACCCGTGAACGCTCCCCCCGACCCGGGCAAACGATGGCCTCCTGCCCGCCTCGAAAATCCTCACATTCCGTGCCCGGGGGGTTGGCATGTCATGGTAGAGCCATGAGCGATCTGCCAACCTGACGGTAGGCACCGATGGAGCAGCCTGACGGTACCGGTGGGAAGGAGGTGATTGGGGCAGCCAGAAGCCTTCACTGGAGGTGTGTCCTCCATCCCCGCTGCGCACGACGATGAGGGCTGGGCGCCACAGGTAGCACAGTGTGCATCATGTCGGCGAACGCGCTCGGTTTTACAGGCGATGTACCCGTACAAAGGAGTAAGGCAGTGAACAAGTCTCGTAGGCTGTTGACCGCTGGGGCAGCGTTGACGATGGTCTTATGCTCTATGGTCGGCTCGGGCTCCGCACTAGCATCACGCACGAGCGCCCTGAGTGGGACGATCAGGTTCTACACCTGGGACAATAAAACGATGTTCCCCTTCCTCGATACGATCTTCGGGAACTTGCACAAATCGTACCCCGGCATCACGGTTAAGGTTGAGCCTTCCGCCTCAATCACTCAGCTCAAGATGATCACTCAGATTGCCACAGGCACGGCCGCCGACGTGATTCAGGTCGGCGACATTGATCTGCCGTGGTTCGTCAGCAAGACCGCCTTCGCGCCACTTGACCCCTACATGCAGAGCGACAAGATCACCAAGGACCTGTGGGTGCCGGCGGCCTTCAATCTGGGTGTGGTCAACGGGCACACCTACGCCCTGACCAAGGACTTCGCCACCCTGGCCGTCTTCTACAACAAGGACCTGTTCGACAAGGCCCACCTGCCCTACCCCAAGGCTGGCTGGACCTGGGATGACATGGTCAAGGACGCCCAGGCGTTGACCGTCTCCAAGAATGGGCGGCGGGTCCAGTGGGGCATTTCCCTACCTGGCGCCTGGGCACGTGGCGTCGAGCCGATTGTGCGCGACTTCGGCGGCAACCTGGTTAGCCCTGACGGCAAAAAGATCCAGGGCTACATGAACAGCCCGCAAACCATCGCCGCTACGCAGTTCTACATGGATATCGTCAACAAGCACCACGCTGGCCTATCGCTGGCCGAGGCGGCCACCCTGTCCAACCTTGATGTCTTCGCCAGCGGCAAGGTGGGCATGAACTGGACGGGGCCGTGGAGCATTACCACGTGGCAGCAGAGCAAGAACTTCCACTTTGGTGTGGCCCCCATGCCATCGTACAATGGCAAGAACTACAGCAACATCTGCTGGGCCGGCTTCTCCATGAACGCCAAGACAAAGAATCCCGCCGCCGCCTGGCAGGTGATTAAAGCCCTCAGCGGCCCAGACGGCTCGTCGGTCTTCGCCAAGTGGGGCCTCCCGGCAGTTAAGTCAGTGGCTGCCCGCATGCAAGCCATTGATCCCCTCTCGTATCCCTATCGCCTGGTCTTCCTCAACCAGAACAGCAAGGTGCCGGCCATCCCCGGTGACATGCGCAACCCCGATGGGCACGCATCCGTCGAGACGCCCTACGAGGATGCGATTAAGCACCTGGCCGCCCACCCCGAGGTGTCAGTCAAGTCGGCCCTAGACGCCGCGGCCGCCAAGGGCCAGAAGGAACTAGACAGCTACATGTCGAACCAGTAAGCCAGTAGAGTGGTTTAGCACGCGGGATAGCCACACTCCCCAAGGGGCGTGGTTATCCCGCGCGGGGTCAGACTAGGGCATTCGCAACAAGAGGAGGATACCGGTGAGCGCTGCCAATGTTGCCCCAGTGCGCCAGCCGCGGTTTTCCAGAGGAGCGCGCCGCGAGGCATGGGTGTTCTATCTCTGCATCAGCCCCTGGCTGATCGGCTTCCTGTTGTGGACCCTGGGACCCATGCTCTATTCCTTCTACCTGAGCTTCACCCGCTACGACATCCTCTCCGACCCACGGTGGGTCGGCCTGCGTAACTATCAGCAACTCTTCACCCAGGATGACCTGTTCTGGCAAAGCGTTAAAGTCACATTCGTTTATGCTATCTTCGAGTTGCCCCTGGCCCTAATCGTCGCTCTCCTAGCAGCGTTGCTGATGAATCAGAAGGTGCGGGGAATCAACTATTTCCGCACCATCTTCTATCTGCCGTCGTTGGTGACCGGCGTGGGCATCGCCGTCCTGTGGCTGTGGATCTTCAACCCAGACTTCGGTATCCTGAATGTCTTCCTGCAAGGTGTAATCAACCTGCTCCATCTGCCCATCTCACCCAGCCAGTTGCCCGGTTGGGTAGGCGACACCAACTGGGCGCTGCCCGCGTTCATCGTGATGGGGCTGTGGGGCTTTGGCGGCACGATGGTCATCTACCTGGCCGGCCTGAAGGGCATTCCACCGCAGCTCTACGAGGCGGCCGAGATTGATGGAGCCAACTGGTCGGTCAAGTTTTGGCGGGTGACCCTGCCATTGCTCTCGCCGACCATTTTTTTCAATCTGGTGCTGGGCGTCATCGGCGTCTTTCAGACTTTTGATACGGCCTACGTGATGACTCAGGGCGGCCCGGACAACGCCACCCTGTTCTACGTGATGTACCTGTACCAGAAGGCTTTTAGTGAGGCCAAGATGGGCTACGCCTCGGCCCAGGCATGGATCCTTTTCGCCATCATCATGGCCTTTACCCTGGTCGTGGTTAAGAGCTCGGCAGCCTGGGTTCATTACGAGGGGCAGAAGGGCTAGACGCGGGGAGAGGAGAAAACACAGATGGCCCAGACTATTGATCCCCAGGCTGTGTCCCGCGCGGGCGTTCAGGCGCGGCGGCGGCCCTGGTACAAGACCCGCCAGGGTCAGACAACGCTCAAGAACAGCGTCGTCTACATCATCCTGTTCGTGGGCTCCCTGGCTTTGCTGGCCCCGTTTCTGTGGCAGCTGACCTCTTCCCTGAAGCCAAAAGACCAGATTTTCAAGTTCCCGCCCCAATGGATCCCCAGTCCCTGGACCTGGAGCAACTACTCCAACGCGTTTACCGCCCTGCCCTTCAACGTCTACTTCCGCAACACGATGACCATTGAGGTAGGCGTGATCGTCGGGCAGCTCATCTCGGTGACGCTGGTGGCCTACGGTTTCGCTCGCCTGCGCGCACCCGGCAAGAACCTGCTGTTCATCGTCCTGTTGAGCACGATGATGCTGCCTTATGTGGTCACCCTGGTGCCCACCTATGTGGTATGGGCCAGGATCGGCCTGGTCAATACCTTCTGGCCGCTGATCCTGCCCGCGTTCTTCGGCAACCCCTACTTTACCTTCCTGCTGCGCCAGTTCTTCCTGGGCATCCCCGTGGAGATGGAGGAGGCCGCGCGGATTGACGGGGCCAACACCTGGCAGATGATCTGGAGGATCTTCGTGCCGCTCTCCACGGCGGTGCTGGCCACGATGGTCATCTTCACCTTTATTGACAAATGGCACGACTTCCTGGGTCCCCTGATCTATCTCAACGACTCCGGGCTGTTTACGCTGGCCCTGGGCATCAACTTCTTTAAGGGCCAATATTCCACGGATTGGAACTACCTGATGGCCGCGTCTACGGCGCTGATCATCCCGCCTCTGCTGATCTTCTTCTTTGCCCAGAGGTTCTTTATCGAGGGCATCCAGTTGGGCGGCGTGAAAGGGTAATGAGGGCACGCATGGTCGTGAAGGCGCATAGGCGGCCGCGGCGAACGGCTCTCTGGCACCTGGCCATTCTGGCGGCCACGATCGGCGTTGTTCTGCTGATCCTGGGCTACACGCTGCGGGTAGCCGCAACGGGGTCGCGGGCGCAGGCCACGTTGGCCCTGGGTGTGGCCATCGCCCTACCGTGCATTTTGCTGGCCCTGGTGGTGTGGCGCCGCTCGCTGGCCGTGCTGCGGCTGGCCCTGCTAGGCTGCAGTGGCGGGCTGTGGTACATGGCCAACGGGGCACTGATTCTGGCCGGCATGGAGCGGCTACCCGCCAACATGCTCAGCGCCGTGGTCAGCTTACCGGTGATGCTGATGGCCGCGTTTGCCGTCGGTTTGCCCCGCCCCTGAACACGATGCCGCGGCAACCGGAGAGGGGAGGCGGAGCATGCCTATCGTGCTGGCTAACGAACACATCGCCCTGACGTTCCAGGAGCCTGACCCTCCCGGCAGCCCGGTGCTCCACGCTGTAGAAAACCGTGTGACCGGTCGTCGGGTGCGCTTCGCGGCGACAACAGGGGTCGCGCTCACGCTAGATGGCGTGACTGAAGCGGTGGGCCAGCAAAGCCGCAGCGTGCGCAGCACGGATCTCAATGAGGCGCGGGGGACTCTGACGCTCTCCCTGGACCATGCGGCCAGCGGATTGGTCGTCGAACAGGAGGTTGCGCTGCATGGACCGGTGGCGCGCCTGAGGCTGCGCGTGCGCAATGAGGGGACGGCTCCCCGCACGCTGCGGGATGTGACCTTTCTGGAGGCCCAGCTCTCCGAGCTAGCTCGCCAGGGGCACACCGACGTGCGCCTTGACCGCGGAGACCCCGGCGACTTCACTGTGGGGCGATCCCACGGCGCATTCGACGCCAACCCCATCTTCGTGGGTGATGATCTCTTCCTGGGCGTGGACTGGCCGGTGGCGGAGAACGCCTGCCGTGGATCCTATATTGTCTGCCGCCAATTTCCGGGCCAGGAGCTGGCCCCAGGGCAGGAGTGGGTTTCCCGCACCTTCTCCATCGGCGTGGCCGCGCCAGGCGCGGTGACCCGCGCCTTCATGGATCACCTGAACGCTCTGCGCGGACGCCCCACCCGGCGGGCCGCTTTCTATTTTGATTGGCTGCTGCACGCCTCGGAGGGACCAACCGAGGCGCAGACAATGGCCACCCTGGACTTCCTTGCCCTCCTGCGTGAGCGCTGGGACGTACGGTTCGATATCTATGCCGTGGACGACGGCGCCGTGGAGACGCGTTGGGAGCTGATGTGGGATCGCTACCGCCCACGGCACGATACGTTGTTCCCCCACGGCCTGAGCAGGTGTGTGCAACGGGCCAGAGAGTTGGGCATGGGCTTCGGCGTCTGGCTGGGCCCAGATGTGGTCTACCCCGGCGACGCCACCGGCGCCCGCCGCGCGGAGGACATCACACGCATGGTGCGGGACTGGAACATCCATCTGATCAAGCTGGATACCTGTGTGTCCTGGCCGCTAACCGGCGACCCCTACTTTAATGATCGGTATATGAGCCGCCTGGCCGCCCTGTACGCGGCTTGCCGGGCGATCAACCCAGACCTGGTGGTGATTAACCACCGCATCCGCTTCTCGCCGTACATGCTGACCGTGCTCGACTCGACCCTGTGGGAAGGCGCGGAGAGTTATCCGGAGGTGTTCCTGGGCAATGGCCATACTCCGCGCCTGCATACGCGCTATGCCGCGTACGCCCGCCAGGAGCCGACGTATTACGGGACCTATAGCCCGTTGCTAGAGGACCACGGCATCTGCTTCAACGGCGACTGGCGCGGCTGGCGCGAGGAGTTTGTGCTGGGCACCTTTGGTCGCGCCTTGGCCCTCTCACCGGAGGTCTACGGCACACTGTTCCTCCTGCCAGACCAGGAGTACCCTGAGCTGGGTCGCCTGATGCGGCTTGCGCGCGCTAACCGCGCCCTTCTGGCCACTACCGTGTTCCTGCCTGAGTCGGGCGACTTCCTGCACTCTGATGGCCGGCGGGCCCTGCGCTGTCTGGTCAACGATAGCTGGCGGACGACCACCCGTGTGCTGCGCCCTGAACGCGACTTCGGGCTGACCGCCCCCTCTGCCTCAACGATGTATAGCGTGTACTTGCACTATCCCCAGGCCGGTGAGGCGCCTGACCTCCAGTATGGCGTTGGCGACGAGATCGTCCAGCCGCTGCTGCCCTTTGGCGTGGCCGTCCTCGAAGTGCGCGTCGCCGAACCCACCATACGGGCAACCGCCCGCGCTGGCCGGGGCACACCCGCTACTCGCCCTCAAACAGAGGAGTTAGCCACCTTGCGCGCTCTCTCCGGCGAGGAGATGGGCGCCCTCGCGGTCGTCGGCGCCCTGGAGGCGACGCGCTTCGCGGTGAACGACGACACGCCGGAGCTACAGGCGCTGGCAGCGGTGGGGCGCTCCACCTTTAGCATCGTCCAGGACTGCCGCGCCTGGTACCGCGACAAGCAGCGGCGCGAGGTGGTGGGTATCAGCGCTAATGCCTGGGATGGCGACCCCTGGACGGCCTGGGGCGACGAGTTCTTCTGGGCCCATACGAGCAACATCTGGCGGCTAGACCTGGGCGACGCTCGGCCGATCCACCGCCTAGAGATCACCCTCTCGCAACGCCAGCCGGGGCCTGTGCGCCGCGACGCGGCGGGCGAACGCGGTTTCAGCCTGCCCGTGCATGTTCAGGCCTCCGCCGACCTGTTGCATTGGCAGACCACCGAGGCGCACGTCTACCACGTGCGCACCCCGTCCGGCGACTCCTATCCGCACGCCTTTATCGCCGAGTTCCCACCGGGGACGCTGGCGCGCTACCTGCGCATCCTCAACCGCGGGTTCTGGGCGCAGGACATCACGATCCGCGCGCCGTCCGGGGAACCGCTGCCCCGTGACGCCTGGCGGGGCAACAATACGCTCACGGAGCGCTCACCCCTGGCCGTCTACTCCGGCGCGGTCACTCTGCCGCACGACACGAGCGCTCGGACCCTGGCCACCATCTGCCGGCTGGGAGAGCAGGTTACCGTTGATCCCAACACCGAGGTAGCCCTGGCCTGGGTTCGCCACGGGGAACAGGTCATTCCGCTGGTTGAGGCCAGCCCCCTACTCCCCTCACACCGTTGGGAGCACTACGCGCAGGTCCCAGGCAACAATGTGGTGTTCCGCCTGCCGCTGACCGCTGACCTGGCCAGCCAGACACTGCAGATCTCCGTCGCCCTGTTCACGCCGGAGCACGTGCGCGAGGGCTGGATCACCACCTATGCCCCGGATGTGCGGGTGCTCTGCGTGCCCGAAGCCTACCCATCCCTCGGTTCAAGCCCCACGCTGCGCCCCTGATGCGCCCAGTGGGGGCTCCTCTACCCTCCGCTACATCGTAAGCCCTGGCCATCACCTCGCGCGGCGCTACTGGCTGCGCCAGCTAAGGGACGCGGCAAAAGCTAGGTCTCCCGGACTTAGGGAGGGGACGAGGAAATGTCGATGAAGTACTTGGCCAGGTGCGGCCGGCGGGAGAGAGGGGCTTCGACGGCGGCCATGGCCTCTTTGGTGAGGGTGACACCGTTGTGGTCGGGGGTCGTGACCAACTCCACGATGGGGGGGGGAGCCCTTCCAGGTCATGGAGGCGGTGAAGCGGCAGACCGCCTCGCGCGAGTCGAGCAGGGCACCGTTCCAGTGCATCTCCAGGATTCCCCAGCAGCGCTCAATGGGGTTGTACTTGCTGTGGTAGGGTGGGTAGTAGGCCAGCCGCACGGCCACGCCGGTGCGCTGCACGAACTGCACCAGGCGGAACATGAACTGGGTGCGGTGACTGTGGCTCTCGGGACCGTTGTCCAGGTTGAGCACCAGCGTCTTGATGGTGGCGAAGCGGTCCCTGACGGACGCCCACCACTGCTCGCGTGCGATCCACCAAGCAGTCGCTGGTCACCTTGGAGGTGACCTGATCGATGAACAGCGCGTCCGTGGCGGGCAGGAAGAGACCCACCGGCGTCACCGTCTCCTGAGCCTGAAAGTCATGATCAGCGGCCTGCACGGCCACCCGGCTCGTGCCTCTGCGGGAGAAGGGACCGATCTTGACTGTCGCCTTGGCGTCCAGCGAGACGCGCACCGCGTCGGGGGCGGCATCAGCCTGGGCGTTCACCGTGCTCACCTGCGCGAAGATGGCGTCGGTGTCCGCACCTTTTTTTGGGGTTGTGTCTTGGCCACCCTGGTCAGGGTCTATCCCAGCAGGTTCAGCGTGGTTCGCAGCGTCCGCTCACACGGCAGTGCCGCGTCCGCATCCCCTTTTTGGGCGATCAACTGCCGGCGCACCTCGGCTGCGCTCAGCCGCGTGGACAGCCGATTGGTGCGGAACTGCGGGTCGGCTTGGCTCTGGCCATCGACTATCGCCCCGATGTCGTCGAGCAGCGCCGGCAGATGCGCTTCAGCCTTCTTACGCGCCCGCAAGGCGACCCCATCAAGGCAGGTGCTCCCCCTGTTCAGTTCATGGCGCCCTTTGCGCACGGTGCCCCGGCACCATCCCAACTCGCGTTCGGCCAGCCGTTGGCCCCCGCGCCCCAGGTCCCGCACCGCCCGCGCCAGGAACAGGCGGCGGGCGCTCCCGTGCAGCGTGTCTGCTGTCTCGCTCAAGAACCTCTTGACCTCTGCGCTCAGCTCCCTGCTCTCCCTACTTCCCCACGCCGTCTCATCTGCCGGGTCTTCGCCCCGACACAGCGTACTCCTTGTGGGACAATTTTCTTTTGCCGCATCCCTAATAGTGGGTCGCGAGTAGTAACGGAACAGAAAATCGGTCTAAGCCCCTGACTCGTCTCCGTCCTGGACTGACGAGGCTGAGAAGTGCCCTTATCGGCACTGTCCACCCAGTCTACATACCTCAACGGCACCGATAAGGTGTTGCTATGAATGGTGCTGTGGGACACGAGCTCAGTGCCGATAAGCTGCACCCCCTTCTTGGCGGCAGGACACCGGCCAATTGTGCCCTACTGCCCCCATTGTGCCTCCCAGACACCCACTCAGACCCTTAAACCGATTTTCTGTTCCGTTACTACTCGCGACCCCGACTCTGCTAGTATGGAGGCAGGTCGAGCAGGCGGTGTCACGCCCTGCCAGAGGCGGACGGCATCAGGTGCGTGCTGAGCGGAGGAGGGGAGGCGTGATGACGACAGCGTTGGTATAGGTGGTGGCGATCAAGGTCATCGGCCTGGCGGCGCTCCCCCTCACTCTGGCCTATCTGCCGCGCCGTGCGGATCGGGGCTATGGCGTGGCCAAGACCCTGGGCATCGTTCTGCTGACGTGGCTCAACGGGCTGCTTGGCGTCTCCCTCGGCGCGGCCAGCCGACGATGCGCTGTGGACCCGCCACACAGGGCGCCCGTCCCTGCTCTTGTGCAGAGCATGCTCGTGCGCACGGCTATGCCGCGCGCGGAGGGACAAGGGAGATGAGCAGGACACTCCGCCCGCTTGGGGAACCGCCGTCCGCCCCACCCCGCCGAGCACGGTGGGCAGTCTCCCTGAACAGCGCCGCCAGCGGGATTCTGGTGGGCACGTGGGCGGCGCGCCTGCCGGCCATCCAGCAGCACCTGGACCTGCAATCGGGTGCGCTCGGCATGGCCCTGCTCTGCGCCGCGGTCGGAACGCTGGTGGCGACGAACGTGGCCGGCTATCTCGCTGCTCGCGTCGGCAGCGCGGTGGTCACCACCATGTCCGGCCTGCTGTTCTGCTGCACGGTGCCGCTTCTGGCCCTGGCGCCCTCATTGCCGTGGCTGGCCCTGGCTCTGACTCTGTACGGCGCCGCCGGCGGCGCCTGGGGCGAGGCCACGAACACGCACGGCGTGGCGGTCGAGCACTGCTACGGACGGCCAATCCTGGCCTCCTTCGCTGCCTTCTTCAGCGTCGGCGGCCTGGTCGGCGCGTCCGTCGGCGGCCTGGCCGGGGGGCGCGGCATGGCGCCGCTGGCCCATTTCACCGCGATCAGCGCCTGTGCCGCCGTTTGCCTGGTGGTGGCCGCGCGCCATCTGTTGCCGGCCAAGGCGGAGGCCGGCAGCAGCTCTAGCGCGTTTGTCCTCCCCAGCGGCGCCCTGATCATGCTGGGCGTGATTGCCTTCTGCACGGTCATGAGCGAAGGCGCCGTTGCCGATTGGAGCGCCATTTACCTGCAGCACACCCTGGCGACCGGAGCCACCCTGGCGGCAGGAGGCTATGCCGTGTTCTCCCTGCTGATGGCCGCGGGGCGCCTCGTGGGCGACAGCCTGACGGCACGCTATGGGGCCACGGCCGTGGTGCGCACCGGCACACTGATGGCCGCGCTGGGGAGCGCACTGGCTCTGCTCATTCCTTGGGCGCCCCTCGCCATCATCGGCTTCGGAGTGGTGGGCGCCGGCCTCTCGTCCGTCTTCCCGATCGTGATCAGCGCGGCCGGCCGGTCAAGCGATACCTCGTCGGGCAATGCCATCGCCGCCGTGGCCACGTGCGGCTACGTCGGTTTCCTGGTCGGGCCGCCGGCGATTGGCTTTCTGGCCCAGGTGGCCGGCCTGCGTGCGGCGTTGCTGCTGATCGTGGCCCTCTCGCTGCTGGCGGCGGCGCTGTCGCCCCGTGTTGGAGGCGCACCAAGACACTAAACCGATCCCAACTCGCCGCGATCTCTGCCTTCCGCGAACGGGAAGACAGCACCGACACCATCGGCCTGGTCCCCAACAGCCGCCGGGAGGAGGTGCCTGCCCCGCTGCTGGTCCACGCGCACGAGCAGCGGGCCACGACGGGCCAGACGGTGCGTCTGGTGGCCGCGACGACCGATCAGGCCGGTTCCTGGGACCGCACGCGGCGCGTGGTCGACAAAGCCGAAGCCCGTGACAAGGGCTCCAACACGCGCTTCGTGGTGACCACGCGCCGCGATCCGCCGGTCGCCCTCTATGACTGGTCCGTCGATCGCGGCGAGCCCGAGCTATGGATCAAGGACGTGAAGCGGTCCTGCCGCGCTGATCGCCTCAGTGACCGCCGCTTCTGGGCCAACCAGTTCCGCCTGCTGCTGCATGCGGCTGCCTACGGGCTGCTCGACACCCTGCGCCGCTGGCTCACCGCCCAGGGCTATCCGCCCCTGCAGCTCGACACCCTGCGCCTGCGCCTGCCCAAGGTTGGCGGGCGGAGCGTGAACTGCTCACCAGAACAACCCGCTGGAGGAGGCGTTGCCTGGGCGTATCAGCGCTATCGATGGGGCCTTCACAGCTCTGCTGACCACCCCGTCGACGGGAAGCGAGTCTCCGTGAGAATTGCGGCCAGTTCCCTGGCTGTAGCCCCGTGGCCTGTGTCGGGCTGGCGCCTCTATGGCGATGAGGGGACACTCGTGGCGGACGGCGTGTTCCCCCCTTTGTCGTCTCTTAATCGGCAGGTTGCCCGGAGCCTGATCAGCAGCGGGAATGTCTCGTGATATCAGCGCGTCGCGTGCATGAGGCCCTGGAGTCAGTGGCCGTGGCCTGGTGCCTCCTAGCGCATAAGAATCCAGCAGCGTGGATACTCATGCACTGCTGGACACAGGTGGCGGAATGGCCAGTGGCCGCTGGCAATGGCATCGAAGAACACACGCGGGGAGCGCATAGCGCACGCTGCTTCTCTGACTATCAAGATCAAGCAGGGCGCCGGCGGGGTCTCGTCAGGTCAGTGCCTTACCTTGCGTTTTAACCAGAAGGAGACGCGGCACCAGACACTGGTGCCGTGGAGGACCGAGGAGTGATGGCCTGCAATGGGCTAGGCGCTTTTCGCGGCCACCGCCACACGCGCCGGGCACCTCTTTTTGGCCTGTGGGGGCCTTGGTGGTGTCGTCTTGACCACCGGATGGCGTGGCGCCGGAGCCGACAGACGGCCACGGGGACGGCCGGGCGAGCGGCCACAGGGTTTCGGCGCGTTTGCCGGCGTGCCCACGATGAGCAATACGGCGGAAAAGGCCCGCCGGACGCGATAGGGGGAGAGCAGACGCTCCTGCCGGGGACGTTCCCAGGGCAAGCGCTGGTCCTGGACACCGGCGGCCGCCAGCCGGAGTTGGGTATAGGCGGCCAACACCAGCCAGGTCCAGCGGTCGGCCTGCTCGGGGTGCCGCACGCGGGGGAGCGTCCAATTCAGCACCTGTTTGAGGAAGCGGAAGGTATGTTCCTCATCGAACCGGCGGATGTACGCCCGCCAGAGCACGTCCACGTCGGGCGTGCCGGGACCAGACCACCACAGCCACAGCAGGTGCCCGGGCCGCAGTGGCCCGGGCAAGCGGCTCACCTCGACCAGGATCAGCGTGCCCCGGACCACCGGTCGGGTCTTGCGGGTGCCGCGGGCCGCATGGTTCTGCTGCTTGGGATGCAGATCGGCCCAGGCGCGCACGCGCACCGCGCCATACTGCGGATCCGCAGTGTGCAGCTCTGCCGTGGGGAACAGCCAACTGGCCGGGGCGGTGCAGTCGAACTTGTGGCCGTGCTGCGGCGGGCGCCCCATGCGGGCCACCGTGGCGGGATCAGGGTCTGCATAGAAGCACCGATCCTTGCGCAGACGGACCAGCGTGGCCACACGGATATCCGCCAGATCAAGGGTCAACTGCACAGGATCGTAGCCTGCGTCGAAGACGAAAAGCGGGATTGCACCGCTGGCGGGCAGCCGCGGGAGCAGGGCTTTGATCTGGGTCGCGGCGACCGTGTTGACATCGGCGCTGAGCGGGACACGCTGCACGTCCACGGGCGCGGTCCAGCTGTCGCGTCGGAAACTGAGGTGGCTGATCCATTGGTACGACCACCCGGCCACCACAGGGACGCCGCCCGTGTGGCGCGAGGAATGATAGTGGTAGCCCCGCTCCGGGCTGGTCTGGGCCGCACAGCGGGCCCAGACACTGCAATCGACGGCATAGATGGGTTGGCCGTCGGCGAGAGGGTACTGGCCGACCAGATCGCGCAGGGCGGAGCTGTTCACCCGCCTCTCGGCCAAGGCCGCATAGAGGCTGCCCCAGCCGCGGCGATGCACGGCTTCCAAACTCAGGTGGGCGGGCGAGAGCACCGGCCCCGCCGTCAGCAGGGCATCGGTGAGCTCCATCAGGGCAGCGGCACGGCGCTCGAAGCAGCCATAGAGTGCTTGGCGAAATGTTTGCAAAGTGGTGACGGCTGTGGACTCATTCATAGCCTCTCATTCTGCCACCTGCGCCCCCACACGGCTACTCGTGCATCTGTGATGTTGATCCATGGTTAAAACGCAAGGTAAGTAGATGTGGGTAAGTTCCTGCACACCCGGTACGGCTGAATGCCTGTTTCTCGCAGCCACTTTGGCTTGCACGAACTTACCCACATCTACTTAGTACTACAACGTTACTTGTCTCCTAAGGCCGTGCTAACGACCTGGAAGCAGGCGTACAATCGCTCAGTTTATCGGGGAGATGGCCCCTTTGTCTGACGGTCGCTGTGGGTGATTCTAGCGAAGTAACGTTGTAGTATTAGTTGTGGAGGCTGATGTCGTCGATGTAGCCACGGTAGCCGCCGGTGGCGCCGGGCTGGTCGTAGCCTACGTCGATGCGGGCGATTGTCTTGCCAGCGACCATGGCTCCTATGGTCGAGGTGACATGGTTCCAAGCGT
>JAABUM010004657.1_pt1 | contig 15254 bp, 12 predicted proteins | sample 5559161 | NCBI WGS metagenome assembly JAABUM01 (sample SAMN10711868, study PRJNA513369) | rock metagenome | isolation source: Antarctica rocks | place: Antarctica: Victoria Land, Siegfried Peak nord
CAGAAAAAGGCGTCAACCTGCGTTGACGAATGCCCTTCGCCATGAATTCGTCGGCGCAGGCCGACGCTTCTTTCTGGCTGCGAATTCATTCGCCGGACTTGTCACAGCGACTTATGAAAGAGGTCTATTTTGTGGGCACGCGCGGACATGGCAAGCCATGTCCCTACGGTGCTCTGGAAACCCCGAAAAAGCAAACTTTTCTACTCGATCAATCGCACCACTCCATCGCCGTTGCCTTCGCCGAACAGTTCCCAACTTGAAATGTCGAAGCCGCCGCTTCCGTTGAGGCCCGCCGAATATTGCGCCGACAAGTTGCCGCCTTTGAAATCGCTCGGCAAGATGACGAAGTCGTGGTTCCAATGACCGTTTTCTTGGGCGGCAGTGCCAATCGGGGCGCTCTGAGAGAAAGTGGGCACCGAGTCCAACACGTAGTTCAGGCTGCGCGCGTTGATGTCGAGGTCGAAGTGCGTCACCATCACGCTTTTGCCCGCGTATTGCGGCCCCAGATAACCCAACTTTAGCTGCGCCGTGCCGTTCGAGTGAAAGCCGATCACCAAACGGCCATCGGAGTTAATCGGCACCAAAACGTTGTTCGGCGCAGCGCCGAGTTGGTCGCCATAGACCTGGTTCCACGCGTGGTCGTTCATCATGGTGCCTTCGACCGGGCCGGCGCGCAGGGAATAGCTGTTGGCGTAGTTGCCATCAGTGGTGGAAATGCGCAGTTTGTAGGTGCCCGCGCCAAAGGTTTTCAAGTCAACGGCGAAATTGGGCGGCGTGACCCACTTCATGTTGGCAGCCATATCGGCCTGCGACGTGCCGCCATAGGTGATGTCAGCGCCGGGGATGGGCGACCAGACGTTGGGATCGCTGGCGCTTTGTTTGAAAAGTTCGTAACGAGTTTTGGTTTCCGGCCCGGTGCGCGCTGCTAAATCTTGGGGTTTAATGCTGGCATTGAGTTGCGTATACAGATCGTATTCGCTCGTCGAAGCGTTATAAGAATCGGGATCGAAAATTTGCACATACATCTTGCCGTCGCTGAACTTAGTGAGCTTGGCCGGGTCAACTGTGATGAGGAAGTTCGAATAGCCTCCGGTATCGCTGTAGCGCGGGTTGGGCGCGCCGGTGTCGAGAAAGCGCGTAGACCACGGATCGCCGTCTTGATAGCGACAATACGGGCCGTTGATGATGTTGTTGACAACCGCTTCGGATCCCGACCCGATGCCATAGCTGCCGCCCGTTGACATCGGGATGTAAACGAATTTGCGCGCAACAGCGCGGGCCGTGACTTGCCGCGAAAACTGCGCCGCGCCGCTACTCCAGCCCATGAACGAAAGTAGCGTTTCAGCGACCGGCGCGAAGAAAACGCGTTCCTGATGGACGACGCTTACGCGGACGGTGTTAATAGGCACCCCGTATTGCAACGCGCTGGAGTTGTAGTTGGTGGACACCAAAATCTGGTCGCCGCGCGCCGAACTGAAACCATTTTTATCCGCGTAATAATCCGCTTTCGGTTCGACTTGCGAGTTGTCGGTGCCCGAAACCTGCGCGCCCGCCAGAGCCGCGGCATCAGCTGCTCGCTGGGCCTGCGAACGGCGCGAGTGCAACTGGCCGATGTCAATGACCAAGCCGCACACCCCAAATATCAAGGGGAGCGTCGCCACGAACAGCCACATCGTGATGCCGCGCCGTGGACGCCTGAAATCCAAGCGGCGCCCGATTCGTCGTCGCGAAAAAAAGTGGGAATTCATGGAATCAAAAGTCGGTTGATGAGGTCGTTTCATCAACGAAATGGCCGTTAGTTCCCCACGCCCTTCCTCAACACCTTGTTCACTTTGGGTTGTGAGAAAGCCGCTTCCTTCCGTGCTCATCTTCCTCTTGCTGACGCACAGCGATTAGCAAAAACGGAGCGCGCCTCACGCCCTCATCGGTCTGTTTACAGACTCCGTTTGCTACTCTTTCCCCGGCCCCCTTTCATTTCCATTTCGCGCGTTTGAATCGCTCAAGCGCGCGCGTTTTTCGTCTTTTTATGATCTCCAAATTGCGCTTCAACACCGTCGTCGGCAAGAAAATTCTGATGGCCGTGACCGGTCTGGCGATGGTCGTTTTCCTGCTGGGCCACCTCATCGGCAACTTGCAGCTGTTGTGGAGCGGCGCCCAGTTCAACGGCTACGCGCGCTTCCTCACCGCGCAACCCGTCGTCATCCTCATCGAACTTGGCCTGATGGCGATTTTCGTCCTGCACATCGTTGATGCTCTCGTTTTGCTCAACCAGAACTACTCGGCGCGCCCCGTTCCGTATCACACCAAAACGTGGGGCCGCACCAAGTCGAAGAAGTCGAAGAAAACCTGGTCTTCGACTTTGATGATGTGGTCGGGCATTTTGATCCTGGTGTTCGTGCCGTTTCACATCTGGCACTTCAAATACCACCATCCCGTCGCTTCACCCAGAATCGCCGGTGCCCAATCCAGCACCGTCGTCGGTTATGGCGCCGGAGTAGGCACGGCAGGCAACACCACTGCGCCCGCCAAAGACGCGCTGGATCTGGCGCTCCTCGTCACCAACGAGTTCAAGTCGCCCATTGTGTCGGGCATCTACGTTTTGTTCATGATCGTGCTGGGCTTCCACATGTATCACGCGATTTCGAGTTCGCTGACGACTTTAGGCGGCAACCACCCGCGTTACCAAAAGCTGATCATGTGGGGCGGCAACGCGTTCACTTTCATCATTGCGGGCGGCTTTTTGCTCATCCCCGCGCTGATTTTGTCCGGCGTAGTCGATCCGGGCAAGACCATTTCTGTTGCGCAAACGACGCATCAACAGATAGCTCAAGTGCCTGTTAGTAGGTAGTTCGTAAACCCAATGTAGGGGCTAAGCTTGTCTTCGCCCTGTAACTGCTCGGATAACGTTTCTGTCGTTCGAGCAGTTACAGACGAAGACAAGCTTAGCCCCTACAACCAACCCATATTTCAAAGCAAAGGCTAACAGCTAACAGCTTCAAACGAAACCCACCCAAATGCAAAACGAAACGACCGCTCCGGCTTCCCCGGCAGAAACCGGCATCGGGCATTCCAGTTGGAACGACAAGATCGCCTCGCCCTTTCTCGATTCCAAAGTCCCTTCCGGCCCGATGGCTGACCGCTGGAACAAAGCCAAGTTCGAGATGAAGCTCGTCAACCCGGCCAACAAACGCAAGTTCACCGTCATTTGCGTTGGAACCGGCTTGGCGGGCGCGAGCGCCTGCTCAACTCTGGCGGAAATGGGCTACAACGTCCACGCCTTCACCTATCACGACAGCCCGCGCCGCGCGCACTCGATTGCGGCTCAGGGCGGCATCAACGCTGCGAAAAACTACGCCAACGACGGCGACAGCGTTTACCGTTTGTTCTACGACACGGTGAAAGGCGGCGACTTTCGCGCGCGCGAATCGAACGTGCATCGTCTCGCCGAAGTGTCAGTCAACATCATAGATCAATGCGTCGCGCAGGGCGTGCCGTTCGCGCGCGAATACGGCGGCTATCTCGACAACCGCTCGTTTGGCGGCGCACAGGTGTCGCGCACCTTTTACGCGCGCGGCCAGACAGGACAGCAACTTCTGCTCGGCGCCTATCAAGCGTTGATGCGACAGGTTCAGCGCGGCGGCGTGAAGTTGCACGTGCGGCGCGACATGCTCGATGTCGTCGTCGTTGATGGTCGCGCTCGCGGCATCGTGGTTCGCAACCTCGTGACCGGCGAAATCGAAACGCACATGGCCGATGCGGTTTTGCTGGCGACGGGCGGCTATTCCAACGTCTTTTATCTGAGCACCAACGCCAAGCATTGCAACGTCACGGCGGCGTGGCGCGCGCACAAAAAGGGCGCGTTTTTCGCCAACCCGTGCTTCACGCAGATCCACCCGACCTGCATTCCCGTCTCGGGCGACTATCAATCGAAGCTCACGCTCATGTCGGAATCGCTGCGCAACGATGGCCGCGTGTGGGTGCCCAAAAACGCGGGCGACAAGCGCGCTCCCGAACAAATCCCCGAAGACGAGCGCGATTACTTTTTGGAGCGCCGCTATCCCGCGTTTGGCAACCTCGTCCCGCGCGACGTGGCTTCGCGCGCCGCCAAACAGGTTTGCGACGAAGGCCGCGGCGTGGGCGATACGGGCCTGAGCGTTTATCTCGACTTCGCCGAATCTATTAAACGATTAGGCGAAGACACCATCCGCGCGCGCTACGGCAACTTGTTCGATATGTATAACCATATCACCGCGGAAAACTCTTACAAAGCGCCGATGCGCATTTATCCTGCCGTCCACTACACGATGGGTGGATTGTGGGTGGACTACAACCTGCAAACCACTATTCCCGGTTTGTTCGCTTTGGGCGAATGCAACTTTTCCGATCACGGCGCCAACCGTCTTGGGGCTTCCGCTCTCATGCAAGGTTTGGCGGACGGTTACTTCGTGATTCCCTACACGCTCGGCAACTACCTCGCTGGCGCGGCGCTTCCCAAAATCTCGCCTGAACGCGACGAGTTCAAGCTGGCCGCGAGCGAGGCGCAACAGAAAATCACCGGCTTGCTGAGCGTCCAAGGCAACAAAACCGTCGCCGAATTTCATAAGGAACTCGGCCACATCATGTGGAACAACGTCGGCATGGCGCGCAACCGCGAAGGTCTGCGCAAAGCCGTGGGCGAAGTCGCCAATTTGCGCGAAGAGTTCTGGGGGAACGTGCTGGTGGCAGGCGAAGCGAACAATTTGAACCCGCATCTCGAACACGCTTCGCGTTTGGCCGACTTCCTTGAGTTCGGCGAACTAATGGCGCTTGACGCGCTCCACCGCGAGGAGTCGTGCGGCGGCCACTTCCGCGAAGAGTTCCAGACCAGCGATGGCGAAGCGGCGCGCGACGACCAGAACTTCTCGTATGTCGCGGCGTGGGAATGGAACAACGGCAAGATGCCGCCGCTTCACAAAGAACCTCTGGAATTTGAAGAAGTGCATCCGGCAGTTCGCGTTTACGCTTAATCTATTTCTCACAAAGAAACGAAGTTCGCACAAAGAACACAAAAGATTTTTCTTAGTGGACTTCGTGTGACCTTTGTTTCTTTGTGTGAAACCCACTCTCATGGCAACTCAAACCAACGGCTCGAAGAAGCCGATGAACATCCATCTTCTCGTCTGGCGCCAGAAAAACGGCAAATCCAAAGGCCAGATGGTCAAATACGAGGCGCGCAACGTGTCGCCCGATATGTCGTTTCTGGAAATGATCGACGTGGTCAACGAAGACATCATCCATCAGGGCGGCGAACCCATCGCCTTTGAACACGACTGCCGCGAGGGCATTTGCGGCTCGTGCTGCTTGATGATCAACGGCGTCGCGCACGGCCCCGACGAAGGCACGGCGACCTGCCAGGTGCATATGCGCTCGTTCAGAGACGGTGACACCATCGTCATCGAACCGTGGCGCGCGCGCGCTTTTCCGGTCATCAAAGATTTGGTCGTTGACCGCTCGGCTTTGGATCGCATCATCGCGGCGGGCGGCTACGTTTCGGTCAACACGGGACAGGCGCCCGACGGCAACGCCATCCCGATTCCCAAAGACTCGGTCGAAGACGCGATGGACTCGGCGGCCTGCATCGGTTGCGGCGCCTGCATCGCGCAGTGCAAAAACGCCTCAGCCGCTCTGTTCACTTCGGCCAAAATTGCTCACCTGCGCTTGTTGCCGCAGGGCGATCCCGAACGCGCCGAGCGCGCCATTCGCATGGTCGCGCAAATGGACGAAGAGGGCTTTGGTTCGTGCTCGAACGAGGGCGAATGCGAAGCGGTTTGCCCGAAAGAAATTGGTATGGTCAACATCTCGCTGATGAACCGCGAATATGAACGCGCGATTCTGGCGGGCAAAAAGTAACTCGGCTTAAACAACAAAAGGCGCGCTTTCCCTGGAAAGCGCGCCTTTTGTTGTTCGATTTTGTCGGTGACGTTATCCCCGCGACCTGAGGAGTCGCTTCACTGGCTAACGCTTCGCGTTCGAGTAGTTCCTAACGACCTCTCCATTTACAACCTGACCGCGACACGTTCTCATCTCCGGTCTTTCTTTTCGATGCCCGCTTCGCGCGTTTGCGCCGCCGCGATGCGCTTCATGTCAAATTTTTCGCTCCTGTCGAAATTGTAGATGCCGTTTTCTTCTTGAAAAACATCCGTCAACTGCGTGTAGCAATAGCCGAACATATCGGGATTGTCCAGCAAAACTCCACATAATCCCTCAAAGCGCGCATAAAATTCTTCAAGTGTTTGCGGCGAGGCGCCATAGCCCCACGACACGGTGATGGCTTCGGCTTCTTCACTGGGTTGGCTCCAGCCCTCGCTTTCCCACACCGATTTGTTGATTTTCTTGGCGCTGGGATTCCAGTGAATGCCGCCGAATTCCGACACGAAATACGGTTGGCCGCGATAAGCGATGTTCCACGGACGATCCCTTCCACCGGTGTTCAGATACGGTTTGTTGTCGGCTAAGCCCGCCTGATTTTGCGCGAAAATCTCCGGATTTTGCTCGTAATCGTGCGAATCGAACACGTCGGTTTGCGACACGCGATGCGAGTAGCCCGACGCGTCTATCACGGGCCGCGTCGTGTCGAGCAGCTTGGTCATCCAATACATCGCGTGCGCCGCGTCGTCGAGTTCGGTGATCTCGTCGCGGATTTCCTGATAGGTTTCGTTGAGCGGGCACCAACCGACGATGCACGGATGCGAATAGTCGCGCTCGAGGGCTTCGGCCCACTGCGCCGCGAAGGTGATGCCGTGGAACTGCGAGTTGTTGTCAATGGTCGTGTGGCGACAGCCCCAATCGGCGAACTCGCTCCAGCAGATGTAGCCCATCTTGTCGGCGTGATACAAAAAGCGCTCTTCAAACACTTTCTGGTGCAGGCGCGCGCCATTGAAACCGGCTTTCAAGCTCAGTTCGATGTCGCGGATCAAATCTTCTTCGGTTGGCGCCGTCATGATGCCGTCGGCGTAATAGCCTTGATCCAGCACCAGCCGCTGAAACACCGTGCGCCCGTTGATGCGAATAGATTTCCCTTCGATTTGAATCGAACGCAGCCCCGCATAGGTGCGGCACGAGTCCACGATGTTGCCCGCTTCGTCCACCAGTTCGATGTCGATGTCGTAAAGAAACCCGTCGCCCACTTCCCACAAACGTCGCCGGTCGCGCGGGATTTCCAAATCGACGCGCGGCGTGAGGTCGTAACCCGTCGCCGTTTTAACTGAAGTAATCGGCCCATCTTTGTCCGACAAAGTAGCGCGAAGTATCAAGCCGGGATGGTTGTTTTCGATTCGCTGTTCGAGTCGAAAACGGCCCGGCCCGACTTCGGGCGTGATGCGTGGGCGCAGCAAATGGGTGTCGCCGACCGGCTCGATCCACACGCTTTGCCAGATGCCCGTCGTGCGCGTGTAAAAGCAGCCGTAGTTGTGATACAACTGCGACTGTTTGCCGCGCGGTTTGGGCGTTTCGTTGTCGTCGCGCGCGCGCAGACAAATCTCAATTTCGTCCCCGCCCGTCGCCAACTCTTGCAAAGCGCAGGTAAAGGGCGTGAAGCCTCCGCGATGGCGCCCGACTTCGACGCCATTGACCCAAACGGTCGCGTCGTAGTCAACAGCCTGAAAATGCAGCAGCAATTTTTGCCCCTTCCATTCGGGCGGAATTTGCACGCGCCGTTTATACCACACGGCGGGCATGAAATCGGTGTGGCCAACGCCTGATAAAACCGATTCGGGACAAAACGGAACGGTAATTTGGTCGGGCAACGCGTGGCCCGGTTTGTAAAGACCGCGCGCGACGCCGGAATCGCCGCCATCAATTTCAAATTCCCACTGGCCGTTGAGACACAGCCAGCGGTCGCGCACAAACTGCGGGCGCGGATATTCGGGACGAGGAACTGAAGAGGTAGACATCAAAACAATCGAAACTTTCGCGGGCGAAGAGGTTGCCGCACTTGCGCGCAAGTTTCAAGCACTCAACGCAAGATGGGACTTGAAGTTTGTTTTTAAACCAACGATTGTGTCTTTTTTGCTTTTCTTTAGCGAATGATTTTCGCCGCGAACAAGTTGAGAAGCGGTCTGAAAAGAAAGAACCGAGGAAAAAGTAGATTGGAAGGGTGCGTCAGCCCCGCTTCTTACTTTCTCGCAACGGGGCTGACGCACCCTTCCAATCCGTCGAGACGACACTAAAAAACTTTCCAGACTGATTCTGAGGAAAACGGCCCTGTTCAGTTCGGTTGAACTCGCCTGCTACTCGCGCTCTGCATCGGGCGCCTCGCTATTTTGCCGCGAGTTTTCCAACGCGTCCCGAAGTTGAAGATAAACTGCGCGCACCGAAGCATTCAATCTGTCGCTAAAGGCCGCTTCAAGATTCAAAACGCGAATCAGTTCCTGCACGTCCGCCAAATCTTTGAGACGCCCCAGATCGCTCGAACCCGAAGCCAATTTCAGTTCAACGAGCGTTTCGAGCGCCACGGTTTGAATCCCATCTATTTCCACACGCACTTCAGTTGGATCAGGAAACACAACCGCTTTGGGCTTGCCATCGCCGGGAAACTCGCCACTCGTGATGATTTCAATCGGCACATTCTCGCTGGTCGCGCGAAACTTGCGCGTCGCGCCAGGAAACGCCGGACGATAACCCCGACCTACTAATTCGTTTTGAAACTTCTGCAAACCGTTCTTAGTTAAAAGAACATCAATATCAGATGTGAACCGTTTGTAGCCGTGCTGGTTGAGTGCAATCGCGCCTATTACGGCGTAATCAATGCCGCGTTCTTCTAAATCTCTGGCGAGTTGTTTAAGTGTTTGATTCACGAGTCCACTTCCGTTGAAAAAGCGTAGCCCTTCTTCGAATGTTGCTGTTGGGTTTTGCAAAACCTGTTGAAAGTCGGGCATGAGAGAAGGGTGTTTAGCGCACGCGCCACAGCGTGAGTCCGCGCGAAGTCGAAGTCGCCAGCGTTGCGCCATCGTCCGACCACGCGAGACAAACCGGAGCCGGAACTGAAGTTGAAGTTGGGATTGCAGGTTTCGGAATATCGAGGCGCCGCTGTGTCGCCAGCGTTTGCGCGTTGAGAATGAGCGCGAACTCATGTTCGCCGAGTGCGATCTGACTTCCATCGGGCGAAAACTGGAGGTCAACGGCGCCGGTTTGAAGGGGAACCGCGCTTCCGATTTGTGTTCCGGTGCGCGCGTCGAAGCGTTTGAGCAGGCGCTCGGTGCGCCCGTTCCACGCCGCGTCGCCGTTGGGGGCTTGCGCAACGGTGAATCTGTTTTTGTCTCCGATTTGACCGTTTGTGATAGTGCCTTCTCCTGCACCCATTGAAAGGCCCGCGCCTGATTTCAAGGCGTATTCCAAGTGCGTCGGCGACAACGCCATGCGCGGATTGGTCGCCGTCACGAGCGTTTTTCCATCCGGCGACCACGCGATTTGCGCTCCGAACCACTGATGCGCGCGGAATTTTCGGTTCAATTTCCCCGTCGTGCCGTCGAACACGAAAACCCAGCCATCGAGCGTGATGCCCGCGAGTTGGCGCGAATCGGGCGACCACGCGACATCGGCAAAAGCGCCTTCAACGGCGCTTTGCCGCGCGATTTGTTTTCCGGTCTGCGTGTCGAACACCACCAAACCGAGGGCGCAAAAACCGCGCAAGTCTTCTTCGTGATCGCCATAACCCCACAAATGCGAACTGGCCGCCACCCGCTTCCCATCGGGCGAAAGCGACAGCAGATTGAGTGGCCCTGGCTTCATCACGTTCGATTGGTTGCGATGGCCGCGTTCTTTCACGACCCGGAAAAGTTTGTCGCCGTGCCACAACTGAATTCGCCCGGTGTTCGGCGACACAGCCGGATCGGTGTCAATCTGAACGGACTCCGTCGCGCTGTTCCATGAGGATGTGGTGAAAACCGAAAGCGGCGCGCGGTTCCAGTTGTGCGCCCGCTTCCACAGCGCACCAAGAGGAGCGCTGGGCGCCACCCATTTCGGCGCATTTTGTGTAATGCCAAGTGCAAGCGCGCCCATCGGCTCTCGATGCACCCACAACTGGGCCTGGCGCCACTCAACAGGCACATATTCTGGCTCTGTCGAGACGAATGACGTCGGAAAATCAACCGACACTGGGCGCCACGACGCGCGGCTGTTGACGGCCACCAGCGCCGCGAACAACGCGGCAAGTGAACCTAAAGCGAGCGAGAAGCGCAGGCGGCGCGAAAACATGATGGCAGTGTCCGCCAAACAAAAAAGCGGCGCCTTAACTTGATTCAAAGCGCCGCTTCGGATCGGTTCGCTTAACGCACGCGCCAACTCCAGATTTGGCCGTTGGCATAAGAAGCCCAGATTTGCGAGCCATCGGGCGAAGGCGAAATTTCTTGAATGTCGTCAGCAGGACTGCCAAGTGCTCGTTGCACTTTTCCTGTGAGCTTATCGCGCAGTTCCAAACCTTTGGCGCCAGAGGAAATCACGGCCCGTTGTTGGGGCAAAAATTTAACTCTGGTTCGAGAAAAAGACAAACCGTGCCACAAAAGCCGCCCGTCGCGCGCGTTGAAAAAGTCAATTTCCTGACCGTCATCAAAAGGCACGCGCGATGTTCGCTTTGCTGTCCAAAAAACGCTTCCATCGGGACTGAAATCGCCTCCAAGGTCAGTTCCCGGTGAGATGCCGAACACCTTGCGCTCGGTGCAGGCGTTGAAAACCCCGCACCGCACGAACTCGCCGTTGCTTGCATCTACCATGCGGGCGATAACCAGACGCCGATCAGGGGACAGCGCCGCGAAGTAGGGCCGCACGTTTTTTGAACGGTCAAAGCGAACGCGTCGCAACAATTTTCCTGTTGAGGTTGACCACGTAGCAACCGCGCCCGCGCTGACGATGGAAACCTCTTTCCAATCGCTCGAAAACTTCCAATCTTGCAAACGCCAACCAAAAGACGTGGAATCCATGTCGAAACCAAACAGGTTCCACGGCGTGTTTTGCAACGGCTGGTCTTTTGTCTTCGAGTGAACCTCAACCGCCGAGTCGGGTTTGTCCGCGTCGAAAGTCGGTTGCAAAATCAAACGCTGCCCGGAAAACGGGGTTTTGGCTTTGTCTTCCACACCCCCGGCATGTGCATCGAGGTAAAACGTGCCCCATCGCAGATTTTGCCGCGTGTCCTGCGGATCGAGTTGCACCACGCGCTCATCGGCTGACCACGTGATGTTGCACGGGCCATCGGGGTCTGATCCAATCAAATGCGGCTTCCATGTCAAAGGGGAAGTCGTCACTTCGGGCGACTTCACTGGAGCCTTCACAAAAAGCACCGGAAAAACCATCAACGCGCCCGCCAAAACAAGCAGCTTCTTCATAACCCGCCAGTCTAACTCTTAATATCAAATTGAGAAAGCGACGCTTCTTAGCGGAGGCGCCAACTCCAAATTTGGCCGTTGTTGTAGCTGGCCCACAGTTGTGAGCCATCGGGCGAAGGGGCTAACCATACCGTCCACAGCGTATCGTTTGTGGGATTTGCAAGCGTGCGGTTCAACCTTCCGGTGATCACATCGCGCACCTCGAAGGTTTTGCTGGTGGAAACGACCGCAAGATTTCTGCGGGGCACAACGTTGGCTAATCCGTCGGTCGGGCAACTCCATAACTGGTGCCGTTGCTGGATGCTCCAAATGGAAAACTGCGGCTTGTCGCTTTGCGACGCCGTCTCGGTGACGAAAAGAAAGCGATTTTGGATGAAGCCAACCCGGAAATAGTAGATGTTTCGTGGATTGGGAATCGAGAAGATCTTGCGTCCCGTGCGCGTATCGAAGAGTGCGGCTCCAGCGTCTGAATCGAGTGAAGACACAACCATGCGTCCATCCGGCGAAATCGAAGCGAAGGCGTGAGCGTCCCCGATTTGCGGAGGCGCCGTGAGACGCGCCCGCTTCAACAATTTTCCCGTTGAAGTTGACCATGTGTAGAAGGCGCCTCCGGCAACAAGGGATAATTTCCGCCCATCACCCGAAAAATGGGAAACCTGAAAGAGCCAGTCGGGATCCGTCTCCGTCAGGAAGGAATTGAACAAGGCGGAGTTCGTGTTTTGCAAAGGCGTCGTCGTGTCTTTGAGGCGAGAATAAACCGCAACTTTGTCTTTGCCAGAACCTCTGACCAGACGCAGAGGCGGCTCCGGCGCTTGCTTCTTAACTTGATGTCCTTGTGCATCGAGAGAAGTCCATCCCCATTGCAGATATTGGCGTTCATCCAAGGGAGCAACAGAAATTAAACGACCATCGGGCGACCATTCGAGTGAACAAGCACCATCGGGGTCAGTCGCCACTAACCGAGGATTTGCTGAGAGTTCGTCTTGAGCCTGAGTCGCACTCCCCGAAGCCAGACGAACGAATGCAATTGAGACAAGCCATTTCATAGCCCGCCAGTTTAACTCCTAATATCAAACCAACAAAAACGGCGCCCCGAATTGAGGGCGCCGTTTTCGATTTACTGAATATACGCATCCGTCACATATTGCCGCATCATGCGGGCGTTAATCTTTCTCACTATGAACGAACCGCCTCCGCTTCCCGAACCACAGGGTGAGCCGAAACCCATCACACCGCCGCGCCGCGTGATGTCGCCGCTCGCGCGCGGCGTGCGCTTCGTGTTCGGGGCGATGTTTGCGCTCTCTGGCTTGGGCTGCGTATCGTCCGTTGTTTGGGTTGCGTTCGATGTTTGGCGGGCAGGATTGGGCTGGAATTCCGAAAGCAATCCGTTTTCGGGTGGTGTCACACTCGGCGCTCTCCTTCTCCTTGGTCTGTTCTTTAGCCTCATCGGAGTGCGACTGCTGCTCGGCTTGCGAGGATGAAAAAAAGAGCGCAGCTTTCGCCGCGCTCTTTGCTTTATTGAATATAAGCGTCAGTCACATATTGCCGCATCATGCGGTGCGTGTTGAAGTAACACGCGTTTTTGCCAATGGCGCCTTTCATCACTTTGATCCACTCGGCGTGATTTTCACCGTAATAGGTCGGCAAGAGTTTGTGTTCCAGCTTGTCGTAAAGGTCAACCAGATCGAGGTTTTCATCCACGGCGTCGAGGTTGGTTTCGGTCGCTTCGGGGCCGATTGACCAGCCGGTCACGTCTTCGACCCAGCCTTCGATCCACCAGCCGTCCAAGACGGAAAAGTTCGGCACGCCGTTGTGGGTGGCTTTCATGCCCGAAGTTCCCGATGCTTCGCGCGGGCGCATCGGGGTGTTGAGCCACACATCCGAGCCAGCGATGATTTGCAGCGCCAAATCCATGTCGTAGTTTTCGAGGAACACGACGGGAATTTCGCCGCCGAGTTTGCGCGCGGCTTCGATGATTTTGTGGATGTTGTCTTTGCCCGCGCCATCTTTGGGATGCGCTTTTCCGGCGTAGACGATTTGCAACTTGCCTTTGGCTACGCTGAGCAATCGTTCGACATCGCGGAAAAGCAGGTCGGCGCGTTTGTAGGGCGTGGCGCGGCGGGCGAAACCGAGTGTCAAAATGTCGGGCGACATTTCGATTTTGGTTCGATTTTTCACGATCTCAAGCAGTTCGCGTTTGCAGGTTTGATGGGTTTCCCACACGACTTCATCGGGCACGTTGTCCACGCGCACGAACAGTTCCGGCTCCATGCTCCAGCCGGGAATGTATCGGTCAAAAACCGCTTCCCAGTGCGGATGAGTCCAGGTGCGCGAATGGACGCCGTTGGTAATTGAGCGGATGTTGTAGCCCGGAAACATGTTGCGCGACACTTCGCCGTGCTTTTTGGCGACGGCATTTTGAAAGTCGCTCAAATTGAGCGCGAGCGTGCTCATGTTCAGTTGGTTGTGCTCGTTGCCAAAGCGCTTGAACGCGTTTTCTGGAAAATAATCGCCCATCACTTCCCCGACTAAGCCCCAGTTGAAGCGGTCGTGTCCGGCTTCGACGGGCGTGTGCGTTGTGAAAATGCAGCGCTCTTTGACACTTTCGGTGTCCCAAACCTTCGATTCGTCCCACACGTCTTCGATTGGTTTCTTGGTTTTGTGCAGAAGTTCGAGCACCAAAAGCGCGGCGTGGCCTTCGTTCATGTGGAACTTTTCGACGTGGAAGCCCAGGGCGGCCAGCATCCGCGAGCCGCCGATGCCCAGAATCACTTCTTGTTTGAGACGATAACGCTCGTCGCCGCCGTAGAGATGAAAAGTCAAACCGCGGTCTTGTTCGGCGTTTTCGGGCAGGTTGGAGTCGAGGAAGATGAGCGGAACGATGTGGCCGGTTTCACCCTGCAAATTGTAGCGCCACGCTTGCAACTGCACGCTTCGGCCTTCCAAACGCACTTTGACGCGCGCGTCTTGAAGCACGAAACCTTTTTCGGAAAAGTCCCAGTGAACCGGTTCCTCGCTTTGCCAGCCGTCCATGTCGAGCCGTTGGCGAAAGTAGCCGAGGTTGTAAAGCAGGGAACACGCCACGACGGGAACACGCAGATCGGCGGCACTTTTCAAGGTGTCGCCCGCCAGAACGCCCAAGCCGCCGGAGTAAGTCGGGATGTCGTTGCGGAAACCGATTTCCATCGAAAAGTAAGCGACGCGCGGCGCGCCCGTTTTGGCCGCGATAACCGAAGTTGATGAAGGCATATTTTGCTCTTGGGTTTGAAACAATTCGCGCGCGGCGGCAAGAGGGATTTCGCAATGGGTTTTAGGAGAAGGAGCAAAAAGCCGAACGCCCTGAAGCCGCAACGACGGGGCGTAATGGCTCTGCCCACGCGGGCAAACTGTTGAAATGGATGATAATGATGAAGACGAAACGGAACACTTTCAAAATGGCACCCGGCCTTTTGTTGAGCGCCTCGTTTGTGCTGCTCTGGCCCGTTGCTTACGCCCAGAACGAGGGGACTGCAAATGATGCTAAAGCGCCGTCCACGGGACGCGCAGTGGAAGGATTCACTTTATCGCTCAGTTCAAACCAAACAACCTATAAGCCCGGCGAGATGATCAAAGCTCAGGTCGTGTTGACAAATGTCTCTACAGACAAGGTCACGTTTTCGATGGGAAGTGAGATGGAAAAATTTCACTTTGAAGTGGTGTTGCCCAACAAAGAGGTCGCTCCTCTGACTCTTTATGGCAAAAAGCTACAGCGAGTGCCAGTGTTTAGCTATAAGAGCCTATCCAAATAGGCCACCGTTCTGGAGCGGGGCTGATGCCCTCTTCCAATCAGGGCTTGAGGCAAACCGATTGGAAGTGGGCATCAGCCCCGCCTATTTGGATAGGCTCTAAGACGGCTTA
>JAABUM010004660.1_pt1 | contig 15241 bp, 13 predicted proteins | sample 5559161 | NCBI WGS metagenome assembly JAABUM01 (sample SAMN10711868, study PRJNA513369) | rock metagenome | isolation source: Antarctica rocks | place: Antarctica: Victoria Land, Siegfried Peak nord
GGTCAGGGTCACGATATACTTCTTATTCACGACGTATCCTCCTCGCCTGGGTCCACACACGACTCTTGTTGAAAGGATGCCCTATTCAACGGTCAACTGTCAAAAAGATAGGTGACGGACTACTAGTAGATTTCTTGTGACACGTCGAGGTTTAGTGCGCGGTGATAGGCCGCAGGTTATTGATGCAGGTGGCGTCCTGTTTTTAAGGAGATAGTCTGTTGAATACGCAGGTAATCTGGGGTACTGCTTTCGACGAAATCCTTAGCTTTGATTGCGGAACTTGTGCTGTCAATGTTTGCCTAGCATCCGTTATCCACAAAGGTGATGTGCCGCAATATCAACGGCTACATATGTCTGATAGTTTAGCGGACAGCTTTAGTACCATCGTTAAACAGGTGCTGCAACAGCAAAGAAGAAAACTAGATACAGGTGATCTGATCCTGCGCCAGTACGACGCCGGAAGTAAGCCAAACCCGTACGAGGTTGAATACCTCCATTTCTCCGATCACGACTATCTGAAAAATCAGCTAAGTGCGCTTGACGCGTTGCTTGACCTTGCCACATTCAAACAGGAGAGCAGTTTTATTGATGGTTTGCGATTTTACATTATTGTTGTGCAGCCCCAAAATGGCGCACCACTTTACTGCTTTCGCTCATATTCACCTAAACAAGAAATAACGAGATCGCGCTTGACTGTCGCCGCCATTTTCCAGGATGACAATTATTTCGACCGTGTCGAGACCCCTGTGTTTATCTTCGATGGTGATATAGACTGCATCACGCGCGAGGGACGGGTATTCATTCTTAATCAGGGCAACTTTCACAAAATCTTTCAATTCCTCGAGTACGCGCAAAAAGTGGCTGAGGAGACGCTGCAAGCTATTCGCATAACTATACCAATACAAAACTTTGATGCCTTTGCTGACTCGTGCCGCAGTCATCCCCTCAAGTTGTCAAAATTACGCAACATCATGAACAAGCCGTACTTTGTGGACGGTCGGCTAACAATGCTCAAGATTAAGGAGACTATAGCAAAGCATGGTTTGTCTATTTCGATAATTGATGTGGGTGGTCAAGAAATGCTTGTCTACGACTCGAAGCAACAATGGGCGATACTAACGCTCCTTGATGATGCTTATCTAGAGTCGAATATGACGGGAAACAAATACGAAACGACCGGTAAGCGTCAAGAGAACAGCACTCGCAGGAATTGATCGTAGGCTAAGCTCGGGTTAATGAACTATAGTTGGCAGAATTAACGATTCCTGTCGTGAATGCGATTTGCTGCTGCTTAAGCTGATCTCGGGCAAGATGACGTGTAAGACCTTTGAATTGCGAGCGAAAGCGACTAACGATGTCTCAATACAGCATTAAAAGCACTTCTCGTCTCACTGCGGATGTCGGAGACATCGTGCTATCGACGGATGGCAATGACACTAATGCATTGACACGAAGGATTCTTAGAATAGACTTGGTTGATAACGTTCATGATAGTTCTTCTGCGGTAAAAGCATGTGTCATGCACCAAAAGAGACATTCTAGGACTGCATCATGGCAGGATGTAGATTCATTCAGTTTGGCAACCATGAAGGCTGGTCAAGAGGTAAGACTACAACTTGATTGTGATGAAACCCTCCGCCTCTACAGTGCTCTGCGTGATCTATACGTTGTGACCAAAGATGGCCGGCCTCAAGACGATCAGACTGTCGCGGTAGTAAACCCCGATGAGGTGATAATTGCGATAGGGCAGGAGAAGAGGGCTGTCGAACAACTGTTGGAGCGCGGACAAGAAAGGCTGTGGGAAGCCATCAACGAGTTGCAGCCAGACGTGCTCGCGGCTATAGGGCGTGCGAAGGTGCACGAGACAAGGAGGAAAGCCTTTCAGGAGTTCGAGCATCAATTGAACGCCAACGAATGGACCGAGGGCGAGTGGGAAAAGCTTTTCCGCAAGAACAAATGGATTTTCGGGTACGGTCTCGCGTATCGATTCCTTTCCGAGATACAAGGGCAGCCCCATTACGGGGGTACTACCCTCACAGGTGTAGGTGGTCAAAGAGGCGACTTTCTTATGGCTTCACAGGCACAGGTCAAGTTCACGGTGCTTGTAGACATAAAGACCCCGAGCAGTCCATTGGTTACCAGGATCTATCGAAACAAAGTTTACGAAGTTGGGCGCGACCTTGTAGGAGCGGTCTCTCAACTGCAATCAAATTGTCGAACGTGGGTTATCGATGGTTCGCGGAGGGAGGACAACGCCGAGGATCTCGCTGCCCGACAAACGTCTACCTATGAACCAAAAGGCATTCTTGTAATAGGCACGACCGCGCAATTAGATGACAAGGACAAGAGAGCCACCTTTGAGCTTTTCCGGCGCAACTTACATAACCCAGAAATAATAACCTATGACGAGTTGTTTGAGCGCGCTCGGTTTATTGTTACCGCCGAAGAGGACGAGGAAGCCACCGATAGCTCCTCAATCGAATTGGACGATGTAGGAGACGCGCACGAGATCGACTTGGAGGACCTCGTGAATCATGAGGCTATGGCACTGGTGGCACGTACGCAGAATGACGATATCCCTTGGTAGTAGGAGCGGATCGCAGAGTGTGAGCGCGTGGTGCGGCCGCCCTCCGCGCCGCAAGCGGTCGCCTACCGCGCCAAGCTGGCACCCGTACTGCACGCTGACGCCACGTTGGACAATCTAACTGCAGGGTGTGTCCTCATCCGATACGGCTGCCAGTTGGATTAAAATTCCACGGTTATAGCCGTGCGACGTGTAAATTCTGTTGGCCTTATGCCCGGCTCACGTCGCTTTCTTGCTCGATGCGTGCAAGCAGGGCGGAGGGGCGCAATTTGACGCATCTAGCAATCAGCCAGATAGCACGCAGCGACGGGACACTGCGTCCTCGCTCGAGCAAGCTGATATACGTCGGATGCAACCCTGATTGTTGAGCCAAACGTTCCTGAGTTAAGTGCGCGTCAAGACGCGCCTGTCGGAGGGTGCGCGCAACCGCTCCAGCGTCGTAGTCGCCATTATTAGGACTCACGCTCATATGGTGTCATTTGACGGCGCGGTGCACCACAGAATATATTCTTAGTTGGACAGAGTACATTCTGTGGCAGCCGTAACTGTGTACGGTCGTAACGTCGTTCTCGCCGTACGCATGGTCTCTTTGCCGCACCGAACGAGCGGCGTCATAACATGACGGTGAGGTCTGGGCGAAGCGTGTCGTCACATAATGCGGATGTCGAGTTGCATACACAAGGAGATTTGTAGTGACGAATACCACGGGAGGAAGTGGCAAGTCCACGAGTGTTGGGTTCATGATGGCGCCGCTTGCCCAGATTGACCGCGACCCTAATCAGGTGCGGCGCGATTGGGGGCAAGGGGACGGCAACCCAGGCCTAAAGGAATTGACGGCGAGCATCGAGCAATACGGCGTCTTGCAACCGCTTGTGGTTCGGCGCGATCCTGACAATTCTCAGCACATGACGGTGATCGCCGGTGGACGGCGTCTAGTGGCTTGTAAGCGCCTCAAGTTGGACCTGGTTCCGGTCATCGTCCGGGATGAGCAAGGCATCGCGGCGCAGGTGCTGCAATTGATTGAGAATGTGCAGCGCGAGGACCTCAAACCGATGGATCAGGCGCGGGCCTACCTGCAGATTATGGACCTGGAAGATCTTACGCCGCCGAAACTAGGCGCCCTTATCCATAAGACGGATCAGCATGTCCGCACCGTCATCCGCGTGTATCAAGAGGACGCGCTCCGGGAAGCTGTGGCGTCCGGGCGCATGACTCAAAGCCTGGCGGTGCAGATCACCCAGCAAAGTGACGAGGTCAAAGACGCGCTGCTGCGGCGCATCGTGCGCGGCGATTCCATCACGACGAGCACGCTTGAGACCATCAAGAAAGAGTTGGCGGCGGCCGGGATCGTCAATCCGCGCCGTAGTCGACCACCGGGGGCGGGTGACGATCCACGGTCAGCGGGAGGAACGGCCCCGGCGAGACCGGGCGATGCAGGATCGCCACCGCCAGGGAGTGAGCATGGCCCGATCTATCGCTTGATAGAAGCGGAACCGGACCCACCGCGCGCACAGCCCGAGATAGCCCAGCGCCGTCCCGACCCGTTTGATCGTGTCATGAAGCCGGGAGCGGCTGATGTCGTGCCCCAGTACGGCAACCCCGAGCACGTCATCGTCGAACGACCGCCGTCTCCCTATGGGTTTGCGAAACCAAAGATAGAGAGTACGCCTGCAGCCAGCATGGGCGATGCAGTCGCGGACGTATCGCACGCCGAGGAGACAGTAGAGCTGGCCGAGGAGGCGTTAGCGGATGGACCTGGCACCCCAATCCTGAACCGTGCGGACGCTGAGCCCGACACGGGGCCACACCTGGAAGACTTCTTACCACATTTGAACTGGGATGCCTTAAAAGGCGCACTCTTGTTTGGCGTTGAGCGTGGCTGGAGTTGTGCCGCGCTCTACTCGCATGCCGTCGCTTTACGACAGTAGGTCGGATTTCATCGACGTCCCGCCCTCGCTATGGGCTGACGGAAGACCCGCTGATGCGCGTCGGCACACGCGTCGACCGCTGTACAGACCCCGCAGATAGAGCGTCACTTCGCATGTCTACGGCCGCAGCTAGAATCCGGCCCACAGAATATTGTGTTAGCGGGACCACGTGAATGGTAATGGAGCGGCGCAAACTACGCACGAATCGCTATCTTCCCCGCAGCCCACCTTATCGCAGTCAGTTCATGCCGCCTCTACAGTGCATTCTCGAATTTATCGAAGGCGGCGAGCAGTTCGGATTGTGCATTAGTATCTTTATTTTGCGACACCCAGATACGATCGAAATCGGTGTCGCTAAGGGAAATTGGGGCGAAAGGATCGAAAGACACACCCGAACGGGGCGTCCAAATCCCTAGTTGGCTGGTCGGAAATTTCCCAACAGCAACGCAGAGTACGTCACGCGCGCCGCCCGCTAGAAGCAGATTACGGCACCATTCCGATGTCTTACCGTCTGTTGTGAAGTCGTCGGCTAAGAGGACACGCTTGCCTGGCAATATCCGCTTGTAGTCTGGGTTGAGGTAGATGGAGCGAACGTGCTTATCGAACCGAGGGATCAACTTCTGGTTCTTCTCCTCGCGACTACTGGGGACGGTAACATGCCGGACGAGCAACTCCACCGGTCGGCCTCGCGAGAGGATACTAGCTTCCTTGACGAAGGGCGACAGGACAGGGTGAATTTGGCTTGACGTGGTGTGGCCTGGGACAACCGCCCAAAGATCGGATTCTTGGGCCCAATTGGCAAGATAGAGGCTCGCTAAGAGCTGGTGTTGAAAGAAAGGCAGGTATCGGCGGTACGGCGACCTATTGTCCTTGTCCTTGAGTACATTCGTCGCAATTGTTGCAAAATGAGCTTGTGCGGCAGGAGCGTTAATGGAAAGACAATCCGCAACGGCGCGATAGTTGAATGGACGGCCGTGTGCGTCATGGCCTAAGGCACTCCAATACCAGGAATGTTCCTTGAGCAGGTAGAGGGAGATGTAGTCTATGAGGGCACGGACACTGGCCATCGGTATGCCGTACTGCCCGGTTTGACCATGGGGGCGCGCCCACAAGGCACGAAAGTAAGGCACCTTGGCGTTTGCCGCAGTCCGGGCGTCTGTTTTATCGTTATCACCCACATAAATCATGTCGGACAAGGGTACGTTCGCCTCACGTGCCGGACGAGTAATAAACTCTGTCGAACCCTTATTAATAGAGACGCCGGGGTCCCGACCGGCGAAACCGCCGTCCTCCCAAATGCCATGCGCATGGAGTTGTCCAATGTCGCTGCGATGGGTGGCAGCTACAAACCGCTTAATACCACACTGTGCGCAGAAGTCCCACAATTCCGGCACGCCATCAACCAAACCGTTTGGTCCGACAAGTGTATCGCTAACATCGAACACGATGGCGCGCAGGGGCACAGCGACCTCCTAAAGTGGCAGTCGACGCTGGACGGCGATCTTCGGCAGCGGCAAAGCGGCGATAATGTCTTCAACGTCGCGAAGCGGCTTAGCGCCGCGCGCAAGGAATTCGCGTGCCCAACCAGTCTCATCCTGCTTATCGATCAGCGATTGCGCAAGGAAAACTTTGCGCTCGACCAAATCATGCTTGAGCCTTAGCGCATAATCGGCTTGCATCTTGGCACCACTCACCTCGCCAGCCTCGACGACTACCGTTACCAAACTCAAGAGCGCCATGGTTTTATTGCGCATGGGAAAGTTGTGGCTCGATGGAGGCGTTCGCATCGGGAATTGTGAGACGATGGCACCTTGGTCAGCGATTTGGTCGGCTAGCACAGTATTCTCGGCAGGGTACGTGCGATCCAGGCCCGTTCCGACGACCGCGATTGTGTGACCACCAGAGGACAACGTCGCCTGATGTGCGGCTGTATCGATTCCTCGCGCGAGGCCACTGACGACAGTGACACCACGCTCGGCTAAGAGCCCAGCCAGCTTGCGTGCGCGACCTTGGCCCTCGATTGACGCTTGACGCGTGCCTACGATGGCAACTGACAGGTGATCTTCAGGATGTAGATGTCCACGCACGAATAGAACGGGTGGCGCTAGGGCAACTTCTGTCAAGTTCTTGGGATACGCCTTGTCGAAGCAAGTCACGATAGTCACGCCGACTTCCTCGGCGAGCCGATGTTGCAGAGTCGCTGTCTCGAGCGCCATGTCAATGTCTGCGTTAGCAATCTTCTCGATCGTCGCCCGATCCCGTAGCTCTGCTGTGATGCTACGTGGATTACGCAGAATGGTAAGAGGTGTTGGACATAGCTGCAATAGGCGGCAAAGAGCGGCAACGCCGATGCCTGGCAATAGGGAAAGAGCGAGGAGGGCATGCTTTTGCATATCGTCGTCGTCAGATACGATCATGGCTACCTCCGACGCTGTAGTCACCATCCCACCACCTCTCTATATGAATATATTAGAACGAAAGTGCTAGTAAGTCAACCTTTGATTCAAGTATGCGTTATTTACGGGCCAGACGCGCCGATGTATCAACCATGATAAGGACGTACAGCGTGCTACCAGGATGAAGTGACATAATCATCAAGGCGCTGGTGTTGCTCGGAGACACGGGCTCTTAACGTCCGCATCACACCGATCGCTGATTAACCATCAGCGACCTTCCACGGCCGCTACTAAATCGAGGTCAGTTGGTTGCGTATAGATTTGCGTGGTCGTCAGGTGGGCGTGGCCCAGCAACGCCTGTACCGTCGGCAAGTCCGCCCCATGCTCGCGGAGCAGGCGCACCGCGAACGAATGCCGCAGTTGGTGTGGCGTGGCATCGACGTGCGCGTCGGCGGCGACGCGCTTGACGATGGCCCAGGCCGCGCGCACAGAGAGCCGGTTCCCCTTCTGGCTGACGAACAGCGCCGGATTGCGGTCGACGCGCGTCTGAAGGTAGGCAGTCAGGGCCGGACGCACCCGGCTACTCACGGGGACCCGCCGCGTCTTGTTGCCCTTGCCGCGCACGGTCAGCCAGCCATGACGTGGGCCGAACTCCAGGTCCCTCACGTCGAGCCCGACTGCCTCGGCCACGCGCAACCCCGTCTCGACCAGAAGTTTGACCAGGGCTTCATCCCGCGTGTCCGTCGCGCGACGACCGCCCTCGGGCCGCTCGCGCTCGGCGGCATGGACGATCCGCGCCACGTCCGCTTTAGCGAGGGACCGGGGACCACGCGGAACCTCGGTGGGGGCCTCGACGAAGGGCACGGGACGCCCGGCGGCGATGAGATAGCTGCGCAAGACAGAGAGGTGGCGCTGGATCGTGGCGACGGCCTTGCCGTCCGCACGCAATTGGTCGCGCCAGGCGCGGATCGCGCTCTCGGTGACGACGCCCGGCGTCGGCTCGTCACCAAAGCGTTGCGCGAACCACGGCGCGAAGGTCGCGAAGACGCTGCGGTAGGTGCGGATCGTCGTGACACTCGCGTCCTGCTCCACGAGTGCGGCCAAGAAATCATCAGGCCGCTGGATTCTCTGACGTTTTGATGCCGTCTTAGCGGCCAGTCGTGTACTGCTCATACTCGTAGGATACGCCGAGCGGGGATAGAATAACAACAGAGAAAGGTGATTCCATGATGATTTTTATCAGCAGTTATCCGGTTGGCTAATGACAAGAAGTGCGCAGTGCGAATCGGCGATGGCTCAGGACATCGATACCACCGGTGGCCAGGACCTAGGAGGCATCGGACATCGTTGGCAAAGTATTAGGCACAGCACCACCCAGTTAACAGTGGTCTGATGCACGACCCTTAGGCGGCGCGATGCGACGTAGGTTTATCGACAGACAGGCGCAGCGCCTGTCGACGGACGTCGTCCTCATATCCCCGCGCCCTTGGCTCCAGTGTGTGCTTGCAGCCGCACCCACCAGGGCACTACCGCTGGCTCTCGACGAATTCGGCCTCGCCTTTACCTGCTGCTCATCATGGTGACATCATGGCCAGGTGCTCATGCTCCAAAGCATAGCAGGGACGCCAGTTTAACCACTCTCTGCGGTGATGTGTTATACGCTTGACGAGTCATGTCACGGCCGTGGTCCGGTGAGGTCGCGAACCTCCTCGATCCACGGCCGGCCCCCTGGGTTTAATCCCAACTTGTCCAGCCAGCGGGCCACCCCAACGAACAGCCTGCCGGCATAACGTCGGCGTCCCTCTATGCTGTTCGCGTCATCTGCTGTCGGCAACAGTGTATCCCACGGGTCGTCGTTTGGTCGCAGTCCATACGCGGCTTGGTACAAAGTGGCCGACCAGCACATAGCAAGAAACGTTGAAGGATCGCCGGTCTCCTCAGACCACTCAACAGACGCGTGGACAGCGTCGATAAACTTTAGCGAGTCGAGTCGCCTGTTCTCGATCAGACGTATCATTGCTCGGGGGCGCGCGCGCCTGCGCGTGCGTAGATCTCGGTCCAAGCCGCGCAAGTAGGCAAAAATATCCTCCGGCGTTATGACACCTCCTGCCCTATAAAGTGTCAGCACGTCTTCGTGAGCAAGATCTGGGTACAGGATCCCGACTCGGTAAACCATTGATGCATCTAGGAGCGGCATGGAGGATAAGCCCATTTTCGTGCTCCGATTGTTGTTCGGTGTGTTCCTACTAAAGCGCGCTACGATCGCATCTAATGCTGTGATGAGCCAGAGGTCGGCCATGTGCGCGTCAGCTTGGGCGAACCGAGCGAAGGCATCGACGTCGTCCAGCATAACGACCGATGAGAGGGCGGCCGCGGTGAGCGAGTGCGAACTGTTTGAAGAGCCAAAATTTCCTGAAATACCCGTTAAAGCCGCGATGATGTCGTCGGGCTTGACGCGCACAGTGGCACCGACTCGCGCCACCACTGCGAGCGTGGCGTCGTTGACGCCTCGCTCAAGACGATTCAGTGTAGAGGGGTCAATCCCCGCGATGGAAGCGGCATGTTCATCGTCAAGATGCAAAGCATAGCGGTGATCCCGTAGGACTTGCCCTAAAGTCTGCCGGAATCTAAAACGGCTGTCATCTTCGGCGAATAAGTTGTCGTTGCTGGACATCACGGCAATAACCTGGTAGGTTGTGCAAAGTAGATGCGCAACCAGCAAGTGCGGTTAGCGAAGAGGGAGGGACATGTGGTTGGTGACAGCAGATGTTTAATCATAATCCATTGATGCGCTACGTGACCTGTGTCAAACGACGCCAACTACGGGCGAGTCTGTAAAGAAAGAAGGAAGGCAAAAGCATGCTAGAGAGGTTAGACCCTCAACGAGCGGCGCGGGTGAGGTCACCAACTGGAAAGACCTCACCTGCGTGGACCGGCGGGAGAGCCACCTCCCCCGGTCCACCATCCATCGAATCGTAACCCCATATCCGTATGAGTCATACCCGGCGGCTACGCCTATTGTACGCCTTCTCCTAGAGGCCCGCAATATCGATGTTCAGTTGCCAATAGCCGAAGCCAACGACTATCTATAGCTCGACCATCCACACCTCCCGCCGCTACATCACTCCTCTTCCTCTTGACTCCATTGTCGTGGTGGACGGTGCCGGAGATTTCCACTATGGGACATGATTCAACGCACACTCGGTGCAACTTGACAGTGTTGTGCCTGCTGGAGGTACAAAACTGTCAAGTCGGTTTGAACCATGTCTGGCGAGTAATAAGGTGAAACAGCTACGTGCTGGAGTTCGTGTGCTAGTGCCGTGATGGGATGTCGGAAAAGGTTGATGGAAGAAAGGAATAGGACGATGACACGGGATAAACAGGAGCAAGGCATGGTGCGGGTGCGACGTGTGCCGCCCAGGATGTGGCTGCCGGACGCCGACCAGGTGAAGGCAGTCATGCACTACATAGCGAACATGGGGTCAAAGCGTGACTTGATTATGTTCCTTGTTCAGTATGAAGCGGCCCTCTGGCCGGGAGAACTCCTTGCCCTCCGTTATGAAGACGTCGACTGGCGGACGGGCGCGATCATGGTCCGACCGCTCAACATTCATCGCAGGGCGGGTTGGGTAGCCATCCCAAAAGATACGCTCCGCCTCTTACAGGACTACGTGACGACCGAGCGCCGTGTCGCGCTGGAACGTTGGGGAGAGGGCCGTATGGACGAGGCATTGCTGTTCGTGTCCACGTCGCCATCGACCGGTGCTGCACCACGGGGTGTGAGCACGGATGCATGGCGCAACGTATTGCGCCGCGTAGAACTGGCGCTAGAGTTGCCGCACCTCACCACGAGCGTGATTCGCCATTGGCGGGCCATAGATCTCTCCCAGAACAACATGAGCCGAGCCGCCATCATACGCTTCCTCGCACACCCCGCACAGCAGCAGATCACAATGGACTACTATGTATGCCCCTCGGGTTGCCTTCCATCAAGCAGCATGGCATCCGTAGAGTTCTTAGCCGAGTGCGAGCAGCAAATCGGTATGTGCTCGAGTACTAAAGCGTGCGTGGTATCGGAGGGCGATGACGATTCCGGCGGCACCTCTGGCTAGTTGAAGGGAGAATAATGGTAAGTTTTGTCTTCCTTTGAGCATGTGAGTATACCTGTCGCCCTGTCGCTCGTTATTCACCATTACGACCTCAACGACGTGTACATCCGCAATCATCATCAGGAGAAAATGGGGTGAATCTTGAGAACCTCTCGCCTAGTCCAATGGTGACAGTCCCGCTCAGGCTGCCGGTATACGTGCGATGGACTAACGGGCTACCGAAGATCATGGCGGGCGGTATCCTGGTAATACCTCTGAATGTCGCGCTCAGGCAACTACGCGACGACAATGGGGCGACGCTCGCGTCGATCAGGACATACGCGCGGGCAGCCCGCTACTATACGGAGTTTTGTGGCCACCGGGACAAGTCCCTCATTAAAGTGTCGGATGCTGAGTTCAACATTTTCCAACGGGCACTCTGCGGCGAATCATTCAATGACTGGCAGGGGCGACCTGCGCGCCTAAGTGTGGGCGAGCAACGTGCCGAGCAACAAAGACTAAGTGCGTGCACCGGAGATAACATGATATCGCTCCTTTACACGTTGGCCAGGCAGATCGAAAGCCTCTACGCTGTGAGTTTCGATTGGCGACGGTATGAAGGGGTGGACGCCGCCAACGTCGACGCGATGTACGATCAGCAGGGGAATCGAGTGTACAGGATCTTGCAGCGGTCGCATCACTTTAAGCACGAGCACCAAAAGTACACAGGTCTTCCCAACGAGCAGTTCGCCCTGCTGCTTGGAGCGGCGCGCGATCGGTGGGGAGGGCTCATTGTCGACGGCGATAATGCCTACGCGCGCGCATGGCCAGGACCCAGAGAAGAGACGAAGCGCGCTATTCTTCCGCAACGTCGCGATACTGCTGACGATGCGTTACGCAGGCCCGCGTCGTTCAGAGGTTGTTACTATTGACATCGACGACATCAATCGCAACGAGAAGCGCCTCTACTTAGCCACCAAAGGCCACAGAGCCAACGGAAGCCTAGGACTCAAACCAGTCATCCTATTCCCATTTGTGGCCGATGCACTATGGACATATCTGACGCAGTGGCGACCAGAGGTCATCGATGTGTTAGAAGGTGACCAGTCCGCGGTCTTCGTGAACCATGACACCCACAATTATGGACGACGCCTAACTGACGATGGCGTACGCGGTATGCTCGACGTGCTGCGCCCGGCGCTTGACGCCACATGGCGCAAAGCCTTTACTCCGCATACCCTCCGCCACGCGTTCGCGTACGACTTGCAACGGCATGGTGGCCCCTACGCGACGACGGCGAATATGCGCCATGCATCGCTCAACTCTCAGGGTCCATATGCGGCTAGTGTGGATATGTTCTATGACCAATTGGTCCCGCCGCTGGAGGCCGATTTCGCGGAGGTCCTGAATCAGGCCGGCCTGACGGGAGAATTCCATGGCAGAGCATAGTGACTCCGTAGATGACCCGAGGGCAATAGACTCGATGACACCGGAGGGCGTACGCCAGATACGGCAGTCTTTCGCCCGCTATGTGGAACAAGCGGAGCGCGCAGGGCTGGAAGACGCACTTTTGCAGGCGCGTTTTGCCGCGTCAATTGGCTTGTCCGACTACATCGCTTGTTTGATCTTCGGTGCTCCTAAGTGCATGGAGAGGGGACGCGCGTGGGTCCGCCGACAGTTGCTTACGGCTCTCGAAGAGATCCAGCGAGGGGCGAAGATTCGGGACGATATCTCGTTGACCAAGATGGCGGACACTGTCGGGGTCACGTGGTGGTTTGCGCAAAAGCTAATCGGCGACGAGTGGCGTGTTGCCCGTGCAGCCCTGCCGACAGCACGGGAACGTGTGCTCGCGACAATCAACGCCCTCGTGGAGGCCAATATTCCTGCGCGCGAATTGACCGAGGCACGGATATACGCTGAGGCGGGCGTAAGCCCGTATCACGGGACGTGGTTCCAGGACGCACGACGAGATGCCGTGCGTATCCTGAAGGAGGGCCAAGTCGCGCCCCCTATCGAGCGGCCTGTCGGGGTAGAGGTGCGCACTTTCGATAACGGCTGGGTCGACATCTCGGGAGACACATTCGATCTCCGATTCGCGTCTTCGGGCGGGGTTCTGCACCTTGACCGACTCCGCACCGATCTTGCCGAGATTGCGTGGTCACTGCTCCGGGACGATCTACGCATGCCGGACATTGCGCCCGGCACAATTCGTCAACACTACAACTCCTATAAGCTCGCGGGTAGGCTCCTTGGAGAGGAAACTTCCGACGTGCGTCAGGCGTGTCTGGAAGATGTCCAGCGCGCTTGGGCACGCTATGATGGGCCCGCCTCGCAGAAAAAGTGCGCGTGCTGGGCACTTAAGAAACTGTTCGGACATCTCGCCCGCGATAGGGGAGCTGGTGCGGAAACGAAAGCGGATGAAGCGCGCCGTATCGTCCGCTGGTTGGACGCGGCGCGCGCCAGCCGACCAGTTTCCAGCCAGGTATTCCTGTCCGCCGACGAAATGAAAGCGGTTTATCGGGGCTGCATGGCCGACATAAAGGCTGGTGTGTTATGCGCCGATACCTACCCGGATCTTTTGCAGTTATCCACGACTATGGGCAACTCACGAAATGCGGTGGCGATCATCCGGTGGGGGGATGCGCTATGTGTCCTGCTGTTCGCTTTCACCGCCCTACGCCCTGCCAGCGTGATCGGAATCAAAACGGGCGACTGGAGTCGGGTGCGAGCGGGGCTTTACGCCCTAGCGTGGAGCCATTCGAAGAAATCGGAGGAGAATGCGGTGGCGCTATACGAGGGCTTAGCGCTCCTGCTGAATCAGTACGTCGAACGCACGGCGTCGATCCGCGCCTCGATTGGGACGGCGCACGTTTTCCTGGGACCTGATGGCAGGGGGGGGTGGAAAAGTCTTAATGACCTTAACCTAAGAAATCACATCTACAGCTTCGTCAGGCGACACGGGCTGACGAGAGATGGAGGTGACCTACCCCTGGGTCCGACCATTCAGCGGCGAACATATGTGACACGCGGGCTGGCCGAGGGGAAGACCATCGCGGCGCTTGCGGCGCAACTTGGGCATACGAATATTAGGACAACGCTTCACTACGCCAAGCACAATCGTTTCGAGCACCCAAGCAAGGTTGGCCCTGGGCTTGATCACTATGGGCGCGAGTCTCTTGCCCTATGGGTTGCTCCCCGGCGCTTGGAAGATCTCAGTCCTCGTGATCGTGCGGAAGTCCTCAGGGTGCGGGTAGAACGTGACCAAGGCGTCGGGTTGTGTGGCCATGAGCGCTGTGTAATGGTTGATGATGGGGCACCGCCACCCTGCTCGCTGTGCAAGAACCTGCTCTCAGGACCCGAGTTCCGCCCTGCGTGGGATCGTGAGCGCACATCCTGGCGGCGACGAATCGCGCGCCTAGAGGCGGACCCCGCCTCCGGGAACGCGCTATCACAGGTCGTCGGGCTCTACGACACGTTCGAGCAGAACTACTCCTACATTTACGGGAAGGGGGACGCGTGAGCCAGGGTGGCGTGCCCGCCGGCGATTCGTCGGCTGAGGAGGAGTGGTATCCCGCGAGAGGATATTGGTATCCCGCGAGCGATTGGCAGGAGATTGCACGCTTCTACGATGGCGACGAGTGCGATCCGCGGGGGTTGTTCCGCCTCACAGATGACGAGTGGGGGGCTTGGCCCTATGCGGAGCATGGACGGCCCTCCGAGGCGCGTAAGTTCAAGTTCAATTTCGGTCACCTGCGTTCCCCCATAAAGCTGTACGCGAAGTGGTATTGTTACACACGCATGTTAGAGAAGGGGGGCAAGATCGTTGCAGGTAGTGTCAGGGTGCCATACGATTTGAGTGCGATCGACACATACCTCGTTGATATCGGATGTACATCACTCGATGAAATCGCCATGCCTGCAGCATTCAGAGCGCTCTGGAAAGCGATTCTAATCGATAATGGCGACGGGCCGCGCCTGCGCAAGCATGTGATGCGTCAACTCAATACTCACCCGTTCTGGGTCCGCCTGCGCGCGCAATTCGGCATTCCACTAGAACTGCCGTCGGTCGCGCCGTACGAGCGGAAGCTCCCCGTTGACTACGGAGCCGACAATGGTCAGGGTGCGCCCCACGATTGTGATGAGAGTGGTACCCTACCTCCGAGCACGGGCGGAATGAGCGCCCGGAGTGTGCTCGGAGGAGGGAACGAATGGACAGAACAGAGCTGTCCGAAGCCATCATACAGG
>JAABUM010004661.1_pt1 | contig 15240 bp, 14 predicted proteins | sample 5559161 | NCBI WGS metagenome assembly JAABUM01 (sample SAMN10711868, study PRJNA513369) | rock metagenome | isolation source: Antarctica rocks | place: Antarctica: Victoria Land, Siegfried Peak nord
TAACCGGAGCCGAGCTACTCTTCGAGGCCTTCTCGCAGCGCTACGAGCGGGGCTCGACCATCATCACCTCGAACCTCCCTTTCGAGGACTGGACATCGGTTCTGGGATCGGAGCGGCTCACCGGCGCCCTGCTCGACAGGCTCACCCACCACGTCAGCATCCTGACCATGAACGGCGACAGCTATCGCCTCAAGCAGTCGGTCGGACGCCGACGCCCGTCGGCCAGGGCGGAGCAAAACCAAGCCACCGCCGAGATCGTCGATCCCGACACCGGCGAGATCACCACCGCATAATCCGAAACTCACGGCGACCCACTGGCCTGGTTTTCCTCCGCCACGCTGGCCTGGAATCAGACCGGCGTTGACACTGGCCCTCGATGACATCGGAAACGCAATGGCAACTGGCCCAGCAGGTTGCCCGATTGCTGTCGCGTCTTCGTGTGGAGGGCGCGCGCCATGCTGACCATGCCGTATGAGGGCGCCGAGCGGATCGCCGCCGCTCACCGCGCCAAGTTCGCCTACGTCTACGTCCGTCAGTCCACGGCCGGTCAGGTGCGTCAGCACCAGGAAAGCACGGAGCTGCAGTATCGCCTGGTTGATCGTGCTGCCGGTCTCGGCTGGCCGCGCGAGAGGATCACGACAATCGACGAGGATCTCGGCAAGTCCGGCACCTCCAGTGCCGAGCGGCAGGGCTTCCAGCGATTGATCGCCGAGATCGGCCTGGGCAAGGCGGGGCTCGTTGTGAGCCTGGATGCGTCGCGCCTGGCGCGCAACAATCGCGACTGGCACCAACTGCTGGAGCTGTGTTCCATCTTCGGCGTCCTGATCGCCGACGGCGAGCGCCTTTATGATCCCGTCGTCTACCACGATCGCCTGTTGCTCGGGCTGGGGGAGGCCCTGTTTGCGGGCATCGACTTGCCATACCTGGGCTTTCGCGTGACCCAAAAGGCGTCGACAGAGCACGCGATGCACGTCGTCCTGACCAAGTAAACGTTGCTCCTTAAATTCTTCGAACTCTTCCGAGTTGGTAACGAGTTGACGTGAAAGGCCGGAATCGTACTCGCCGAGTAAAGCATCGGACGAAGGATAGCTCAATACCAACAAGTAATCACAGTCATCAGATTCCCTTTGGGCAGATCTGGGTCGGGCGCATCCTGAGCGCCGTCGTGATCCTCTTCCTGACCTTCGATGGGGGATCAAGCTGCTGCCAGTCGCTGCTGTCACCGACACTCTCGCGCAGATGGATTATCCGGCGAGCGCGGGCCTCGCCACGGTGGCGATCGTGCTGTGGAACACGATCTATCTCGGCCGGGCGCTCGATACGGTGCGCCGCGGCGGCGACCCGATGCCGAATGCGTTGCTCGCCCATCTCGCCCCGCTCGGCTGGCAGCACATCAACCTCACTGGCGATTATCTCTGGGGCGCTGACACCGGCGTCGACACGGATGGGTTCAGGCCGCTGCGTGGTACGACCAAAGATGCATCTCTGGTTGTCAAAACGTGAGCCTCGGGACAGTTTCGAGAAGCTGCCGTGCTATCCTGCCCGTTCTATTGCGTGACCCCGTATGGATCGCGAAGGCCAGGAGGTTCATGGCGGCGAACATCATGGCGAGGTTCTGCTTGCCGTGGCCGAAGTTGTGTTCGAGGTGGTAGCCGTTGGACTTGAGGACATTGAAGCTCTCGTTTTCGATCTTCCACCGGGCTCTGGCGCAGGCGACGATCTCGGGGACCGTGTCTCGGGTCACGGGCAGCGAGGTCACGAAGGCGGCGTCATAGGTCACCTTGCCCTTGGCATCCGTGATGGTGAGGCCGGTCCAGTTGACCAGCATTGCATCCTTGCCGTCGCGCAGCGGGGCCTTTTCGAACCAGCGGTAACGATAGGTCAGGCGCTTGCCGGCCACCTTCTGGGTGATCGTGCGCTCCTCGATGGTGGCGCCGTCCATGAAGTCGTAGAGGGCCTTGTGGGATGAAGGCTTGGCGGTCAGCAGGAAGTCGCCGCCCGACGCCGTGATGGCCTCGGCGATCGGCTGGCAGGCGAACAGGTCGTCGCCGAGGTAGATCGGCTTCAGGTCCTTCACGCGCCCACTGTGAGTGGCGAGCCAGCGTTTGGCGGCGTTGCGCTCGCAGTCCTGCTTGTCGGTGCCGTCCTGCGGAGCGATGAACTCCGGCATCAGCGGCAGCGCCATGGCGTGCCCTGGAGCCACGATCGTGGCGGCCAGCATGGAATGATAGCTCTCGGTCTTGCCGTTGGAGCGCTTGCGCGTCAGACAGTGCGGACAGCCGAGCTTCTGCGAGCAGAAATACTCGGTGCCGTCGAGCGCGATCAGCACGCGTCCGCCGAGCCGCTGAAACGGTGCCAAGCCGCCGCGCCGACGCAGGGTCTCCAGAACGCCATCGAAGGCGGCCTGCAGGTGCGAGGGAGGCACCGGGTCGAGCATCGCCCGGATATGATTGTCGGTGGGGATCGCCGTCATGCCGAACAGGCTCCGGCAGTTCGATGTCTTGCGGCCTTCTTCCAGCCCCCGCTGATAGGACAGGAAGGACTCGCTCTGCATGAAGAACAGCGAGAAGGCCGACAGGCCGATGTCCGCCATGAAGTAGGTCACCTCCCCGCGCCGCCCATCCGGAAAAGCCGCGCAGGCCGACCGCACTCCATCAATAAGTGTCTCAAGCGTTTCCATCCGGAGCTTGAATCACACATCAATCCACAGAGGAATCCACCTCCCCCGATCGTCACTTAGAATCGCTGCCGTTGCACCGTCGCGTAACACTGACTCCCGCTCGTCAGGGTTGTCGGCAAGCCGCGCAGAATGTGGAGCATATGACGGCTGGGGCCCCCAGCCTGAGGGCAATCCGGGAATTCGGTTCACGTGAGCTAGCCTCTCAATTCTCCGCTTTGGGCAGCGTCACAGCGCCCTACTGAGGATCCGATAGAATGGAAGGATGCAGACCACCATGGCAGCAAGCATTCAGGGCCAGGCCGAGGATGATCGACTCCCAAATCCACGCCGCGGTCGCGACGATGGCGGCATCCATGTCGTCCGACAACGCGGGTAGAAAGGAATCAGGAGAGCGGCTTCGTTTCTCGACGACCCTTGCCTCGCGGTAGGCGAGCAATTGGAGCTTTTGAACCGGACCGTCGATTGCATCCTTCCCCCGCCTTTGAGCCTGGAGGGGACTGGATTTGACACCGCTATCACTAACGCTCTTCCTCATTTTCGTTTCCTGCATTCAAAGGACAAACGAAAGCTGGATGGTTGAGGTTACATGGAGATTTCTACCTTGCTGTTTTTAGTTTCATCTGTAGCCAGCAGTGACCCGTCTCCGCAGGCTGTAATTGCTCAGGCTATGGCTGACACCGTTTGGCGGAAGTCGGCGCCTTTGAGGGTCAGCCTGATAGCGTGGAAGGCTGAGACGGCATGCCGTCGGGCGGTCTCGATCACGGATCGGATGTCGGCATAGAGCTCCGCACCCCACTCGGAGCGGAAGCAGTTCGTCATCTTGCGGAACACCACGCAGGGGTGCAGGGCCTGCTCGGACCCGTTGTTGGTCGGTGGCAGGTCGGGGTTGGTGACGAAGACGAACAGGGAGTTGCGGATGCCGTAGACGGCCTTTCTCAACTTATTTCCTTGTAGGTTCGTGGGCTCGATGCGGAGCAATCGGTCGAGCCGCCTGTCGAGGTCGCCGCGATAGGCCCTTAGGGTACTGGCGGCCAGTTCCCCTCGCCGCCTGCCGATACCGCAGCCCTCCGCAAGCTTCAGCAAGGCCTCGCAGCCCGGTGCGAAGACCGTGTCGCCGGCCTCGAGGGCGAAGCGCGCGTCGGGCAGCAGGTGCGCAAGGCAGAGCTGATGGTTGATAGAAAAGAAGTGTTCGACTACATTCAGCCAGAAGCATGAAGTTGGGGTAAGTTGGAGGGCCCATCGTGGACAATCGGTAAGCTTTTCTTCTGCGGTTTAGCAGTGTCGTGCGTTTTCCGATCAGACTGCTGGCTTGCGTGCGTAATAAGAGATGCCCGGATGCCCGCGCCACTCACCAATGCAAGCCCATCGTCGTGCAGTGGTCGCATAGCTGCGCCGAACGCAAAATCTGTTTCGTCTCGTACGCCCGCCATCAATTCCCGCCGCTGTAATCCGGCACGCGGTCTGGTTCTCTCCGCGCTTCACGCACGGCTTTGCTGATCGCGGGCGAGCATCGGGTTTGTCGCGCGGTGGACCGGGAAGCGCATCCCTTAAGGCGGATCCGCCCAGATGAGCGCCAAGCCGAACATCACGAAGATGCTTAGCCGCGCAGACTCGCCCATCACCCATTAACCCGCCAGACGGCCCTAACCGAGGGTTACACGTAGGCGTTGGTTCCCTGCGGCAAAGCGCGACCGCTGCGCGATTCATCGCTTGCTAGCGGGGACGGCAACTGAAATGCTGTTCCGGCTCCTTTGCTACCCGACTCCCAGCGCAGGTACCCGTTGTATCTGGTAGAGCAGAGTTGCTCCTGGGCGCACATCAATCAGGTCGTCTGCGCGTTGCGCCTTTCCTACGGCGACTCAGCCATAATTCACTGAACTGCCCTGGTTCGCAGACAGCTTATCCTTAGCCCTTAATATCGCTTCTAGCTTTAGCTCCGCCCCTCTTGGCGCCAATGAGACTCGACCGCATTTACTTGTCCAACTGCAACGTTTGCGGCCACTGGAACATGGAACGCACCATTTGGCTCTGTGTAGGCAGTAAGAGCTGCCCTTACCACTCCGCTCATCAGGGCAAGCGCGTCCTCATCTAGAGGATCATATAACGGCGCCGAACACAAAAACGGCCGGATCTCGGCCAGAACTCGGGTCACCGAGGAGCCAACCCAGGCTCCGCTGACTTTGTGCAGAGTGATGTCGGCGCAGCCCGCCCTTACCATTTCTGCTCGCAGCGACTCCGGTGATGAGAGGGCCAATATGCCAGAGGGCCGTGGCGGCACTGCCATCTCTGGAAAGATACGGCGGTACGCTCGCGAAAGTAGCTGCATAGGCCCAGCGCCATCGGACGTCGCCCAGCTCGCGACCACGACCCTGCCTAGCGGGCGGGTTTGGCGGACGAGGTCGGTCATGCCGCGCCGCCAGTCGGGAAGCAGCATGACTCCGAAAATGGAAAACGTGGCATCGAACAGTGTAGCTCGGGGGTCTGAGGCTTGGCTATCCGCTACCTGGGCATCGTTCCACGTGACCGACTGGATGCACTCTGGATGTTGTGCCGCCGCATTACGCGGTGAACCAGCGTTAAATACTTGAGCCCCAGTTTCAGCTGCGGCTGCGGCCAGGATGTTCGTTCCAATTCCTGCATCAAGGATGCGCTGATTGCGACCGACTCCACCCGCCAGCAAAAGCGCGGATTTCGCGAATTGGACTGCCAGGGGCGCGATGCATTGCGCTTCGTCACTAGCGGCCAGATCATCGAATTGATTGGACATGCGCTCACCAGTAGTAGCAGGGTCCAACGTTCCGGCGGTGCTCTGCTGCCGCAGGTTGGACACGTTGTCTAAAGATATGACTCGACAGTGTCGGGCGTGCAGTCTGGACACCGTCACTCCAAGTTCGTGACTCGCGACCGTGCTGACCTCGGTCAGCCTAGCTGGTGAGAACATCGCATATCTGACACGGAAGCGTGTCAGATTACAAGTCGCATTCGGAGAGTTGGTTCCCAAGACAGCAATGGTTGTGTTGCGACGGACCTCCGCGAGACCTCGATGCGCTTCGCCAGCGCCTGGCCATCATCGGAACGCAAGGGAATTCTTGGTATCTGACAAGCCAGACGTTCGCGTGCGTATGATACGCGTCCATCGACAGCTGCAGATTCCGGTGATCGTGATCGCCAATTCCGGTCTAATGCAATGGTCCAGTCCGGTGATCGTTTGCTGCAGCTGTGGAAGCACTTGCTAACTGACACAGTACCGTGTCAGTTAGCAAGTGCTGCGAAGGCGGACGGGCGAACTAACCCGGGAGGCGAAAGTGAACGATAGTAGACGCACTGGTTGTGGCGCGCCTCGGACCAGACCAGAGAGGCCGTTGATGTTCTCGGCCAAGGCGTTGTCGTAGCTGTCGCCGACGCTAGGCAACCGGGCCGGGTCGGCCCGCCGGGCAGCATGGGCGTGGTAGGTCGACGGGGCGATCGGCAGCACCTTGCAGATCGGCTCGACCCCGTAGGCTCGGCGATGGTCGTCGATGAAGGCGATCATCGCTTCAGTGGGCGGTCGAGCTCCGCCTGGGCAAAATACGCCGACGCCTTGCGCAGGATCTCGTTGGCCTGGCGCAGCTCGCGGTTCTCGCGTTCCAGCGCCTTGATCCGGGTGCTGTCCTCCGTCGTGGGGCCACCTCGCAGGCCCTGGTCACGTTCGGCCTGCCTAACCCAGCTCCGCAGCGTCTCGCCCGTGCAGCCGATCTTGCCCGCGATCGAGCTGATCGCCGCCCACTGCGACGTGTGCTCAGCCTGGTGGTTCAGAACCATCCGCACCGCGCGCGAACGCACCTCCGCGGAAAACCTGTTCGTCGTTGGCTTGCTCATAGCTCCATCCTCTCAAGGCTTGGAGCCTCCGGCGAACCCGGGGCGGTTCACTTTCTGGGGCGGACCTCGAGACGACGCGGGAGCAAGCACCTCGCGGTCTACACTCTGGACGCTCGTAAAGACAGGCCCGTTCGCGGAAGAAGCGACCACATCCAGAATGCTATTTCGTCCCGGTTTTCACCGGCCCTGCAGCGTCGTGGTGACGCTCGAGTCGAGGTTGGTCGGTTCGCGCCATTGACGGCTGACCTTCGCCATGCCGGCCGTGATCCGTCACCAGGCTAATGCGACACCCAAAAACCGTCTCTTGATCCCATAGTCAGTCCAGAAAATCCGCCGGACCACAACCCGCCTCGCTCAGCGCCGCATCAGGCCCGCAAACGTCATCGCGTAGTCAAACTGGAGACGTACTCATCGAGCCGCTGCCAGACAGGCACATCTGAAAGAAGATCGCAACTGTAATGTTAGCACAACCAGCAGCAAGCCATCGGGTCACTCGGCCGAGCAGGTACTTCGGTCATTCGACGAGGAAGTAGAGCCTCAAGGCCGTGTCGGCGACATCCTCGATGCTCTCCAAGAAGCCGTTCGCCGCCCACGCCCGGGTGATATGAAGCCCACCGCCGATGACGCCCCGCAACAGAAGAGGTGGGACCGCCTCACCTTCTGATTCGCGATGAAGGATGTCGAGCAGAAGGCGGCCGAACTCGTCTAGGCTGTCGGAGACCAAGGCGTCTGCCCCGCGGCTGATGCTGGCCATCTCCACGAGAAAGAGTCGGGCCGCAGGTGGGTTGCCTCTCAGGCGTTCCAGATAAGTCAGGAGCGCCGCGCGGACGCGCATGCGCGGATGTCCACCGGCGTTATCGGCCGTCTCGCGCATTGTCAGGATCAACTCGCTCGTGACCAGCCTGAAGCACTGCTTCAATATGTCTTCACCGTTTGAGAACGACTCGTAGAAGTAGCGTTCCGTCAGACCGGCCGCATTGCAGACGGTCTTGACGCTGCAATTGCGGAAGCCTCTTTCTCCGTAGATTTTGATGGCAGCCGACATCAGATGGCACCGCCGCTCGGCACGGCGCTCGTCGGCGGTCTTGGCACCCCATTTCCGCTCTGAGTGCAGCTTCTCTTTCATCGCGATTCGGTGCTGCCCTGGTTTGCCGGACAAACCATGCCAGGCAGGTCCATCATCCTTCGACATAGCTGCACGCTTGAAATGGCGCTTGCAACCTGACACGATATCATGTCAGATTGGCGCGTTGCAGGGGCTTGCGTGATTCGCGAGCCGATCGCGTCGCCGAGGATCAGGAAGCTCTCGAACGCAAAAGAGCACGATCGAACCGGTCAAGAAGAAGCAGAGACAATGATGAAGAAATCGTGTTCCAAGTCGAAGTGGCATGCCTCCAACCGCCCTCCTGGTAGGTTGTCCGTCATCCTGTACTTGACTGGATGCCGTCAGGTATAGAGCGGTCACATTGATTTGGTCTCTCGATCAAGCGTAAGCCGATCTCCTGACCGCTTCCACGGCTGAATAGAGGCGGTATCACACCAAATTGCGCGAGGTCTTGAGCGCCTTGCCTCGCCACTTCCTCGGAAATAGAGACTTTGGATGTCATGTCAGATGAACGCTGACGAAACTGAGAATGCCCGTCCTGGTACGCTACCATATCTAGGCCTGTCGGTAATCCTGTTCGAAAGTTGCAGGCGTGTCGTGGGCAAATCACTCGTACCCGCCGGCCTCACTGACGTTGAGGCAGCCCTTTGGCTCTATGAAGACGCGCCCTGCTGCGTTTTGGCCCACAACACGGACGCTGACCCCCGTTTCACCTACGCGAACAAGGCCGCACAGCGCCGCTTCGAGTATTCGTGGTCGGAGTTCACCGCGCTTCCGTCCCGATTGTCCGCAGAGGAGCCGAACCGTACCGAAAGACAGCACCTGTTTAGCCGTGTGGCCCGCGATGGTTTCGCCAACGGCTGCAAGGGGCTGCGGATCAGTCGGTCCGGCCGTCGCTTCTTCATCGAAGATGGCACCGTATGACAACTGACCGACAGCCGGGCGTCTTGCATAGTCAAGGGGCGATGTTCCCGACATCGCGCGACGTGGCCCAGGCCCAGGCTGATGAGGAATGAGCGTCACCTTTTGTTGGCTTACCCCAATCGGCATTGTGCGATCGTCCCCTGAAAGGCAAGAACAGGTTACCGGGCACAAGTGCTGGGACCGTATCGGAAACGTCGTGGTCGTAGGGCCTGATCGCAGTACGGACGCATCCGCCAGCATATTGGACCTATTTCAGGGTGCTCAAGCGTCCGCCCTTCGATACGCGAGTCAGTCAACTCCCTCGACTCTTGTTCATAGTTCCGACCGCAAAGGATGTTCCCGATGAGCTTCACCTCAAAGGTGTTCGAAACCCGCTTGGTCCAGATGGCCGATCGCGAGGAGACCATCGTCGCTGGCGGTCGCCATCTGTTCCCGCTGCTTCCCAAAGCCTTCGACGGGATCAAGCAGATCGGCGTCATCGGCTGGTCCTCGCAAGGTCCAGCCCAGGCGCAGAACCTGCGTGAGTCGCTGGAAGGCACCGGCATCCGCATTAAGGTCGGTCTGCGCGCGGGCTCGTCATCGATGAAGGAAGCCGCGGCCGTTGGCTTCACCACGGAGAGCGGCACGCTGGGCGAGATGTATGAGGTCATCCGCCAAAGCGATATGTCGCTCCTGTTGATTTCCGACGCCGCCTTCGCCGAGAATTATAAGAAGATCTTCGCGGCATTTCGCCCAGGTACGACGCTCGGGCTAAGCCACGGTTTCCTACTCTCGCACCTACAGGCGCAAGGCGCGGATTTTCCTGAGGATATAAACGTTATCGCCGTCTGCCCAAAGGGCATGGGCCCGTCGGTGCGGCGACTCTACGAGCAGGGCCGCGAGGTCAACGGCGCCGGCATCAACGCCAGTTTCGCCGTGCATCAGGACGTCGACGGCAAGGCCATCGATTATGCGCTGGGCTGGTCGGTGGCGCTGGGGTCGCCATACATCTTCGAGACAACGCTCGAATCGGAGTACAAATCGGACATCTTCGGCGAGCGCGGCATCCTACTCGGCGCCGTGCACGGCATCGCCGAGAGCCTCTATGCGCGTTATCTCGGCCAGGGTATGACCAAGGACGACGCCTACTTCAATGCGGCAGAGTCGATCACCGGGCCGATCAGCAAAACGATCTCGCGCTCGGGGCTGAAGGCGGTCTACGAACAGCTCGACGACAAAGAGAAGGCTACGTTCCGCAAGGCCTACAATGCGACCTACCATCCCTGCCGAGAAATCCTCGAGGAGATCTATGACGACGTCGCCTCGGGCAACGAGGTCCGCAGCGTTATCCAGGCCACTCGCCGCCACGGCACCTATCCCATAGGCAAGATCGACAGCACCGACATGTGGGCGGTGGGCGAGAAGGTGCGCGCCGATAGCCGGCGCAACTACGTGCCGATTAATCCGGATACGGCTGGCGTGTATCTCGCCTGCATGATGGCCCAGGTCGATCTTTTGAAAGACAAGGGCCATCCCTATTCTGAGATCGTCAACGAATCCATTATCGAGGCGGTCGATTCGCTCAATCCCTACATGGACTACAAGGGCGTGTCCTACATGGTCGACAACTGCTCGACCACAGCCCGGCTGGGCGCTCGCAAATGGGCGTCACGGTTCGACTACATTCTAAAGCAGCAGGTCTTTCCTGCCGTCGACCAAAACGCGGTCAAGGATAGTACGCCGTTCGATGAGTTTATAACCAGCGACATCCACGAGGTGCTACAGGTCTGCGCCGAAATGCGTCCGTCGGTCGACATTTCGGTGGTCCCGACGCGCGGCTCTTGAGCTCGCTTGCATGGTGATGGGTTAAGTTTTGAACATTTTACCGGCTTTTCGACAGGACCGTGCTGCGATGCGACCCGGCGGCTCGATGTTCAGACTTCCCTACGCGAGCTACCGTTCTTGGCTCCCGCGGCCGCGCCTAAAAACGCGACTATCACGGCTGACAGTCAAGGAGTATCATGATGGCTGATATACCCTCCCGAGCCGACAATCCTCAAATGAGTGACGATTTCGCGAGGGTTTATGAGGAGACGGCTCACCGGATCACAGTTCCGGTCTCTCTGGCCGCCCTCGATACTATCGGCTCCATAGGCGATGGTACACGCGTGCTCGATATCGCCGCAGGTGCCGGGGCGCTGAGCGTGCCGGCAGCGGAACGGGGCGCTTCTGTGCTAGCAGTCGATATCGCACCTGGCATGGTGAGGCGACTGGCCGGGAAGCTAAAGGGTTTTCCTGGCTGCGAAGCACGTGTGATGGATGGAGAGGCGCTGGACGTGACGGACGGAAAATTCGACGTGACCTTCTCGATCTTCGGCGTCATGACCTTTACCGATTGGCGAAGAGGTTTGCGCGAACAGGCACGCGTTACCCGTCCCGGTGGCAAGGGGTGCGTCGTCGCTTGGCGCGAGCCGCCGGGGGGCGGTCCCTTCCAGATCCTAGTTTCAGCGCTTCGATCGGTCTTTCCGGACCGTCCCGCGCCGCCGTGGCCGGAAGGCTTCGTGGCTCTCTCCGATCCGGACCGAGCGGCAAACGAGCTTGAGCAAGCCGGTTTCACCGATGTTACGGTGCAGCAGATCGATGGTGTATGGGAAGGGCCGACCGGCGCTGCCTATCTGGAGGAGATGCGGGAACTGCATCAGTATGTCCGCCCATATGCTGCGCTCGACTCCGACATTCGTCCGAGGGTGGATGATGCGATTCGATCGCTGACCATCACCAAGGGCAAGGATGGCAAAGTACTGCTACCATCGCCTGTTCTGATCGCAGTCGGCTCGCGAGCGTAGCGATCCCACCTACCTGCCGTTCCAAGCTCCGCAGACTTCATGAACGGCAGATATCAGCGGCTACCAACAACAGACTCTGTTCGAAATCGGCAGGAGTTAGCGGACCTAATCTCATCGGGATTGGGTCGTCGATATGGCCTCGATCACCTGAATTGACCTTTCGGTTCCGCTGCTACCGGATGCGAGAGATCACCCACGTCGCTGCCTCACCTCTATCTGAAGGCGCGGGTAAACACTTGGACCGGGCGAACCGGCCGTGTGCAGGACGCGGTACTAGCGGTCCCCTAAACATGCCCGGGCAGGTCGTCTTCTTTGCGGAATCCGCGATGGTCAAGGCGACTCGCGAGGTTCTCGCCGCGGGCCGGGGCTGCCGGACGGGACCTTCCATGGGGACGCCTTCGCACCCTCGGGCGATTAGGCCCGCAAACAAGGAGTTCAGCACCATGTCCAAAAGCGCTGAGTTGGACGTGCACAGGCGGCTAGGTATTAGCCGCTTCCAGTTCACCGTCGCGCTGCTGAGCGCCCTTGTGCTGTTCCTGGACGGGTTCGACACCCAGGCCATCAACTACGCCATACCCATGATCTCGCGGGAGTGGAACCTACCCCCGGCAACGCTGGGGCCTATCTTCTCCTCCGCGTTGGTTGGCCTGATGGTCGGTTACCTTGCGTTGTCGCCACTGTCCGACCGTTTCGGCCATAAGCGGATCACGGTCCTGAGCACCGCGGCCTTCGGCCTGTTCACTCTGGCCACTTTGGCAGCGAGTTCCCTGTCCCAGCTCATTGCCCTGCGTTTCCTCACCGGACTCGCCCTGGGCGCGGCAGCGCCGGCCGTGGTCGCCTTGACGGACGAGTTCAGCCCCTGCAGCCTTCGCGCGACCTTCGTGCTGGCCATCTACTGCGGCTTCTCGCTTGGTTTTATCGCGGCCGGGTTTGCGGCGGCGGACTTGATGGCCGCCAATGGGTGGCGCTCGCTGTTCTGGGTCGGTGCGGTGCTGCCGTTGCTGCTGTGCCCCGTCCTCGTGTTCGCTATGCCGGAGTCACACGACTTTCTAGCGCGAACTGAAAGGGCTGCCGGCCGGACCAAAGTGGCATTAGATCCCGTGCCCGATTTTGGACTGCGCCTAGCCGCAGCTTTCGACTTCCTCCGCGAAGGTCGTGCAGCAGGTACCACGCTGCTTTGGCTGGTGTTCGCGATCAACCTGGCTGCGTTCTACCTCCTGCAAAGCTGGCTTCCGACCTTGTTGACCCAGCTGCACCGCAACCTCGGGACAACTGCTGCCGCGACCTCGCTCAGTACCGTGGGTGGGATCGCGACGGCCTTTGTCGTTGGACCCGCTATGGACCGGCTAGGAGCCTGCCGGTCGCTGGCCGGAGTCTACGGCGTCGGCGCTGTGGGTGTGGCACTGCTCGGCGCCGCGCTGCCTTCGCCAGCATGGCAGCTTTACCTGGCTACCTTCTGCGCCGGATTCTGCATCAGCGGCGGGCAAAAGAGCGCTATCGCGCTGGCAACCTTGTTTTATCCATCGCACGTGCGATCCACGGGGGTCGGCTGGGCACTGGGGATTGGCCGCGTAGGGGGCATCGGCGGCCCTCTCTTGGCCGGTGCGCTACTAGGCGCGGGCTGGTCGCCGGTTGCCCTGTTCCATGTCGTGGCCATCGGCATGGTGATAGCGGCGCTGGCAACCGCCGCAATCGGCTCCCGCCACGTGTGGGCGCTAACGCCAGGCAAACGGGCCTGACGGCGCTGCAACTGGCCAGCCGCTCCTTCCAACCCAGTGAACACGCAGGCGCACAGGAGAGACCGTCACATGACCGATCCCACCAGCTCGGCGAACGGGGCACATTACAACAGCCGGTTGCTCACCAGCATGCTTGCCGAGACCGACGCACCAGCATTCCGCATAGGCAACCAGACCTGGAGTCGAGCGCAGTTCGCGCAGCATTCGCGCCGCCTCGCGGCCGGACTGGCGGCGGCTGGCGTACAGCCTGGGGATCGTGTCGCCCTGCACCTGGAGAATGGCCCCGAGATCATGGTCGCCTATCTGGCGTGCTTTCGCATTGGGGCTATCGCGGTAGCGATGTACCCCCGGTACGAGGGCGCCGAGTTGGAGTCTATGCTGCGGCGGATCAGGCCTGCCATCTATATCGGCCATCCCACCCTTTACCAGCGAGTGGAGCCCATCGCCGCCGACGTTCTTAGCCCATCCAGGCGGTTTGTTGTGGGTGGGTCAGCAGACGGGTCGGCCCGGCCCTGGACTATCCTGCACCAGGCCACACCGGCAGCACCGCATCGCGATGTGGATGCACATGCGCCCGCCGTCCTGATCGCGACCTCGGGCACGACAGGGCAGCCTAAGCTCGTTGCACACAGCCAAGCATCGCTTGCGGGGTTGGCAAAGAAAGCGCCCTTCCGGGAAATCCGTCCAGGGCAGCGCATGGCATTCTCATTGCAGATGTCGCAAATGTCGGGACTGAGCCACATCATGGGTGGCCTGTTCAACGATGCGATGATGGTTGTCGTGGACCCCATAGACACTGCTGGGATGCTCGACACGATTCAGAAGCAGCACTGCACCTACCTTGCCGCAGTTCCAGCGGTCCTGAAGCAAATCATCGGCCTACAGCGTCGGGAACCTCGCGACGTCAACTCGCTCCGCTTCTGCATCGCCCTCGCCGATGTGTGCGAGCCAAGCCTGCAAAGCGCGTTCGAGGCCGTGTTCGGCCTACCGCTCCGCACCATGTGGTCATCGACGGAGGCAGCCGGGTCGCTCACTTACGGATTGTTGCCCGGGGCAGTTAGCCGGCTGGTGCCGGGCACGGAGTTGCGCCTGGTCGATGCGGACGGCCGGAAAGTCATGCATCGCGAGCGCGGAGAAATGCTGCTGCGCGCAGACAATGTGGCCCTGGGCTATTGGCGTGGCCCTGGCGAGTGGGGAGGTTTTCCGGACGGCTGGTGCCCGACCGGCGACCTGATGCGCAACGATAAGGACCACAACCTTTGGTTTGAAGGGCGCGTCAAAGACCTCATCGAACGGAACCGGGTCAAGATTTCCCCGGTAGAGGTGGAGCGGGCCCTGGCGCGGCATCCCGCTGTAGCCGATGCCGGCGTAACGAGCCGCCCCGATCCGATACTTGGGCATCGAGTCGTCGCCTTGGTCCAACTCGCGGACGGGACAAATCCTGACCGACTGGACGACATCCGGCAATCCATGATTAAGCACCTGACAGCTGACACAATGCCGGACGGCATCGCAGCAGTATCGAAAGTGCCGCGCACCCCCGCTGGCAAGCTCGACCGCAAGGAACTGGCGATATCCGGTGCTTCCGAGGTGTGCAACTGTAGTGTTAGGGTTGGTCAGAAGGACATCCGATGAAGGAATCCTGTTCGTCCACGGTGGATAGCATGCCGGCACACACTGGAACAAAGTGGTTACTGCGCTATCCGAGCTTGGACATCGGGCTATTGCCATTGATCTGCCAAGCAGCGGCCTGAATGCGAGCTACCCAGTATCCTACTTCGCCAATGACTTCGAGGCACTTCAAACCGAAATCTCGCCGCAAAAAGAACTTGGCCTGCAGATTACGCCAACCTCGTCGTCCCCATCGTTGAGCGGCTCGCCCAAACCGGTCCCGTCACACTCGTCGGCCATAGCTTTGGCGGTTGCACGATAAGACTTGTTGCCGAGCGCGTTCCCGAAATCATCCACCGTTTGGTCTATTTGGGGTCGCTACAAGAAAGTGAGCTGAGCGTACGCTAAGGGCGGACGCGACGTGAACAGCCTTCTCGATCAGGCTGCGAGGAGCGAAAGCTTGGTCCGGAGCGGGCGGAGCTCGCCGGGGGCGGGCTG
>JAABUM010004663.1_pt1 | contig 15235 bp, 18 predicted proteins | sample 5559161 | NCBI WGS metagenome assembly JAABUM01 (sample SAMN10711868, study PRJNA513369) | rock metagenome | isolation source: Antarctica rocks | place: Antarctica: Victoria Land, Siegfried Peak nord
CCGCACAGGCCGAGCGAACGCCCTCCAAAAGGGTCTCAAGCATCTCCATGCCGGCTTGCACCACACCTCAAGCCAAAGCGAAACCCACCCCTCTCATCAGCCATTTAGAATTGCTGAGCGTTGTGCGACCGCATCGCCATTTTAGCCGATGGCGTGATCCGCGCAAACGACACCACTGATGCCCTTGTTGGGAGAATAGACGTAAAGGTTCTGACGATTGAGCTCGCCCTACCCTTTGCGGCCATTCCCGAGGCATTACGCGTCTTCAATCCGGTGCTGGCCGGACCACAGCGACTGGTGTTTCGATACGGGCGGGGAAGCGATACTGTCGATCGGATAGTCGGGGCAGTGCAGGCTGCTGGCATGCGAATAGCAGATCTCACTACGGACCAGCCGGATCTCGAGGAGGTTTTTCTCGAACTGCTTTATCGTAGAGGTTCGACGCATTAGCCGTCTCGTCGCCCATCGAAATCGGCCGGCACGTCCCAGTTCGGGTCACGGTAGTAGTCCGCGTCGATCGCCAGCGATGCGTTCGCTGTTCTCGGCCTGGACTTAGCCGGACGCGCCACCGGCTCAACTTCCGCATGGACTGAGCACGGTGGAACAACCCGCGGCGTGGTTCAAAGCCGGGTTACACGTGGAGCTTGGTGAAGCCGGGTTGACGCTTCCAAAATGAACGATGGCACCCTGACGTTTTCAGGTGCGGTCCGAGATGGATCGATGCGTTGGCGCAGCGGCGAGGCTGCCAGAGAGCGAGCGTAAGGACTTGGCGAAGATGATCCCGGGCGGGGCGGGCCTCGGCGGGGCGGCCTTGGGCCGGAGGTAGGCTTCCGGGTCGGCCGCAAACTTGGTCCGGCACTCCGCCGAGCAGAAGCGGTAGGTCGTTCCTTCGTGCGCGACGTGTTGCGTGGACGTGGCCGGGTCCACAGCCATGCCGCAAACCGGGTCGGTGGCCAAGCCCGGAGCGCCGGGCGTGTCATGCTTGGCATGGGTTCCGGCACTAGCGCCGTGATGGCCGTGCGGCTTGTCAGCATGTTTGTGGTTCATGGCCGCCTTTCCAGTTGCGGGTCACGCACGCAGGAAAGCCGTGCGGACCTTCGGTTGCTCAGATCAAGTCGCTTCCCCTGGCCCGGGCGTAGGTCTCGTAGCGCCCTGCCTGGTCATACCTGACGACCTCGTAGGTTTGCGGGGGAACGCCACCCACCTCCATGCCGGGCGACCCCACGGGCATGCCCGGCACCGCAAGCCCGCGCCACGGGCCGGGATCGGCTAGGAAGCGCCAGACCGCCGCGGCCGGGACGTGCCCCTCGAAGGCGAACCGGTCATGGAGCGCCACGTGGCATCCCGTGAGTTCAGGAGGCGCGCCGGACGTGCGGCGGCTCGGGTCGCTCCTGGGCTTCTCCTCCACCCGGGCGTCGAAGCCGGCCTGCTCCATGTGCTGCACCCATCCCAGGCAGCAACTGCAGCCGGGGTCGCGGAAAACCCGCAGGCGAGGGCGTTCGTCCGCCCTGGCGGGGATGGGACCGCGCGCCAGGACAAGGGTCGGCAGGACGGCTGCGAAGAGGCTACGTCGGAACATGCTTGCTTCCTTCTCGTGACTTGGCCCCGCGCAGCGTCGAGCCGCCGTGGCCCGCCGGTCTTTGCCTGACCGCCGGCAGATGTATAACGGCGCGCAAGCCGCCGCCGAGCCGGTTGGACAGGGTCAAGGAGCCGCCCTGCTCAACGACCGCCTGACGGGAGATGGTGAGCCCAAGGCCTACGCCCCCGGTGCTGCGGTTGCGCGATCCTTCAAGGCGGTGGAACGGTTCGAAAACCCGCTCCAGTTCCTCGGGCGGTATGCCCGGCCCATTGTCCGCTACTGTCACCCGCAAGCCGTCGGGCAGGGATTCGAGGGTCACGAGGGCGCTGCCCGCATACGCCACCGCGTTCCCGATCAGGTTGGACATCGTGCGGCGGAGCGCGACCGGGCGGCAAGGGAAATTCAGGTGGTGCGGCCCCTCGTAGGAAACTGACTGGCCTGCGTCCGCAGCGGCATCGCACAGCGTGGACAGGAGCGTGCCGACATCGGTGAGCTGCTGCGGCTCCGGGTCCAGGTCGCCTTGGAGGTAGGCCAGGGTCGCGGAGATCATGGCTTCCATCTCGTCCAGATCCTCCTCGATCCGGGCCTGGGCTTCCCGGTCCTCAAGGAAGCCGGCCCGGAGCCTGAGCCGGGTGATGGGCGTGCGCAGGTCGTGGCTGACTGCGCCCAGCGCTTGGGTCCGGTCGTCGACCAGGCGGCTGATGCGCGCCTGCATCGCATCCAGCGCCCGGGCAACGCGCCTCACCTCCTCCGGCCCGTCCTGCGGCACGGGGATGGTGCGCCCCCGGCCGATGCCGTCCGCGGCTTGGGCCAGGCGGCGCAACGGGCCGGTCAGCCACCTAACCAGCAGTATGGACGCTGCCACGATCCCGACCGCCATCACCGAGGTGGAGGCAACGGTGTCGGCTGTGCCGAACACGCCGGAGGATACGGTCAGCGGCGCAACAAGCAGGTTCAGCCACGTGCCGTCCGGGAGGCGCAGGCTGCCGCGCAACCCGGCGCCGCCCGATTGCGCGAAGCGCCCTGCGGCGAAGCTCGGCTCGGCTTGCGCCAAGTGCGGAAGCAGGCGCGTCAGGAGCGCTGGTCCCGCAGGCTGCCCCTCGGCTACCACGGAGGGGCGCTCGCTCCAGGCGAAGCTGAGCACGGTGTCGGACAAGGACTGGGCAGCGCGGTCGCGCTCATCGGGAGCGAGGCCGGCGATGGTTTTGGCAGCCGAAACGACCCGGCCCGCGACCTGCGCCTCGTCCACCTCTGCCGAACTCTCCATAAGGCCATGCTGGTGCAGCCAAAGGCTGCCCAGGTGGAACACGGTCAAGCTCACGAGAAGGAGCAGGACGGTGCGGCTGGCCAGCTTGCGCGGCCACAGGCGGAGGTGCCAGGGCTGCGATGTCATTGTTCGACATCCGCGGTCAACACGTAGCCGACGCCGCGCACCGTCTTGATGATGCCCCGGCCCTCGCCGTCCAGCTCCAACTTCTGGCGCAGGCGGCTGACCTGGACGTCAACGCTGCGATCAGTCGCGGTGATGGAAACACGGTTGCGCGCGAGTTCCAGCAACCGCTCGCGCGACAGCGCCCGCTTCGGGTTGTCGAGGAACACCGTCAGCAGGTCGTACTCCGCGCCGGACAGGTCCACCGTCGCCCCGTGCGGCGAGGTCAGCGCACGCCGCCCCGTGTCGAGCAGCCATCCCGCGAAGCGTATCTTGCCGCCCCTGGCAGGCTGGCCCGGCCCCCCCCGTCCGGCGCAGCACCGCGCCGATCCTGGCCAGCAGCTCGCGCCGGTCGAACGGCTTAGGCACATAGTCGTCCGCCCCGAGCTCCAGGCCGCGCGTGCGGTCGCCGACCTCGCCCCGCGCCGTCACGATCACGATGGGCAGGGCGGCCCACCGCTCGTCCCGCCGCAGCTCGCGGAGCAGGTCGAGGCCGGACACCCTGGGCAGCATCAGGTCGAGCACCAGGAGCTGCGGCGTGGCCGCTGCGAGCGCCTGGTGCATTTCGTCGCCGTCCGCGGCGCCCGTGGCCCGCAGGCCGTTCTCGCGCAGCAGCCGCACCAGCAGGCGGCGGGTCTCGCCGTCGTCCTCCACCACGAGCACGTGCGGCTCGGACGCTTCCTCGTGCGCCGCGCCGGGATGGGTCACGCCGTGGCGTCCCCCAGACCCGCCCACGGCACGGTCAGAAGAACAGCCGGATGCCGGCCACGCCGCTCAGGGTTTCATACGGCTCCCTGTTGCGCCGGTAGATGCGGCGGATGTCACCCATCACCGTCTCGTACTGGACGCCGATGTAGGGCGCAAACTCCCGCATGATCTCGTAGCGCAGGCGCAGGCCCGTCTCCAGGCGCGTGAGTCCACTGGCAAGGCGGGACTGCGGATCAGAGTTTGCGGCCGCGTTGATTTCCAACTGCGGCTGCAGCACGAGGCGCTGCGTCAGGTATGCGTCATAGGACCCCTCGAACCGTGCCGCCACAGTGCCGCGGTGGTCCACGAAGAACTGGAGGTTGGCTTCGAATAGGTTCGGCAACAGCCCTTGGATGCCAAGGACCAAGTGGGTCCGCGCTGGCGTTCCCTCGTTGGGCCGGATGGGAAAGTCCTGCCGCACGCCGACCTGGGCGTTGAAGAAGTAGCTGATCAGGCGGGAGTATAGGAGCTGCAGCTCCGCACGCTCCAGGGAGCGCGCCTTGCTGTTGTACTCACCCCGCGTGTTGATCCAGACCTTGTTGTAATCACCCCCGTAGTAGGCCTGCCCTTCCCAAGCCCCGATGTTGGTCCCGTTGCCCGCGCCCCGGTATTCGAGCTGGTCGATCAGCACCGCGCCGTACAAGGACTCATGGTGGCCGATAAACGCGGCCGAAGGCGGCGGCTGGGGGCTGAGCGACCCTACGTTCACGCGCGTGTCGCTGGGCAACGGCGAGGACGGGGCAGCAGGCCCGGACATCTCTATGCCGGGCATGGAGTGGCCGGCCGGCATGCTTTGCGCCCTGCCCGGCACGGCCCACCCTGCCGCCATCGTGACAACGAGGGCCGCGATGGCAGAGTGGATGCGGCGGTTCACAGGGTAGCGCTCGTCCGCTGCACGATCACCTTGCGCATCATGCCCGTTTCCATGTGGTAAAGCATGTGGCAGTGGAACGCCCAGCCGCCTTCCGCATCGGCTACGACATCCACGTTCAGCTCGCTGCCGGGCTTGATTGTCACCACGTGCTTGAGCGGGTTCTGCGCCCCGTTGCCCACGTCCGGGACCATCCACATCCCGTGCAGGTGCATGGGGTGGGTCATCATGGTTTCGTTGATGAAATGCAGCCGGACCCGTTCGCCGTATCTGAAGATGATCGGCTGGGCTTCGCTGTACTTGTTCCCGTTGATGGACCAGAAGTAGCGCTCCATGTTCCCGGTCAGGCGCACCTCGATGATGCGGTCGTATGGCCGGTTCCCCCAGGGGTTATCGAGCGCCTTCAAATCGCGGTACGACAGCACCTTGGCGCCCGGCGGCGCGCCGGTGTCCTGCTGGATCGGATCGGCCATCTGCATGCCGCCCTGGCTCATCCCGGCCATGCCGTTCTGGTTCGCCATGGCCATCTGGCCGCCGGTGGGACCGTTGGACGGCGTGTTCTGGCCCATGGGCATGCTGCCATGGTCCATCCCAGCCATCGGTGAAGCATTGGAAGGCATGGAGTGCTGCATGCCTCCCATGTTCATCCCGCCATGGTTCATCCCGGCCATGCCGCCCTAGCTTGGCATCGTCATCTTCGAGTGGTCCATGCCAGCCATCCCGGGCATGCTGCCGTGATCCATCCCGGCCATCTGCCCTCCGGACGATCCCCCCATGTCCATGCCGCCCATGTCCATGGGCGCGACGTGGCCCGGCCGGTCCCGTTCGGGCTGGGGCGTGCCACGGTCAGCCCCGGGCGTGGTGGCCGGCATGCCCATGTCGGCCATCGTCAGCACTGGACGCGGCCGGTGCGGAGGCAGGGGCAGCGGAGGCAGGCCTTCGCGGGTCGCCAACGTCATGCGCGCGAAGCCCTGGCGTCCCATCGACTCGCCAAGGATCTGGAACTGCTCTCCCATGGTCGGCTGGACGATCACGTCCAGCGTTTCGGCTGGGGCGATCCGGAACTCGTCCACCGTGACGGGTTGGACGTTGTTGCCGTCCGCCTGCACCACCGTCATGCGCAGCCCAGGGATCCGCACGTCTTGGAACGTCATTGCGGAAGAGTTGATGAACCGCAGGCGGATGCGCTCGCCGGGACGGTACAGCGCCGTGTAGTTCCGCTCGGGCGACCGGCCGTTGACAAGGAAGGTGTAGCCCGTCACGTCCTCGATGTCGGTCGGGTCCATGCGCATGTCGCCCCACATCAGGCGGTCCTTGACGAGCGCCATCCGTTCGGCCCCGTCCTTGGCGGCCGCCATGTCCCGCACCAGCGAGGCTCCGGTGCGGCGGGAATAGTTGTAGTAGCTCGGATCCCGCTTGAGGTTGGCGATGACGCGGTTCGGACTCTCGTCGGTCCAGTCCGACAACTCGACGATGTAGTCCCGGTCATAGGCGAAGGGGTCGGGACGCTTCGGCTCGATGATGATCGGGCCATAGATGCCGGACTGCTCTTGGGTCGCCGAGTGGCTGTGGTACCAGTACGTGCCGGCTTGCTTCAGCGGGAAGCGGTACTGATGGCTCGTCCCGGCTGGGATGCCCTGGAACCCGTCGCTGACGCCGGGCACGCCGTCCTGCTCGCTGGGCAGCAGCAATCCATGCCAATGGATGGAAGTGTCCTCGCGGAGCTTGTTGGCGACATTGATGATGACCTCCTCGCCCTCGCGGAAGCGAAGCGCCGGGCCGGGGATTTGTCCGTTGATCGCCATCGCCGTGCGGGGAGTGCCGGTGATGTCCACCATCCTGTGCTCAAGGGTGAGGTCGAACACCTTTGGGCCGCCGGCACGCGACTGCGCAGCCTGCGCCCAGGTCCGGGGTGCCATGGACAGTGCCGCCAAGGCGCCGCCAAGGCCGAGGGCTCCACGTCGAGTCAACGACTTCTGCTGCATGGTTTGCTCCTAACGCCGAGCCGGGCTTCCCGCCGCCTCATCGCACATCCGATATGGCCGGGCAGGCAGCCCGGTCAACGCGGGTGCCGACCGGGGGTGGGCCGGGCAATCTTATGTCACAATTGGGGATATCCGGAGCGTGTAAGCCACCGCGCCATGGCAGGGCGGCCACCTGCTAGCCGTCCTCCTGGGCGCGTCACCTTCTAAGGAACTCCAGAATGCGATCTTTCACCCTTCCGGCCCTCGCCGCGGCAGTGCTGTTCAGCTTCGGGGGCGCCGCCTTGGCGCAGCAGCGGCAAGGCGGGCAGATGCAGAACATGCCCGGCATGGACCACTCCCAGACGCAGGGCATGGACATGAAGGCCATGATGGCCCAGTGCGCGCAGATGCGTCAGCAGATGCGCCCCGGCATGGCGATGTCGGCCGACATGCGGCAGATGATGTCTCAATGCGACCAGATGGACCGAAGCATGGGCACGGCACCGCAGCAGCAGCGCCGCTGACAGCTGAACGCCAACCCAGGGCATCGCCCATGCTGGGCGGTGTCCACTCCCCGTTTCGCGGTAATCGCCCCCGCCAAGCCGTTGTCCGTCAAATTTCTCGTTGAGGTTTCATGAAGACCGTCCTCGCCACCCTCCTTTCGGCGGCCGTGCTCGCGGTGGCTGGTGGGGCTGCGTACATCTACCTTGGCGGCTACAACGTCGCCGCGACCGATCAGCACTGGCCGGCCACCTATTGGGTGCTGGACCAGGCGCGCATCCGCTCCATCAAGGCGCGCGCCTCAGGTCTTACGGCTCCGCTGAACTATGACGAGGAGACCAAGGTCGCCGGCGCCGCGGGCCACTTCTCGGAACACTGCGCGACCTGCCACGGCGGACCGGGCATCAAGCCCAGCATCTGGGCCGAAGGCATGTATCCCGCGCCGCCCAACCTGAAGGAGGCCGCCCTGCGCTACACGCCGGGCGAGCTGTTCTGGATCTTAAAGAACGGCATCAAGATGAGCGCAATGCCGTCCATGGCGAGCGATGGCGACGAGATGCTCTGGTCGACGGTCGCCTTCTTGCAAAAGCTGCCGACGATGTCCGATGACGACTACAACGACCTGTGGATGGCGTCCCAGGCCCAAGGTGGCCATGGCGGCATGAACATGGACCACGGCTCGATGGATATGCCGATGGACCATGGCGCGATGAACATGGACCACATGAGCGGGAAAGCCCCGCAGCCTGCGGAGGGCGGCGGCCAGCCCGGCCAGGCAGCGGGCGCCCCTCCTACCGGGTCGTCGCCTAAGTAGTCCCAGCGGGGAGGGCCCGGCCTGATCGGCCGGACCCTCAAGGGTTCAGGCAACGCCCGCGAAGCGAGCGGAGGCTGGCTTGCCGCCGACCTTGAGGGAGACGCTCGCGACGACCTTGCCCGTGGTCGCTACGGGAAGAGTCCCGTGCACGCTGTTCGCCTCGGCCGGACTGAGCTCCACCTTGTAGGTCTTGCCGCCCACCAGCACCGTCGCGGTGCCCGTGACCTGCGCTGCGGGAATCGGCTTGTGGTCCTCGCTCATGACGTAAACGGTCACGTCGCTGGCCTTGACGACCAGCTCGACCCAGACGCCCTGGGCATCCTGGATCTCACCACCGTGCGCGGCTTGGGGACGCTCACCATGGGCGAAGGCCGCGGCAGGCGCGACAGCGAGAGCTAATGCCATGGCGGCGGTCGAGAGCTTCATACGGGTTCTCCTGTCAGAAGGTCGCGCGGCTTGCGCAACGAGGGGTCCGGCCTGTCCGTCCGGGGACGGACAAGCCATCTCGAGGTCGCCCGCTAACGGCTACGGGGCGCGCCCATGCTGCGGTCCATCTGGTCGCACTGGGCTATCATCTGACGCATGTCCGGGGACATCGCCGCGCCCGGGCGCGTTTGCTGCCGCATCTGCGAGCAGTGGGCCATCATCGAGTTCATATCCATGCCCTGCATGCTGGAATGGTCCATCCCAGACATCCCCTGCATCGGAGCGGTGCCGGGCGCCGTGTTCGCCGGGCCGCTCAGGCTCGCGGCGGGCGCAGGAGAAGCCGTCCCGGCGGTCTGGGGCGCGCACGCGGCGGGCAGGATTGCCAGTGCACCGATGAGTGCGGGGATGGCGAGTTTCGTGAACTTCATGCAGTGGGTTCCTTCCCGTTATGGCCAAGTCTCGAGGCAGATACGCCCAAACCCGCCACGGGGCGCGAGCCTGCGGCAGCCAGCAATGTTTTGTCATAAACCGCGGGTGGGACGGGCCTGGGCTGCCCCGTACCCCAATGACAATTTGGCTCAAGTCAGGGAGACTGTTGCATGAACGTTGTCCTCATCGCCATTTTCGGCCTGCTCGGGGCAGCCTCCGCGCAGGCACAGCCCGTCCCAGGGCACCTTGACCACGCGACGCACCTCGGCGCGTCGGTGATGCCCTTCGACCTCGGCCGCAGCACGCACGTGTTCACGCCGACCCGGGACGGCATCGGGGAGGTCGTCTCAAAGGACGGCGACGCCGTCCAGGTCGCCCTGATCAGGGGTCACCTGCGGAAGGAGGCGGCGGCGTTCACCCGCGGCGACTATGCTGACCCGGCTTCCATCCACGGGCAGGCCATGCCGGGACTGGCAGCCCTACAGGCAGGCGCGAGCCGCGTCCGGGTCAGATACGAGAACATGGCGAACGGTGCCCGGGTCCGCTTTACGACGCAGCAGCCCAAGCTGGTCGACGCCCTCCACCGATGGTTTGCCGCCCAGGTGAACGACCACGGCGCCGACGCCACGATGCGACGGTAGGGCAGGCGCGGCCGTGCTCGTCAGGGTCGGCCGCGGCTCGGGTGCGCTCACAACCGCGCCGCCCGCAGCCGCAGCGCGTTCCCGATGACGGAAACCGAACTCAGCGACATTGCCAAAGCGGCGACCACCGGGCTGAGCAGGATCCCGAACACGGGGTAGAGCACACCCGCGGCGATCGGGATGCCAAGCACGTTGTAGGCGAACGCGAACACCAAGTTCTGCCTGATGTTCCGCATCGTCCTACGGCTCAGGCTACGTGCCCGGGCGATGCCCGCGAGGTCGCCTTTGACCAGGGTCACGCCCGCGCTCTGGATCGCGGCCTCCGTGCCCGTGCCCATCGCGATGCCCACGTCGGCCTCGGCCAATGCGGGCGCGTCGTTCACGCCGTCACCTGCCATAGCCACGACCTTGCCCTCGGCCCGCAGCTTGCGGACGATGCGGTGCTTGTCTTCGGGCAGGACGTCCGCTTCCACGTCGTCGATGCCAAGCTGGCGGGCCACGGCCTCGGCCGTCCTGCGGTTGTCCCCGGTCAGCATGACAACATGGATGCCGTCCGCCCGCAGGCTGTCGAGCGCCACCCGAGTGCTCGCCTTGATGGGGTCAGCCACGGCGATGATGCCGCCGGGCAGCCCGTCGACCGCGATGAACAAAGCCGTCCCGCCGGAGCCGCGTAGTTCGTCCGCCTTCGCCGTGAGGTCACCGAGGTCGATGCCCCGGTCGGCCATCAGCTTGGCATTGCCGAGCGCCACCGCCCGGCCGCGGACCGTGCCGGTGACACCCTTGCCCGTGGCGGAAGCGAAGCCGGACGGCTCCTCAGGGGCGATACCTTGTTCCTTGGCGGCGGCGACAACGGCGGCCGCCAACGGGTGCTCACTCGATCGCTCGAGGCTCGCGGCCAGGAGCAGCAACTCGGCCTCTGTCATTCCGGGCGCCGGGACGATGGCGGTGACCCGCGGCTTGCCCTCGGTCAGCGTGCCCGTCTTGTCCACGACGAGGGTGGTGACCTTCTCCATCCGTTCGAGCGCCTCGGCAGACTTGATGAGCACGCCCGCTCCGGCACCCTTGCCGACAGCGACCATGATGGACATAGGGGTGGCCAGGCCGAGTGCGCATGGGCAGGCGATGATGACGACGGACACGGCCGCGATCAGCGCGTAGGAGAGCGCGGGCGTTGGGCCCCATACGGCCCAGCCGACGAAAGCGGCGACGGCGATGGCGAGCACGGCAGGAACGAAGTACCCGGCCACCGTGTCGGCGAGCTTCTGGATCGGCGCCCGGCTGCGCTGGGCCTCGGTGACCATGGCGACGATGCGCGACAGGACTGTGCCGGAGCCGACGGCTTCCGCGCGCATGACCAGCGAACCCGTGCCGTTGACGGTGCCGCCGACGACCTTGTCGCCGGGGCCCTTCGGAGCGGGCATGGACTCTCCGGTGACCATGGACTCGTCCACCGCGCTCTTGCCGTCCAGCACGAGGCCGTCCACTGGGATGCCGTCGCCCGGGCGCACACGCAGGCGGTCGCCGACCTGAACTCCAGAAAGCGGAACCTCCTCATCGCCGCCGTCGTCCCGCAGGCGCCGGGCCTTCTTGGGGGCGAGGTTCAGCAGGGCCCGGATGGCGCCTCCGGTCCGGTCACGCGCCCGCAATTCCAGCACTTGGCCGAGCAGGACCAGCACGGTGATGACCGCGGCCGCCTCGAAGTAGACGGGCACGGTGCCTCCCATGCCGCGGAAGCCTGCCGGGAACGCGCCCGGGACGAGGATGGCGGCCAGGCTGTACAGGTAGGCGGCCCCTGTTCCCAGCGCGATCAGCGTGAACATGTTGAGGTGGCCGGAGCGGACTGACGCGGCCCCGCGCTGGAAGAAAGGCCACCCGGCCCAGAGGACCACTGGCGTCGCCAAGGCGAACTGAACCCAGTTGGACGTGGCGGGCGGAACGAGGTCGTGCAGCCCGAGGCCAGGAATGTGGCTGCCCATCTCCAGGATGAACAGCGGCAGGGTGAGCACCAGGCCGACCCAGAACCGCAGTGTCATGTCGGCCAGCTCGTGGTTCGGGGCCGCTTCCGCGGTCACCTCCACCGGTTCGAGCGCCATTCCGCAGATGGGGCAGCTGCCTGGGCCGACCTGCCGGATCTCCGGATGCATCGGGCAGGTGTAGACCGCGCCTGCGGGGGCGGGCGCCGCGGCCGTCTTGGGCTTGAGATAGGCTTCCGGGTTGGCCGCGAACTTCCGGAGGCAGCCTGCCGAGCAGAAGTGGTAAGTCGTTCCGCCATGGTCATGGTGGTGGTTCGACGCGGCAGGGTCGACCTTCATGCCGCAGACCGGGTCCGTGGCGGTCTTGGGGTCTGCCGCCGGCTTTGACAGGTATCCCGTGGGGTCGGCCGCGAACTTCCCGCGGCAACCTGCCGAGCAGAAATGGTAGGTAACCCCTTCATGGTCGAAGCGGTGCTTGGATGTGGCGGGGTCCACCGTCATCCCGCAGACCGGGTCCGTAGCCAGCGTGGCACCCGAGGAGGGCGTCTTGGCACCCCCGCCACAGCCGCAGCATCCCTTCTGAGCAGTGGCCCCGGCCCGTCCCGCTTCATGCTCGCTCATGGTGGCCTCCAACGATGAATGCCGGGTAGTCCGGCGTTGGTAATGCAGGTGGTGCCTCCCATAATGGGAAGGTCAAGGGGCGACGCCGTTTCCGCGATCACTTGACCTTCCCACGAGGGCGGCCCTCATCTTGGCCTCTCGGGAGGTGGGCATGGTCATCGGCGAGGCGGCGAAGGCGTCGGGCGTGAGCGCGAAGATGCTGCGCTACTATGAGAGCATCGGCCTGGTGCCGACGGCTTCGCGCACCGAAGGCGGGTACCGCACCTACGGCGAGTCCGATGTCGAGACGCTGCGGTTCATCGGTCGGGCGCGCGACCTAGGACTTTCGATGGAGCGCATCAAGCTCCTGGTCGGGCTTTGGCAGGACCGGAACCGCCCGAGCCGGGAGGTCAAGCGCATAGCGCTCGAGCACGTCGTGGAGCTCCGCGCCAAAATAGGCGAGCTTTCTTCTATGTGCGCGACCCTGGAGGAACTCGCCGCCTCCTGCCATGGCGACCAGCGGCCCGAGTGCCCTATCCTGCGCGACCTCGAAGGGGGTCGCCTCGCGGGGCGGGATGTCCAGTCGCGGGATGGGAAGGAAATATTGCTGACCAAAGTCGAAGAGCTACGAATGCGGCCGAAGGATTCCGAATAACGCAGAGCAGGGACCGGAAACGTGGCTGCTGCCCTGGGAACCAAATCTGTCACCAGCACGGCATCGATCTCGCGCCGTTTCGCCATACCCTCCTTGCGACCGCCCCTACGCCCTTGACGACCTCGCGATCGCGGGTGGCTTACGCCGCCGCGACCGGAGCTCGGTAGACCCCGCCCTTGGCCAGCAAGGCCCAGACGATCCGGGCCATCTTGTTGGCCAGCGCCACTGTCACCAGCATGCTTGGCTTGCGGGCCAGCATGCGTGCGAGCCAGAGCCATCCGGTGCACCGCGTCGGCAAGCGTGGCTGACAACAGCACTGCCCCGATGATCAGCGTGACCTGCAGCACATCCTCGGCATCTGCCGGGTCGGGCTGGCCGGCGCGGAGCAGCTGACGGCGTATGAAACCGCGCAGCTTCGGGCTGAGCTGGGTCAATAGCTACCCCATAGCCTTCCCGTCGCCGTCCCGGGCCCGCAGCATGAGGGAGTGCAGCGCCGCAGACTCAATCATCTGCGTTTGCCGGACAGCAAGCGGTTCCCGCGTTGCACCGCCCAAAGGGCAACAAAGGGAACAACAAGCCATTGCAGCACGGGGGATAGTCCCGTTCCGAAGGGCGGCAGGATCAGCATGAGGTCGGAGTAGGCCCAACTCCGCCGGACGTTGACGTTCAGCCATTCGCTGAACACTGTGTAGGCAAGCCCGGCCAACATGGTGAAGGCCGCGACCCCGCCTGCACGCCGACTGGGCCATGCCGGATCACCCACGGCGAGCAGCGCGCCGACCAGGACCGCCAGTGCGATCAGTAGGTCACCTGCCGTGCAGTGCAGAACGGCGAACGCCTTCCTGCCTGGTGCCGTAGCGACTTGTGTGGAAATTGGCTGAGCGGCGTGTCTCCAGCGGGATGATAGTTGGTTGGATTAAGCGGCAAGGTCAACGGGGACGGGAGCGGCGAGCTTCTCGCCCAAGGTCTGCCATCCGTTCACCTTGCGCATGGTGATCTGGCCTGACGCGAGCAAAGCCCAGAACAGCATGGCGGCGGTCTCGGCCGAGGGCAGCACGGTTTGCGTCTTGATGCGGCGTTTGAATTCTTCGTGCAGCCGCTCGATGGCGTTCGTGGTGCGGGCCGACTTCCACTGGCTCGGGGGCAGACGGAGAAAGGCAAACAGGCGGTCGCCGGCCTCTTCCAAGCTTGTGGCCACTGCGGGGCAGCGCAGCCGCCACTTGCGCAGGAACGCTTTGCGCCTGGTTTGCACCTCCTTGGCGGTCTCGGCGTAGATCATATCGGTGTAGTCCGCTGTCACCTCTTCATGCAGCGCGTCCGGCGCATGGGCGAAGCTGGCAAAGGTTCCGTCGGCGACAGCCGATGGAAAGCCAGCGGAGGGCAGGAGGTTGCGATGCTTGTGGACCGTGCAGCGCTGGGCGGGCACGTCGAGCCATAGCGCCGCCAGCGCCCGCTCCAGCCCGGCCCCGCCGTCGGTGATCAAGAACTCCGGCGTGCGCAGGCCACGGACAATCAGGTCGTCGAGGATGCTACGCCACGCCGCCTCGCTCTCGCCCCCCATGTCCTTGACAGCCAAAAGAACCTTCTGCCCGTCGCGGCGCACACCCAAAGCAACCAGCAACGAGATGTTCGTGGCTTTGCGGTCCAGCCGGACCCGCACGACCGTGCCGTCCAGGATCAAGCGGACGATGTCCTCCCCGGCCAAGTCGCGCTTGTTCCAAGCATCCCAGTCCGTTTTGACCTTGCGCCAGGTGCGGCTGACGACGTCCTTACCCACCGCGCCTCCGAACAAGGCCGCCAAAGCGCGCTTGACACGGCGCGTGTTGGTCCCGGACAGGATCGCGGTAGGGACGCGCATCACTGCGCGCCCCCCGCACAGAACCGTACGGGCGGAATTCCCGCATACGGCTCCCACCTTGGGTGTTTGACGGCAAAGCGCTGAGACGGCCAGGGATGGAGGACCCGAGGCTTTGGGAGCCACTCCTCTGACAGCTTCTTCATCTTCTCCCACGTCGTTCTGTCCCGCTGGCTGCGTTTGCGTAGACTGCGCATCCAGAGGAACTCGACCCCACTTCGAAACGTGCGAAGCGTGCGGTCATTTGTCGGGACGGCATGGTAGGCGAAGTAGCCTGCTACCACCTGCTTCAGCCAGGCCCCTTGTTCAGGGATTGACTGGTGCATTCGTCGCCGGAGTTCCTCCTTGAGTTCCAGGAGCCTCGCCCGCATCCGGTCGCGCCGGGTTTTCCTACAAAGAAGGAACTTGCCCCGGCTGTTGCGGCCGCAGATGAAGGTGAAACCCAGGAAGTTGAAGGTTTCCGGCTTCCCGAGCCCGCGTCGTTCGCGTCTGGTCGCTGCGAGGCGACCAAACTCGATCAGGCGCGTCTTCTCGGGATGCAGCGACAGTGAGAACTCCTGTAGCCGTTCGCGCATCTCGTCCCAAAAGCGCCGGGCATCGGCTTCGCGCTCGAAACCGACCACAAGGTGAGTCGCCCGGGGGAATTTCACCTCCGGGCGCTCGCAGAACCGTACGTGAGGCTCGCGCCTCATACGGCTCCCATTGTTCAGCCGCGTCCCTGGAGGAGCCCCCAGTGGGCAAACAAGCCTGG
>JAABUM010004664.1_pt1 | contig 15228 bp, 12 predicted proteins | sample 5559161 | NCBI WGS metagenome assembly JAABUM01 (sample SAMN10711868, study PRJNA513369) | rock metagenome | isolation source: Antarctica rocks | place: Antarctica: Victoria Land, Siegfried Peak nord
AGTCTGGGGATCCATGCGGTGCGCTCTCCTGGCCGTGTGGACTGGACACGGCTAGAGCGAGTGTGCCGCATGTGATCCCTCCGCGCCACTCATTCCCTCTCCACCACGGTCGAGTGGGGTGCTACCACGTCGCCTTGTAAAGCAAAGAACGGCTCGAGTGGTGGCTCGAACCGTTCTCTGACATCCTCATAACGGATGACGGGACGGAGCATGTGACGATTCAAGAACTCTTGACGCTGGCTTTTCGGGCGGAGAGGCTCAAGAGCGTCCTGAAGAACCTTCCGTGCCTCCTCTCCATGAGCGAGCGGGGCTAACGTCCTCTCTAAGGCATCAGGGTCAATGCCGCTCTCTTGAGGAGTGCCGCTCACCATAGATCACCGCACGCGCGCAAGATCAGGTCGGCGCGCCGTATCAGTCAGTCTGTTATCCGCTAGATCAGGCTCCTCTGGTACAGTGTCTGTGAGTGATGGCCGCGTCACGCGCGCGGGATCGAGTTCAAAGTCGTCGATCGTATCCTGCGTCACATCCTCAGATGTGCTATCCTCGCGCAGATCAGCCGGACTGTAGACCCGTGGTTCTGCCCCATTAGTCTTCAGCTCAGGGAACTGGACGACAAGGTCACGGAGATGTTCCACAGCGATCTTTTCCACAGCGATCTTTCCCGATTGCTGAGGCTCTCCTAGGTGCAAGACGAGTTGCACAGCCTGACGAACAAGCATAAGAGCCCCTTGGAGGCGCCGAACGTCCCGCGCCTCTCCATAGAGAGCATTAAACGTTTCTGTGCGCATGATGACATACTCAGCTTTTTGCGTCTGGAGGCGCCCAACCTGCCCTATTCCGAGCACGCTAAAGAGCTTCTTGGCCCCCTCAGTACGCAAACTCTCAAGAGAGGGCCAAGACGGTCCAGGTCGCAACTCACCATCCCAGTGCTTCTGAGCTTGCTTGATGGTCTCCTGTAGTGTCATGGCAATACCCTCCCTTGGTGCTCCACCACATCTGATTGCTTCTTATTGGGCAGCGAGATACCACATCGTGCAGCGCAGGACAATCTCATCCTGCGGGCCCATCCGTTTTATTTCCCATCGCCAGGGCACTTCTGTCCCAATCTTCCATAGTGTGACAGCCCTTCTCCCGCATTGTCAAGTTAAAAGCGGTGATAAGCCCGGGTAAAAGCGGTAATATATTATTCGAACGTTACCTCTTGCCCCTATACCTACGCCTGGGGCGCCCTCCGGCGCCCTGGAGCTGCCGTGTATCCACAATGGCAGCGGTGGGTAGGGGCGTCCCTTGTGTGCCCGCCAGAGGTCATGTGACCAAACGTCGCCGCCACGTGTCCCTCTAGATAAGGGTAGGCGACGCTGGTCGCCCCCGTGGTCGTGCGGGCACGGCGTGGCGGCAGCCGCCGCGGGAGGCAGGACAGGCTACACTAAGGGGGTAGTGACGCGGAGCAGGCCTGCCCTCTCCTGGGTGGGGCAGGGGCGTCCGTGTGCCAGGGCCACCGGCCAGACTGGATCGCGTGATCTCTGATCCCCTTGTGCAACGGGCCCGCGGCGGCGACCTTGCCGCGGCGGGTGACCTGCTGGCGGCCTACCAGAACGTGGCCTACACGGCGGCGTTGCGGCTGGTTGGTCAGCCCACCGAGGCTGAGGACCTGGCACAGGAGGCGCTGGTGCAGGCCTACACCCATTTGTCTGATCTGCGCGAGGGTGAGGCGTTTGGCCCGTGGCTGCGCCGCATCGCGGTTAACCTGAGCCTGAATTTGTTGCGCCGCCGGGGGCGCATCCGCTTTGAGCCACTGGAGGGTGATGATGAGAGGGTCGGGGACGATGAGCCGGAGCGGCCAGCGCGCGACTTCCCCGACGAGCAAAGCCCCGGCCTGGAGGAACTGGCCCTGCGTGGTGAATGGCTTGAGGAGGTGGACGCCCTGCTGCGTCGCCTGCCCGATGAGCAACGTGTGGCCCTTATATTACGCGATGTCTATGACTATGATGTGGCCGAGATCGCCGCGCTACAGCGGTGCGGTCTCTCGGCGGCCAAAATGCGCGTCACCAGGGCGCGCGCCGCGCTCCGGCGTCTGCTGATCGAGGCCAACGCCGGCGCCGGCGGCTCTTCTGATGGTCCGGCCATGGCCGCCGCACGCGGGTAAGGCAGCTAGCGAACAGCAAGGAGAGGAAGGTTTTAGAGATCATGCCTGCGCGAAATCGTGGCACTGAGGGCCACCCCACTGGGGAGGCGCTGGAAGCGCTTGTCGCGGGGACGCCCGTGTCCGACGCTACCTCGGCGCATGTGCGCCAGTGTGCGCTCTGCCAGCAGCGGGTCGAGGAACTGCGCGCCCTGCGCCGCCTGCTCCAGGCGTCGGCGGCCCGCGAGGTAGATCCGGGCAAGGATCTGGCCGGCAAGGCGCTGGCCCGCCTGCGCAGGCGCCAGGGGGCCGCTGGTGAACTCAATGAGCTGTTTGCCGGATTGGCCACCCTCCTGCGTGGGCTGACCACCTTGCTGCCCCGGTCCCGTCGGGAGCGCGACGGATAATCACGCGCGGGCGAGGGCTGATACGACGCAAGGGCATGATAGGGGAGGGCTAGACGGAGATGAGCACGCTGCACGATGACCTGATCGCGGTAATCGCCTACCTGCCGCGCGTGGCTGGCGCTCTGCTCGTCCTGCTAGTCGGCTACATCGTGGCCCGCATCGTGGGGCGGGTCGTTGAGGCGGTGCTGCGTGGCGTTGGCGCGGACCGCGTGACTGAGCACACCAGGCTGGCCGACGATCTGGCCGCCGTAGGCCTGCCGCCGCGGCCCTCGCGCCTGCTGGGCCGCGGGGCCTTCGCCCTTGTGCTGGTGGCCACGCTGGTCCAGGCGGTGGACGCGCTGGGCTTGGCTCCCCTCTCCCAGGCCCTGCGCCAGCTACTGGAGTTCACCCCTCATGTTGTGCTGGCCGTACTGGTGCTGTTGGCTGGGGCTGTGGGTGGGGATATCCTGGGGCGGGCCGCCTCGGCGGCCCTCTCCGGCGCCGGCGTAGTCTACCACGGTATGGTCGGCGCGCTGGTCCGCGTGCTCATTTTGCTGCTGGCCTTGCTGCTGGCGATGCAGCAGCTAACTATTGACGCCACGTTCTTGCTGGCCGTCCTGTTGGTGGCGCTGGGTGGCATCGCCCTGGCTGGGGCCATCGCCATTGGCTGGGGCGCCCGTACGATGGCCGATAACCTGGCCAGCGCCCGCTACGTCGAGCAGAACTTTGCCGTAGGAGATCGGGTTGCCGTGGACGGCGTCTCCGGCGTGGTTGAGGCGATCACGGCCACCAGTATCGCCCTGCGCACCGCCGACGGAGGCAAAGCGGTTGTGCCCAACAGCGTCGTGGCCCGCACCACCGTGGCGCCCGCGCCCTCCGAGAGTCAGTAGGCCTGAGTGGCCCCTCACGGCGCTAGCCGGCGCCCCACCCGCCTGTGCCGTGGTCCGCATCTTGCGTGCTGTTGTTCCACGGCGGGCCACGCGCCGCCCGCGCTGATCGTGTGGAGGTGTCGCCCACCTACACAGCCCACGCGCTACCTGTCCCTTCACCCTCAGTGCTGCCGGAGAGCTACCACAGTAGCGCTGATGACATGAGTTGTGACCGATCGGACCGCCCGGTTGTCCTAAGACTGTACGGTGGCTAATGGACGCCACGGAGAGCAACTGAGGGGAAGACACACCAATGACGACGGGTATCCATAACTGGGGTGACGCGCTGATGACCTCCCTGACCGGGGCCCTGGCCCTGTTTCTGGGGGCCATCCCCAAGGTGATCGGGTTCCTGATCATCTTGCTGATCGGCTGGCTGATTGCTGGGATCCTGGTCAAAGCGGTTACGGGCGTGCTGCACGCCGTGAAGTTCAACCAGATCGCCCAGCGTAGCGGCTTCGCTGGCTTCGTGCGTGACATGGGCGTCAAGAGCGACGCGTCGGCCCTGCTGGCCAACGTGGTGGGCTGGTTCGTGCGGCTGATCGTGCTGGTGGTGGCGTTCGACGAGTTGGGCCTGCCCGCCGTCTCCGCCGTGTTGCAGCAACTGCTGCTGTGGCTGCCAAACCTTGTGGTCGCCCTGGTTGTGCTGGTGTTGGCCGGCATCGTGGCCAACGCTCTGCACGCGCTGGTGCTGGGGGCAACCAAAGAGGCGCGGCTGGGCAACCCACAGCTACTGGCCACGATCGCTCGCATGGCCGTGTGGGGCTTTGCTATCGTCATCGCGGTTAACCAGATCGGCGTGGCTACCACGCTGGTGAACACACTGCTGACCGGCCTGGTGGCCGCGCTGGCCCTGGCCCTGGGCCTGGCCTTCGGACTGGGTGGGCGTGACACAGCGGGGGAGATCGTCAAGGCGTGGTACCAGAAGAGCCAGGAGGCCGCACCCAAGGTGGAGCGAGCAGCCTCGGCGGCAAGCAAGCAGGTGGCTAGCTAACACTCGGCGGTAGATGTGGATCGCCCGACTTGGGCAGGTCCCGCGTTTTTTCAAGCCGCGGCTGTGTGAAACGCACGGCGCATAGGTTTAGTCGTCAGTAGGGAGAAACAACCATCATGGCACGAAGCATTGCAGGCCTGTTCGATGACCGTTCCGGCGCCGAGGCGGCGGTGAATGATCTGACCGCTGCCGGGTTCGACCCAGCGCGCATCGGCGTGGTCATGCGCGACAAGCAGGAGACGAAAGAGATCGCCGAGGAGCACGGCACCCGCTCCACCGAAGGCGCCGTCACTGGCGGCATCATCGGCGGTTCGGCTGGGGCTATCCTGGCGGCGGTCGGCGCGCTGGTCATCCCGGGCATCGGGCCGTTTATCTCCGGCGGCATTCTGGCCACGGCCGTGGCCGGTGGGGCCGCTGGCTGGCTGGTCGGCGGCCTGGCCGGTCTGGGCATTCCCAAGGAGGAGGCCGAGTACTACGAGGGTGAGGTCCAGCAGGGCCGCGCGCTGGTCACGGTTGATGCCCAGGGCCGCGAGGGCGAAGCGCGGGCGATCCTGCTGCGCAACGGGGCTCATGATCTGAAAGATCGTGGCTTCGGCGGCTACGACGAGCAGACCGAGACCGTGGCCGCCCCGGCCCCGGCCCCTATGGCTACCCAGACGCGCCAGGAGGCTGTCCGGCCCGCTGTGACGAAGAGCAACCAGCGTGTCGAGACCGCCACGGGCGAGGACATCCGCGTGCCCGTGATGGAAGAGGAGCTGCTGGTCAGCAAGACCCAGCAGGAAGAGGGCCGTGTTCGCCTGCACAAAGAGGTGGTCGAGGAGCGCCAGACGCTCAACGTGCCGGTCAGCCGTGAAGAGGTGCATATTGAGCGCGTCGCCGTGAGCGGCAACGTGCCGGCCGATGCCAACGCCTTCACGGAGCGCGACATCTCCGTGCCCCTGATGGGCGAGGAGGTCGTCACGGCCAAGCGCGCCCATGTGGTCGAGGAAGTGCGCCTGCGCAAGGATCAGGTCACCGAGACTGAGCAGGTCACCGACTCCGTGCGCAAGGAGCGCGTGGTCATTGAGGGCACCGACACCGAGGGCAAGTCTGTTACCGAGACCACCCGTACAACCGATCGCTAACCCGCGATCTGCCCTTTGGCTACGGCAGGCTCCCCGGTGGTACCACCGGGGAGCCTGCTGCTTTTTTATGCGGTCCTCAGCATGGGGCAAGCGCGCCGGTGTTCTCTGACCCTGGGGCGACGAGCTTATTGAGGTCAGGCGCGGCGCTATGAGGGTAGGCCATGCCGACCGTCTGTAGGGGCGTCCCCCCGTGAGCGCCCGGTCCTTGCCGCCTGAGGCGATTTCTGGTCCTGAGTGATGCCTCCGACCTGCCGTGTAGGGGCGTCCCCTTGTGGGCGCCCGCGCCGCGTTGTGTCCCCTGCGTGGCCAGACTAGGCCGGCTGCCTCCCCTGCGTTGGGCAACCACGCTATCCGTGGCGGGTGATCCACCTGTGGCTACCGGTCTGGCCCCACGCGCATCTCCGCGCGGTAGAGGTAGACGCCGTAGTGGCGGTAGGTTGAGGCGAGAAAATACATTGCTCGGCCACCCCCTTGCAGCAGTTCCGGCGCGGTGTAGGGCGCATAGTAGTCCCAGGTGGGGTCCGACACAGTGGGGGGCATGGTCACGACCTCTGGCTGTGCTGTCCAGGGGCCCCACATAGCCGGCGCGGAGTAAAGCAGCAGCACGTTTGGCCGGCACGCTGAGCTGGCCGTGAGCAGCAGGTAGCGGCGCAGTGCCGGGTGATAGATCACCGAGAACTCGGCGATGGTCAGATAGGCGCATTGGTCGGCCCCTGGCGGGTAGCGCGCCGTGGTGTAGTTCTTATCCAGTGAGAAGGCGGGGTCGCGCGGCGGGATCAGCCAGGGCGCCCGGGCGTCCACCGTCGCTTCGTCCCGCGCCGCGGCCCAGCTTTCTGGTCCACCCAGGTAATACTGCCAGGGTTGGCCGGCGGCCGGGTCCAGGAAGGCGGCCAGGGGCAGGCGGGCCAGCTTGACCCCACCGAAGCGGTTAGTTGGGCTGCCCACCATATACAGGTAGCCGCTGGCCTCGTCGGCCCAGAACGAACACGACCCAAAGCTATACTGCAGCCTGTTGGCGTCGGTGGCATGGCGGTCTGTGCGTCGCCACAGGTAGGTGGTCGGCTTGTAGGGCCGAAATATGCGCGCCGCGTCGTCGTAGCGGGCGATGCCCGAGTAGGCCGACCAGTGATCGTGCCCGCCGAAGTCGCCGCCGGCCATGTACTGGGCGAACAGGCCGCTGTGGCCCTGCCAGGTGACCGTGAACAGCGCGCTGGGGATGATCGGGCCGGGGTCCGGGGCCATCGCCCTGTAAGGCGCCATGCCCAGGGCACCCGCCGGGCGCGGGTTGAGGTAGCCATCCAGCTGTAGCGGTACGCCCAGGCGGGGGTTGGGGTGAGCGTAGGCGACCAGGAAGTTGGCGCTACGCCAGGGTACGGGGGCCAGGTAGGCCGTGTCACCCAGCGCAAAATACCACCGGCCACCATAATAGGCTGGCGCGCCCAAGTCGGCCCCAGACACCCCCATAAACCGATCGTTGGGTATGGCTATCCCCGGTGGGTCGGCCCAGTTCGACCCGATCAGCTTGGCCACCAGTGAGACACGGTCCACCAGCCGTGGGACCGCGACCGGGGGGGCCAAGGCCAGACGGGGCTGAGCCAGGAGGGCGGCCAGCGCCACCAGCAGTAGGAGCACGGCGACGCCGCCAACCGCGCCGCGGCGACCTGGAGTCGTCATCCTCTGGCCCTACCCACCTTTCCTTCCCCGTACGATAGCACAGGGTGCAGCAGTGGTCCGTGGCGCGGCGTTGCCAAAGCGGCGGCCCAGACGCTATAATGGCAGGCAAGAGACGGTGGGCGCGGTGCTGATCGTCGCGCGCCGAGGGAGAGAGTAGCCCGGCGCCAGGACCAAGGGAGCAGGGGCCGCCGACTGCAAGCCCCCGCGTCCAGGGCGCCACGGTGAAGTTCACTTCTGAGCCGATTGCTGACCGATGCCGGCCTATGCGCCGGCGCCGGTAGGTTGTCGCGGGGGCCGCCCGTTAGCGCGGCGCATCAAGTGGATATCCGACTCCACGTCAGTCGGTCCCGGCGCACACAGGGATCGGCGCGTGACGCGGGCGCGGCTATCAACGATGGGTGGTACCGCGGAGTGCTCATGGCCAGCTTCGTCCCAGACGAAGCTGGCCTTTTTGTGCGTATGGGGTTCGCGCATGGGCGAACGGGGGAGAGATGATGGAAACGACGGAAGGGACACTGGAAGAGGCGCTGGCCGCGCTGTCCAGGGACGCCGAGGCCGAGCTGGCGGCGACCAGCACAACCGATGGGCTGGAAGAGTGGCGGGTGCGCTACCTGGGCCGCAAGGGCGGTCTGGCCCGCGTGATGGAGCGCCTGGCTGGCCTGTCCAAGGAGCAGCGCCCTGCGGCGGGGCAGGCAGCCAACCGGGCCAAGGCCACCCTGGAAGGCGCCTTTAGCCGCCGCGACGAGGAGCTACGCCGCGCGGCGCTGACCCAGGCCATCGCCGCCGAGGCCCTGGACGTGACCCTGGATGGCCGGCGGCCCCGCGTGGGCTACGCTAACCCGGTGCGCGGCGTGCTGGCCGAGATCGAGGAGATCTTCCGCGGCATGGGCTTCGGCGTGGTCGAGGGGCCGGAAGTGGAGTGGGATCGCTACAACTTCGAGCTGCTCAATATCCCCGCCGACCACCCGGCCCGCGATATGTGGGACACCTTTTACCTGGACCAGGACCCCCAGCACCTGCTGTTGCGCACCCATACCTCGCCGGTGCAGGCTCGCGTGATGGAGGCTCAGCGGCCGCCCCTGCGCGTGATTGTGCCAGGGCTGTGTTACCGCCGCGACGACGACGCCACCCATAGCCCCGTCTTCTGGCAGGTAGAGGGGTTGGCCGTGGACACCGATATCACCTTCAGCGACCTCAAGGGCGTCCTGGCCAGCTTTGCCGACCAGATCCTGGGCTGCAAGGTGCGCTTCCGGCCTACCTACTTCCCCTTCACCGAGCCCAGCGCCGAGTTCGATTTCAGCTGCCTTGTGTGTGGCGGCAGCGGCATCCAGGATGGCCGCACCTGCCGTGTGTGCAAGGGCGAGGGCTGGCTGGAGATCTCCGGCGCGGGCATGGTGCATCCGCGGGTGCTGCGTTCGATGGACTACGACCCGGCGGTCTACTCCGGCTTCGCCTTCGGTATGGGTCCCAGCCGCATCACCATGCTCAAGTATGGCCTGAGCGACATCCGCGCCCTATGGGGCAACGACCTGCGCCTGCTGCGGCAGTTCCGCTAGTCGTCCGTCAAGGGTCATGTGAGGGGTTCACTGTTGGTAGAGACAATACAGGGCGTAGAGCATGACGCCCCTACCGACGATGGCGCACACTCCTCAGTTCACAGGTGACAGGCGACTTGTATCCCGCGGTTGCCTTGGTGGTGTGTAGGGGCGTCCCTTGTGGGCGCCCGTGGCAGGGTCGGTAGGGGCCTCACCCGCGCTGGCTGATCCAACCTGACAGTGTGTAGGGGCGTCCCTTGTGGGCGCCTGCGGCCCACTTGACATAAATAGCCGGTGATTAGTAATCTGTTAAGGAGGGGGAGACGGGGTGAAGATCTCGCTCAACTGGCTAAAAGACTACGTGGACATTGTGCTGACGCCCGACCGGTTGGCCGAGCGATTGACCCTCTCGGGTACCATGGTCGAGGGCATTCAGAAGATCGGCGTGGGTTGGGACGACATCCTGACGGCGGAGATCGTGCGGTTGGCCCCTCACCCCAACGCCGACCGGCTACAGCAGTGTACGGTCAGCCTGGGCGACCGCGAGCAGACCGTGCTCACCGGCGCCTTCAACATCGCCGTGGGCGACAAGGTGCCCTTTATCGGCCTGGGCGGCCGCCTGCCCGAGGGCACGGTGCTGGAGGCGCGGCCGATGCGCGGCATCGTCTCCGAGGGCATGGTGCTGGCCGAGGATGAGTTGGGCATCGGTGACGACCACGCCGGCATTATGATCCTGGACCCAGCTACCCGGCCAGGCCTGCCCCTGGCCAGCGTGTTGGGCGACGTGGTGCTGGACCTGGAGATCACGCCCAACCGGCCCGACTGCCTCTCCTATGTCGGCGTGGCCCGTGAGGTAGCCGCCCTGACCGGCCAGACGCTTCGCCTACCCACCGTGGAGCTGGACGAGTACGAGCCGCCGGTCAGCCATATCGCCAGCGTGCGCGTGGATGCGCCTGACCTGTGCCCCCGCTACATGGGCCGCGCCGTCTCCGGCGTGCAGGTCGGCCCATCGCCAGCCTGGATGGCCGCCCGCCTGCGCGCCTCGGGTATGCGCTCGATCAACAACATCGTGGACGTGAGCAACTACGTGATGCTGGAGTGGGGCCAGCCCCTGCATACCTTCGATCTGCAGGCGGTGGTGGCCGGCGGCATCGTGGTGCGCCGCGCCGAGGACGGCGAGACGATCGAGACGCTGGACGGCCAGACGCGCACCCTGCATCACGACATGCTGGTCATCGCGGACACCGACCGCGCCGTGGCCATCGCCGGGGTGATGGGTGGGGCAAACAGTGAGATCGGCCCCCAGACCCACACCGTGCTGATCGAGTCGGCTACCTTCGCCCCGCGCACCGTGCGCCGCACCACCCAGGAACTGGGTCTGCGCAGCGAGGCGTCGAGCCGCTTCGAGAAGGGCCTGCCCTGGACCCTACCGCCCCAGGCGCTCGACCGCGCCGCCGCGCTGCTGGTCCAGGTGGGCGGTGGCGTGGTCCACGCGGGCGTGCTGGACGCCGCGACGCCCGCCCCGGCTCAGGTCACCGTGGAGTTGCCCCAGAACGAGGTAACCCGCCTGCTGGGCGTGGACCTGACCCGCCAGCAGGTGGTGGATAGCCTGCGGCCGCTGGGCTTCGCCGTAGCCGCTGGGGCAGCAGAGGGCGCGTTGGTCGTTAGCGTGCCGGCCTGGCGCGGCGACGTGGGCGAGGCCGCCGACCTGGTGGAGGAGGTGGCGCGCATGCTGGGCTTCGACGCCATCCCGGTGACCATGCCCCGTGGGGTGGTCAGTGTGCCGCCGCCGTCGCCCGCGCGGCTGTGGGATCAGCGCATCAGGAGCTTCCTGCTGGGCTGCGGCCTGACCGACACGGCCACCTATAGCCTGATCAGCGCCGCCGCGTTGTCCGCCCTATTCGCCCACCAGGAGGAGAAAGCCCACCCGACCCCCGAGCGGGTGGCCGCGTTGGCGTCCAACCCAGAGGGCGTGTCCGCCCATGGCGCTGAGTTCTGTCTGCTGCGGCTGGTCAATCCGCTCTCTCCAGAGACGGAGTATCTGCGGCCTACCCTGCTGCCCGGCCTGGTGGCCACGCTGCGCACTAACCTCAAGCACACCACTGAGGAACTGGCCTTCTTCGAGCTGACCCACTGCTTCTTCCCCCGGCCCGGCGACCTGCCCTACGAGCGGCGCACCCTGGGCCTGGCCATGACCGGCCTGCGCGACCCCCTGGGCTGGGCCGCCGCGCCCGCTGAGGTGGACTTCTACGACCTCAAGGGCGTCGTGGAGGAGCTGCTCGGCCACTGTGGTCTGGGCGGCTACCGCTTCGCGCGCGGCGCACACCCCACCCTGCACCCTGGCCGCGCCGCCCGCCTGCTGGCCGCCGATGGCCAGGAGCTGGGCTACCTGGGTGAGCTGCACCCCGCGCTGGCCCCCCTGCTGGACCTGGGTGAGCGGCGGGTCTACCTGGCCGAACTGGACGCTGACCTGCTGATCAGCCTGGCCGCGCCGGGGCGTACCGCCCGGTCCATCTCGCGCTACCCCGTGGTCAAGCGCGACATCGCCGTGGTGTTGCCCGACGCCGTGGAGGCGGCTACCCTGGAGGCCACGGTGCGTGCCGCTGGTGGTGACCTGCTCAACGACGTGCGCATCTTCGACGTGTACCATGGCGAGCAGGTGCCGCCCGGGCACAAGAGTGTGGCCTGCGCCCTGACCCTGCAGGCCTCCGACCGCACGCTGAGCGACAAAGAGGCCGCCGCCGCCTTCAGCCGCATCAGCGGGGCCCTGGCCACCGTGGGCGGCCAGGTGCGCGACGCTAGCTAACCCACTGCTTTTTGGGCAGTTTGCCCAAAGCCACGGCCAGGCCATCCTGGTATGGTCAAAGGTGGGCGTTCTATGTCCAGGGCGCCGGCGCCTCCACGTAGACGCCCACCGCCGTCCCGCCAGCACGGATGGGCTGACCCAGAACGCGCCCTTGACCAGGTCGCGTGGCGGCCTGCCTGTAGGGGCGTCCCTTGTGTGCGCCTGGACTGCTGGCCAAGGTTGGGCTGGCGCCAGGGCGGTGCGCTTTGGCAGGTGCGGGTAGTGTACGTGGGTAAGGCTGAAGGAGAAAGAAAGACGGTATGGGCAGGATGTATCGGTTGTCTCTGGTCGGTGGACTGGTCTGGGCGGTTCTCTTTGGCGTCGCTGGGCCGAGCCAGGCAGTGGCCCCGCGGGTGGTCGGCCAGGCCGGTGGCTCGCTAACCGTCTACGCCGCGGCCTCACTGAAGGAGGCCTTCACCACGATTGGGGCGCGCTTTGCCGGCCAGGCGGGCGGAGCCAAAGTTGTGTTCAACTTCGGCGGCTCAGATACCCTGGCCGCGCAGATCGTGCAGGGCGCGCCAGCCGACGTGTTCGCCTCGGCCAACAACGCCCAGATGACCCTAGCCCAGAACAAGGGGGCTATCGCCGGCACACCGTTCACCTTCGTGCGTAACCGGCTGGTGATCATCGTGCCGCAAGGCAACCCGGGCCGCGTGTACAGCCTGCCCGACCTGGGCCGGCCTGGCCTGCGCCTGGTGCTGGCCGCGCCCCAGGTACCGGTGGGGAAATATGCCCGCGCCGCCTTCACCCTGATGGCCAGTGACGCCGCCTTTGGGCCTGACTTCCTCAGGCGCATCACCGCCAACACCGTCTCCAATGAAACAGACGTCAAGGCCGTGGCCACCAAGGTGCTGCTAGGTGAGGCCGACGCCGGGGTGGTCTACGTGACCGATGTGACGGCCAAAGTGGCCCCTAAGGTGCGGACTATCGAGATCCCCACCCCCTTCAATCAGGTGGCCAAGTACCCCATCGCCGTGGTCAAGGGCAGCCACGACGCCGCGCTGGCCGCCGCATTCATCGCCTATGTGCGTTCCCCGGCTGGGCAGGCCATCCTGCACGCCCAGGGTTTCATCACCACCGCCCCGGCGGGAGGCTACGCGCCAACGGTGCAATTGACCGGTCTGGTCGCCGTGCCTGCTGCCCTGGGCGTTGCGACCTTGCATAAACTGCCCATGACCCGCGTGACTGTCACCCTGCGCAGCGAGAAGGGGCCGCTGGGCACGGCGACATATACCGGCGCGTTGTTGTACGATGTGATACAGGCAGCGACGCCGATCAGCAACACCAGCTACAAAAACGACCTGCTGCGCCAGTTCATCACCGTTCACGCCACCGATGGCTACGAGGTGACCGTGGCCATGGCCGAGATCCTGCCCAACTTTGGCGGTCAGCAGGCGCTGTTGGCCTATGCCAGGGACGGCAAGCCGCTCTCAGCCAGTGAGGGTGCGGTCGAGCTGATCGTGCCTGGTGACCACCTGGCCGGCCGCGACGTGAAGAACGTGGACCGCATCGTGGTGGGGGCGCCGTTCACATCTCAGTAAGCTATGGAGAGCAGTGAGCCAGAGAGTAAAGACAACAGGGCGGCGCTCCGTGGCGGTGGCAGGCTGGACAGTGATCAGCCTGTTGGCCCTACTGCTGCTGCTGTTCCTGTTGATCCCCCTGGCCGCGCTGTTCTTGCACACACCACCGGCTACGCTGCTGGCTAGCCTGGGCCAGGAGACGGCCCTGCGCGCGCTGACGCTCAGCCTGGAGACCACGGCGATCACCCTGGCCCTGACCGTGCTGCTGGGCACCCCGGCCGCCTACCTGCTGGCGCGGGCGCCCCTGCCTGGCCGGCGCCTGCTGGATAGCATCGTGGACCTACCTATTGTGATCCCACCCGCGGTGGCCGGCGTGGCCCTGCTCCTGGCCTTTGGCCGGCAGGGCTTGCTGGCCCCAGCCATGCGCGTGGCTGGCCTGCAGGTCTCCTTCAGCACCGCCGCCGTGGTGATGGCCCAGCTGTTCGTGGCCTGTCCCTACTATGTGCGGGCCGCGCGCACCGGCTTCGCCGCCGTGGACCGTGTGTTGGAGGACGCCTCGGCCACCCTGGGCTACGGCGGTTGGGGCACCTTCCGGCGCATCACCGTGCCCCTAGCCCTGCCCACCCTCGTCTCGGGGGCGGTACTGACCTGGGCCCGTGCGCTGGGCGAGTTCGGGGCCACGATCATGTTCGCCGGCAACCTGATGGGCGTCACCCAGACGATGCCCCTGGCCGTCTACCTGAATCTGGAGAGCGGCGACGTGGACGGCGCGGTGGCCCTCTCTGTCGTGCTGGTTCTGGTCAGCCTGCTGGTGCTGCTTGTGGTGCGCGTCCTTGGCGACTGACCATACCCTGGAGCTAGCTATCTCCAAGCGCCTGCGTGACATAACATTGGATGTCTCGCTGAGCCTGGCTCCTGGTGTGGCCGTGCTGGTCGGCCCCAGTGGCGCGGGCAAGAGCACGCTGTTGCGCCTGATCGCTGGCCTGCTCCGGCCCGACACTGGCACGGTGTGGCTGGGCGGCGCGCTGCTCGACGACGCGGATCGCCGCTACCACCTGCCGCCGTGGCAGCGTGGGCTGGGCGTGGTTTTTCAGGAGTACGCCCTGTTTCCCCACCTGGACGTGCGGGAGAACGTGGCCTACGGCCTGCGCGCCCGCCACACCCCGCGCGATCAGCGCCGCCGCCGGGTGGACGACGTGCTGGCGCGGCTGGGCATCGCCAGCCTGGCAACACAGCGGCCCGACCGTCTCTCCGGTGGGCAGCGGCAGCGTGTGGCCCTGGCCCGCGCCCTGGTGCTAGACCCCCACGCCCTGCTACTGGATGAGCCGCTGGCCGCGCTGGACGCCACCACCCGCGCGGCGGTGCGTCACGACCTGCGCGAGACCCTGCGCGGCCTGCCTATACCCGTGGTGCTGGTCACCCACGACTACGCCGACGCGCTGACCTTCCGGGAACGTATTATCATCATGGCCGACGGCAAAATCGTGCAAGACGGCCCTCACGAGGAGCTATTGGCTCGCCCGCGTTCACGCTTTGTAGCCGACTTCACCGGCGTCAACTTCTACGAGGGCCGCCTGGAGGCCCAGGGCGATGGCCACGTGGCCCGGGTCACCCTGCCCGGCGGCGTGGAGGTCTTTGTGCCCGCCGACTCAGCCCCGCCCGGCCTGGTGGGCCTGACCCTGCACCCCTGGGAGGTTGTGCTGTCGGCCCAGCCCCCTGGCGGCTCGGCCCGCAACGTGCTGGCCGGCCAGGTGCGCGAGGCGCTGCCCCTTGGCGGGCGGGTTCGCGTGGTGCTTGCCGCCGGCCCAGGTGGTGTTCTGCCTCTGGTCGCCGAGATCACCCCCGATGCCCTACAAGGCCTGGACTGTCACGAAGGCCAGGTTCTCTACGCCTCGTTCAAGGCCACGGCCATTGCCCTGGCCCCCCTGTAAAACGCTCTGCCCTTGTACCCCGCGCTGGGATGAGCCTGGCGCGCCTCTCGCGCCCATACGCATCAACCTAAACCGGCCAGGGCAGGATCACAGAGTAATTGGGAGGTGTTGGGTTTCGTTTTGCGCCGGTTGAGGCGGCACCCGGCGGCCAACGCACGGTGAATGACG
>JAABUM010004665.1_pt1 | contig 15226 bp, 16 predicted proteins | sample 5559161 | NCBI WGS metagenome assembly JAABUM01 (sample SAMN10711868, study PRJNA513369) | rock metagenome | isolation source: Antarctica rocks | place: Antarctica: Victoria Land, Siegfried Peak nord
AGCATTTGGGCCGTCACAGTTTTCGTCGCCGGCACCGCCCGCTCCGGGCCTACCCCCAGAGGCAGCACAAGCTGCGCCGCGGCTGCCACCGGGCTGCGCTCGTCGTTGGTGATCACCAGCACCCGAGCGCCGGCTGCGCGCAGGGCACGCACCGTCGAGGCGATTTCCGGGGTCTGACCCGACTGGCTCAGTGCCACAACCAGCACGCCACGGTAGTCGGGTAACCCGCCGTACCGGGTCGTCAGGCTCGGGGCGGCCAGCGCGGTCGGCCGGCCGGTCGCCATCTCGATCGCATACCGGCCGAGCACCGCCGCATTGTCCGAGGACCCGCGCCCGACGAGCACGACGGCGGACGGCGGCTCCACGACCAGGCCCGCGACCGCGGCCACGTCGCCGGCGAAGCCGTCGACCAGCCGGGCCAGCAGTGCGGGCTGCTCGGCCATCTCCGCGTCCATCAGCATGGCTAGACGTTCGGGGCGAAGTGGTGGCCGGCGAGGGACAGCCGCTCACGCTGGTAGAAGCGGTGAGCGTCGTAACGCTGCACTCCCGAGTCCAGGCCCAGCGCGCTCGCCCCCAGCTCCTCCGCCTTGCCGCGTGGGTGCGCCAGCAGCAGCGCGCCATGCCCGCGGGAGCGGACTGCGGCGTCGGTGACGAAGTCGTCGATATAGAGCGTCCGGCCGCTCATGGTCACCGCCAGCGGCGCCAGTCAGCGGCCGCGTCCACCACGACGTTGTCGGCCACGATGGCGCACCGGGGCCGCTGCCCGACCGGGTCCGGGCATACCTGCTCCCAGCGGGCCGCGTCCAGCTGCGGCCGCAGCTGCTGCAGGCCAGCGAGCGCCTGCTCTTCGTGCAGGTCGGTCGGGTCGGGGAGCGCGGCGGGATCGACGCACGCGGGCATGAACGAATACTACCCTGAGGCTTTCACCGGGGTGCCGTGTGGGAACACGAAAAGTGCCCCTGACCAGCGAGAATGTGGCTTGCGACGGTCACATTCGAGCCAGGTCGAGGAGCACTCTTCAGATGAGCAAACATAGCCGTCCCGTCCCGGTCTGCGCGTCGACGGTGAGGGTGTCGGGACGGTCGCTCACGCCGGCGTGGTGCTGCTGCTGGAGACGGCCCGGGTGGTCGGGTGCGATCGACGCCAGCCAGGACTGGGGCAAGGTGTTCCCGTAACACCTGCCCGAGAAAGAGCCCGGTGCAGAGGGACAACGACAACGTCCCTGACGTCTCTCAACCAGGGAACTGAGACGCCCTGTCGTGAGACACCGCGGCCAGGTGTGACTAGCAGCGGTAAGTGGCGCGGTTCTCGCAGCGCTATCTGTCCGCCGACTCCTCCGACCGTGGGGACGCTGAGCGACGTGCTGCCCCAGGGTCGCGGTCGTGCCTTCAGCGCTGTTTTGACCAGGCGAGCAGCCCCACGACGAACAGCGAGCCGGCGGTGAGGTCGGCGGTCAGGCTGCCGGTGGGCTGGGTGAGGAAGCCCCAGACGGCTCTGGGACCGGTCGAGGACACGCCGCCGGTGAGGTAGGCGGCCGCGCCGTACAAGCACGGCAGGCTAGCCGTGGTCCCACGACGGCGGCTGCCAGGAGCGCGAGGCCGAGCAGGCCCGTCAGGTCGCGCAGCAGGCAGTGCGCGCCCCAGGCCGCGAACGGCAGGGCCGGTCCGATGAGGGCTGCTCCGACAGCCAGGGCGACGAAGCCGTGTGCGACGCGCCAGGCCACCCAGTGCTGTGGGGCGCTGGCCTCCAGTTGCTCTAAGGGTGAGGGCAGGGTGCCCGCCAGGGCGATCGCGGCGACCATCGCCCCGAAGATCGCCCCGAAGAACGACAGGGGCAGGCGCACCATCTCGCCGTAGTGCCATTGGGCGACCAGCCACGGCTCGAGCGCCGACAGAGTCAGTGCGGTTCCCGCCAGGCAGGAGGCTGCGGCGAGGGCACCGCGGGAGCGGGCGTGCAGGACCAGCAGCCGGGGCTCATTGCAGCGGGTCGGCGGCAGCCAGCGCAGCGGGGCCGTCGCACCGCTTGACGGCGGCGCTGAAGGCGGCCGTGATGGCCAGCAGCTGCCGGTCGGTGTGGCCCTCCAGTTGCCCGCGGCGCGCTGCCGTTCCTGTGGATCTGCTGGCTGGGCGTGCGCCACCGCACCAGCAACGAGATCATGGTCGAGCCGCACGACGTGCTGTTCACCGAGATCGGCGAGATCTCCGAGCTCGTCAGCGCCGGCGCTGCGGGCCCGGCCGGCCGCCCGGGTAGCAGGCGGTGACTGTCGCCCCCGAGGTCCTGCTCTTCACCGGGTACGCCGGCGTCCTGCTCGTCGGCGGGAGCGCCCTGGACCGGCTCGCCCGGCACAGCAGCGCGCGGGCGGACCGCTACCGCACAGCCGGGTTCCGCTATCACCCGCAGCACGACGCGTGGGTATGCCCGCAGGACCAGATGCTCTGGCCGATCGGCTACGACGAGCAGCGGCAGCTCATGCGCTACCGGGCCAAGGCCTCGGTGTGCAACGCATGCCCGGTCAAGACGGCCTGCACCAGCTCGCCGCACGGTCGCGAGCTCACCCGACCGACCCAGCCGTGGCCGCACTCGGAGGCCGCCCGGTTCCACCGCGGGCTCGTCCTGGTCCTGATCGCCCTGGCGGCGCTGCTGCTAGCGGTCACTGCCGTACGACACCACCAGCCTGGCGACCTCGCGGTCCTCGCCGTCCCGCTCACGGTCTGCGCGGTCCTGGCGCAGCGGTTCACCGAGCACTTCCGCCGCACGCCTACCGGCTTCCCCGCCCCGACGGCTGCCACCGGACTGCGCGTCACACCGGAAAGCCGTACGCGCTGGGCCGCCGACCACCGGCAGGCGCGGTGACGGCCCTGGCCGTGGGGCTGCTGGTGCTCCTCGCCGCGGCTGCGCTCATGCTGGCAAGCAGCCGGGTGCTCCGCGAGTACCAGCGCGGGGTCGTCTTCCGGCTCGGGCGGCTACGCCCACTCGCCGGACCCGGGCTGGTGTTCCTGCTCCCGATGCTTGACCGGCTGATCCGCGTCGACCTTCGCACCGTGACCCTCACCATCCCGCCGCAGGAGGTCATCACCCGCGACAACGTCCCGGCCCGGGTCAACGCCGTCGCGTACTTCCGGGTCGTCGACCCGGCCCGCGCCATCACCGAGGTCGAGGCGTACCCCGTCGCGACCTCACAGATCGCGCAGACGACGCTGCGGTCGGTGCTCGGCCGGGCGGACCTGGACACGCTGCTGTCCGAGCGCGACGAGCTCAACGACAGCCTGCGCCGCATCATCGACGAGCAGACCGAACCCTGGGGCATCAAGGTCACCACCGTGGAGATCAAGGACGTGGAGATCCCCGAGGCGATGCAGCGAGCCATGGCCAGGGGCGCGGAGGCCGAAAGTGAGCGACGAGCGAAGATCATCTCCGCGGAGGGCGAGTTCCAGGCGTCACAGAAGCTCCTCGAGGCCTCCGAGGTGCTCAGCCGGAACCCAGCCGCGATGCAACTGCGCTACCAGCAGACCCTGGTCGAGCTCGGCGGCGAGAAGTCCACGATCGTCTTCCCCCTGCCGCTCGACCTCATCGCACCGTTCCTGACCGGCGCCCAGCCAGACCCGCACGACTGCTCTGACACTCAGGACCGACCCCGACCCCGAGGCCGCGCTACCGGCGACCCGCAGCCCCCCTTCGGATGATTTGCTCCATCACCCTGTCGGACCGCCGGTGCGGTGGTACACCTCGACCTTGTGCCGCAGCTCCAGGGAGCGGAAGTAGACAAACGGACACCTTCTGCCTATCCGCTTGAGTGGCGTTGGTGCTCAGGGGCTGTCGATGAGCTCGCGGAGCGGGTGGTCCGCCGGCCCAGGTCAGGTGCCGCAGGCCCGGTCCCTTACTCCAGCTCATGCTGGTCCTCCCCGCCGGATCAGACCCGGCGTGTTAGGGACCAGTCACACCGTCTCTCGGACACTCCCCGACCGAGCGGCAGAGCGCGTGCGGGAAACCCCTACACCCGCCCACCCCTACATGGGGGGCGGTGCAGACGGGTCGGTCGGCGACGGGCCCGGCCGGGGCGAAGGTGGCTCGCGCGGGTCCGGCGGCAACGGGTCGGGGGGCAGCGGCTCAGGCGTTGGGAAGGGCGAAGGGATCGTCATCGGACCTCCGTCAGTGGCGGGATGGAGCACGATGAGTGTGCGGCCCCGGCGGGCGTAGGACCAGACCTGCCAGCAGCTCGCGATCAGAGCACCGGAAGCGGGGACCCCTTCTCCCGCGGGGATCTGGCCTCGGTGGCGCTCGCCGCGGCCGGTCCGCGCCGCGTGGCACCTGGCGGCTGGCTTGCTGCCAGCGGCCGGGGTGCCCCGTCGTGCAGGGTGTTGGTGCCGGGGTCTGCCGGTTGCCGCGCGCAGGGCCGGGGGGACCGACCGGTCGTCGCCCGATTTAGAGGTTGTTTATGCGTGTGCTGATGCTGGCTGCTCCAGGTGCCGGTAAGGGCACCCAGGGCAGGCTGATCGCCGAACATTTCGGGGTCCCGCACATCGCGACCGGTGACCTGCTGCGAGATCACGTCTCAGCTGAATCCGACCTGGGCCGGCAGGTCAAAGGGTTTCTGGACAAGGGGGAGCTGGTCCCCGACGGCGTGATGCTGGACATGGTCCGGGAGGCGCTCGAGGCAGCAAAGAACGACTCCGGTGGCTACGTCCTCGACGGGCTGCCCCCGCACGATGCAGCAGGCCCGGGCGGTTTACCGGATGAGCGTCGAGCTCCACATGACAGCCGACGTCGCCCTGTACCTACAGGTCGGACAGGACGAGCTGATCAGACGGCGGCTGGCCAGGGCGCAGCAAGAAGGCCGCTCGGATGACACCGAGCAGGTCATCGCCCGCCGGCTTGCGCTCTACCGGCAGGTAACCGAGCCGATCCTCGGCTGGTATGAGGGCCGCGGAATCTTGGTGTCGGTGGCGGCCGAGCGCCCGGTCGAGGACGTCACCCGCGAGGTCCTGGTCGCACTGGAGGTGCTGCAGGTAGTCATCGGGCAGGTCCCGGACAGCGACCGGCGTTCGATTGACCTGACCGGGTTGGACACCGCGTTCGGTGCTGAAGCGGAGCAGGGCTCGCCGACGGCCGGCCGAAGCGGAGGCCTGCGGGTGGCGTTTACCGCACCCGTGGCGTGGGGTGCTTGTACGGACGGGGGGCTGGCCGGGCCACCCAGCCGGGCGGCTGATGCAAGGAGGCCGGGACCGCGACCGGCTGCGGGGGATGAGGGGGTGGCGTGCTGCGAACGGGGGGAGTAGAACAAGCACTTGATCGGACGCAGCGTGGAGGTAGGGCTATGACGACGGGCAGTGATGAGACCGGGCATGTCACCGGTACCCAGGACAAGGACTACAACATCATCTGGTTCACCGAGGTGTGCCTGAGCAACGTGCTGCGGTTGGAGACCTACGCCCAGGATGCCGACCGGGACGGCGACACCGAGCTCGCGGGCTTCTTCCGCAAGGCGCAGGCCGAGAGCCGCAAGGGCGCTGAGCAGGGCAAGGCGCTGCTCAAGTCCCGTCTCAGCGGCTGAGCGCGCCGGGGACTGTGTAGACCCCGTTGGGAGAGTCGAGCTTGGGGTGGGTCAGGTCGTTGCGGATCTGCCCGAGGATCTCTTGGGCGTCGCCGTGCCGGCGCGAGCCGGGGTTGGCTGCCTAACGCTGCTGCTGGTATTGCCGTAGCTGCGGCAGGGAGGCCGGAACCTGGTGTCGATACTCGCCTGCCGGAGTAGTTCGCGGAGTTCATCGTCGAAGTGCAGCTTCTTGTACTGGGCGCCGCTCATCGTCGGGCGTAGCCGGACCTAGGCCAGTAGCTCGACGGCGGCATGGGCCAGCTGCAGACTCGCTTCGACGGCGACGCTCGTCGCGCCGGAAGCAGCGCCGGCGTACTGCACGAGCCGGTCGAGTACCGGCCCGCGTGCGGGGTCGGCCCGTACGGCGGCTAAGCCCTCGGCATAGCCGACCGGGTCAGCGGCCCGCTGGCCGTTCCACAAGCAGGGCCGCCCGGTCTCCCACCGCTCCGGCTTGCGGGCCGCCCACTCGGGTTTCCGTTCGCAGCGGAGCGAATCTGGTCCCTTTGATCGCCAGGCTGCGACGCAGACCGTCTACGGCCACCTCCGCCGGCCGTGCGGCCAGGCCAAGTGCTGGGTCGGGGTCGTGTCGCCTACCTTCGTCGCCGTGACGGCCGTTGGGTGCGGGGCGCCGGCTCTCCCCACCGGCAGAAGCCCACCGCCAGTTGGCGGTCGGGGGGCTGCTGGTTGCATTTAGGCGAAGTGAGAAGCCGCCTGCGGCTGTTGTTCGCAGACGGTTGGCACAAGACACGACCGGCATCAGCGCTGGTCTCACAAGGGAGCCCACCCACACTTGATCGCCTCCGCGGTGGGGGGTTCAGGTGGCGACTTCGCCGTCTGGATGTCCGGGTTGGGTGATCGCCGGTCGGAGGTAGCCCGAGGGGGCGATGCTGGCAGCCAGGTGACGGACATGGTCGGGGGTGGCGGCACCGGTGGCGAGCTCGCCGACGGCGGTAGGAAGCGTGGAAGGCCGGTGAGGGACGGCGACGGCGAGCGCCGCGGTGGTCTGTCCCTGGACCGCGTCGCCGAGCCGGGACAGGGCGTCGGTGCCGAGGATGGTGGTGTCGCCGTCGATGGCCAGATAGCACAGTGGGCAGCTGAAGCTCCCGTGATGATTGCTCCGCCGGCGCTGTTGTGGGCGGCGGGGGAGCCCGTCATGTAGTTACCAGACCCATGACGGTCCGCGTCGACAGGGACGTCGCCGACGCGGACTGCCGTGATCCTTGATGTTGGTCGGGGTCCTTGTCGCGTTCGTTTCGGTGACACTGGAACTCATGTTTGCTGCCTCCTGTTCGCGGGACGTCCGCTCGACTCCTGGTGGGACTCCCCCTCCAGGGTTGACCGGACGAGCACGCTCTAACTCTGATGAGTGAGATACCCGCAGGTGCTCGACACACGGCGTTGGCGGTGACGTCGCGCCGCCGGCTGCTCGAGATGCTGCAGTCAGCGGGTGAGCCGTTGGACGCGGCGCAGCTCGCCGAAGCGGTCGGCCTGCACGTGACGACGGCCCGGTTTCATCTCAAGGTGCTGGAGCAGGCGGGTCTGGTGTCCCGGACCGGGGAACGGGCGGGCCGACCGGGCCGGCCGCGGCAGCTGTACTCCGCGGTCGCCGCGCGGGAGGCCAGCGAGGGGCACCGCCTGCTGGCTGGGGTGCTCGCCGGGATCCTGGCCGCGAACCCCGGGTTCGGCCCGCCGGCGGCTGAGATGGCCGGCCGGCGGTGGGCCGAGGACCAGATGCCGGCCGGTACGGGGCTGTCGGCCGATGAGGGGGTTCGGCGGGTCGGGGAGCTGTTCGACCGGCTGGGGTTTGCCCCCCGGCTGCTCGAGGACGGACCGGTGCGGCATCTGGAGCTGGACGCCTGCCCGTTCCGCGACACCGCACGCGCCTTTCCGCAGGTCGTGTGTTCGGTGCACCGGGGACTGCTGCGCGGGGCGTTGTCCCGACTGGGGTTGCCGACGGTCGCGGAGACCGCGCAGCTGCGCACGTTCGTCGAACCGGAGCTGTGCATCGCCGACGTGGCCCTGCCGTCGCCGCGGAAGGCGGGCTGATGGCCCGCGCCGGTCAGGTGGTCGAGGTGGCGGTGCCGTTCGTCTGGCTGGGCATGGTGGGCGCTATCTCGTTTCTGGAGGCGCCGCTGAAGTTCCGCGCCCCCGGGATCACGGTGGGCCTGGGTCTGGGCATCGGCCGGCTGGTGTTCCGGGCTCTCAACGCTGTCGAGATCGGTCTGCTCGCTGTGCTGGCCGCCGTCGGCGGAGCCGGTTCGCTGCCAGGCGCCGGCTGGCTGCTGGTCGCCGGGCTGGCGGTGCTGCTGGCCGTTCAGGTGCTGGTGCTGCGGCCGAGGCTGGACCGCCGAGCCGTGCAGCTCGTCGCCGGCCGGACCCCGCCGCCGTCCCGCCAGCACCTGGTCTACATCGCCCTGGAAGTGGTGAAGGTGGTCACGCTGCCCGGACTCGGAGTCGTTCTGGCCACCCGGGTGCTTCGATGAGCGGCCCGCCGGCCGGCCGCGCCGTCCCGCCCGCGCTACCGGATCCGCCCGTCCCGCTGGGCCAGCCGGCGCGGTTGGATCTGGCTGACCGGGGTGACGTCGAGGCCCTGGTCCGGGCGTTCTACCGGCGGGTGTTCGTCGATGAGCTGCTCGGTCCGGTGTTCGTCGACGTCGCCCGGATGGACCTGGAGGCGCATCTGCCGGTGATCTGCGACTTCTGGGAGACGGTGCTGTTCCGCGCCGGGCTCTACCGGCGCAACGCCCTCGCCGTCCACACCGCGCTGCACGCGGTCTTCCCACTGTCCGCAGCGCACTTCGCCCGCTGGGTGGCGCTGTGGACCGCCACCGTCGACGAGCACTTCGCCGGTGAGAAGGCCGAGCTCGCCAAGATCCAAGCCACCCGGATCGCCTCCTCGATTCGCCGTCGCCTGCTCGGGGAGTCCGGCAGCGAGCTCGCCACGATCAGCCGCCACTCCCGTCGACGACCCCCGCCCTAGATACGATGGTGACGGTCCCCTAAATTGGCGCCTGACTGAGCAAAGCAGGTGGGAGGAGGAGCGGGTGACGTATGTGATCGCCGAGCCGTGCATCGATGTGCTGGACCGGGCGTGTGTCGAGGAGTGCCCGGTCGACTGCATCTACGAAGGTGACCGCGCGCTGTACATCCACCCGGACGAGTGCGTCGACTGCGGCGCGTGCGAGCCGGTCTGCCCGGTCGAGGCGATCTACTACGAGGACGACGTCCCGGCGCCGTGGTCGGCGTTCACCGCCGACAACGCCGGGTTCTTCATCGAGCTGCTGCCCGGACAGCCGGCAGCGCTGGGCTCCCCCGGCGGCGCCAGCAAGACCGGCCGGCTCAGGGTTGACACCCCGCTGGTCGCCGGCTTCCCGCCCCGTCCCTGAGCAGTTCGATGCGGTGGTGGCGCTCCGGGCAGCGCTTCGAGGAGGACGAGTGATCCGGGGGAGCGGCAGCCGGGGTGGTACGCCGGGTCCGGCCGGTGATGTGCGCTGGCTGCCGGTCGGCTCGCTGGCTTGGCTGGATGACGAGACGGCGGTGCACGTCGAGGTAGGTGGGATCGGGGTCTGTCTGGCCCGCAGCAGGGGCGCCGTCTTCGCCCTGCTCGACGAGTGCAGCCATGGGCAGGTCGCGCTGTCCGACGGGGAGGTCGACGCCGGCTACGTCGAGTGCTGGCTGCATGGCTCCCGCTTCAGCCTCACCACGGGTAGGCCGACGGCCCCCCCCCGCCACTGTTCCTGTCCCGGTCTACCCGGTCCGGATCATCAAGGGTGTCGTCGAGGTCGCCTTGCCGACATCTCAGGAAAGCAGGTCTTCGCGATGACCGGCACCGCCGAACGGCCCCCAGGTCCTGGTCGGGCCACCCCCCGGGCCCCTGCTCGGGGTGGCTCACCGGCGGCGTTGGGCAGCTACCGGTCCGAGCTGACCCGGGGCGAGGAGAGCATCGACACCGCGACCTGGGCTGGGTCGATAGCACCGGCCAGCGGCATTGCCCCTCGTGTGCGGGTCGGCCGAAGCCGCTGGTTCAACCTGCTATGGCTGCTTCCGATCGGGTTCCTGGCCCTGCTGGTAGCGGTCGCGGCCGCCAAGGGCCTGCGCAACACGCCGGCGGTGGAAAGGTTCGTCGCGCGCTACCCCGGCACCGTCGTCCCGTCCGGCGCGGCCGCCCACCCGGGTCTGCCGATCTGGGTCGGGGTGCAGCACTTTTTCAACCTGTTCCTGCTGGTGTTCATCGTGCGCTCGGGGCTGCAGATCCTCACCGACCACCCGCGGCTGTACTGGACCCGGCACAGCACCCCAGGACGGGACTGGTTCCGGATCCAGAAGCCGGTCCCTGCCGACCCGCTATGGACGGCCAAGAAGGACTCGATCAGCCTGCCCGGCCAGATCGGTCTGCCCGGTCTGCGGCACTCGATCGGGCTGGCCCGCTGGTGGCACCTGGGCACCGACACCCTGTGGCTGGCCAACGGCATCGTCTTCTACCTGCTGTTGTTCACCACCGGCCAGTGGCAGCGCGTCGTCCCGACCAGTTGGCAGGTCGCGCCCAACGCGGCGTCGGTGCTGCTGCAGTACCTGTCGTTGAACTGGCCGACCGAGGGCGGCTGGGTCGCCTACAACAGCCTGCAGCTGATCGCCTACTTCATCACGGTGTTCGTCGCTGCCCCCTTGGCGCTGGTGACGGGCCTGGGCATGTCACCGGCGCTGTCGACCCGCTTCACGATGCTGAGCAGGGTGCTCAGCATCCAGACCGCCCGCTCGCTGCACTTCCTGGTGCTGGTCTGGTTCCTGGTTTTCGTCGTCCTGCACGTCTCGTTCGTGGTCACCACCGGGGTGTTGCGCAACCTCAACCACATCTACACCGGCCGCAACGACGCCGGCTGGGCCGGGCTGGCGGTCTTCACGCTGTCGATGGCGGTGCTGGTCGCCGGCTGGGTCGCGGCCACCCCGTTCACCCTGCGCCATCCGCGGGTCGTGCAGCGCGTCGGCTACGCCCTCGTCGGGCCGGTGCAGCGGCTGTTCGAGCACGTCGACGCCAAGCCCGGCCAGTACACCGAAGCCGACATCAGCCCCTACTTCTGGCACAACGGCCAGTACCCCGACTCCGCGCAGTACACGGCCCTGCTCGCCGGGGACTTCGCCGACTACACCCTGCGCGTCAACGGCCTCGTCGACCGGCCTGCCGAGCTGAGCCTGACGCAGCTGCGGGCCCTGCCGTTCCACGAGCAGATCACCCAGCACTTCTGCATCCAGGGCTGGTCCGGGGTCGCCAAGTGGGGCGGGGTGTCGATGCAGACGCTGATGGACCTGGTCGGGCCGCAATCCGAAGCCAGGTGGGTCGTGTTCTACTCCCTGGGCGACGGGCCCGACGGCGGTATCTACTACGACGCCCACCCGATCGAGCAGATGGCCTACCACCTCAGCATGCTGGCCTACGACATGAACGGCGAGCCGCTCTCGTTCGGGCACGGCGCACCGCTGCGGCTGCGCAACGAGACCCAGCTCGGCTTCAAGCAGGTCAAGTGGATCAAGGGTGTGGAGTTCGTCGCGGACTTCGACGAGATCGGCGGCGGCCAGGGCGGCTACAACCAGGACCACGAGTTCTTCGGCTACAGGCAGTCCCTGTGACGCCCCGTCCGTCCCTGGTCTGCCACTCCTGTCGGTCGGCGGCTGCCTCATGAGCGGGGGTGCCCGGGGGGGCTACGACGAGCCGCGTGCGGCGACCCCTGCGCGTGCGCTCACCGAGCAGGCCGCAGGACCCGAGCAGGACACTGACCGGTTGAACCGAGCCGCCGATGAGCTTCTGCGCCGCGGCCGGGCCGGTCTGGGCATGACCGAGACCACGGCAAGGTATCGCCAGCTCGAGCTCGCGCAGCTCCTGCTTGCGATCGCCCGCGGGCTCGAGGCCGGAGCCGAGCTGCCGACCGATGTCCTCCGCCACGCCGCCAACCTGGCCCGCCACATCCTCAGCTACCCCGGGGCCGTCCCCGCCGCCGCAGCCACGGACACCGCCGAGCCGGCCGCCGCCGGGGTCGCCCAACCGCCTCCTAACCCGGCAGCGGCAGGCGTCCAGCCCGCACCCCGCCCAGCGATCTTCCCCGTCTACGCCTACCGATCGGGCAGCAACCATGATGAAGTCTTCGCTTACCGCTCTGGCCCGCCAGCAGCTGGTGGCCGCGCACACCGCCTCCAGCGGCCGCAGCAGTTCCACCGTGTACGGCGGCCATGAGCATCAGCTCCGCCAGACCGTGATTGCACTGACCGCAGGTCAGACGCTGTCCGAGCACGAGAACCCTGGCGAGGCCACCGTTCATGTCCTGCACGGCCGGGTCCGGCTCGGCGCCGGTGACACGTCCTGGGACGGCGCACCCGGCGACCTGCTCGTCGTGCCCGACTCCCGGCACACCCTGGAGGCACTCGAGGACGCCGCGGTGCTCCTTACCGTAGTCAAGCACCCATGATCGGCCTGCTGCACCGCCTCCGGCACCCGGCGGCCCCGGTGCCTGCAGCCGTAGTCTCCGCATCCCCCTGCAAAGCGGCGCCAGCTGCCGCTGCGCAACCTCCGCCGCCTGGGCGCCCCGTCATCTACGGCTGCTTCACCTGCCCCTGGTGCTACCTGGCCAGCCAGCACAGCGACCAGCTCGCCGACCCCCTCGACGGACCGCAATGGCGCATGGTCGTCCCCGAGCCGCACCCGCCGGTCACCGGGACGCGCCTGGACGCCGCCGACCGTTCCCGGCTGGAGGACGAGCTCGCTGCCGTCGGTCTCATGCTGCTTCCCGGAGAGCGACTGCCGTCCCAGGCTCCCGCGTTCGTGCCGTACACGAGCCCGGCAGTAGCCGGCTACGCCGAGGCCTGCGGCGCCGGCGTCGAAGACGTCGTGCGCCGGTTGCTGTTCGACGCCTACTGGCAGCACGACGCTGACATCGGCAACCCCGAGGTCCTGCGCCGCCTGCTCGCCGCGCCGATCCGCGCCGGGCACTCGGCCAGTTGGCCGCTGCGTGAGTCCGGCTACGTCGTGAGCCTGGCCGGCGGTCCGATCACCACCGGGGCCTACGACCACATGCGGAACTGGCAGGCCGACTGGCTCCACGCAGCCGGCGGCGCTGTTCCGGCGATGGTCAGCGGCGGCACCCCCATCACCGGCCCCGACGTAGTCCGCGCGCTAGAAGCGATCATCCTGGCAGGACCAGACAATGCGCCCGGCCCACTGGCTGGTCGGGAAACGCCGGCCTGGACGATTGCCCGCGACATTGAGACCAGCTTCCTGTCCGCCCGAGGTCCGGTCTTCGAAGGCATCGGAGCGGTGTCGGCGTACGGCTCCATCCGCCCCACGATCAGCGAACCAGGCAAGCCCGACGGAGAAGTAGCCACATGACCGCGCCCGCCACCGGCCCCACTCCGACTGCGGCACACCACCCGGGTGCGGCGCCAGCGGGGCACTGCCGGTGGGCGTCATGAGCACACCGCGGAGCCTGCGTCGCTGACGCTGTGACCGGAGGATGCAGAACGAACGCGGCCGGCGGCGCGGACGCCCGGTCGCCGTTCGCCCCGGGAACCGGGCCGTGGCGGTAGAGCGTCCCCGGACCGGGAAGGACCGTGACGTGATCGACCATGGATCGGGCGACTCCTTGGGCGCGGGCTCCTCTGATGAGGACGCTGAGCTGCTCTGGCAGGCAACCGGCCGGGCTGAGGCGCTCCTCGACGACCTGGCCGCCGGACGACCGCATGCCGACGAGCTCCGGGCACTGCTGACCTACCTGCGCGATGTTGTCCTGGCCCGCGTCTCGGAGGAGGAGCGGCAGGTCTTCACGTCGCTGCGCCAGGTCGACGCCGAGCACCCCGACATCGAGCTACTGCACCAGGACCATCTGCAGCTTCGCGAGGACATCGAGGGCTTGGCCGCAGCGGCGGGAGCCCATGGATCGCGTGACCCGGACCAGTTGAGCGCCATGGTCCGCCAACTCATCACCCGTCTGGAAGGACATCTGCGGTCCGAAGCGGCCACCCTGGCCAAGCTTCTCAGCGGCGGGTATGCGGCTGGCCGGTCCGGCTGGGCGAATACCGAGCACTGGTACCTGCTCACGGAAGGCCCAGTGATCGATCTCGACCGACTGCGTCCTGAGCAGGCCGAGGACGCTGTCCTGAACCGGCTGACCCACTTGCGGGCCGGCGAGCGGGTCGAGCTGCGCTGCGAGGACAACCCCGAGCGTCTCCGATACCGGTTGCAGCGCCGGGCACCCGGTGACTACAGCTGGTCCGAGCGCCACGACCCGGGCGAGTGGACCGTGTCCGTCACTCGCCGCCAGGCCCCGCTGGACTGACCCCCGGGGCGGAGCCCGTTTCGTGCCTTGGGCTGCGGGGTCAGACGAACAGGCTGACCAGCGGCACGCTTCCGAGGCCGAAAACGGAGATGATCGGGCGCCGAGGGTCCCAATTACCGAGCCACGACGTCAGACGCGCCGGCTGGCGACCCGGCTGGTAGCCGCCGTGATGCGGGCCGTGCTGCGCCTGTGGCCCCTGCCCGGGCCTCGTGCTGTTCCTGCTCCTGTCAGTGGGGTACTTCGGGCTCGGTGAGGTCAGCTACGCAGGCCTGCGCGGCGCACCGACCGCCACCGGAACGCGGGCGGGAACAGGCGCCGGCCAGACCGGCGCAGCCTCCCGCCGGCTGCGAGCGGTGGCCGTGCTCGCCTGGGGCGGCACCACCGTCCTGCTGCCCCTCGTGCGGTGGCCGGCGCAGGTCGGCCCCGTCCTTGAGGCGCTCGCCCCCGGTGCCGGCCACCTGATCTCGCCCGGGGCTCGGGGCGTGATCCTGCTCGTAGTCCTGGCGGCGGCGGCGATCACCTGCGCCGTGGCTGTCAGCAGCGGCCGCTACCGCTCGGCGGCGGAGCTGGGCCTGCTGGCCGCGGTCTTCCTGCTCGTCCCGCCGCTGGCAGCAGCAGCAGCAGTGAGCAAGATTGGTCTGAGTCAGACCTAGCGTCGCCTGCGGCGTCGCGAGGCCTGACGTCAGACGGGGGTGGTCGACCGGGCGCGGTCGACGGGGGAGGGGTGCGGGGGCGGATGGCCGAGGCGGAGGTGCCGGCGGAGGTGGCGGTGGTGACGCCGGAGGGGTTGCGTCGCCGGCGTCGGCTGGAGGTGTCGCGGGGCCGGCTGACGGTCCGTCTGTCGGCCGAGGAGTTGTCCGAGATCGGGGTGGCGGCCCGCCGGGCGGGGCTGACCCGGAGCGGGTTCGTGGCGTCGGCGGCGGTGCGGGCGGCGCGGGGTGTGGTGCCGGTGGCGGGGGAGGAGGCGCTGGGCGCGGTGGTGGGTGAGGCGACGCGGGCGTTGGACGATGTGGGGGTGAACCTGAATCAGGCGGTGCGCCGGTTGCACGCGACGGGGGTGGCGCCGGCCGGGTTGGGGGAGGCGGTCGCGGCGGTGCAGGCGGCGACCGAGCGGGTCGAGGCGGTGTCGGCGGCGTTGCTGCGCCGGCTGGTCTGACGGGGCGGCGGGGTTGACGGGCGGCGGGGCTGGTGGGGGTGGCGGTGTGATCGGGAAGGTGCTGCGCGGCGGGTCGGTCGGCGCTCTGGTGCGTTACCTGTACGGGCCGGGCCGGGCGAATGAGCATCTGGACCCGCGGATCGTGGCGGGCTGGCGGCC
>JAABUM010004666.1_pt1 | contig 15226 bp, 19 predicted proteins | sample 5559161 | NCBI WGS metagenome assembly JAABUM01 (sample SAMN10711868, study PRJNA513369) | rock metagenome | isolation source: Antarctica rocks | place: Antarctica: Victoria Land, Siegfried Peak nord
CCATGAGCGCCCGGGCGGTGTCCTCGTCGAGCGCCGGAAGGTGACCCTCAAGGTCGACGGCGAGGTCGAAGGTCGTCACGTCCGCCTTGTCGAAGTGCACCTTCGCGGTCACTGACGACCCCTCCAGCGCATCGGGGCGCAGGGACAGCGGCCGCAGGGCGTGGCGCATGGCGCTGTGGAAGCACGCCGCGTAGCCGGCAGCGAACAGCTGCTCGGGGTTGGTGCCCGGCCCGTCGTCGCCACCCATGGCTGCCAGGCGCGACAGCTGCACGTCCAGCCGGCCGTCGCTGGTATGGCTTCGGCCGGTGCGTGCCCCATCGGCGGTCGCTTCAGCGGTGTACAGGCGCTCGGTCACGGTTAGCTCCCTGAGGGTCGATGGTGCAGGACGTACCCCGGCCAAGCGCAGCCTGACACGGGGCAGTTCGGGAACTCCGTAGTGGCACGTGAGGGCACGACGATGTGGTGCGGGGCCCCGAACCACCCCGCTGATGCAGGCCCCGCGAAGTAGCACCACACGTCACAGGCTTGGCGGAGGCGGATGGGAATCGAACCCACCAGGCCCAGTTCCTGGACCTCACCGGTTTTGAAGACCTCGGCCGGCCGTTTTTGTTGATCTTTTTTGGCCTGGGCCGGTGTGTCTGAGCGTGCAGGACCAGGCTTCTTGTCAGCCCCGTGCTGCCCAGACCCGGCTGATGCTGTGAAGTCCGTGAAGGTTTCGTGAAGGCCACTCCCGTTGGAGAAGCCAACCCGGGACCGCGAGCCACCCCAAGCGTCTGTCGGGCTGACATCAGGTGACGCGCGAGCCCCCCAGTCACGAGCCCCTCGTGATCCTGCGTCCAATGCGTCCTGTCGCGTGCTTGTAAGTCCAGTTCGGCGGCGTCTCGTTGTGGGCCAAACGTGCCGCAAGGCACCGAGTGTTGGGCAGTCCGTGCGAGATCTGTGAGAGGTACCTACTCCCAAGGCGGCTGATCGAGCAGTTGCCGGGGCTCGCGCCCACCTCCAGCGGAGCCGCAACGGGCCTATTGTGCCTGGTCAGCGCTTGCGGGGGATAACAAGAACCACGACGAGAGTAATGATGCTGAAGAAAAGGCCCAAAACACCAAAAAGGATTGCGCTATAGCCCTTACTCTTCGCTACGACAGCGCAGATAATAGCGGCGATGATTCCGCCCAACAGCAGAAATATGCCCCGGATGCCACGTAGAACGAAACCGGCCGCTTCGACATGTTGAGTCGAGGCGGCGAGCAAGTGGTGGACCATTGATGTGCTCCTGTCAGCGCTCAACCCGCCCGGGTATAGCGGAGGCTCCGAGAATACCCGCGCACGCCAACAAGTAACCACTGTCCTCGCAGTAGCCCAAGTCGGTCTGCGGCGGGGTTCAGATCTTGGACCTCACCGGTCTCAAGACCTCGGCCGGCCGTTTCTGTTGATCTTCTTGGGCCTTGGTAGGTGTTCCTGCGCGTGCCGGCCCGGACTTCTCCGCGGCTGCGTGCTGCCTAGGACCGGCTGACGCTGTGAAGTCCGTGAAGGTCTCGTGAAGGTCGCTACTGCGTTAGGCAGGCAAGGACCATGGCGGCGTTGTACTGGAGGGAGATGCAGAAACTCGGGACCTGAGTAGGGACAGTGGCAATAAGACGCCGACGGACAGCCAGCGCCCCTCCCGCTCGGCTGCTACTTGCATCTGAGCGCGCTCTCGACGCCTTGAGAGTTAGGTTTCGGCTTACGCCGCCTTGTGCCGTGAGTTCGAGCCGTCCAGGATATCTATGTAGCCGCGAAGGCTCAGTGCTGGTTCGCTGCCTGGAGACAGCCTTGCAAGAAGAGAACCGGCGCTGACGGATCATTGGGATATGACCGTCGTTCAGTCATGGCGGCCAATTGACACTCGAAACTGGGATTAGTGGCTATGGCATGGTTTCCGGCGAAGAAGCCGTGATTGTAGGCATTCGGGTCAGTCCTCGCAGGCTTGTCTGTAGCGGCCGCAGGCGACGGATTTATAGAATTGTGGTCGGCATTACCACCCGACGTTGGCAGCAGGAGGTAAACGAGAAGTCCAAGGGCCGCACAGCCAAACAGGGCTGTGACGATGAAGTCTCGGGGGGGGAGTCTTGGCTCGTTGGCCCTCGCCAGGTCCTTTCATTGCAGCGTCCGGACGGATCGTTGACGGCACCTCTGCACCTGAACCCGTCCGAGTTCCGCAGGATTCACAGAACGGTCGCCCAGACTGCAGGACCTCACCGCAGGTCGTGCAGTGAGACGCACTTCGCGGCCCTTCTGACACCGCACTTTCATCAGCACCGGCTGCCGGCCCCGCCTCAGTGTCTATTGCTGCGCCGCTGTCGTGCGAGGAGCGCAACGCATGTTGCTTGGCGGTCGTGAACTCCTCGTCGGACAAGTGACCGGCGTCGTGCATGGCGGCTAGACGCAACAACTCCTCGGATAGCGACACGGATCGAGACTCCTCTATGTGCGCAGATTCTCCGGATGTTGGCGAACTACGAGTCCCTTGGGCCACAACATCGGCGCGGGCCTAGAGAGAGCGTGTCGATCACGCTCGACCCCGCTTGATGACGATGACGCCATTGTCCTTACTCGCAGACTAACGAACCCACAGTATCAAGCCAGAAGCAGACTAGTAACTGCCCGTAGGCGGACAGTCTTCTAAGACCTTAACGGGACTGTTCCGCAGGACCTGGACACCCGGAGCCGGCTGTTGCCTCACAATCGTGCAGGCTTGATTTGTCCGTGCAGCAAGCGATGGGTCGCCGTTTGTGTAGGTTGAAAAGCCTAGTCGAAGTCGCGCTTGGATGAGGACACTTTGTGCACGACGCTCATCTAAGCCCACAATATCAGGCACTAAGACGTATTGCTCTGTTGGAGCCGGTGCCACCGTCGAGGGTGCTGGTGGATTATCGTCGAGCCAACTCATCTCGGGATCCCAAGAGAAAGACCGGGTTACATCAATATCGGGACAGCATTTCGGGATGTCTGCGGAAGAATAGCCTTTGAACCGCATTTCTAAATGGTCGCTGGCAACGCTGGAAGCCTGCCACGTGAGACGCTCCTCAGCCGCGATGAGAGTCTTGTCAAGGGTCAAGCCGGTAGGTGACTCCACGTAGTCATATACCTGGCTCGAACCGTCGCCATCGCCGCCTAGGCTGCACACACCGACCACGATTGCGCCAGCGACTTTGCCGCCAGACGCATCAATCTCATTGAAGGTAGTGATGTCTTGAGTCCGCGACTGACCTCCGGCTTTGTTACAGTCTTTTACGAATAAGGCATCCTTGAAGGACGATGCGTTGATCGAAATCGGACTCGGCGAGGCTTCAGGGGACGTGGCAGCGGTTGGGGACGCGGCCGTCGAGGATCGAGATGTGGTCGACCTAGACGCGTTGAATGCGTAGACGCCACCGGCGAGCAGAACGCTGAGGACGGCGAGAGCGGCGAGCAGCGGTCGTCGAGACCGCCAGGTCGGCTTGGAGTGGGTCGCCAGCGGTGGATGCGCCTCGTCGCCCGACGGAGGCGTCTGGATCACTTCGGTGTGGTGCGCGGCAGTCATCGGCTGATCGATGCCCGGCTTTCCGAGCACGGCATCTTTCGCGGCCTGGAACTCCTCATCAGACAGGTGACCCGCATCTTTGAGCGCGATGAGGCGCGCCAGTTCATCCGCTAGAGCCACTTCATGTCCTCTCGCTTGGCACCGACCGGCCAGTTTCCTCCTTGTCTTAGCAGGGCAGTCGCCCAGATGTAGACGTTCGGGAAGACCAGCCTGAGCCTCAGGCTCTCAGATCAGGCTTCCAGGTACAGGGCCGACACCGCTTCATCGTCACGGGCAACCGCGTGACCAGCCGCCTCCAGAGCGGCAACGAGTGCTAGTTCATCCTCTACGTCGAACTCGATGCGCTGGCCAGTACCCATGTCAGTCGAGATCACTTCTCCGTACCTCTCGATGATCTCGGGGGGCATCCAATCTGGCGCCAATTCTCCTGGTAGGCGTCTCCACCGGGTAGAGCCAGGTGTATAAGTCTCAAAGTCATCTGGCAGCCGCTTAGCCAGTTCCCTCTTGAGGTCCTCCTTGCGGATGAACTCCACCTCCCCTCGCTCAGTGGAGTACAAGACTTCACTCACTGATAGTGCCCTTCATTGCGCGCCAAATTTTCCTTACTCGACAAGGCCGCAGAACCTTATCAACATTCTTTCATCGCTCAAGAGCGCCGTCAAGACTTCACAGATGAGAGAAAGCGCGACAGGAAGAACGTCGATACAATTATGACGGAGGCTGAAAGGACCTACTCATGGATGAAGAACAGGAAGCAACATGGCAGCAATGGGGACGACCGGCCAGCGTGAACGGGCAGACACTCGTGCTTTATCCGATAAGGTCGCTTGCTTGGGCACTGGGGAGAAGCCCCTACACAATACGACGTTGGGAGGCGCAGGGGGTGTTGCCCAAGGCTACCTATCGGCTGAACAATTCCGACCCCAACCTGCGACGGCGAAGGTACTCGGCAGTCCAAATACGCGGTCTCGTTGACATCGCTGATCAGCATGGCTGGCTTGGCCGACCACGTTCGCCGAGCACCGACCGGTTCACTGCGGCTGCCGTAGCCGTATATGAGGTCGCGTTGGCTCGGTGAGCAAGGCAACTGCAAGTCGGGACGTGCGTTCGAGTTTCTGCAACGCACAGCCCACAGAAGCCAAACCGATCATCATCACGACGAAGAGCACGCGGTAGTCGGTGACGGTGCACGGCACCCGCTTGGCGGCCCCTTCGCACAAGATGCGCGGAGGCCCAAGACGTATGCTGGGATCCACGCTCAGCCTTGGAGGTCTGATGTTCCGAAGCCGGCAAGATGACGACCGGGCTGCTGGTCTCCGAGCCGATGTCGTTAGTCTGCAGGCTCGCTTGGCTGCAGACGTGTCCAACTTGGACCCGGGTGACGATCCAGTCTGCCGGCAGGCGCTGGTTGATGCGAGTGAGCGAGCAACCGCTGCCGGTGCGCTGATGTCGCGGGCTCGCAGTGCAGCCGAATTCGACATCGCGAAGCGCACAGTGCTTGAAGGCCTAACCGCAACCCGCCTGGTGCGTGAACGTCAAGGATTGCCGCTCGGCCCGGACCTGCCGCCGGATCCACGGACCGTTGATGCCGCTACCCGCGTGGAGGTCGAGGGTCAGGAGTACACCGCGCACCCGGAGTATCACTCTGCACGTCCCCACTTCTTCGGCGGCGGGCCCGGCGCGCCAGGTGGCTACTACCGGACCCCGTTCTGGCAGAAGGCCCTCGCGGTGGGGGGTGCGGTCGCGGGAGTTGAGATGCTCGGCGACCTCGTTGGTGGCGGACGGGGCTGGGGCGGCGACTACGACCGCGGCGACTTCGACGGTGGCGGAGACTATGACGGCGGCGGCGGGGACTTTGGTGGCGGGGACGGCGGCGGTGGTGGCGGGGACTGGGGTTGACGCAGGGAGCAGATCCTGCTGAGCATCAGTCCGGGGCGAGGGTCCAGTGGACACGGCTTCCCTGGGTCCGGCCACAGCCGCAGTGGCCATAGGTGCAGATCATCACTTCCTCGCGTTACGCCCTAGGTTGTTATCAGGGCCGGGCTCCGCGACCAGCCCTCGTGTGACTATCTCCGACTCTTTTGTGTCTTCAGGGGCCAGCCGTGTTAGCGCTTTCGGCATTCGGCAATTTGGTGTGACCGCGCTCTCTTCCCGCTCCTATTGCTGCGAGATTCTCAATAATTCGGAACGGTTGTTGTTCTCTTGGAGCACGACATATAAAGCCGGTCCAAAGGAAATCAGGAACAGCAGGACCAACCCGAAACCTCTCTGTTCCCGGAACATAACAAGAAGCCAAAGGCACCACGCTACCGACAGCCAAATTCGCATCAGATGTCGGGCAGGAAGGAAGTAATTTTCGAGCCACTGCAACCGCTGCGACCGCGCGCTGTTCGACCACGTAGTCATAGGCGCGGGCATAGTTGCATCCGCGCGCTGCCATGGTTCGCTGCACATCATGAGCGAACTGGTCACGGTATGCGTTCTCTTCTCGCAATGCCTGCACTGCAAGTGCAGTCTTTACCGCAAGGGCGTCCCGCGCTAAATCACGGCCGCTGGTTGTGTTCTTTTGCACAACCTTCGTGGGTTCCTCATAATGCTGCCACCACATTTTGCCATTACGCATAGGTTCGCTAGACAGCGGCATCAGTATCGATCCTTCATTATTTGCGGAAGTTGCCATTCGCGCCGGGTATCAGCGGTGACGCGCGAACGCGTGCATACCCAACCGTATGTGCGTTCGGCACCGCAATGAAACTACGGTGGTTACAGAAAGCAAGTATTTTTTTGTTTGTACTTCACAGTGGACTGCTTGATCGCTTGGTGTAAGTCGTCGTCTACCCGAGGGTGACCAAAATTCATCGTTCTCCACGTGAGCATCGGCTAGGGGAAGGCTTGTTTGCCGAAGTTTCCTTACGATTCCGCCGTAATCGTTCCGAGCGTCCCGTTTCCCCTATGGGTTCCAGACTTGACGACCCCTTGCAGTGTACGAGGTAGGAGGTGTCGGCGCCAGACCCCTGAGGGGTCACGAACGTTAAATGTTCAGACGCACTCCCCCGAAGCCTTGCTGCGCTTAGCGCTGCTTGGAAGCGGCACAGCCGCCCTAGCGTGACAGGTCGCTAAGCAAGCACGGGAGGTGCGTCGGCCGGCTGTTACCAGTTGTCCTCACGCTTGGCTGCACAATCTGCCACAAAGGTCCATAGCCGCTGCCCCCTAACCAATCGTCTAGTTCGTGCGCGACAATGGGGTAGTCGCCAGCCGAGCCGCCTGCTTTACTGGCACGCTTGTATCGTGGGGACGTTACCTGGAAGATTCTTGCTCTGGTTCGGCGTGGCCGGCAGCCGAGCGCACTAGGACGCTTCCATCCCATGCCCCGTACTGTTGCAGGCTCAGATCTCTGGTGAATTGTTGCGCAGGACCTTCCCGCGGGTGGCTTTGCCCCAGGCGACATCGCACCAGCACATCCAGCACTCGTTGAGCCGCAGGTGTGTCCCGCGTCGGGGACAAGTGACGTACCGCTTGGTGGTGATGAAGTCATCGACCGGCCAAAGGGCAGTCTGCTGTGCGTCGTGTTCAGCCAGGAGCCGAAGACCGGCTGCAAGATCTCTCCACCAGGTGCCGACATCGAGGAGAAGATCGTTAAAGTCGTCGTACATAGGTACTCCCGCGTTCGGGACTCTGGACGACGCCAGTAGTCCGCTCTTGCCCACCAGGTAGATGGGCCAGGTCGCCCTCGGAACCACCCGGAATGCGGAGTCGGGTTGGTAGCACCAGCCGAGGCTGATCGGTGCTGTCTTGACCTGGCGCGAATCTAGCCTGTCGTGAGGACTACAGCAAGGGGCCAGCGCAGGCCCCTGCCGCAACTTCACCGAATAAGATGTGGCCTGGTCCGACTTGACGTGAGCGGTTTGTGTTGGGGGGCTTCAGCAGCCGCAAGGCGCTGGTAATTGAGGGCCCCCTTGACATCGCCGGGCGGTCGGCGGCAGGTTCTACTGCATAGACAGCCCATACGATCTCGCATAAGTCGCCGCTTCTAGGAGCGACAATCAGACTCTGCTGCCGGGCTCATCCGAGGATTGGAAACTAAGAATGGCTTGTCCAAAGTGCGGAACTACTGTGAATATCGGAACGAATGCCACGAGCATGCCGTACCACCAGACCCCACAGAAGGGCCAGTGCCCACAGAGTGGGAAGTCGCTGCGCTGAAATTTGTGCAATTTGCGTATCGTTGCGAGATGGGCGGGTCGCCGCTGATCTCCCGGTACTTCCTTCAGGTGGGGACAGGCAGGGCCACTGCGCGCTGCGCCTCTGAGCACCTCAAACCTCTTGACCTAACTATGCGGCCCAATCCCTCTAAGAGCCCGTTCATGGCCATGGGGACGAGCAGCGCCATCCTCCACTGAGCAACAAGCCTCCGAAAGCAGTTGTCGGCCACAACTCAGGCAGTGTTGCCCAAGCCCTGATGTGCCTTCTTTGCCCGAAGCCGGTAGGCAGCCGCTCGGGGCGGCGGACAGTGACGGCAAAGGCCACGTGTTCGAGGGTCCGGTGCCAAACGCCTACCCGCGCTCGGATGCCCTGGCCGATGCCAGGACCGTGAAACTGCAACCCCGGCTCCGTGTAGCCCGGATGCAGCATGAGGGCTTCCTCGATGCGTTCCGCGCCACAAAACACGGGTGCGTGCCGACGTACGCGAACCTGCCGCCCGGCTGAAGGACGCGCGCTACCTCTCGCATCACCGCATCCCAGTCGTTCACATCCGTGTGGATGAGAGACGCTGCCACCGCGTCAACCGCACTGTCTCCAAGGGGTAAGCAGGAAGCGTCGGCGGCCACAACAGGAAGTCGCGTCAGGGTCGCAACTGCGCCTGGGAGAGATCTACTCCTACAACTCGCCACCCGTGCGAACGTAGGGCCGCTGCGTGGACGCCGGTCCCGCAGCCAACGTCAAGGCAAGCCCAGACCCACAACCGAGCGCGGTCGACAACGCCGCAGCGGTTCTGCCGGTGTGCTCATAGGCGTCACCGTAGAGGTACGCCTCGTACCACGCGGCGTGCGCGTCGTACCTCGGCTCCATGAGTCATCGTAGGGTCGCTGACGACCTTGCGCCGGCCGTTCGGCCAGGCGTCTGCTGCTGATCGCTTCTTGCCTTAGATGAGGCGGCTCCACAAGTCGTGCGCCGCGTAGAACTCGTACACGTGGACCATTGCCACGTCGGCGTCCTGGACCGCCCCGACCGGCCCCTCAACCCACCAATCAGAGCCGGGCAGACCGGCAGACGCATACGCCCTGCTTCCGGTCGGGTACCGGTACTGCACGTCGCGCGCGCGGGCCAGCACCTCGCCGTGGTTCGGCTCCCAGAGCCGGACTCGTTCAGCAGACTGTTCCAGGACCACCGCGTCATACCAGCGCCACAGGATGAGCGCAGTCCCATCGTCTGCCCCCGTCACTGCGACGAGGTGCCCAGGTGTCAGGGTCTTCGCCCTCGGGCTGAACGGGACGCCGTACCCGACGAACGCTGTCTCGTTGCCGAAGTCCACTTCGCACCGCTGCTGTTCTGGCCGCAGGACGACCGCCGCGCGAGCGGCTTGCGCAGGGGGCTTGGAGTCGTTGGGCGCATCCATGGGGCATTTTGGCACGCATCGTGAGCCTGCTGCGGAGCGACCGATAGTGCCGGCTACACCTCGCTGAGCAGCACCTGCAACCTGCGCGCTCGCGGGCCCCTACGCCCTCAGACTAGGCATGTCATGCCTAGCGGCAGCGCTGCAAGGACACTGTCCCGTAACCGCCAGTTGCCAGATGAAGATGTGGCCTGGTGCCCCTTCATCACGAAGATCATTTAAGGGTGGGGGTCCCCCCTTGGCGCGGAATTCCTAACGATGCGGCGTGTACCGCAACCTGATCAAAGTCGTGAGAGCGCAGCACGGCTAGGACCGTGCTCGGGTACCAACGCTTGCCTCCACGAGCGGTTGGCACGGCATCTCGGTTGAGGACATCGGCGATCTGGGTCGGGGTCTGGCCTGCCTCGGCCGCGAGCACGATGCGCTCACCTATCTCAGGTTGGAGAGTCCGAGGCCGTCCCAAACGATGACCGGCCGCCTTCTTGGCCTGTAGGGCAAGGCTGGTGCGCTCCCCCGCGAGCCGACGCTCATACTGGGCAAACGTCGACATTATTCCAGCCAGCATCTCCCCCGAGGGTGTGGAGGTATCCACACCAAGATCCAGCACCACCAGTTGCCAGGATTGTTTACGAGCCGTCGCAACGATGTGAGAGAAATCCAGCAAAGACCTCGACAGCCGATCCACCTTGGTGACCACCAGAGTGCTGGCTTCCCCAGATGACAGTAGCCGCAATGCCTCGCTGATCCCGGGTCTATTGAGATCCTTGCCAGACCTTCCCGCGTCCTCGATGAAGCGCGGATTTATCCATCCACGACGCTCAAATTCCGTTCTTAGAACTAGGCGCTGAGCATCAAGCCCGAGACCTGATAGTGCCTGCTCCTCCGTGCTCACTCTCACGTAGGCAATTACCGGTCCATTGCTACTGACAGCCACTACAAAAGTATACACGATTCGAACGTTTAATGTCTCGGTTGCGAGCGACGCAGGGCTTCGGCGTCGGGCTCGAAATTTGGCGCTGAGAAAAAGTCGTTGTGACGGTGCACAACCAGCCATCTCACTGCCCCGAGTTGCGGCAGACAAAGGTGAGGGCGAGCAGCCAAGTGCGGCGGTGTAGCAGAGCGTCCGGGACCTTCTAAGAGGACCCTGTGACCTGCTAGCAGATCCCTCCGCATCGCTCTTCGGCATGTCCGGACGACCTAGTCGCCATGACAGGCGGCCGCTTTCGGTCATATCTGGTGTGGCTGCCGCGCCCTGCTATCCCAGACCGGTTGAAGGAAGGGCTCAGGAAGGGGCCTAGCAAATACACAGACAAACCCGCGCCCACCTCCGGGGTGAAGGGCCTGACAATACCGCCAGAATGCATTTGTAAAATTACGGCTCTGCTTGACAGTGAGCGGCCTAGAGAATACGTTCTCTGAGTACTCACCAGCAGCGCGTGATAGCAAAGCAACGGGAGGTCAATTGTAAATTCATCTCTACTACCGAAAGATTATCTGATATGTCTACCGATCTTGTTAAGAAGACTCTTACAATCCCCGAAGTAGCAGCAGAGTTGGGCATCGGCCGGTCTTTAGCCTATGCACTGGCGGCACAAGGAAATCTTCCTGTGCTGCGACTTGGCAAGCGACTGGTCGTACCTAGGGAACGTTTCATCTCCTGGCTAGCCGATGGGGGCGCTTGACATGCCTCTTGATGTCTATCAAAGAGATCCAGATTCATCTTGCAGCCCATCATTGGCGCAAAAATTTGCGCTCGCAAGGGCGATCCAGAAGCCTGACACCCTCATTGGTTTTGTGGGAGCGGACAACAAGGTTTCTCGGTGGGGAACGTTATCGATTGCTCACTGCTCTGAATGCTTCTTTGTCGAGGTCCAAGATGACGTGTTGGCCTGCGACTATGACAGTGACCACGGCGGAGAACAGGCAGTTACGGAACTCCTAACTGCTCTCCCATCGTTCCCTTCCGTCGGTGAGCCCGTCGTTCAGCGTTCAGGCCAGCCGGGCCGGTATCACGTCGTTGCTCGCGTCGGTAACGCTGAGGTGTACAAAACACTAGCGGCCATCGCTAAGCCTTTGGGCTTCGATATTCGAAGGTCCATCAGGCCACCGTCAATTCCACACCGCCTAGGGCTTCCAATGTCGCTGGTCGAGCCTCTGGACGTGGACGAGGCGATCCGACGGCTAGAGCGCGGCCCGGAACACGCGCAGTGGAGTCATCCTGTTTCTCAGCCGCCGGCCGTGTGTGGGTACCTGCCTGGGGAGTGGGAGCCGCTCCCCGACTACTTCGCAACGCTGCTTGACATAGGCGACCTGGGGGACGGTGAGTATCTCTACCCCGGCAGCAAACGGTTCGATCCCTCTCGGGCGGCCATGGCCATCCTATGCAGCGCGGTTCATTGCCACTGGACCTTTGAGCAAATTCATGCAGAGTTTGCGGCGCCCGCGAACGCCTTCGGTAGAGCAACGCTCGATAAGCATGCTCGTTCAGGTGACAATGGGCAAGAATGGCTCGCCGGCTCATGGTCGAAGGCCACTCAAGTAGTCACAGAACATGATCGGCTTTGTGATGCCCTCCTCGATCATGCGCAGAAAAACCTGCGCGGCACGAGAACATCAGCGACGGATCTCAAGGTGATTACGGCGTTGATCGAACTCTGCCGACGGGTCCACAGATTTGACGTGGATTTCTCGCAAAGAGACTGGATGGATCAGGCGGGCATCGCATCCGCTAAAACCCTGCGAAATGCTAAGGGCCGTCTCATGTCACTGTGGTTCACGTACACACCGGGCAACCTTCAATGTCACGCCAACCACTACACCTTGAAGACGGCAGGGATACAGCCGGCCGAGTCGTTAAAGGAATCTAACTTCATCTTGGACCAGGCACATGACTTATGGCGATTCGGCGCCCTTGGACGTAACGCCTCCCGGGTCTACCAGTACCTGGTCGAGGAAGGTCCTTCAACCAGCGCAGAAATACACGTCGCGCTTGTGCTCGGAAAGCCCACAGTTCGACGGCATCTTTTGCGCTTACAGGAGTGGGGTTTGTGCAAGTCAGACGGTGGCATCTTCACGCCCCTCAATGTGGACTTGGACGAGATTGCAAGGCTCCATGACGTAGCCCCTAAGCGAGCCGAGCAACAGGCACAGACTCTCCTTGAGCGCCAATTATTTCGCGCACAGAAAGAGCAGGACAAGCCTGAGGAAGAAATGCCACCGTCATGGCGGCACATATTTGAAAAAGGCTCGCCTGCGGCTCACCTACGTGTGCGCTCGCAAACCCCGCTCGCACCCACGTACGAGAAGCCCTTGAGGAAGAGGATGTGTCCGTAAGTAGCCCATACCCTACACATAACTATTAACTATATAGATAGTACTTATATGGGGGGTGTGAAGATGTATGGGTTACATAGAGACACTGAGCAAGGCTAAATGGTTAGGCAAAAGCAAACAATCACTTACTGACAATCAAACTAGACTAGGAAAAAATCATGGCAGGCACAGTAGAGAAATATGGCGCAAGTTGGAGAATCCGATGGGACGATGGATACAAGGCTAACGGAAAACGGAGGCAACGTAGTCGGGCTGGCTTCCGAACTAAGAAGGAGGCTGAGGCGGCATTGCGAGTTGAACTTGGGAAAGTGCCTACTGGGGGTGCTGCCGATAGCAAGTTGACCGTTGGAGACTACTTAGATGATTGGCTGAGGTCGCGCACAAGTCTCCGACCAACAACGAAGTCATCCTACGCCGGCCACATAAAACTTTACTTCAAACCTCATCTTGGACGCATTCGGCTAACTTCACTTCGGGCGCTCGATCTCGATCAAATGTATGCGAAGATTGCTCTAGACAAATCGAGTCTTTCCGATACAACTGTGCGCCTTATTCACGCAACGCTGCGCAACGCGCTGAACAGGGCAGTCAAGCGGCGACTGATCAACTACAACCCGGCCGCCCAAGTCGAACTTCGCCCGGCTAGCACGCAAGAGCGCCCAATCTGGACGCCGCCGCAGTTGGCCCTATCCCTCGCAGACTCCGTTACTGACAGATTCGGATTCGCCTATCGGCTGATAGCCATGACTGGTCTACGGCGTGGCGAGGCGCTAGGGCTGCGATGGCAAGATGTCGATCTCGACGCCGGAACGATACGCATCGCTCAGCAACTGGTGGACGTAGACGGCCAACTGCACTTCGGCCCCACCAAGACGAAAAAGAGTGCTCGGACGCTCGCCGTGGACACCGCCACATCGGCTGCGTTCCGTCAGCATCGAACGACGCAGAACCGAGAACGACTGGCTTGGGGGCTCGCATACACGGATAATGATCTTGTGTTTGCCCGCGAGGATGGAACGCCGGTTCGGCCCGCCACCTTCACCCGGCACATGAAACCCCTTACGGAGCGGGCCGGGTTGCCCCCGCTGACGCCGCATGGGCTTCGACACACGCACGCATCGCACGCCGTGGCGGCCGGTGTCGACCTCAAGACCGTATCGAACCGACTTGGACACTCGACCATCGCGCTGACCGCAGACACCTACTCCCACGTGATGCCTGCCGGGGACCGCGCTGCTGCCGAGACAACGGCCTCGCTCCTGCGATTGAGCGCGGAAGCACCGTGAAGGTTTCGTGAAGTGCGGCTAGCCTGCCTCATCGACAAATACTCAAAGCGTCACACGGCGAGAGCCAAAAGTGCACGTCACAGGCTTGGCGGAGGCGGATGGGAATCGAACCCACCAGGCCCAGTTCCTGGACCTCACCGGTTTTGAAGACCGGGGGCAGCACCAGCCAACCGAACGCCTCCGCCACGAACAGTAGACGGCCTCGTCGTACGGTCATGGCATGACGACCGACACGACCCTTCGGCGCCTGACGTCGTACGCCCACGGCGGTGGGTGCGCCTGCAAGATCCCGCCCGGTGAGCTGGAGGAGGTCGTCCGCGGCCTCATCGGCGTGCCCTCTCCCGAGCTGCTCGTGGGGCTCGACGACGGTGACGACGCGGCCGTGGTGCTGGTCGACGAACGGACCGCGGTCGTCGCCACGGCCGACTTCTTCACCCCGGTCGTCGATGACGCCTACGACTGGGGCCGGATCGCCGCAGCCAACGCGCTGTCCGACGTCTACGCGATGGGTGGTCGGCCGGTCGTGGCCGTCAACCTGGTCGGCTGGCCACGCGACGTGCTGCCCAAGAGCCTGCTGGCCGACGTGCTGCGCGGCGGCCTGGACGTCGCCCGCGAGGCCGGCTGCCACGTTGGTGGCGGCCACAGCATCGACGACCCGGAGCCTAAGTACGGCATGGCGGTCACTGGCATCGCCGATCCGAAGCGCCTGCTGCGCAACGACGCCGCCGCCGCCGGGGTGCCGATCAGCCTGACCAAACCGCTCGGTGTCGGGGTGCTGAACAACCGGCACAAGAGCACCGGCGAGGTCTTCCCGCAGGCCATCGCCACGATGGTCGCCCTCAACCGGGAGGCCGCCGAGGCGGCGTTGGCCGCCGGCATCGTCGCCGCCACCGACGTCACCGGTTTCGGGCTGCTCGGCCACCTGTTCAAGATGGCCCGCGCCTCAGGGGTCACCGCGATCATCGACGCGTCCGCGGTGCCCTATCTGGACGGGGCGCGAGACGCGCTCCGCGAGGGCTACGTCAGCGGTGGGACACGCCGCAACCTCGACTGGGTCCAGCCGCACCTGGCCGCGAGGGTCACCGACGATGAGCTGCTGCTGCTGGCCGACGCGCAGACCAGCGGCGGGCTGCTGGTGGCCGGCGAGATCCCCGGGGCACCGGTCGTGGGTGAGTTCGTCGTCCGCCGGGACGCGGTGATCGAGGTCCGCTGACCGACGGTGCCCTGGCGCCAGGACCGTCGAGCCGGCGGTCTAGTGGGCGGCCGCAGCGCCCAGCGTGCCCTCGTCGGCGCTCTGCCGCTTGCGGGGCATGCGGGTGATCAGCGGCAGCACGATCGCGACCAGCGCGATGATGCCGATGGTGGTGTAGGCCGTCGTGTAGTCCTTGTTCGACCCGATCAGCCGGGACACGATCTGCGGCCCGATGACGCCGC
>JAABUM010004667.1_pt1 | contig 15225 bp, 12 predicted proteins | sample 5559161 | NCBI WGS metagenome assembly JAABUM01 (sample SAMN10711868, study PRJNA513369) | rock metagenome | isolation source: Antarctica rocks | place: Antarctica: Victoria Land, Siegfried Peak nord
CCGCCGCCTGAGCAAGGACTACGAGGAGCACCCCCCCAGCAGCGAGGCGATGATCCGCATCACCATGATTCAGGTCATGCTCAAGCGCCTGGAGCACGCTGCCTGACCTTTACACACAGGCTCTAAGGGGCAGAGATAGACAACGACAAGGAGGAGCATTCTGATTCCACTTAACTTACCTTCTGGGAAGTGAATAGGGCCAGGGAGCAGCCAGATGCGGTCAATCACGGCCCCGGATCGCCACAGAGTCACTTCACGAAAGGGCGTCGCAACCCGCGCGTGGGTGCAAGTTAGCGCCCAAAGATCGCGGCCAACAAGCTGCCAAAGTGACAATCTGGTATCGCAACACGTCGGCCATTGTGCCGACCGCGATCACGGGCGACATGCACAGCGTCAACAAGGCCAATTTCGCCATCCTGCACTGGTTCGGGCTACGCTTCGCGCCGCGCTTTACCAATCTGGACGAGCAGCTGAAGGAACTCTACTGCGCCGACGATCCGGCGCTGTACGAGAAATGCCTGGTGCGACCTGTCGGTCAGACCGATCAGCAAGCGATCGTGGACGAGCAAGCCAACATCGACCAGATCGTCGCCACGCTGGGCCTCAAGGAGATGACCCAGGGCACCCTGATCCGGAAGCTATGCACCTACACCCAGCCGAATCCAACACGGCGGGCGATCTTCGAGTTCGATAAGCTGATCCGCAGCATCTATACGCTGCGCTACCTGCGCGACCCGCAGTTACAGCGCAACGTTCACCGCTCGCAGAACCGGATCGAGTCCTACCACCAGCTACGCTCAGCCATCGCCCAGGTCGGCGGCAAGAAGGAGCTGACCGGCAGGACCGACATCGACATCGAGATCAGCAATCAGTGCGCGCGGCTGAGCGCGAATGCCATCATCTACTACAACTCCGCCATCCTGTCGCGGCTGCTTACGACGTGCGAGGCGAGCCGGAACACGAAAGCCCTGGCCCTGATCAAGAAGATCTCGCCAGCGGCGTGGCGCCACATCCACTTGAACGGGCACTACACCTTACGTGGCAGAGGGCGGGTCATCGACCTGGATGCGATCGTGGCCGGGCTCGATTTGGCATGACGGAATTATCTGGGGTTTGGGCTTACACCCCCAGAGGGAGCCGAGCGCGTAGACACATGCGGCGAGCGTGAGCGCGACCGCGTAGGGCGTCCCACTGAGCAGGGCCGCCAATGTCAGGGCGCCCGTCCCGCGCTGTTCGGCCAGGAGCGCCCATCCCGCGCTGTTCGGCCAGGAGCGCCCGTCCGGTGTCCCGTGTCACGGAGGCGCGCATGATTATCCTTCCTCTTCTCCCTCTCCAGCCTGGGGCCGTGGGTCCCTCTCGTGTCTCTAATACGGGCAAACAGGCCACGCGCGACACGCGCTGCCCCACCGTCGCCGCACCCACCATAGCCCCGCCCCCACTCGCCATAGCCCATTCGGACCAGTGAGCCCCGGATATTGGTCCCAATCGCGCCCGCCCCCCTTGCGGCACTCCGTCTGTGCGCGTATAGTCGCTTCGATGCGTGGGCACGCCGCTGCCGCGCCCACAGCCCGCGGCCCGCGCCGCGACGGCCGGCGCTTGTGGACAGGGGAGTCGAAGACGTAGGAAAGGAGATATCGTGACTATGGGACGCCCTCACCAGCCCCGTCAACGCCGCACTCCCGGCACCGCAGCCGCTGCGGCCGCCCTGCTGCTCGCCGCCGGCGCCCTCGTCGCCCCGGCCAGCGCCCACGCCGGCGCTCCCGCCGCGGCACCCGCCAGCGCCCGTCGCGCACACGTCGACGTGGCGGCAACCGACCCGCGCTTTGGCGTCGACGAGGCCTTCCCCCAAGCCGCCACGGCCGACGCCCTCGGCGTCCGTTGGACGCGCGTCCCCTTCATCTGGGACTATGTCCAGCCGACTGGCCCCGCCTCCTACAACCCCTTCGTGCTCTCCAACCATGGCTCCGACGCCGTCATCGACAGCGAGATCGCGCAGGGGCGCACCCCCGTCGGCCTGCTGCTCGGCACGCCCGCGTGGGCACGTGAGAACAAAGCCTGGGGCGAGGCCTCCGTCCCCGTCAACATCGACCGGCCCTGGAACGACCCGCGGAACTACTGGGCCGCCTACTGCTACAAGATGGCCAAGCACTACGCCGGCAAAATCGACCAGTGGATTATCTGGAACGAGGTCAGTATCCCGACGGGGAAGAACGGCCAGGCCGGCGAGTGGACCCAGTGGCGCGGCACCCCCCCGCAATACGCGCGCCTGCTGGAGGTGGCCTACCAGGCTATCCACGCCGCCAACCCCACGGCCAAGGTCGTTCTCTACGGTGACCCGTACTGGTACGACCATGGGGCCTACCTGTCCAACATCCTTAATCTGCTGGCCAAGGCCGACCCCACGGGCCGCTACCACGGCTACTTCGACGCGGCCAACCTGCACCTCTACATCGGCGCGCCCAGCTTCTACTGGATCATCTCCGACCTGCGCCAGCAGTTGCGTGCGCACGGTTGGTCTGACAAGCAGGTGTGGGTCAGCGAGACCAACGTGGAGCCCTACGACGACCCCGCGCACCGCGAGCCGGTGGATCAGTTTCGCGTGACCATGGACGAGCAGGCCGGCTTCCTCGTCGACGCCTTCGCCACCGATATCGCCGCCAAGGTCGATCGCATCGAGGTCTACCGCATGTTCGACGGCACGGAGACCACCGACGGGCTCGCCGCGCTCGGCCTGGTGAGCAACCGCATGGTCGATGGGCAGCACGTCCTGCGCCCGGTCGGCCGCACCTTCAAGTTCCTGGTCAGCCTACTCAAGGGCGCCGAGGGCGGGACCTATACAAAGGGTGAGCTCTACCCCGATCCGTACATCGGCGGCAAGGCCGGCGTCTTCAAGGTGGTCACGACCAAGCCCGGCGCGCGCATCACCGTGCTCTACAACCAGCTCGGCGCGCACCCAACCTACACGGCGCCCTACCACACCGACCCGGCGACGCCCGGCGTCCAGTACGACGCGCAGGACTTCATCGTGCTGCCGCTGCGCGACGCGCAGGGCGTCCGCTACGACCGCGCCGCGACCGCGACCTACACCCTCGCGGCCCACGCCACCCAGGCGACGGTCTACGACAAGTACGGCAACGCCGTCACCCTGACGGAGGGCGAGACCAAGGCGATCAACACGCACGATGTCGACCCGTCCGGTCACCCTGTGCCGGGCCTCGCCCCGACCACGATCTCGTTCAAGAACGGCGCCTACACGGTGCAGTTGCGCGGTGGGCGCACCTACTCGAACCCGGCCGACCCGCGCATCCCCACCGTCGGTGGCGATCCCGTCATCATCATCGAGTCGACCGGGCGCTAACGGACAGACAGAGGGTGCGGGGGCGGCGGCCTCATGGTCGCACGCCCCGCGCCCGACGGAGGACCAGCTCATGGGTGTATCCATGCCATCCCGTCGCCACCGTGCGCTCCTGGCCGCGGTGCTCTCCGCCCTCCTCGTGTGCGGGGGCGATCGCGCCCGCACCGTCGCCGCCTCGACCACCCCCGTCGCCCCGGCCGCCCCCGTCGCCCCGGCCGCCCCCGTGCGCCTGCGCATCCCCGCCCTACACCTGGACGCGGCGATCGAGCCGGTGGGCCGGGACAGGGTCGCCATGGCGACCCCCACACGCCCGCAAGACGTGGCCTGGTACGCCCCCGGCCCGCGCCCCGGCGCCGTCGGTAATGCCGCCATCGACGGCCACCTGGACACCGCGGCCGGCCCGGCCGTCTTCCGCGACCTGCACGTCCTGCGCGTCGGCGACCGCGTCGCGGTGATCGACCGCCGTGGCCGCCGCTACACCTTCGCGGTCACGGCGCTGCGCGTCTACCCCGCGCGGGGCGCGCCGCTGCAAGCCATCTTCGGCCCCACTTCGGCGCGCCACCTCAACCTGATCACCTGCGCCGGGGTGTGGATACCCGCGCGCCAGGACTACGACCGCCGCCTGATCGTCTTCACGCAGCTCATCCCCGCTCCCTGGCCGTTGACCAGCGATCAGCGACGGGATGGGCTCGACTGGACACCCACCGCGCGCATCTCCCGCAACGGCATGACCGACAACACAGCCACGAAGGACACTAACGACACAGCCACGGAGGACCAGGTATGCCCCCCCCCATAGCGCCATCCCCCCAGAGACCGACACCACCCGCGACGGTGCTCGCGATCGACGACGACCCCGCCATGCGCGCCGTCCTCGCGGCGGCCTTGACGGACGCGGGCTACCGCGTGCTCACCGCGACCAACTGGGAGGCCCAGGGCGTCGCGCACGAACTACAGCCGGACGTCATCCTGCTCGACCTGCTCATGCCCGGCCTCGACGGCGCCACGCTCAGCCGGCATTTGCGCGCGTTAGAGGCGACCGCGGCCATCCCCCTCGTGGCCCTCTCCGCGCGCGCGGACCTCGCCGCCGTCGCCCCGACGCTACCGCTCGATGCCTGGCTGCCCAAGCCGTTCGACCTCGACCAGCTCGACGCGACCCTCGCGGCGTGCGTGCGCGGCCAGCCCGGCGCGGCGGGGAGAGACGCGCCCGGCCGGGGACCCGCGGAGGCCTCATGACCATGACCCGCGCGCCCCATCCCGCCCCCGCCGCCGTACGCGCCTGGTTCGCCGGCGACGACGACGGTGACATCGACGGCCGCGCCCTCGTCGCCGCCCTGCGCACCCTGCGCACCGACCCCGACTGGCGCGTGCAAGCCATCCCCGGCCCCGCCCTCTGGGACATCGCGCTCATCCACTGGCCGACCCACACCCGCCTCGCCGTCCGCCTCGCCCCCGTCGCGGGAAGCGGCGGCGCCCTGTGGCGCCCGACCCCTGACGGATGGCCCGCGCGGGGCAGGTCCGGCGACGACGGGCTCCCGCGCGTCAGCGGCGCGTGACACCCGTGGGCAGGGCGGTCCCCGGAGGGATAGCCCGAATGGGCTATTGTCCCTCGCCCATCTGGGGGACTATCCTGCCTCACACGCACCCCTGGCTTCCGGCACGCGCACCCGTGTCTGGTGTCGGACCCTGGGGCGAGCGCGTCACCGTGAGAGGAGATCGCCCATGCAGAGCGTCGTCGGATATGTGCCTGTCGTCGCGAGCGGGACGCGGAGCGCCCCCCCACCGCCGTCCTTCGACCATCTCGTCGCCCGCTATCAGGGGCCGCTCTATCGCCACATCCTCGCCCTCGTCGGCGATCCCGCGCAGGCCCAGGACCTGACCCAGGACACCTTCCTCAAGGTCTTCGCGGCGCTCCCCGGCACGCGCGATCCGGTGCGCCCGGCCTGGCTCTACCGCATCGCCACCAACACGGCCTACGACGCCCTACGCCACCGTCGCCGCCTCACCTGGGTCCCGTTCGCTCCCGGCGACGACGCGCGCTGGGTCGCCCCCGGCACCGACCTGTCCACCCGTTGCGCCGACCGCGAGGCTGTTCAGGCCGCCCTCAGGCGGCTCACGCCGTCCCAGCGCGCCTGCCTGCTGCTGCGCGCCCGCGACGGGCTTTCCATCGCCGAGGTCGCCCACGCGCGGCGCCTCTCGCCCGGCGCCGTCAAGATGACGCTCTCCCGCGCCAAGGAGCGCTTCCGCGCCGCCTACGCGGACCCTGAGTGAGGCCCACACCGGCCCTCCGTGCGAGGACGTGGGGTGTGGCGCCACGCGTAGGCAGTTGCCACACGGCCCCTTGGCCCTCCGTGCGAGGACGTGGGGTGTGGCGCCACGCGTAGGCAGTTGCCACACGGCCCCTTGGCCCTCCGTGCGAGGACGTGGGGCGGAGGTGCACGATGGCCAGGGCGGTGACCGACGACCCGCACGGGCTAGCGCGCCGCCGGCTCGTGGCTCATAGGGTGGGGGTGTGCGGCAGGGGGGCGGCGCCGTCCGCCCCCGGTCCAGCCCAGCGGGCGACGCAGCGCAGGAGGGCGGACAACTCGAAGGGCTTGCCGACGGCGGCGACGGCGCCCATCTCGTCCGCCCATGCGCGCAGATCAGCGTCGGCGGTGACGGCGACGCGGGGAATCGCGGTGGTAGCGGGGTCGGCGCGCAGACGGCGGCTGACGGCGGCGCCATCCAGACCGGGCATGTGGGCGTCGAGCAGGATGAGGTCGGGGCGGACGGCGCGGGCGAGAGGCAACACGAGGTCGCCGGCGGCGGCATGGACCTGATAGCCCTCCAGGGCGAGGAGGTCACGCAGGAGCGCCACGATCTCCTGATTGGGGGTGTACGCCCAAACCCCAGAAATTTCTGTCCGTGAGAAATCATGTGCAGTAGTGGGCAAGCGAAGAGTCCAGCTGCCCATAGGCAGGTCGGCACCCGCGTACCCGAGGCCCGTTACCCCACTCAGTCCCTGTACGCTGGCTCACCATGGTGGGTGCTACGGCAAGCGCACTCTTCCACACGGGAACATTCCCGTTTTTGATAGGTGACACGAGGGCCTCTGCAGACTTCATCTCTGGCTATCTGCCCAGAGAGACCCCCCGAACTTTCCGAATATCGGTTCTTTTCCGGGAAGTTCACACGGCGGGAAGGCCTGACGGAAATTTCTGGGGTTTGGGCGTACACCCCCATTTCCTGTGATAACAATAGAATTCCCACCTCAACTCAGACCGCCATTGACCCGTGGGGGCTGGCCGGATTCCTGTGATAAGGATAATTCTATCAGGAATCATCGCGCACCCGACGAGGACCTCGACGAGCGGGTGACGCGCGCCGCCTCTCTTGACTTTGCAGCATGGCCAGCCAATACTCCCCCATCTGCCCTCGATGGTCCAGGGAACCCGTCGTGAAGATGGCGGCCAGCTGTATGTCGCCGTGTTTGTCGCGCAGGAAACGACGCAGCCCCGGGAGCTCCGCGCATCCCTCGAAGTACCACGCGGTCTGGGGGGTGGGGTTGCCACCATCGTCGAAAATATCATCGAAGTACCACGCGGTAATGGAGTCATACCAGCGCACCATCCAGACTAACTCGGTATCCGCGTGGTCCTCCACGATCCGCCGTTGCACCTCCTCCAGGACACGATGCTGCGTTCCTCGATCGAGGGCGCCGATCCCCGTAAAGGCGTCGGGCTCGACAAACGCGATCCACTGCAAAAACAGGGCGCGTTTGAGCGCCTCCGTCCCGTCCGAGGTGTCGTCGATCAGCGCGACATAGGCATCGTACACGGCGGCGTAGGCGTCAAGGACGCCCCGCCCCTGCAGGTACGGTCCTTTCTCCTGGAAAGGGAGCGTGTCTTGTATGCGATCCACGTCTTTGATGAGGCGCTCTTCCTCTGTCGTCACCTTTGACAGCGTCATCGTCCTGTCCCCATGCGGCGCTAGCCCGTGCTTGTACACGATCAGACACAGCACTTTTCCGGCCACCGCGATAGGCGTCGCCCCTCCTCAATAAATATCTCGACCTACGGAGTTGGCGGCCAGAGGCGATCCCACAACGAGGCGGGTGACGCGATGTACGCCGGCCTCTGGCGCTCCTCCAGGTAAGCTATCGCCGTCGTGCGCTCGAACCACAGGTCCACGAGTTGCGTCGTCGGGCGCGTCCGGGCGGCGCGCAACGTCCCATCGCCCACACCGCGGAGCACCGCGGCCAATCCCAGGCCCATCCGTTCCGCATACCCGTACACCCAGCAGAGGTCCACGGCGGGTTTGGGCAGATCGCGGAAGGCGTGGACCGGAAGGTGGCCCAGCAGCGCGCGAAGCGCCTGATACAGGCTCCGCTCGGTGAATCGCCACGTCGCCGGGTCGTGGGGCAGGACCCGGTAGGTCGCCGGGAGGATGCCGTCCGCGACGAGGTCGACGAACTCGGCGGCGCCAAGTTGGGCGTAGGCGGCCGCCTCGTCGAGCGTGAGCATGAGGTCCTGACCGTCCCAGTGGCGCATCCATCCGTAGCGGGGCGTCGCCGGCGCGACCGGCAGGTCGGCGCGTCCCCATGGGTAGCCGCCAGCGGTGTGGCCCCACACGGCCTCTAGCCAAACGATCCCCGCCAGGCTCCAGCGCGGGCCTTGATATCCCGTCCCGAGGCTGACGGGGTACGGCGCCCCCGCCCCCGCGCGGCTGGCCGTCATCGCCGCCGTCATGTACGACGCCGCCGGCCACACCTCGGTCCAGTCCCGCAGCAATCGCCACGCCGCGACCAGACCATGATGGCGCGTGGGCAGGTCGAGTTCCTCCAGGCGCGGGGGCTGGCGCCAATAGTCGCGGACGCGCAGGGGGACGCCGGGGAGGAGCGCCTCCGCCGCGAAGAGCGGCGCATCCCGGGCGCGGACCAACAGCTCTTCCGCGTACATCCGCAGGGACCCCAACAGGCTCGGCGTGCCCACGCGTCGCAGCGGGTGATCGGCGGCCAGGTCGAGCGACGCCGGCGGGAAGGCGCTCCCGCCGTACCCCGTCGCGCCTCAGATCACCTCCGTCAGCGCCATGCTGTCGGGATGCGCGGCAATGCATGGCGCGCGCATGGTCCCGATCGCCCGCCCGCAGCGATGGCACGCGTTCTCCCGCACGTCGAGGCGTAGCTCCGCGCCGCAGCGCGTACAGCGATCCAGCAGCAAGGCGCGGTGTCGCCGGCACGTCGTGACGTGGATCAGCGACCAGGGCAGCAAGACGGCGCGCCGATCCCGCCAGCAGCGCGGGCAGACCGTCGTCACGCCCCGCACGCGGGCATCGGCGTCGCTCCCCCACAGCAGCGGCGTCATCGGCGTCGCCGTCGAGTCCACGTCATCCTTGGCGAAGGGCAGCCGCGGAGCCGGGTCCCGGTAGCGCGGAGCGACGCAATGCAGGGTCAATCCGAGCAGGGTCGCGCTGTCCAGCCCCGTCAGGGCGCTCAGCGCCCGGTAGTGCGCGACGTCCCGGAGGCGATTCAGGTCGGTGGGCGGGTGCGGGAGGGGCAGGAGCGCCCGGAGCCAGCCGGGCTCCGTGTAGTGGTTGGCCCAACGCACGCGCTGGAGCAGGCTGTCCAGGCTCTCCAAGGGGAGGGGGTGCGGCCGGTTGATCAAGCGCGGCATCGCTGTGGCGGCATCGATCGTGCAGGTCAACCCTGGTCCCGCCACGCCTGGGGCGCGCAGTCAGGTCACCGCGGCCGCGACAGTGGAGCGCGCGCCATCGTCGGCGAAGGGGTTAGGCACGTCGCGGCGCACGGCGGCCAGGCGCTGATCGAAGGCGCGCGCCAGGGTGGCACGGTCCAGGGACAGCTGGCCCTGCGTGATGGCCAGGTAGGTGGCGCGCCGGATGAGTTCCATCAGGTAGGCCATCACCCCGCCGCTGGCGAGGTACAGGCGCCGCGCCATGCCGAGGCTGGACAGGTCGGGGCGCTCCGCCAGGGGCAAGGCCCCCTCCAGCAACAACAAGAAGGCGATGAACTCCTGGACCGTCTCCGGCCGGCGCTCGTCCCAACCGAAGGGGGCCAGCACGTAGGGGTCGCCGAACAGGCGGGCCAACTGCGGGTTGAGGCGCACCACCTCCTCCGCCTCGCCCTGCAACCCGACCAGGACACAGGCCACGCCCGTTTCCTTGATCAGCGTCTTGAGCCAGTTGCTCGCGTTCTCCAGGACCGTGCGATTGTCGCGGTCGCGGAAGTGCTGCAGCTCGTCCAGGATGAGCAACTCCACGGCGCAGTCGCGGAAGAAGCGCGTGAGGCGATAGGTCATGGAGCCGACGGTGCCCCTGCTCGCCTGCGGGTCGCCCAAGGCGGCGAGCAGCGTCGTGGCCAGCGCCTTGATCGTCGCCGGCGACGGGATCGTGGCCCGCACCACGGGATAGGACAGCCCGGTCTCGGTCGGTAGCGGGGGATACTGCCGCGCATAGGAGGCGACCAGCGTCGACTTGCCGGCGCCCGTCGGCCCCACCACGAGCAGACAGGGCGGCTCGGCCGCGAGCGGACCCAACTCGTGGCAGCGCCCGATCTCGGCAGCGATGCACTGCCAGCGCGGATACAGCACGCGGATGTTCTCAATCTGGAGTAACAAATCGCGGCGGGACAGGGCCTCGTCGTCAACGAATGTGGGCGAGAGCGTGGGGGTGGGCATGACCATGGTAGGCTACCTCCGTGGGCCGCGGTCGTGATCGCGCGGCAGCTCATAGTCGACGCCCCAGCCCGGCTGCGACAGGCACGCCGCCATGTCCCACCCGGCGACAAGGTCATCGAGCGACATCCGGGACCCACCGACACGCTCCGCCGCCGTCGGGGGCATGGGATCGTCGAGAGATGACGGCCCGTCGCCCGCGCGCCCCAGAAAACGAGCGGCTGCCTTGCGGCGCCGCTGGCGGCGGGTCTGCGCGTATTCGCGCTGCACAACCTCCTCGATCTGCGCCTTCGCGGCGGCAAGCGCGGACATGTCCACCCGGCCCTGCTCGCGGAGGACCTGCGCGCGGATGACGCGATGCGCCCACAAGGAGAGGCCGCGTGCATACGCCTGGTCGATGGCCGGGACGTGGAGCCAACGCCCGGGAGGTTCCGCGTCGAAGACGTAGAGTGTTCCGAGATCCGCCGGATCGTACTTGATGCGCGCCGTGGCCGCGCCTCCCAAGCGCTGACGCAGGGGGGTGAGGTCGGGGCTCTGGTAGCGCAGGCACGCGAAGGCGATGCCCGTACGGCGGACGGCGCGCGCGGCGCAGCGCCCGAGCAGGATACGCAGGTCCGCCGCACTGACGGGGAGGCAGGGCGGCGCGGCGGCGGCGATGCCCTGGTCCCAGCGCCGCGCGGGGATACCATTCAGGCCGGTATGGAAGCGCTCGGCGTAGATGTCGAGGAGGAACACATGGAGCACGCGCCAGAAGGCGTCGAGCGTCAGGCATGCCTGTCCGGATGGGTCGTCGCCGCCGGTGGGGCCGGTCGCCCCCGGCAAGGTATGCACCAGGCCGGTGTTGTGCGTGCCGAAGTAGCGTTCGATACTGCCCTTGTACCACGGCTGACGTACCGGCGTTCGCTCCAGGGTGATGCCTAACTGCGCGCAGGCGTCGTCGAGATCGCGGCCGACAAACTCGGGGCCGTTGTCCACGACGAGCGTCTCGGGCAGGCCATAGGTTGGCCAGGGATGCTGTGTCCCATAGCGCGCCCGGACGTCCTCCTTGGGGAGGATGGCGTGCAGCAGGCAGCTCTGCACCGTCCGGTAGCTCGGCGGCTCGAAGCCGACGTAACAGCCGAGCGGGAAGCCGCTGTGCACGTCCAGCGCGAGGGTGAGGGTCGGGCGGCCGATCGGGCGCCGATCCTCGCCGTCGACAAGGATGACGTCGAGCACGGTGTGATCAATCTCGACGCGCTCCAACACGCGCGTCGGCGCCGGCCCGACCCCGACGGGGCGCAGGGCCTGCCGCTCGCCACGACGGAGACGGCGCACGATGCCGGGCGTGCCGGCGCGGGTGATATGGCGGTAGATGGTCCGCAGGCTCGGCGGCGGCAGATGATCCGCGGGCGCGCGGCCTTGATTGGCATCGGCGACGCGCGCGAGCACGAGGAGGTACACGTCGCTGCCGGTACGGTAGCGCGGGGCCGCCGCGCAGGCGGCCAGCACAGCGCGCACGATGGTCTCCACCTCCGGCGACAACCGGCTGAAGCCCCGCGCGCCGGAGCGATCGGTCGCCGGCACGAGGGCGCGGATATCGTAGCCGCTCTCGACGAACGCGCGCAGCCACCGCTCCAGGCTCCCGCGACTGACCGGGGCGCCGTCGTCGCCGCGCGCGGTGGCGGCATAAGCGGCGAGGGCGGGCCGCGCCCACGCCGACGCGGGCAGCGCCAGCAACGGCTGGATGAGGGTATACCGGCGCCAGGCTTCGTCGCGCTGGGACGACGCGACGCTGTGCAGATCGGCGCGCGTGAGTGGCTCGGGAGTCCACTCCAGATTGTCGGCGCCGGCGCGCAGTCCCGGCCCCTCGAACACGAGCGCGCCCACGGTCCACGCCGTGACAAGGTCGTGGATGGGCGTCACCTCCTGGCCGCCGGAGGTCAGGTTCTCGACGACGACGCGGGCGTTGGCGAGCGTATCGCGCACGAGGAAGACGGCGCCGTGGCGCCGGTAGCGGGTCCCAAGTGTGAAACGTAGCCGCGCCATAAGTCGCCTTTGGGGAGCCGACACGGGGCACGCGACTGTCCGATGGAGTCGATCTCGCCGTTGGAGGTACTGTAACCTTGGCGGCGCGTAGGATCAATCAGCTTATCCACTGGCCGGAGGACGCGGTATCCTGGGAAGAGGAGGTCGTATGCAATCAAGCAGTCTCACGGTTGTGCTTCGGCGAGCGGGCGAAACCGCCGCGTGGTGTGCCCATCGTGGACGCCACGATGACCCGGCGCAGAGTCTTCGCACACAGGCGTTGCGCCCGTCACACCTCCTCACGACACCTCTCGAGCGACACCTCGAAGCCGCGCGCCGGCGCCGTGACTATACTCAACACGAGTTCTTGCACATTGGGGCAGAACGCGACGCGATTATCGACGTGGTGAGCCGCAAGAGGGCCGAACTTTTACGAGCAGAAGGCCACTACCCCTCAGAGATGTCATGTGACCTTGCCGGTGGTCGCCTCCTCATGTCCGAAGATTCAAGCGTGTGGGACGGCGCGTCACAGGCTGAATCCAAGGGCTTCTTCGATGAGGACGACCGGCCACCGTGGGATACCTGGCTGTGCTACGTGCAAGGGGCCGACTACCCTATTGCAGCTGTCCCGCCCAAGGGCAACCCCACGATCATCCCCGCATGGAAGATATGGTATCTAGTGTCCTGGGCGCCGCCAACGCTGCTTGATCTGGCTGTCGCCGGCATGTCCGTTAACCCTGTCGATTGTATCCAATGGGCGGACGACGTTGATATCCCCTTCACGCGCGAGCTTCGCGCAGCGGGAGTGCTCATGGCATCTTCATGACCCGCGCGGACCACGACGAAAGTGTCGTCGGCGCATGCGCTCCTGGGGCAGGCTTACGCGGCTGAGTATGGGCTGGTAGGCGCAACCTTTATGACACGTCGCACCTATGCGCGCAACCTTTATGGCATAGGTGGCGCAACCTTTGTGTCATGGAGAGGGGAAGGCACGCGATGGCTGGCGCAACCTTTGTGACATCGCACACGCGGGGGTGCCTGTCCTGGCCGATAAGTACATCCGCGCCTTTTTGGCCTCACTCGCTAGGTCCGCCGGTTACGGCCAATGGGCATAGTGCACCGTTCCTCAATGCGAGTGCAAATAATGTAGACTGGCGGCACGAGGAGGTGTCGCCATGCTCAAGCTGCTGTTCGCCCGTCCGCCGCGCGACCCGAAAGAGGAGATGACACCACTAGTCGGGCCGTGACTGCCTCCTCCTCTATTGGTGTGATCCTGCCAAGGCTACTACAAGTATGTGCGGACCATCATGAGGCTAGTAGTCCGTCAAGCGTCGTCTTGACGGTTGTCTACTGGGACCGCTGCCGTCCCGGCGGCCACCGTTGCCGGGCGGCCCTCTCGGTGAACCCGCGCTGTGCTGGCGCTACCACAAGCCGCCGGGACGGCGGCGGTCCCAGTAGACACGCGCGAACCCTCTATTTCAGCCTTGACGGACTACTAGGTATGGGAGGGTAAATTAGGAGGATAGATTATGAGCCCTGATCAATGGCTCAAATTGATAGGAATATTTGTTTCACTCATCGGTGTATGCGTATGGCCAGCGATTGTTATTCTCGTTCTCATCAGTTTCGGCCCCTCTCTAAGAGCGTGTCCACAAACCCCCCAGCTCCCAGGTCTCGTTTTCGACCCAACGGCGACCACATCGGTGGTTGTGGGGGCCGCCGGAGGACGCGCCCGCCACCCTCGTGCGGTTGCTCACCCTCAGGAACGGCGCGGGGGCGGGTGCGGAGCATCGGGTGACCGCTGGTAAACGCAGGATCGTGTGTGGATGGCACCAACGGATCCTGGGATCGATCAAAACGTGAGGGGGACAGGTGGGAGGTTTGTGGACACGCTCTAAAGCAATTCTTGAGTAGGACAGATGAGATTAGCTTGAAGGCAGGGGCCTCCGGAATAGAAGTCAGCGCTAAGAGACAGATCGAGGCTGCTGCACTCCTCGGCGCTGCTTCGGCTCAAAGGCAAAGCCAGCTCGATGGTGGCGAGCAAGTGGGTACAGCCGATAGTGCTTATTCGATTGCTAAAACTGTTGGTGAAACGATTACGCCATCAGCCGTTCAACAAGTAGTTGGTGCTCGCGTCTTGTGGGTCGACGACCACCCTGAGAATAACGTTTATGAGCGAGGATCGCTAGAAGCGTTAGGCATATACGTTACCATTAGCACGTCAACGGAGGATGCTTTAGAGAAGTTACGTATGACGAAGTACGAGGTTATCATCTCGGATATGGGACGTTCTGGCGATCCACAAGCAGGCTACACGCTATTGACCGAGAAACAGAAGTTAGGAGACGCAACACCCTTTATCATCTATGCTGGGTCGAATCTGCCAGCGCATAAAGCTTTAGCCCGTCAGAAGGGCGCTTGGGGGCTTACCAATAACCCTCGAGAGCTATTCCAATTAGTTATAAGTGCTATTGAGAAGGGCTAATGGAGTCGGGCACACGCCGGTGAACGTTTGGATAGCCGAACTACTGTGTTGGCCGAGAAGGCGATCGGCGCGTGAGGTGGCCGACACGATCAGGATCTGAGTAGTCTGTACTAGCTATACGTGTCATCCGAACGGCGTGATGGCTAGAAGTGGAGCCCGTGTAGGTACGTGTCAGCCCAATAGCAGATATCCATTAGCTGCACCTGCACCATGCGTGATATGACGCCTCGCCACGGTCGACTTGACACATAGCGTCTACAACCGTGAGACGCTATCGGCGACTGGCATGCCCTGTTCGGGGCTCATTGACACCTGAAACTGGTCTGATCGGCGGCCCAGAGCACGCGTTTTCGTCTCACGCGGACGGCACATATGAGTCAAGTCAATAACGGCGAGGTGTGCTCTCTCCAGAGCGTGAGCAACCCGGCCGTGTACGCGGCCGGCGACGCCGTGGCCAGCGGCGGATTCCCGCTCACGCCAGTCGCCGGGATGCAGGGCGGTATCGTGGCGACCAATCTGCTGACGGGCAATACGCGCACGCCGACCTACGCGGGCATTCCGAGCGTGGTCTTCACCATGCCCCCGTTGGCGCGGGTCGGACTGGACGAGGCGGAGGCGCGGGCACAGGGGCTCCACGTCACGACGCGCCACGAGGATACATCGGGCTGGTACTCCTCGCGCCGCGTGGCGCTGCCGCACACCGGGTTCAAGAC
>JAABUM010004671.1_pt1 | contig 15211 bp, 14 predicted proteins | sample 5559161 | NCBI WGS metagenome assembly JAABUM01 (sample SAMN10711868, study PRJNA513369) | rock metagenome | isolation source: Antarctica rocks | place: Antarctica: Victoria Land, Siegfried Peak nord
CTCCGTAGGACGGCTGAAAACGCTTGGAAAACTGTACGCGCCGTTGCCATCTGGCACGTCCCAGTCGGTCGTTTGGGCCGATAGTCCGGCGACAAAACCTTAAGCACCGAAAGGGCGGGAGAGCCGAAGAGGTGAGGCAACTCCATCTGCCATCTACCGACAATTAAGATGCAATCGCCCTGGGGCGCTATACCTTCGCCCTGGCCGAGCCGCTGGCGCGCGGCGCGTTGCGCCCGCTGCACGATCCGACCGCCCCGGACGCCGTGGCGCAGTATCTCGCTGCCGCGCGTGCAGTAGCGTACGTTGCCGTTCCACTGCTACTCATGGGCCTACACCTCGCGCGTCACCCCGCGGGCGCGCGGTCAGTGCCGATCGGTGGCGAGGGTCTCCTCGTCCGCACCTTCCTCCGGGCCCGGTCGGCGCACGACCGCGATCCCTTCGCGACTGAAGAGATTCCGGACATCCGCGACGGTCGGCGCGTGTCCATCCCCCCGTTGCGAGGCGACCACCCGCCCATTGAAGTAGAGTGTGAACGCCTCTTCGTCGTCCGGGATGAGCACGAGGGCGTCGATACCGGTGTCATAGACGGCGAAGAGGCGCCGGGCCAGCGCGAGCGCCGCGTTCTCGTAGCCTCGCGCCACGCTGTAGCGGATGCTGAATTCGATCGGCGTCATCACTGGCCGATGGTCACGACGATGCTACCATCGACGACCTCGACCGGATAGCGCACGATCTTGACCTGCGGGTCGAAGACCGCTTCGCCGGTCGTGATGTCGTACTCCCACTCGTGCCACGGGCAGCGCAGGATCTGCCCCTCGCGGCCATACGTGTATTCGTAGACGTCGGAAGGGAGCGCGGTCCCCACCACCTTGCCCAGGCAGACGCGCGCCCCCTGATGCGCGCAGACATTCTTCAGCGCGTGGAAGGTTCCCTCCAGATTGAAGATGCCGACCTCGCGTCCCGCCACCCGCACGATCTTGCGCCCGCCCGGCGGAATTTCCTCCGCCCGCGCCACCACATGCCGTTGCACCGCTTCCCCCTTGATTCCTTTTCTTTCCCTGCTTCGCGTTCAGCGCGCCCGCGCGGCGCACGCCTTAAGACAGGAGCCGGTCGCCGTAGAGGGTGAGGGCATTCTCCACCAGCACGCGGCGTCGGAGGGCCTCCGGGATCGCCGCGACCGTCGCGAACGGATCGCCGAAGAGCCAGTAGGGGTAGTTGCTCGAGAACAGCAGCGTCCGCTCCGCCTCGATCATCTCCAGCATCTGCGGCAACGCCGACGGATCGGACAGCACCTCGAGCGGATAGGTCGTGGAGAAGAAATGGCGCAGGATGTAGGCGCTCGGCGGCTCCTTGACCCATGGCGTCTCGCTGCGCTGCGCCTTCCAGTTCTTGTCGAAGCGCCACATCACATGCGGCAGCCAGAAGATACCGCCCTCGCAGAGCACGACCTTGAGCTGCGGGTACTTCTCGAAGACCCCCTCCGTCACCATGCTCATGATGTGCGCCATGTAGTTCTGCGGAATCGCGCCGTACCACTCGAAGTACGTGCTCGGGTGGCCGACGGCGGTGGACGGGGGTGACATCCCCGCCCCCTCGCCGCCGATGTGCAAGGCGAGCGGTAGCTGATGGCGCATGCATGCCTCGTAGATCGGGTGGTACTCGCGCCCGCCGAGGGGTGACCGGGACGCGCTACCCATCAGCACCTGCACCATGCCGGGGTCGTCTCCCAGGCGGTCGATCTCCACCACCGCCTGCGCCGGATCCTGCGACGCGACGAGGATCGAGCCCTTGAAGCAATCGAACGGGCGCACCCAGGTTGCCAGCAGCCAGTCATTAACGCCGTGCGCGATCGCGGCGGCCACGTCCGCATTCGGCTGCACATCGAGGCTGGTCAGATTCGTCGTCAGGATGGCGAGGTCCACGCCACGCACATCGAGGTACTGTTCCTTCACCCAGCGCGGGTCTGCGGCGGGGTGCGCCTGCCCATCCGACGGCCGTGGCACGGCACCGAAGGGGTCGCCGACGACCTTGAAGCCGTGGCGCGCCAGCGGCGGCCCGCCGCGACGGGTGAATCGGTGGCGCAGCCCCTCCTGGACGAACGGCGCGACCGCGCCCCAGTCCGTGATCTGCGGGTGGACATCCACATCGATGGCGCGCAGTCCCGCCGGGTCGTGCACACGCTCGCGGGCGAGAGTCGGGGCCATCATCAGTGCCCCCGGTGCGAGGCGAGCAGGCGCGGGCCGTAGAGGTCCAGCGCGTTCTCCACGAAGATCCGCCGCTTGAGGTCCGCCGGGAAGAAGTTGAAGGCCATCAGCGGGTTGTCGAAGTCCCAGTGCGGGTAATCGCTGGCGAAGACGACCGTCCGCTCGGCGCGCATCATCGCCAGCAGCTGGAGGAGGTGCTGGTGGTTGTCCGGCTCCTCGATCGGCTGGGTGCTGAAGTAGCAGTGGTCGAGGATGTACTCGCTCGGCAGGCGCTTCAGATGCGGCACCTCCGCTTTCAGCGCCGGATACAGCAGATCCAGCCGCCCCATCACGTAGGGTGCCCAGACGGTGCCGCCCTCGATGAAGGCGAACTTCAGCGTCGGGAATTCCTCGAAGACCCCTTCGGCAACCATGCTGACGCAGTGTGCCATCATCGTCTGCGAGTGATCGGTGTGGAACTCCAGGTAGGTCGACGGGTAACCGACGCCGGTCGGCGCATTGGCGATCCCCGTCCCTTCCGAGCCGACATGGATGGCGATCGGGAGGTCATACTCGACGGCGGCGCGGTAGATCGGCCAATAGTGGGGGTTGCCGTACGGGAGCCGGGCGGCGCTCGGCATCAGCACCTGGACCATGCCGGGGTGGTCGCCGAGGCGGCGGATCTCCCGCGCCGCCCCCGCCGCTTCCTGTGCGGCGACAGCGATCGAACCTTTGTAGCAGTCGTACGGGCGCACCCACTTCGCCAGGGTCCAGTCGTTATAGGCACCGACAAGCGCCGCCTGGAAGCGCCAGTCGTGCTGGATGGCGACGCCGATGATCGAGCCGGTGAGGATGCCGATATCGATCCGGTACTTCGTCATCAACTGCTGCACGACCCAGTCCGGGTCGCCCGCAGCCAGGCCGTCCTCCTCGCGCACCGCGTCGTCCATCCGCCCGGAGCCCATGTTCGCGTAGTAGCGCGAGGCCGTGCCTGGGCCACCGTGATCGAGCCAGGGGTGCCATTCTGGAGCAAGGAACGGTCGCAGCGCATCCAGACCGGGCAGATCGTTGTGGATATCGGTGTCGATCAGGCGCAGCGCCGCTGCTTTCTCGGCACCGGCTTCAGAGCGGGGCTTCATCGCGACAGCCATACTCGGACCCTCCTTCGGGATACACGCATCATGCCGTTACCGTCGGGTAGCGGCACATCGCCCACTCAACTATCCGCAGCGGCGTCTCCCTGCGGCGACCCGGTCGGGGCACCGACCAAGATGCTGGTCAACTCCTCCGGCCTGATCGCCGGTGCGTCACGGTACAGGTAACACGCGGCGACCCGCCGGGGATCGGTGCGGAAGAGCGGCGGCTGTCGCTCGATGCAGATCGGCATCGCGTACGGGCAGCGCTCCGTGAACTTGCAACTCTCCGCCGTCGCCGTGCCAATCGCCGCCGGCTTCTTCGCCGCCGCCCAGGGCCGATGCGGATTCGGGAGGGGGATCGAGCCGACCAGCAACTGCGTGTACGGGTGCTGCGGATCCTGCACCACATGCTCGACATCCCCCCCCTCCGCCACCGCGCCGCGATACAGCACGATGATATTCTCGCTCACCTGGTACGCGGTCGTCAGATCGTGCGTGATGTAGATGAAGGAGATACCGAACCGCTGATTGAGGTTCGCCAGGCTCTTCAGGATCGTGGCCCGCAGGGAGGCATCGACCATCGAGACCGGTTCGTCCGCGATGATGACGCGCGGGCGGAGCAGCAAGGCGCGCGCGACCATGATGCGCTGGCGCTGGCCGCCGCTCAGCTGGTGCGGGAAGCGCCCCAACGTCTCTTCCGGGCGGAGGCCGACGGCGTGGAGCGCCTCCTCGATCAGCGCCCGGCGCTGCTTGCGCGAACGGGCGAGGCCGAATTTGGCGATCGGGGTCTCCAGGACATGGTCGACATTGTAGAACGGGTTATACACCTCATACGGATCCTGGAAGACCACCTGCACCTCGCGCAGGAAGGTCCGATGTTCCGCGCGGGACATCCGCCGGACATCCTTGCCCCCGTACAACACCTCACCACTCGTCGGCGTGGCAAGGCCGAGCAACAGGCGCGCGAGCGTCGTCTTCCCGCTGCCGCTCTCGCCGACGACCGCCGTGAACGAGGGGGGGCTGCTCGCGATCGCGAGCGAGAAATTTTCCAACGCGACGGTGCGCGTTTTCGTCAGCAGCCCCGCGCCGAAGATCTTCGTGACGTTCCGGGCCTCGAGTAGTGCGGTCATCGCTACCCCTCAGTACAGATGGCAGGAAACCCAATGGCCGGGCCGCACCTCCCGGAGCCGGGGTTCCTCAAGCGCGCAGCGATCGAACGCCTGCGGGCAGCGGGTGCGGAAGGGGCAGCCCGACGGACGGTCGAGCAGCGAGGGCGGGACACCGGGGATGCCCTCGAACGCCCCCTTGCGATCGAGCGACGGCAGGCTACCGATCAGCAGCTGGGCGTACGGATGGAGCGGCTCGTCGAAGAGGTCATCGACACCGCCGAGTTCCGCGAGTTTCCCCGCATACATCACCCCGAGCCGCGTCACGAACTGCGCCATCAACCCCATGTCGTGGCCGATGAGGATCACCGACGCGCCGAGGTCATCCTGGACCTCGCGCAGCGTCTCCATGATCTGGCGTTGCACGACAACATCCAGGGCGCTCGTCGGCTCGTCGGCGATGATCAGCTTCGGGCGCAAGCTGATGGCGATGGCGATCACGACGCGCTGCTTCATGCCCCCGCTCAGTTCGTGCGGGAACATCTGCGCGACCTCCGCCCCAAGCCCCACACGCCCGAGGAGTTTGGCGATCCGCATCTTCATCTCTTGCCGGGAAAGGTGCTCACCGTGGTCGAAGAGCGCGTCCGCGATCTGCTCGCGGATGCGCTTCACGGGGTTGAGCGAGTTCATCGCCCCTTGCGCAACCATCGCGATATCGGCGAGGCGCAGGCGTCGCATCTCCTCGTCGGAGAGCGCGAGCACATCCGTGTCGCCGAGTGTCACACGTCCCCCTTCGATCTTGCCGGGTGGTTTGATCAGGCGCATGAGCGCCATCGCGATCGTCGTTTTACCGGAGCCGGATTCCCCTACAAGGCCGAGACGCTCGCGCGCCGCGAGATCGAAGCTGACGCCGTCCACCGCCCGCACCGCGCCGCGCGGCGTGTGGTAATACACGCGCAGATCCTCGACATGCAGGGCGTCGGCCCGCCGTCCAGCTGCGGGAAGCGATTCTGCCGTCACGCGGCCCTCCTCAAGCGTGGATTGGCGATCTCGTCCAAACCGATGGTGAGCAGGAGCAGGCCGACGAAGAGGACGACGAGCAGGACGATCGGCGGTACCCACCACCACCACATGCCGCGCAGGATGGCATTGAACTGGATGGACCAGTAGATCGTCATGCCGAGCGTCGGTTGATTCTGGGGGCCGAGGCCGAGCGCCTCGAGCCCGATGGAGAAGAGGATCGCGCCGGACACCGCGCCAACGAAACTGGCGGCGAGGAACGGGAAGAGGTTCGGCAGCAACTCCCGGACGATGATTTCCAGCGTATTCATGCCGGAGCGTCGCGCCACCTGGACATAGGCGCGCTCGCGCATCGTCAACACCTGCGAGCGAATGATCCGGGTCGGGTGCCGCCAGGCGAGGGACGCGATCACCAGCGCCATGATGTTCACACTGATAAAGGTCTTGATGGAGGCGGCGATCGTGATCAGGATGAGCAGGCCGGGGATGGTGAGCAAGGTGTCCACCGCGATCCGGACGATCGTGTCGACCACGCCGCCGAGATAGCCGGCCAGGAAACCAAGCACGATCCCGAGTCCCAGGCCGATGGCACCCGCGAGAAAACCGACGCGCAAGGTGTCCGGTAGGCCGGCGACCATCGCGGCGAGCAGGTCGCGCCCCTGATCGTCCGTGCCGAGGGGATACGCCCGGGAGGGCGAGAGGGCCGGCAGCGCGCTCAAAGGGGCGGCCATCTCCGTGTCGATGAAGAGGGGGCCAACCCAGCTGATCAGCAGGAGCGACAGAATCATCGCCGCGCCGATGATCACCTGCGGATTGCGCCGACAGTAGGCGCTGATCGCCTCCGCCGGTGTCCGGTCCCGGGATACCGGGCGCTCCGAAAAGGGGACGCTCGGCGTTTCGCCGATATCGATGGGCATCTCGGCCATCTCAAGCCCTCCGATACGAGATCCGCGGATCGAGGAGCGGATAAATGAGGTCCATGATCAACGTGGCGAGCGCTATGATGAGCACCGTCAGGTAGACGATACCGTAGACGACGAAGTAATCCAGTCCGGTGATCGCGTTATACAGCAGCGATCCCATGCCCGGAAGCCCGAAGATCACCTCCACGATGACGAGCCCGGAGATGACCGTGCCCAGGTTGATCGCGAAGTTCGTCAACTGCGGCAACACCGCATTGCGGACAGCATAGGAGAAGAAAATGCGCCGATCCTTGAGTCCCTTCGCCTCGGCGAAGTTGATGTAGTCTTCCCCCTTCGTCGTGATCATCATCCCACGCATCCCGATCATCCAGAAACCCACGGACGACATGACGATGGATAGGCCGGGCAACAGCAAGTGCCGTAGCACGTCGAGCGCGAACGAGAGGCTGAGGTCGGGGATCCCACCGATAGAATATCCACCGGAGAGGGGAAATATCGGAACGACGATCCCGAGCAGGTAGATGAGGGTTAGCCCGAGCAGGTAATAGGGAATCGCCGCGAGCGCCATCGCGGGTGCGGTCAGGTAGCGGAATACTTTCGGCGCGCGCGGCCAGGTCACGAGCGCGCCCAGCAGCGTACCGAGGACGAACGCGATGACCGATGAGACAGCTAACAAGCCCACCGTCCAGGGGAGTGCTCTGCGGATCAGTCCGACCACCGTATTGGGGTAGTTCGCGATCGAGTAACCGAAATCCAGCTTCGCGGCGTGTTGGAGATAGAGCCCATACTGGATGTAGAGCGGCTTGTCCAGCCCGAATTGCTTATTGTAGGAGCGCACCATCTCCTCGATGCCGTCCTGCATGGGGCCTCCCTGCGACGCCGCGCTCACCAGCCGCTCGCGCACGGGGTTGCCGGGTGCGAGCCGCGGCAGGATGAAGTTGATCGTCGCCGCAGCCCAGATGATCAAGAAGAACTGCGCGACCCGCCGGATAACGTAGCCTACTTCCATGTACCTGTTCCTTCATGTTGCCTGTGTCGCCGATGAGGAACCCTATCGAGAAGTGTCGCTCGGCTTTGGCCCTTCGCGATCCGGCAGGCGGTGTACGGAGTGGTTGGTGTACCACCGGCACGCGCTTGTCGCTGTGCGCCGGTGGGGTTGCTGCATACCAACTCGCACACCCGACAGGCAGCAACTCCTGCCGCCAGGTGTTCTCCCGGGCTACGCGCAATCGAGCGTCGTATGGGAGGGCCAAAGTCGAGCGAAGGCACTCGTTGCGGCACGAGGCGTTAGGCGGGCTTGAGCGTATTGATGAAGAGCCCCGCTGCTCCACGGTGCCACGAGGCCGGTGTCGTATAGGAGTCCTGCTCGTTCGGCCACCCCTTCCAGTAGGCGGTGTTGACCGGGCAGATCTGGTACCACTGCACGTTCGGGATGGTCGGCAAATTCGGGATCCAGATCTCCATCGCCTTGTGCCACAGGTCCATGAACTGCGGCGTGCCGCTGGAGATAGTGGCCATCTGATCCATGATTTTGTCATAGTCCGCGTTCTTCCAGCGATACGGATAGAGCGCGGCCTCGCCAATCGGCTTCACGTAGCGACTATGGTATTGCCGCATGCTCAGGTAGGGATCGCGCACCGAGGCGGATTGCCCGTCAACGAAGACTTCTACGTCGCCAGTCTGTTCGAGTGTGCTTGCGTTCGTCGGGAACTTGAACGACGCATCGAAGCCCGCCTGCTTGAACTGCTGCGCGATGACCGGGACGAAGGTCTCGAAGAAGCCGGGTGCATTGATGATGATGAAGGAGAAGCGCTGGCCGTCCTTCGCCCAGATGCCGTCCGAACCCTTCGCGTACCCCTTCCTCTGCATGATCTCGGCCGTCTTCTTCGGGTCATAGGCATCAATCGGGTACTGCTGCAGGATGTCCTGCACCGCGTCGAAGTACGGCTTCATCACCGGGTAGGCCGGTAGCGGCAACACGGTGGCTTCGCCGGAACCCTGGAAGCCGACGTCGATGATCTGCTTGCGGTTGATGGCGTGGTTGAGCGCCCAGCGGATCTCGGGGTCGTCGTACGGCGGCTTCCCGCAGTTGATCTTGATGCAGTTCGTCCACCCGTCGATCGCGCCGTACGGCGGCTTATTGTCCTTGGCGAAGACTTCCAACTTCGGATTGCGGGAAAGCGCGGTCTTCGTGTCCGCCGGTTGGATGTTGTGTGTGCAGTCCACCTCCCCAGCAGCAAGCAGTTGTGTCAGTTTCGGATCCTCGAAGCGCGGAAGGACGATGATGCGCTTCATGGCGGGCAGCGGATGCCACCCGCTCTTCGCGCCCCACCAGTCGTCGCGGCGATCCCAGATTTTCTGCGTCGGTGACGAGAAGACGAGTTTCCATGGGCCGGTGACGACGGGCCAGCCCTTCGCGAGATCGTAGTTGCTGAACTTCTTGAGATCCGGTTGTCCCTTGAAGATGTGTTCCGGCACGATCGGGATGCCCTGGTCCTGCACCCACTGGAAATACTGCAGCATGAAGTTCGGGTTCGGCGCGGTGAGCGTGAACTTCACATTCAGCGGATCGAGGGCGACGATCTCCTTGATGGCGTTCTTCATGTCGAAGGAGAAGTTGAGATCCGGCGCGTTTTCCCGCAGCATGTTGATCGTGAAGACCACGTCGCCGCTGGTGAACGGCTGACCGTCGCTCCAGGTGATGTCGGGCCGCAGTTTGACCGTCAGTTCGGTGTAGTCGGGATTGAAGGCGTAGCTCTCCGCCTGGTAGGGGATCTCGCCTTTGCTCCCGGTCAGCCCCGGCGGGGCGCTCACCTGCTCATTCCAGACCGAGTCATAGTAATAGAGGGGCTCGAAGGCGAAATGCCAGCCGGTCCGCTGCGCGACGTTCGCCAGGAAGGGGTTCTGCACCTCGACATCGTTCATCTGATTGACCGAGTCGGAGACGCTCATGATCAAGGTCTCGTTGCGGGGAACCTGCGGGATGCCCGCCGCCACCGCCGCCGATGATGCTTGTCCCCCTGCGGCAGGTGGGCCGACCGTCGCCTGGCCGGTCGTGGCCGACGTGGCACCGGCGGGTGCCGCCGTCTTGGTCGGGAGGATCACTTCCTGGCTGTTGGCATTCGCACATGCCGTCAGGATGCTCACCGCCACGGCGGCGCTCGCGGCCTCCAGGAACTTTCGCCGGGACATGCGCTGCATCGTCATGGTGTGCAACCCTCCTGCCGCTCACGGGGTCCATGATACACAAGCCTCACACGGGATCCGCGAGCGCCGCGCGGCAGTATCCGACCGCATAGGCCATGGCGATCTCGTTCTTCCGCTCGCCGAACACCGTCGGCAGATGCTCCGGCGCGATCGCGCCGCAGTATCCGAGCTCGCGGAGGAGCGCGATGGCCGTGTCCGGACGCACCTCGCCATCGCCGGGGAAGACCTCATCCACCCGACCATCGGCGTGGATGACGACATCGCGCACATGGACCATGAAGGTCCGATCAATGAAGCGGACGAGCACGTCGCGCACATCATCGCCGCGCATCGCCATGCAGCCGAAGCAGAAGATCATGCCGTTTTCCGGGGTCGGCACGGCGTCGAAGAGCGAGTCGTACTCGCGCGCCCCCCAGAGCCCCTTCGGTGGCGGCCAGGGAGAATGGGTCGCCAGTTTCGTCCCGACCTGCCGGGCGTGCTCGGAGGCGCGCGCATAGAAATCGCAATTGCGCGCGAACTGATCGGCGATCTCTTCCGGCGACACCGCGCCATCTAGCGGCGGGTGCAGGGTGACGCAGGGGATGCCCGCCTCACCGGCCGCGTCGAGATGACGGGCGAAGATCGCGAAAGATTCCCTGCCGGTCGGTGTCGCATCCGCCCATGTGCGCACCGGCTCCTTCACCGGCTCGAGGCCGACGATCGCGATCCCCGCTTCGTCGAATGGCCGACGGTACGCCCGCAACTCCTCGCCCGTAGGCCACCCGCGCTCGACAGCGCTGGCGATAGATTTCGCCGATTCCTGGACAGCGGTGATGCCGAGTTGGCGACAATAATCGATGCGTACGGCGGGATCATCGGAAACCATGTGGGTGCGCAGGCAGATTTTCACCGCATCCCTCCTGCCTGCTGCGATACCGCGAGGCGTTGCAGCGGCAGGCGCACCGCGCGCCCTTCATCGATCGAGCGATAGGCCGCCTCGACCAGTTCCAGGGAGGCGCGCGCATCCTCGCCGTGGGTGAGCGGCTGCGTACCGGTGAGCACGCAATCGAGCAGGTGTTCGATCGCCCCGGCCATCCCTTCGGCGGGCGACTGTGGCGCGCCAACAGCGGGCCGCGTCTGGACTTCGAAGACACCGGGGCCGATATCGCCCGCGATCTTGTCCGAGGTGACCGTGATCCGATCGTGCTCGTCCATCCTGATGGAGCCGTCACGACCGTAAATCTCGATCGGCATGACATCCCATCCCGCGCCCAGATGGGGGTGCTTGAGGACGTACGAGACGGCCACTTCGCCGATGCAGCCGTTCGCGAACTTGAGCAGCACGAGGCCGCTGTCTTCGGTCCGGCGCTGGGGGTCGATCAGGTCACTCGTCGAGGCGATCGCTCGGACCTCGGTCGCCTCGCCGATCAGCCAGCGCAGCAGATCGAGCGCGTGGATGCCGATGCCGGAGATGACGCCGTCGTGCTTCCAATAGCCCTTCAGGCGCGCGGGTTCCATGTGGTGCCAGGCGTACGTGATGTCTTGCAGGTAGGCACCGCGCACGAGGATCGGATCGCCGATATACCCGCTATCCAGCAATTCCTTCAGCTTGCGGTGGCGGTGCTGATACCGTTTCGTCTGATCGACCATGAGGAGCACACCGTTCTCGCGACAAGCGGCGATCATCACGTCGGCCTCATCGAGCGTGTTGGCGATCGGCTTCTCGACGAAGACGTGCTTCCCGGCGCGCGCGGCCTGGATCGCGATCGGCGCGTGGAGCTCGTGCGGCAGGCACAGGTCGACGACCTGGATGTCGGGATCGGCCAGCGCCTCCGCTGTCGCGGTGTACCAGCGCCGCGCCCCCCACTTCGCGGCGGCGGCCTGCGCCAGTTCGGGCCGCACATCGACCGCCGCCACCAGCCGGGCGCGCGGATTCGTCGCATAGGCGGCGAAGTGGCCGCCCGACACGCCGCCACAGCCGAAGACGGCCACACCACAGGACTCGGCCATCCGCCCCTCCCCTCTCAACAACGATGGGTTCGGCTCGAATGAAAACGGTTCCATGACAGTAGCACGATCGTCACGCCCTGTCAAGTCAGATGTTTGACTGAAGGACAAGCCAGACATCTGACTAAAGGATTGGTACGCAGGAGTCGCCTGCTGGCTTCTATGCGGCGACCGATAGGGAATCCATGCAGCTTTCGATACGATTGTTCTGTCTGCCCGGGTGCGGCGAGCACGTTGCCCCGGTAGCCGGAGCCGACGAGCCGGACCGCGCCGACCGGGGTGACACCCCGCACAGGCCGATACCGCAGCCCGCGCGATGCGATGATGCCCGTGATCGCGAGCCGCCGATGATGTTCCCACAAGCGGCAGGATTCCCATCACGGGCCGGGCGGAGGGTACGCGGCGACGATCATGCCGCTACACGGGCGAGAGGAGAGCAACCGTGTCGGCGAACGGGCGGATGGTGATCATGCTGGGCAGCAGGAGGTCGACGGGTGGATCCGCGAGCCCCCCGATCCGCGCGAGTAAGCGCCGCGCACCGAGCCGACCGATCGCATAGGCGGGCTGTCCCGCCGTGATCAACGCCGACGAATAGGGATCGAGGGCGGCGATGTCGTAGAAGGTGGCCACACCGATGTCGTCGGGTATGCGTACCCCGGCTTCTTGTAACGCATGCAGGGCTCCGACGGCGAGGCGGCTATTGCCGATGCAGATCGCCTCCGGGCGCACCGCCCGCAGGAGTTCGGCCATGAGGGCATAGCCGGTCTCCGGGCGTGTCTGCCCGAGTTTGACCAGCGCCGGGTCGACCGGCACCCCCGCGCGCGCCATGCTTGTCCTGTACCCCTCCAGGCACTCGCGCGCGGGGGAGATCGTCGTCATGGCTCCCAGGAAGGCGATGCGCCGATGTCCGAGCGCGAGCAGCTGCGCGGTCAGCGCGGCGGCACCGCCGCGGCTATCCGTGCGGATGCTGTCCGCCGCCAGCGCGTCGAGTTTCCGATGCACCTGCACGATCGGCATCTGGCACCGCTGCACCCGCTGGAGCTGCACGGCGCTCGCGGCGGTGGGGACCACCACGATGCCCTCGACGCGCCGACTCAGGAGGATCTCCAGGTAGCGCGCCTCCTTCGCCACGTCGTCATCGGTGTTGCCGAAGAAGACGCTGTAGCCGTGCTCCTCCCCTTCGTCCTCCACGCCGCGGGCGATGGTCGTCCAGAAGGCATTGGCGATCGTCGGGAGCAAGAGCCCCAGGGTGCCGGTCCGGCGCGAGCGGAGGCTGCCGGCCACCTGATCGGGGATGTACTGCAGTTCCGCGATCGCGGCCCGGACCTTCAGGCGTGTGGCCGGGCGCACCGAACCGTGGCCGTTGACCACGCGCGAGACCGTGACCAGCGACACGCCAGCACGCTCGGCCACCTCCCGCATCGTCGCCGCCATCACCCGCCCTCAGGCCAGCCGCTCATACATGTTCATAGCACCAGAGAGCGCGGCATGCCGCTTTGGCGCGATCGGAACCGCGACACGCCCCGGCGACCGCCTGCAGTACTGCGTGGCAGCGGGCGCGGCGCGGGGGCACTCACTGGGGCCATCGCCCCTTTGCGTCCGGGGGCGAGCGCTGCCGGTGGCCCGGCTCGGTGCCGCGCGGCGTGCATCCTGCGGACAGGATGCACCCCTCAGCGTAGTCAGGATAGTTCTCGCGCCTAGCCGTCGTCAAGATCGCATCACACCGTCGCCGAACCATCGCGGATCCTGGTCCGCCGCAGCCACGCACGACGACCATAGAGAGGCGACGCCCATGAGCATCAAGCATCAATGGAGGGTGCTATATCGGCACCACAGCGGCACCGCGTGCGCCACTGCGCGTGCTCGACCACGCACGGACCCCGGGCATGATCCCACGGGCTGGCTGGTGTATGTTGGTGCCGATATGGCTGGACGATGAGGAGGGTTGCCATGGAGTACCGACGACTGGGCAAGACCGGCTGGCAGGTCGCGACGATCGCGATGGGCTGCTGGGGGATCGGCGGGCACTGGGGGCCGGTCGCGGAGGCGGAGGCGCTCCGCACGATCCACGCGGCGCTCGACCTCGGGATCAATCTCTTCGACACCGCCGACGCCTACGGGTCGGGCGTGAGCGAGGAGCTGGTCGGTAAGGCGTTGCGCGCGCGGCGCGACGGCGTCTACATCGCGACGAAGGTCGGCAACTGGTTAAGTCGGTTTCGTGGACAAGGTAAGCCTAGGCTGCCCGCACCTCCTTCGCAAGTTCTCGCTCGAAGGCCACCGGGTGGCCCTGCCCCGTCTATGTGGACAACATACCGCTAGGCGACCTTAGACAACAACAACAGATGCTCCTCATGGGCGACGGGGCTGTGGTAGCCGAGGGCAGAGTGGCGGCGCTGGCGGTTATACCAGATCGCGAGCCGCGCCGCAGCACGGGAGGGCCAGATCGGCAGGGTCTATTCAAGTTCAAGGATCGAGTGAGGAACCCGCGCTGTATCAGTCGCGAAGTGCGTCTTGGTGGGGGCGCACTTCGCGGTAACACCATGCGCGTGTTGCCCCAGATCACTGATCGCGCACACCGCAACAGTACGGCGAGCCCCTCGTGGGAACCGTGATTGACTTTGCATAGACCCTGGCCAGATCGGAGTATCGGCAACCTCAGCCTTCAGGGTGGCGAAGAAGCTTTCTGCCATGGCATTGTCGAGACACTCGCCGGAACGGCTCATCGAGCAGCAGGAGAGCAACCCCGACGCCTACTACGCCCCGGCAGGACGCATCTTCCTGCTGGGCGACCACCTGGGGAGCGTGAGCGTCGCCACGGACAATAACGGCCAGGTCGTGAGCCGCCAGGACTCCACGCCGTGGGGCGAGGCGCGGCGGGGACATCACCCAGACGACGCTGGACTTCACCGGGCAGCGCCGGGACGGCACGGGGCTGCTGCACTACGGCGCGCGGTACTACGACCCGCAGACCGGCCGGTTCACCAGCCCGGACAGCATCGTGCCAGGGACGAAGCGCACACTGCTTGTGGTGGACTTCCATGAACCGTCCTTCGTCAGTAAGGCCCATAAAGAGGATACGTTCACCGGCACGCGTGACTTCTGGTTCCAGTTAGATGGAAAGGACCGGCAGCAACTTGGCGCTCCATGGGGACCATCGAATCCACAGGTGCTCAACCGCTACGCCTACTGCCTCAACAGTCCGCTACGTTACACCGATCCGACAGGTCATGACTCCCCGGAGCAGATTCTCCAGCGCCTAGAGGGACTCATCAATGCTGCTGCGGAGAGGGCGCGTGAAGCGGGGCATGATGTATCCGCGAGTGCTATCGCCACGCTTCTCCTCCATGTACTCGAGGCTGTCACTCTTTACAGCCTCAATCAGTGTCAGAACGACGAAGACTGCCGCGGCGCCCTGAATGGTCTCGCTGACCAATTCTTCCAACACCCCGAAGATTTCCCTCTTCCAACACAACTCGGCGGCGAAGCGGGGCAAATAGTGCGCAATTGCCTCGACGAGAACATGGGGTGTGGGCAGCGATTCAGGGCAGAAGGCATACCGATCAGTAATAGAGTCTATGCAGAATAAGGGCGTGAACATGGTATACCCTCCAGGTGTGTGAATAGAGAGGAGGGCGGACCATGTTCACGGT
>JAABUM010004672.1_pt1 | contig 15208 bp, 16 predicted proteins | sample 5559161 | NCBI WGS metagenome assembly JAABUM01 (sample SAMN10711868, study PRJNA513369) | rock metagenome | isolation source: Antarctica rocks | place: Antarctica: Victoria Land, Siegfried Peak nord
AGCTACAGGCCGCGCTGGCCACCATCGACCGACACGTTCACGGCTACATCGACGATGCCCGGCTCGGAAAGGCCGCCTGAAAACTCAAGATCAACCTCGAACTTTGGAACACAAAGGAGCTCTAGCCGGGCCCGCCGGCTCAGCTTCTGCAACACCGGACTGCCGATGACCGCCCACAGCAGCTGGTTGGTTGAGCTGCGCGCGGCGTCGCGTGCGTGGGCGCCCTGCTGCCAGACAGCTCGGGCTGCCTACTTCCTGCGAGCCTGCGCTGCGCTGGCTGCCTGCTTCCTGCGGGCCTTGGCGGCCGCGCTGGCTCGGTGGGCGGTCTGCCGGCTGCGTTCGGCGGCTGCGCGGGCCTGTACCCTGGCTTGCCGCGCGGCCGTCTCGCGGGCGGCTTGGGCGGCTTTGGTAGCCCTTTGGCGGGCAGCTAGCCGTGCTGCTGACGTACGGGCCGCGAGCCGGCCGGCCTGACCGGCAGCCACTACGGCCACGTCCGCTGAAGGCGATCCGGCCCGGGTGTCGGCCGCGACGTCAACGGCGGCGGCCTCCTGCGCGGCGGCCAGCGTCTGGAATACCACATCGCTTGCTGCGGCGGCGACTGCCTGCATCCCCGTGTCGAGGACGCTGTCGATGACCGAGTCGGTTGCCTGGGCAACAACGGTGTCGGTGGCGTCGGCGACGACGATGGTGGTGGCGTCGGAAAGAACGGCGTCGGTGGCGGTGGCGACGACGATGTCGAGGGCAGCGTTGACCAGAGCCTCGGTTGCCAGCGAGGGCGCATCAGCCCCCTCAGGTCCTGTCTGCGGGGCGTCGACCGGTACCAGCTGGGCGAGCTGGTCCTGCTCCTGGTCGCGAGCTTCCAGCGCGTTCTTGCGACGTCCCTTGCGGGTCAGACGAGCCATGCTTTTCCTCCTGCGTGGGCGTTAGGGGCACTGGACCGGGCAGCGAGCTCTATTCCGACATTCGCCGGGTGGTGCGGACCTCGGGTGCCCCTACCCCGCCGGCGTCCGCGCCGGGAGTGCGGCCGTCCTGGACACTTGCTCCACGGCGAGCTTTTCCCTGCGCTCGTCCTCGAGCTGGCGGCTGAGCTGGTCGCGCTCGGCTGCGAGGCGCTGCTGCTCCTTGTGGTCGGCCTTGAGCTGACGGCGGGTGGAGACCCGGGCTTGATCCCCCGGCCCAGGCCGGCGAGCAGCAGGTTCAGCCCGAGCATGCCGGCGGCGCCGAGGATGACGCCGATCAGCAGCAGCGGCCGGTGGACCCGGTGATGTGGTAGCCGAGGATCTCAAAGCTGCGGGTCAGCAGGTGGCTGCTGCCGATGTTGCTCAGCACACCGACGACGGCGATAACGACGGCGACGACGAGCAGTAGAAGCCCGAGAAGGATCATGAGACGCTCCTGGCAGGAGTAAGCACGGATGGTCTCCGCTTCTGTCGGCGAAGCCGCGGTCGCGACTGCGCTTGGTGTTGTCCTTGTTCTAGACACGCCCTCAGGCAGTCAGCATGACGTAGCACCACCCACGGGGATCTCACCGGTCGGTGCGGTTGCGACAGGTCGTTCCGGTTCGCACGGGTACTCACGTCGCCTGCGGCTCGTCGATCGGGGGTTCCAGGGCGCTCAAGGCTTGTTCCAGCGTGGCATGCCAGAGCAGGAAACGGTGCAGGCCGGTCAACCGCAGCCGCGTCACGACATTCTCGCCCGGGGCGACCAGGTCGAAGCTGCACCCAGCCGCCGGGGCCCGGCGGTGGGTGTCGATCAGAATCGCGGCGGCGACGTCGCCGAAGTCGGTAACCTCGGCCAGGTCGAGCAGCAGGTGACGCGGTCCGTGGCGCAGCACCACCAGCAGCTGGTCACGCAGCCGGTCACCGTCCTCGCCGGCCAGCGACCCCGAACACACCACCAGGGAAACCGGCACCCCAGAGCGGGTGAACTCCTCCAGTAGCTGCAGCTGCAACGCGGGGACATAGTTCGGCCGGTGGGTCATCCTCGGCTGTGACTGTGACTGTGACGGTGACTGCGGCCAGCGAAACCGGCGTAGAGCGAACTGGGCATACGCGTGCCGCCTGTCTCGTGTCTCCCGTGAGAAGGTCCGGCGCAGCAACGCTCACGGCATGCGGTACTGCCCGTTGGCGCCGACCCGATGACGTCTGGCCGGAAACCACCTGTGTACACCGCCGGTCGTGGCTACCCGGGGGCACGTCACCGGCGGCGGTCCAGCACCGCCGCCGGCGACGTGGCTTCAGCGCCGCCGCCATCGGGTGGTGCTAGCGCTGGCGCCGGCTTTCGGGCTCCTCGATGACCTGCTCGATCTGCTCCTTGCGGACCTGCTCGGACACCTGCTGGGACTCGATGACCGTCTCGGTCGCCAGGCGGACCCGCTCGACCGGGACCGTCTCTTTGTGCACCACCGGCTGCTCGGCGTGCAGCGTCACCTCGTACTCGTTCTCCCGGAGCGGCTCCCCGGCCATCGCCTGCGCCCGGTTGGCGTCGGTGATCGGTTCACGCTGGATCACCGGCTCCTCGTGGGTCACGGGCACGGTCTGGGTGACCGTCTCGGTCACGATGTGCTTGCGCAGCCGGGCCCGGCCGGCCTCGACCTGCTGGGTACCGACCGAGAGCCGCTCCTCCGAGCGGGTCATCGCATCATCAGTGGCCGAGCGGGAGCTGTCCCGACCGTTGCCCTGCACGGGTGCCGGCGCCGGGGCGCCCGCGCTGGTGTCGGCAGTGACGGTCTGTCCCGAGTACGGCACGCCGTAGTGGGAGAACAGGTCCGCCTCCTGCTGGTTGGACAGCTCCGTGGCGGGGTCGTGGTGCGGCGCGCTTTTGATCATGTCCTTGGCGTAGGGGACGGTCAGCTCACCGTCGGCCGATGTGGCGTTGACGAGCGGGACGAGGGTCTCGTGGCTGCCGAACATGCCGGTCTTGACCGCCGCCCACTCGGGTTTGCCGTTCTCGACGTCGAGGAAGACGGTCGAGACCTTGCCGACCTTGGCGCCGGCGTTGTCCAGGACCTGCAGGCCCTCGAGGTGGTCGGGGTTCATCGTGCGGGGATGCGGCATGGCTCTCCTTGAACAGGTAGGACTACTGCCGGCCGGCCGACTGGCCAGCCGACGACGACGCACGACCACGACGGCCGGGCAGCGCTTCCGGTGCCGGTGCACCCGTCCGCTACAGACACGCACCCGCAGCCAGCCCATGACGCACACCTCCCCTGCCGGCCTCGATCCGGGCCGTGCCGGCACCCTCGGCCGCCCGTCTGGGCGCACTGTCGCGGTCACAGCACGCTCACGACGGGGTCCCGCCGCGCCTGCGGACAATCACCGTGCCCGCGGCCCGGCCATCAGCCGGCCTCGATCAGCCCGTGAAACATTGGCAGCCGTGACAGTGCCGGCTTCGGCTGCAGGGGAAGGGGCGGAAGATGACCAGGAGGCGGCGCCACCAGTACCCGCCGCCGGCCAGCGTCGCCACTGACGTAGCCAGCCCGCCGAAACCCGGGCGCCGATGATCAGCCCGATCGACCCGGCGGAGGCGACCGGGCTGGCGCAGGCGGCACGCCGGGCGGCCGTGTCCCGCGGCTGCGGGTGGAACGCGGCCGAGGACGTCGCCCAGGAGACCCTCGCCAGGGTGCTGGTCGCAGCCGACCGGCTGGACCCAGCGGCGCGGCTGCCGTTCGCGATCACCACCGCCCGCAACCTGGCGGTCGACGCTTTCCGGGCGACGGCCCGGGACCGGCGCAACCACCACCGGCTGCTGGACCTTACCGACGCGGCGCGGCCCGAGGATGAGGTGCTCGCCGTGGAGCGTTCCCGGGCGCTGAGCAGCGCACTCGACGGACTTGGACCGGCAGAGCGTGAAGCGCTGGTCGCCCACTCCGACGGGGTCAGCATCACCGACCTCGCCGAGCGGGACTCGACGACGCCGGGGGCGGTCGCCGCACGTCTGGCGCGATCCCGGGCCCGGCTGCGGGTGGACTACGTCATTGCGCTGCGCAAGGTGCAGCTGCCGACGAAGCTGTGCCGGCCGGTGCTGCTGGCGGTGTCGGCCAGCGACCTGCGGCGGCAACGCGCCCTGGACACCGCCGGGCACCTGGCTGGTTGCGCGGCCTGCGCCGAGCTGATCCCGCCGCTGGCGCAGCGCAGCAGCTTTCTGGCTGGGATCGCCACCGCGCCGCTGGTGCTGCTCGGTGGAGCGGGTGGGCGCGTCGCCCGAGTAAGCCAGCACCCGGCAGCCCAGGCCAGCGCGGTCCTCGGGGTTGTCGGCGCCATCGCTGCCGTCGCCGTCCTCGGCGCCGGCAGCTCACCGCACTTGGAGGCGGCCCGCATTCCGCCGGCCGCGACCACCGCCGCCGCCCAGCCTCCCCCAGCCACAGCCACGCCCGGGCCCACGCGGAGGGCCACGGCCACGCCTACAGCGGTGGGCTGGCTACGGGCAGCCGACGGGGCACCTGTCGCCCTCGGCAACGTCGCCAGGCTCGCCGGGCAGCGGGTCGTCGCGCGAGGTGCGCCGGTGCAGTCGGTCGTGTCCTACCCGGGCTTTTGGATTGGGACGATGGCCGCCGAACGGGTCTACGTGCACGTGAGCGACCCGGCGCTGATCAGCCGGCCGGTGCTCGCGGGCCGCCTGGTCAGCTTCACCGGTGTGTTGGTCGCGCACGGCCCGGGCTTCGCCCGCCGGGACGGGGTCGACGAACGTGAAGGGGCAGGGCAGCTCGACAGCCAGGGCATCCACATCGAGATCCCGGCCGAGTCGCTGCGTCAACCGTGACGTGCTACTTGCCCGGTCCGAGCGAGCCCGCTTTGATGCCTGGTCTCGGCGTGGTCGCACCGCCCAACAGCGCGCACCGCCGGCAGCCAAGGGGGGCAATCCTTGGCCACCGGCGACGGTCGTGCTAGTGGTAGCGGGCCGTACTACTTCGTGCTGCGGTGGCTAGCTGACGCCGGGGACGTTGGCGTTGTCGTTCGGGGTGAACCCGGTCTGGTGCTGCAGGTCGGTGAACGAGCTGTTGGTGGAGTCGACCTGGGAGGTGTTGCCGCCGCGCAGCTGGCTGCCCATGGCGGTCAGCTTGGTCTTGATCTGGGTCATGTTCGGCACGTACTTGCACAGGGTGGCGTCCGAGCGGGCGTTGTCGATCGCGTTGCCCAGGAAGTGGGCGATCGCACCAGCGGCGACGGCGCCCTTGACCAGGATGGCAACCTTGCTGGCCTTGGTCGCGCCGGTAAACGAGCCGCTATGGATCGGCTTGTAGATGTAGCGGTGGAACGCACCCGCCGAGATCCCCAGATCGGCCAGGACCCGCGTCTTGGGGATCTTCTTGGTGCCGACGGTGGTGCACGACGCGGACGTCGCCCCGCTGGCGGTGCTGCCGCTCTGCGTACCCGACGAGCCCGAGCTTGAGCCGGAGCCCGAGCTTGAGCTGGTGGTGCCGCTGGAGGTGGTGGAGGTCTTGCTCCCGCACGCCGCCACTCCGGTGAACAGCAGCGCTAGGGCGAGCAGCAGCGGTAGCGGCAGGAAGAACATCTTCCGCTGGGAGGTGGCACTGAGCTGGGCAGGACTGGCTGACATTTGACGTTTTCCGTTCTGTGGACGCGCAGTGACTGGTTGCTGGGTGTGATTCCGGCTCTACCGGCTGGCGGACAGGCGGGCCTGGGGACAGGTGCGTGTGCTGCGGACCAGGTAACGCGACCCCGGCGGTCGCCGTAGTGCAGCCGCCGGTCGGCCCTCTGCCGTTCCCTGACAGGGGCGGATGCGGTGCCTACTGGCGGCGTGCCCCGGCGGCGGAGCCACCGCCGTCGCTGCTGGTGGCGGACTGGGCCTTGGCTTTGGCCTGCTGCGCCTGCTCCCGGATGCTGGGTGCGGAGCGGACCTGCTGGCGCATGGTGTGCTTCTCCTGGTCATAGCGGTTGGCCATTGCCTGCCAGCGGCCGCTCATGGTGGAGATGCCGCCGCCGCCGACAGCGACGACGACCACCCCGACGACCGCCGCCAGGGTGGCGTAGAGCAGGGCGTTGACGACGTTCTGCGCGATGTGCAGCTGGTCCAGCGCGGCGATGGCGAACAAGGCGATGATCACGGTGGAGGCGGCGTTGGCGAGCAGCGTGCCGTAGGACAACCCGCCGAGGCTGTTCTCGATCAGCGCCTTGGCGGCTGCGGCGATCGCAGCGCCGATCACCAGGATGACGATGGCGATGAACACCAGCGGCAGGTAGGCGATCACCGAGTGCAGGTAGCCGCTGACCGGGTTGGTGCCGAACACCCCGAACGCCGTCGACAGCACGAACAGCATGATCGCGTAGAAGACGACCTTGGACAGGATCCCCGCCGCGTCGTACTCACTGCTGGCCAGCGCCTTCTTCACCCCGCCGCGCTCGACCAAGTTGTCGAACCCGACCTTCTGCAGCACCCTCGTCAAGACCTTGGCGATGGCCTTGGCGACGACATAGCCGACCACCAGAATGATCAGGAAGACGACAAGCTTGGGGATGAACGTCGCGATGTTGCTCCACGCGCTGTTCAGACCGGTCTTGTAGTCGATGGCAACGGTCGCCATGTGGTGCTCCTTGTCAGTTGATGCCACAGTCGGGGACGCAACGAGCATTGGCTACGGCTAGCTGGTGGTGATCGACGCTCGGCGGTTCTGCTGCCGGCCGTCGGCGGTGCTGTTGGATGCCACCGGGTCGGCCTGGCCTTTGGCGGCGGCAGTCACCGGCGGGGTGGAACCCAGCTCGGTGCGCAGTACTGAGGCGACCGCCTCGGCTCGCTGCAGCGACAGGCCATTGTTGGTGGGCTGGCCGCCGACGACGTCGGTGTAGCCGGTCACCGTCACCTTCGACGGGTGCTGCGCCTTGATCCGCGCCGCGGCAGCCGCCAGCACCTGGCGGGCGTTGGCGTCCAACGCTGCAGAGTCACTGGCGAACAGCACCGTCCCCTGGGCGGTGCCGGCAGCAGCCGATCCCGCGCCCTTGGCAGCAGAGCTGCCAGCAGCGGTGCCTGCTTCGACGCCGGTCGCCGCCTTGGCCGCAACGCCGCCGCCGCCGACCAGAGCAGCACCACCAGCTGCCGAACCAGCGCCGCTGCCGCCAGCCGCTGAGCCGGACCCGGCACCGCCGGCCGCGCCACTACCCGCACTAGCCGGCGCGCTGCCCGACCCCGCGCTGGGTGCCGCTCCGCCGGATGCTGTACCGGACGACGGGGAGGGCGGCAACCCCCACGGGGTGCTGGCCCCAGTCGGGCTGGCCGCGGCGACCGGGGCTGTCACGCTTTTCTTGCCCGAGTGGTGCAGCAGCGCGTACAGCCCCAGGGCGAGCAGCGCCAGGGCGAGCAGCCCCAACAGCCCCAGCAGCGGGATCAGCCACGCCGGGCGGCGCCGCCGGTCGGGGGTGGCAGCGACAGCGCCGGTGCGGTTCGGCGACGGCGGAGCGGGTGGGTGCGACATGGCCGGTACTCCCGAAGGCTTGGTGGAGCTCGGTGGCGGGCGAGCTGGGTCGCGGTGACCCCGTTCCACCATTGACACGTGCCCGATCGGCCGCCATGACGCAACAGGTGTCAATTGCCCCAACGACGGCCTGTCGCAGTCGCAGAAAAACCCGGGGGCGGCGTTCATCGGCCGGACCGGACGGGTGACGTTTGCTGCGGCCCTTCGTAGGCCAACCGGTCGGCGCCGAGAAGTCCGCCGATCCGGCGTGCCGTCGCGCGCGGGCAGCGCGCTGCGGGAGCCTCGCGGTTCCTGCAGGTCACAACACGCCGGGAGCTGACACGTCCAGGTCAGGTCGCGGCCGGGCTCTCACAGTCCCTCGCTGTCAGGACTGCCCCTGCGGCGGGCGTCCCGCGCCCCGGCCGGTCTGGATCTGTACGTGCTCTTTGCGCAGCTCTGCGTTTACCGTCTGCTGCCCGGAGACCTGCTCCACGACGGCGGTGACCCGCTCGTAGGGCTGCACCGCCAGCTGCACGACCGGCACCTCCTCGCGCAGCACAATGACCAGCGGCGCCTGGGACGGCGCCTGACCTGGTGGCTGCTCGGGTGCGGCATCGGGCAGCGCCGCGCGGTGCACGACAAGCTCTTCCCGGCGCACGGTGACATCCACCTGCCGCTTTTCGGTCACGATGCGGCGCTCGAACGTCACCCGTTCGGCGGCCACCCAGACGGCGGTGATCTGCACTCGCTCCTCTGCGCGCACCGTCTCGACAGCGGAAGCCTGGTGGGCGGGGTCGTTCATCATCATCAACTCTCCAGAGGTCGGTGCTTCGGCCCTGACAGGGTCCGCCGTGCCGGCTGCGGGCCGCCATGTGCGCGTCGCTCCCGTGATGAACACGTTGGGCGCCGCTGTCCATGACGTGGCAGCTGCAGAACCGGGCCGAGGTCGATGTGCCCGGCAGGAGAGGGCGCTAGTGGCACCGCCAGCAACGATGACAGGCCGATCATGTGCGGGCATCAGAAACCAGGCTGGCCGCAGGAACTGCGTCTCCGGCGGCGAGCCCGCGGCTATTGGCACCCGGGCATCAGCACTGCGGCGCCGCCGCGCCTAGCCCTGCCGGTTGATCGCAGCCGGCAGGGCTAGGCGGCCAGCTACCGCCGGGGTCGCTCGTCGGGTGCGTCGATGACCTGCTCGATCTGCTCCTTGCGGACCTGCTCGGACACCTGCTGCTGTTCGGTGACCGTCTCGGTCGCCAGGCGGACCCGCTCGACCGGGACTGTCTCTTTGTGCACGACGGGCTGCTCGGCGTGCAGCACCACCTCGTGCTCCTCCTCGGACAGGGCGGGGCCGTCCATCGCGTTAGGCATGTTCGCCTCGGTGATCGGCTCCCGGACGACGGTGGCCCGCTCGACCGAGACCGGCACCGTCTGGGTGACGGTCTCGGTCACGATCCGCTTGCGCAGCCGGGCCCGGCCCGCCTCGACCTGCTCGGTGCCGACGTGCAGCCGCTCCTCCGAGCGGGTCATCGCATCGTCGGTCACCGGCCCGGAAGTGTCCCTGCCCTGGACACCGGCCTGCGGCGGCGGCGGGGCGCTCTGCCCGCTCGCCTGCCCGGGGCCGCCGGTTGCGGTGACCGTCTGCCCCCCGTAGGGGATGCCGTAATGGGTGAACAGGTCCTTCTCGTCCTGGGTGGACAGCGCGGCGTCGGGGTCGTGGTGCGGAGCCGACGTGACCGCCTCTTTGTCGAACGGGACGCTCAGGTGACCCTCGGCATTCTGCTCTGCAGCGGACAGCGGGACCAGGGAGACGTGGCCACCGAAGATCCCGGTCTTGACCGCGGCCCACTCCGGCCGGCCGGTTTCGTTGTCCTCATAGACCGCGTCGATCTTGCCGAGCTTGTCGCCGCCGGGTCCGTAGACCGTGGCTCCGTCGAGCCTGTCGAGGTCGGTGATGGGCATGCTTGGTCCCTTCGTAGTACACGGTCCGGAGGTTGGCGGCCCGAAAGGCGGTGGCCGGCAGCCAGCGCCTTTCCCTGGTCTACACCGTAAAACGGCTGCTAGGGATGAACGGGGTCGGAAACTTGCCCGACCCGCCCCGATGGTGCGCTCGCTAGAAAACGAGCCTTGTGCTGGCTCGCGTGCCCGCTGCGACACCGGACGTTTACGGTGTACCTGGTTCTACGCCGGGTACGGCTCTGCCTACAGGGCTCTCGGGTGAGCCTCGCGGGTCCAGCACGGGCAGCGGCAGGGGCGAAGGCACCTCGTCGAGCCGCCGCTGGCACGAACAGGAACGATCGTCCCGGCACACCGCCGGCCCGGTCCCGGTCCACCAGGAGGAGACAGCGATGAGTTTTGTTGACAAGGCCAAGAACAAGCTGCAACAGGTCCAGGGGCAGGTCAAGGCGACGGTCGGCGAACGCACCGGCAACAAGAACCTGCAGGCCGAAGGCAAGGCCGACACCGCCAAGGGCAACCTGAAAGACGCTGGTGAGAACCTCAAAGACGGTCTGAGCTAGACGCTCGGCGTAGACTGTCAAGCCCACTGCTGACCCCGCGCGCGCCGCACCGGCGCGACCAGACGAGCGCCGCGCGGAGATGCGCTGGAGATGTCGCGTCAGCCCGAGTAAGGGTCAAAGCCCCCTCAGCGGACAGGAACCGGACAGTCTCTGCCGGTCGCTACCGCCCCGGAGCCCAGGCAGGATCCGAGCGGAGCGCCGATACGTGCCAGGCAGCAGCAAGGCCTCCCAAAACGTGGCATTGAGTGCTCCTGGCCGGCCAGCCAGTCAGCGGCTGGACCGGCAGGCGGTCCTGGGCGCGGCGTCAGCGCTGATCGAACGCGAAGGCCTGGCCGCCTTGAGCATGCGCCGGCTGGGCCGCGAGCTCGACGTGCAGGCCATGGCGCTCTACCGCTACGTCCCGGGCCGGGAGCACCTGATCGACTGGGTGGTTGACCTGGTCGTCGACGAGCTCTACACCGACCCCGAGGTGCTGCTGGTGCCCACCGGCGGCTGGCAGGACTACCTGAGCCGGCTGGCGTACGGGCTGCGCCGGATGGCGCTCGCCCACCTCACCTGTTTCCCCTGGTCGCCACCCGGCCGCCGAGCGCCCCCTGGGTGCGGCCACCGCTTCGCAGCCTTCGCTGGATCGAGTCGTTCCTGGCCGCGCTGAGCTCACAGGGCTTCTCAGACGACACCGCGGTGTACGCCTACCGCGCGTTCACCGGCTTCCTGCTCGGCCACCTGCTGCTGGAAGTAGCCGCCCGAGGGGTGGACATCAGCCCCCTCGGAGGCGACGAGAACACCGTCGAGCAACCCGCCGACCCGCTGCAGGGCTACCCGACGCTGCGCAGGCTGCAGCCAGAGCTTGCCCGCGATGACTCCCGGCAGGAGTTCGAGCGCTCCCTGGCCAACTTGATGCAACGGCTGGAAGCCGCGGTGCTGGGCGACGAGCACTACCAGCAGACAGGCGCTTTCCGGCGCCGTGCCACGAACATGGCAACTGGTGAAAGGTCCGCCCGGGTCTGAAGGTGAGCGAGGTCGCGCCACATACCCACCGGCTAGGCTCGGATTGTGGGTCCGCAGGAGGCTTCGAACGACGACCAGCTTCTTGTTGCCGTTCTTTCTCGCTTTGCCGCCCTGACCGACGTGGTGCTGCACCACCCCGAGCGTTGGCTCGGTTGGGGAGGCACACCAGCAGGGTCGTCGACAGGGCGGCTCGCCGGCGTAGCTGGGCGTCTGATGGCGGACGCACCTGGCGGCGAGCACTGGGCACAGCGGACACCCGACGAACGAGCCGAGTGGTGGGTCACCCACATCTCGAACTTGGCCGGTTTGCTTGCCGCTACACCTCGGCTGGCCGGTGCTGCCGCCGACCGTCTTCCGCTGCAGGCAGCGCTCGGCGCCTCGGTCGCAGGCATCGCGGTCTGCGCGGTCGCCCTCGAGCACGGGGTGCACGACCACCGTGACTGGGTTCCGCTACTCGGGCGGGTGCTGTTCGACCGTGCGCTGCCCCAAGGACTCGACCTCAATCCGCGCGAGATGCAGGCCTCCCTCGACGGTTCTGCCCACGACGGCGAGGCCGCGGCACCTGCCGACTCCGCCGACCCGGCGCTGCACCGTGCCAGCAGCACCGCGCGCCATCTCGCCCGGACCATGCTCAGCCTGCAGGGTTTGTTCGACGAACGACCGCGCGGCGCCAGAGTGTTCCGCGCTATCGGCAAGCTGCCTGGCGTCGGCCTGGTCGGGGGTTGGCTCGACGAGCGGGGCGGCGTCCGCAAAGCCGCGGAGGCGACCGTTCAGGCACTGGCGACACCGTGACAGGTCGCCAAGGTTCAGCTTCGACCGGCCAGCGGAGTCGCCGGCCGTTCCAGGACGGCACCGGGGGGTAGCCGAAGCCTTCTCGGGAACGGCGCCTTGGCCGGTTCTGGCGTTGCCGGTCGTGCGTCATATGAGGCCGCCCGGGGCGTGTCTTCGCCAAAGGGTCCAGTGCTGGCTCTGGGAAGCAGGCAGAGCACTCGTGGTTCACGCTCCCTGCAGGGCGTCTGAGGAGATCTTCAAAGCCCAGGGAGGCTGACGTCTGTGGCGGAGCTGGACAGCGTCAGGATCGCAGCATGAACAGGGGGATCATGACCGTCGCTCACCCGCCGCGCTCACCGGCGCCATTCACCTACTCGAGAAGGAGATCGACGGCAGAACCGTCGACCAGCGGTGCGCCAGCGGCCAGGCCCCACCCTGACGAGCAGTTCGTCAGCGCCGACCACCTGTGGCATGAGATCGCGGCCGTCGTTCGCACTGCACTCTCACGGTCGGCCTCGAGCGGTTGACGCAGCCGCCGGGGCCGGCCAGGCGCCTGCGTGGTGCAACACCTGTTGATCACGGTATCGGGTGAAGCCGCGGCACCTGTTGACCCGGCCGATGTGGAGCCGTTGGGTGCCCGACCGGCGCATGCTGCACCTGTCATCGCGCTGCGGACCGCCGGCAGACTCCCGATGACGGCCGAATCTGTGGATCGGACGCCGGGCGGAGCCTGCTCGACTCTGCCCGGCGCGGGTACTGGGCTGTTCCGCCCCCGGCTGCGCGGTTGGCTGCATGCCGTGGCCGCGCCGGTCAGCCTGGTCGCCGGCGTCGTGCTCGTTGCTGCCGGCAGCGGCTACCGCACGCCGCTAGCGGTCTATGCCGCCACCCTGGTGGCGATGTTCACCACCAGCGCGCTCTATCACCGGGGCCGCTGGTCGCCCGCGGGAACCCGGCTGTGGAAACGGCTCGACCACTCGATGATCTTCCTCGCGATTGCGGGTGGCTACACCGGGTACCGCGCGGTCGCCCTGCCATCCTCGCTGGCGACCGTCATCCTGGTCATCGTGTGGGCCGGCGCCCTGGCCGGGGTGGGCCTGCAGCTGCTCTGGCCGTCAGCTCCGCGGTGGCTGAGTGCCCCGTCCTATGCCGCGCTGGGCGTGGTCGCCGTGTTCGTGTTGCCCGACCTGCTGCGCCACGGCGGTGTGGTTGCCCTGGCCTTGCTGTGTACCGGGGGCGGGGTGTACCTGCTGGGCGCGCTGGCCTACGCCACCCGGCGGCCCAACCCGTTGCCGTCAACGTTTGGCTTCCATGAGGTTTTCCACGCCTGCACCGTGGTCGCGGCGACCTGCCACTACATCGGCCTGTGGTTCGCGCTCTACTCCTGACCCGGCACCTGCCGACACCTGGTGGCTACGTGCGACGCAGCAGCAAGCGGCCACAAGCATGCCGACCTGGGTGAGCGTCGCTGCCGACCGCCGGCCCTGATGCAGCCGACGGTGTTGCGCGTCATGCGCAAACGTCCGATGCGTGTCTATGCAAGAGGCGCCCGGTGTTCGCTCGACGGCAGGGAGGCGGACCGCGATGGTTGTCGCACCCTGCCACGCACTCGCCCGGGACCGACCGGCTCGACCACCAGCAGCGCTGCCGGGTCACCCCCGCAGCGCTAGGCAGCCCGCCGGGGGTGGGTCGACTGGTCAACCGGTTCCGGCAACGGGTGCAGCGCCCGCCCGGCCAGACGCCCCGCCGAGGGCCGACGCTGAGCTCGCCTCGTGAGGGCAACCGTGGTGCTCGCAGCCCTTGCGGTGCCGCTGGTAGCGGCTCACGATCGCCGCATTCCGGCACGTGAGGGTGTCCGAAACGTCGGAACCGGTTCCCTGGTCGGCACTGTCCGGGGAGGAGTTGATGTTACTGCGACGTCTGCTGCATCAGGTCCAGGACGACCGGCGGCACAACCGCCGGGACCGGCTCCTTGCTCGTCGACTTCGGCTTCGGCTGCGGCTGCGGCTGCACGGAGCGGCCCAAAGGGACACCATCTCCGGCCGCCGCCAACGGCAGTTGACCCAGCTGCTGTGCACCCACGCGCAGCGGCGTCTCAACCCATCGGACCGGCGTCAGCTCGACTGCGCACTTGTCATCATCGACCTGATCGGCATCGGCAGCGCCGCCAAGCTCCCGGCCGCCCGAACAGGCCGCGGCGCCCAGCTCGATGCCAGCTCCCTGCCGCCCACCGCCGGCAAGCGGCGCACGGTCCGCCACCCGAGGAAGCCGGCACCTTGACACCCGGCGCTTAGCGGTTGCTCACCAACAATGACCGCACCCGGTGGGCCGTCCCCTTCAGCGGACCCCGGGAAAGGTCCAGCGTCACCCTCCCCTACCAGCGGCTTCTCGCACTCCCGCACGCGGACCCGCCCAATAGACCAGCTGTGACCCGCCCGAGAAGATGTCCATCAGCTGTGGCTGCAGAAAAATGCTTGAGGGGGTCCCACACACTGCCGCTGCCCGACCTGGTATCTCACGCCCTGCCCGGTCCCCGACCCACCCCGGGTCGAGAGCGGGCACCGCTGCAGTGAGCCACCATCTGAACCTTGACAGGGTTCACAGGTCAGCGTGCCGGTCAACCACAGCCTGCGGGTTGGCGTCCTTGCCGCTGAGCCCCCGCGCTCCCTCGTGGTCGGCGTGGAAGGTGAGCCACTGCTGGCCGAGCGCCTCCCGGCGTTCCCGGTCGGTGTTGTCGCGCAGCGATGGCAGCACGTCGCGTTCCTCCTCCTGCAGGTGCTGCTCGTTCACCGCCTCCACTGTGCGCACCGCCTGCCACCAGGGGGCACTGCCAACGGTGCGCTCCTGCACGACGCGCACGCTGTCCCGGATCTCGTTGTGGTCACGTACGCCGTGCTCGGCTTCCTGCGCCGCGTGCTCAGCCGCGTGGACCACGCTGGGGTACAGCACGGACTCTTCACCGCTGGCGTGGATCTCCAGCAGATCGACCAGAGCTTCCCAGGCCTGCTCCAACTCCTGCGAATCCGTCAGCCCCGGCAGCATGTCGAACTGGCGGCGAAAGCTCTCATGCTCCCGCTCGATCAGCACGGTGATGTCCCGGTCCGGCCCCGAGGTCGGGGTCGAGGGGGCCGAGCTGCCCGGTGCCGGTGCCGGTGGCAAGGACACCTCAGGTGCTGGAGCCTCCGCCCGGGGCCCTTCGAGCTCGAGCGTTCCTTCCGTGAATGTCGCGGACCAGATGCCCACGCCCGACTCGGCCGAGCCCTCCACGACCGCTCCGGTCGTAATGTCAAAGCGCGCAAAGTGGCACGGGCACACCACGTTCTGCTCGTCGAGTTCGCCGTCGGCCAACGAGCAGCCGGCATGCGGACAGGTGTCATCGAATGCGTGCACCTCGCCGTCCAGCACGGTCACCGCAACCGCCGTCCCGGCGACGTCCACAGCCACCAGCTCGCCTTCTGCCGGCAGCGAAAAACCCCTCAACTGCTGCACGGTCATCAGGCGCCTTCCA
>JAABUM010004674.1_pt1 | contig 15199 bp, 14 predicted proteins | sample 5559161 | NCBI WGS metagenome assembly JAABUM01 (sample SAMN10711868, study PRJNA513369) | rock metagenome | isolation source: Antarctica rocks | place: Antarctica: Victoria Land, Siegfried Peak nord
GGGTGGTATGCGCACCTGACGGGTGAGCCGCTGTTTGGAGAGAAGTTCTACGCCATGGAGTACGGCCCTGTGGTGGGTGAGCTGCTGAGTGCGCATGCCAGCAGGAGCGTGTGAGCCTTGAACTCGTGACCACCCAGCGCGAAGCTCGCGAGGATGACGTTTCGGAGCTCGACCTCTACAAGAAGGCCCTCCTGGACGCCGTGTGGCTTGCGTACGGTGACATGTCGAGTTGGAGCCTCGTGGAGCTGACCCATGAGGAAGCAGTGTGGGATCAGGCGTGGAAGTCTCGTCGTCCAGGAACAAAGCGCGGTGACTTGTCGCGCGAGGACATGATTGGCTACTTTCTTGAGCGGATACCCAAACCGGAGGAACGACTTGATCTGCCGCCAGCGATGATTTCACGCGCTTGTGCCGCGGAGCTCGAGGCCATCGAGACGAGCGCGAAGGCTCATCAACCGTTTATCGATGCTGTTCGCTCTTTCCGCTTGGTTTCGTGAACGATCGGTTATTGGGCTTTCTCGCTGGGAAGAACTTGCAGCTTAGAAAGATGGACAGCGAGCACTACATCGATTTTTTCGATTGCGGCCGAGATGCAGCGCTGACCAAGTGGTTCTGCGACACTGCGCTGAGATGGCAAAACGAAGATATGTGCACTGTGTGGGTGTTGTCGCGAGCGAACAATGCGACCGACGCTGTCGGCTTCTTCACCCTTCCAGCGCACCAAATCATTCCTGGCAACGTAGCCAAGAATGAGAGGGCGACGCAGCCCATCAACAAGCCGTGGGTTAATGGACTCTTACAGCCTTTCCCGGCGCAGTTGCTGGGTAAGTTTGCCCTTGACCAAAGCGAACAAGGCAAGGGAGTAGGGGCAGTTTTGATGCTCTGCGCCTATGCGAAGCATGTGGAAGTTGCCGATGTTTCTGGGGCGAAGTTCCTCGTTCTGGACGCGCGGGGCGACAAGCTGAGCTCTTACTATTGCGAGCGCTATGGATTTGCTCGCTCTGGCCTGGCCGGGGAAATGGCGCAGATGTACCGGCCCACCTCAGCAATTAGAGCCGAGCTCGAAGCGGCTTTGGATAGTTGAACTTGACGGTAAAAACGCAGTCGAAACCGTCCGGCGCTGGAGCGCAACTCCACGGCTGCAGGCAGCTCGCACCCCCACAACTAGGAGAACGTCTCCGGAGCCTCGTGAACCGGCTCCGCACCTAACTTCTAGTGCGTGCTGCGCGACGTGAGCGGCCGCCCGATGCCTCAGTCACGGCATGGAGGGACGGTGGTCGTTGTATTTTTGCGGCATCATCCGGCGGCGTCACTCGCCGTTGGCGCGTTGCCCGCGAGCGGCCCGCGACTTCGTCGCTCCACACTTCGCTGTGGGTGGAACGGGGCCCGGTGTTTCACCCACTACCGTTGTCAGGTGAGTGATGTAGCGAACGGGGCCCCGGCGGCACGCGAGATGCCGACCTTCGCCGAGCTCGGGTTGCCCGAGAAGGTGCAGGCCGTGCTACGCGACGTGGGTTACGAGACTCCGTCGGCGGTGCAGGCCGCGACTATCCCGCCGCTGCTCGAGGGCCGTGACGTCGTCGGCGTCGCGCAGACCGGCACTGGCAAGACGGCGGCGTTCGCGCTGCCGATCCTGTCCCGCCTGGACCTGACGCAGAAGACGCCGCAGGCGCTCGTGCTCGCCCCGACGCGCGAGCTCGCACTGCAGGTGTGCGAGGCCTTCGAGAAGTACGCCGGCCACCTCAAGGGCGTCAAGGTCCTGCCCGTCTACGGCGGCCAGGGGTACGGCGTACAGCTCTCCGCGTTGCGCCGCGGAGTCCATGTGGTCGTCGGCACCCCCGGCCGCATCATGGACCACCTCGACAAGGGCACTCTCGACCTGACCCAGCTGCGCTTCCTGGTCCTCGACGAGGCCGACGAGATGCTCAAGATGGGCTTCGCCGAGGATGTCGAGACGATCCTGGCTGACACCCCCAGCGACAAGAACGTCGCGCTGTTCTCGGCCACCATGCCGGCCCAGATCCGCCGGCTGTCGAAGAAGTACCTCAACGACCCCGTCGAGATCACCGTCAAGGGCAAGACGTCCACGGCGGCCAACATCACCCAGCGCTACCTCACGGTCAGCTATCCGCAGAAGGTTGACGCTCTGACCCGGATCCTCGAGGTCGAGAACTTTGAGGGCATGATCGTCTTCGTCCGCACCAAGAACGAAACCGAGACCCTGGCCGAGAAGCTGCGGGCCCGGGGATTCTCGGCCACGGCGATCAACGGTGACGTGGCCCAGAACGTTCGAGAGCGGACCGTGAACCAGCTCAAGTCCGGCGCCCTCGACATCCTGGTGGCCACCGACGTGGCGGCCCGCGGCCTCGACGTGGAGCGGATCAGCCACGTGGTGAACTACGACATCCCGACCGACCCCGAGTCCTACGTGCACCGCATCGGCCGCACCGGACGGGCCGGGCGCAGCGGTGACGCGATCTCGTTCGTCACCCCGCGGGAGAGGTATCTGCTCAAGCACATCGAAAAGGCCACCCGCCAGCCGCTGACCCAGATGACCTGGCCCAGCGTCGAGGACGTCAACACCACGCGTCTGGCCCGCTTCGACGACCAGATCACCGAGGCGCTGCAGGCGACGGGCCGGATCGAGGGCTTCCGCGAGATCGTGGCCCACTACGTCCGCGAGCACGACGTGCCCGAGGTCGACGTGGCCGCCGCACTGGCCGTGGTGGCCCAGGGCAACGAGCCGCTGCTGCTTGACCCGGCCGCCGAGAAGTCGCGGCGCACCGAGCGACCGGTCCGTGCCGAGCGGCCCGACCGCGGCGCCGGCACCAAGCCCAGCTGGGGCGATCGCGCCGAGCACGGTGACCGGCCCGAGCGCAGCGCCAAGCACGAACGCCGGGTCCGGCCCAGCCACGTGACGTTCGCGAGCTACCGGATCAACGTCGGCACGCGGCACAAGGTGGAGCCGCGCCAGATCGTCGGCGCCATCGCCAACGAGGGCGGCCTGAGCCGCGGGGACTTCGGCGTCATCACGATCCGGCCCGGCTTCTCGCTCGTCGAGCTGCCGACCGACCTGGCGCCCGAGGTCTGGGACAAGCTGCGCACCACCCGCATCTCGGGCAGACTGATCGACCTGGCCAAGGAAGACGGCAAACGGGGGTCAACGGGACCCTCCGAGGACCGGGCGGTTCGCAGGCCCCGTCAGAAGCGCTGACCGGGCCGGCCTCACCGGCGTATCGGCCCCGACGGGGTCGGTGTGCGGGCCCGGCAAATCTCGGAAGTCTCGTTATCGCATCAGCACCGTGCATGGACGGCGTGAGGCTGTCACGGCGGGTTTCCGTGCCAGCTTGTTCAAAAGGTCATCGCCTTCATTAATCGGTGAGAACGGATCATGGCATCTGCGCGCTCTCGCGGCAGTGTGACTCACCTCCCCATTTTTGACGTGGGTGTGCTTGCCGACCGCGACTCCTTGGGCCTTCACCCTCGGGCCTGTCGCGGCGAGGCGCATTTCCTTACCGGTCGACCGCGGGTCCGCGGTGCCCACTCAGGCGAGGTCCATCCGTGTTGGTCGGTTCGAGCTTGCCTCGGAACTCTCGAACGAGAGTCGAACTAAACCAACGCGGTCTGCCGCTGTGCCTCAGCATCCGGAGGACGTCCCTGAGCAGCGTGTCGTCGCTGGGCGGGATTACATCAAGGATCCGCTCAAGGGTCACGGCCGACGCCCGTACTTGCCTGTGGCCCAGGTGGTGTAAGGAGGAGGCGTGAGTAGTCCGGGTCTTCCGTGCCGACAGGTTTCTGCCATTCCTGATCCTTTCGCATTCGTACCACGCGGACCGGCCGAACTTCAGTTGGATCGTGGTTACGCCAGAGCTCTCGCCGGCCTCAGTTATGTCTAGATCGATCGTCCACTGGAAGATGCTCTTGTAGCGCGCGCACTCGACACGTGATTCCGTTGGCGGCCAACTGCTCCGTCAGGACGTGTTCGCTGGAGGTTTTCAACCGGCCTTTGAGCCGCTGTAACAGTTCGCGGCCCTCAGCGAAGCGCTCGGCGGATTCGTTGAAAGGCGAAGTGGCGGTGAAACCGGTCGAGCGAGACGTGTCGCTCGGCGGACAGATTTGCTAGCCGTCGCTCGATGCTGGTTCGGCGAGCTTGGTTGTCGTTCATATTGTAGGTGCTCCGAGCGCCCGCTCGAGGCGGAGAGCCGCTCGGTCGCCGGCCTCGTCGGAACGGGTACGGATGCGTCGTACGGTCGTCAGGCCGCGCTCCAACGCCGCGGCGACGGCAGCCTCGAGTTGCTCCTGGAAGATTTCTGCGGCGGCGAGGTCGAGCAGCGTGCGCAGCGGAGTGGTCACCCGCCACGCCCCTTGGTCGAGGACGTCCGTGGCTGGTAGCTCGCTCACGTGCGTCACGACCACCGGGTCGACGGCTCGGAACCCGACGGGCAAGGAGAGATGGACATGGCGAGGATCGAGCTCGTCGAGATCGTGGACGAGTGCGCCCGAGTCGTGGGACACGACACCGCGGTCCTTGCGCCACAGCGTCCAGCGCACCCACTGGTCCTCCGGAGCAGAGGGCCAATCCGGAAGCCGGAACAGGCCGCGGTCGACGCGGAGCCAGTTGCCACTGTCGGCGTGGTACTTCTGCGCCTGGTAGCTGTACCCCAGATTGAGAGCTTGGCTGGCGGTGAAGTAGCCAGTTTGGCTGAACGCGAGGCGTTGCAGCGCGAGTCGCAGGTCATGTCGTGGTCCAGCCATGCTCTCAACCTGGTGTTATTGACCTAGATAAACACTTTAGTTATGCGGGGATGTGGTACAGGAAACTACAACTCACGGTGAGTGCAGCCAGCCGTCGCGGTGCCCCATCCGGATCAAGCATTCAACGAGCAGCTATCAAAGCGCTACGATAAAGCTATGGGTGTGGAGATTCGGCAGTCAGAACTGCGGAACGAGAACGCCGCGGTCATGCGCCGAGTTGCTGAGGGGGAGTCGTTTGTCGTGACGGTCAACGGTCGTCCGGTCGCCGATGTGGTGCCACACCATCGAGACACTGGCAGACGTCAGTTTGTTCCGGTTACCGACCTGAGCGAAGCATTCGCCGCTGCCACGACCCCAGACCCGACAACGTGGCGGGCCGACCAGGCCGCTGCCGACGAGATCTTCGGCCTGGACGAGCCGACCGACCCCTTCGATCGACGCTTACGTTGACCACAATCTCGACACGGCGTGCCCTTCTGGACACTTCGGTCGTGATCGATTTCCCATCCGCGCGGGTCGCCGAGGTCGCCGACGAGGTCGCGGTGTCGGCGGTGACCATCGCCGAACTGCACTACGGGATCACTGCCGCAGCCGATCCCCTCACTCAGATGTACCGACGCCAGCGCGTCCAGGCAATCTTGGACCAGTTCGAGGTACTCCCGTTCGATGTGACCACTGCCGAGTACTACGGAGCCCTAGCCGCCCTCGTGCGCAACCATGGCCGTAACCCTCGGCCACGCCGTATGGATCTGCAGATTGCTGCGATTGCAGCACGGCACGGCTTGACCCTGTTGACCCGAAACGCCAACGACTTCACTGGCCTGGAGTCCGCGCTCGTTGTGATCGACCTGTCAGGCCCGTCGTAGAAGGCCACCAGCTACGAAGTGACCACGCCGATGAGTCACTTCGCAGGGCAGCCTCGCCGACGCACCTGAAACGACGCGAACTCCCACCCGGGCAGGGGTTCAGCCCGGCATTCCTTTGGAACATCGCTGGAGGTATCGCGCGGATCGCTCCTTCAGCAGAGTTCTTGTCATGAAAGCTGAGCGACCTCGTTGCTATGCGTCTCCAGCTCAGCTCGTCGCTGCCACCCGAGTAGCACCCAGACGTGGCCTCGTACGAGGTGTCCTGCTCAGGACCGTTTGCCGTCGTCGCCGGCCAGTCCGTGCTGCGCAGCGACTGCCGCGAGTTGTTTGTCGCTTCAGCACGTCGGCGACGTAATCGACGTGTTTGTCCCCGTGGTCGGACAGGTTGACGATCACGATCTGGTCCGGACCCGTGGTCGGCGCCACCTTCGTCAGGTGGGTGATTGCGTGCGAGCCCTCCAGCGCGGCAATGATGCCCTCCGGGTGGCACAGTTCGGTGAAGGCGTCGATCGTCTCGGCGTCGGTTACCGATACGTACTCGGCGTGACCGAGCTCTTCGAGGTGGGCGTGCTGGGGGCGACACCGGGGTAGTCCAGCCCCGAGGCGATCGAGTGCACTGAGGAGGGTTGCCCGTCGTCATCCTGCAGCAGCAGGATGGCCATCCCGTGCAGTGTGCCGTTCGATCCCTTGGGCATCGTCGCCGCGTGTTCGTTGGTCGACAGACCGGAACCCGCAGGTTCGACACCCATGATGCGGACCAGCTCATCGTCCAGGAATGCTGTGAAGAAGCCGAGGCATTCGAGTCGCCCCCGACGCAGGCCATGATCAGATCTGGTGGGCGGCCTTCCTTGGCGAGGTTCTGTTGGCGGGCCTCATCTCCGACGACCGATTGGAAGTCGCGCACCATCGAGGGATACGGGTGCGGGCCGACAACCGATTCGATGGCGAAGAAGACGCCTTCGCGACCCCGATGCCGCGATACAACGGCGTTCAACCGCCGCGCGGACGATCGTTCAGAACGTTTGCGTCGCTGGTGACTCAAACGTGAAAACGGCCGGTGACCGGTTCAGATGGTGCCGGTGGCCCACTGGAGCCCGAGGCTGGACGCCGCGACACAGACCCAGAGGATGCCGCCGAGCAGCAGCGGACGGACCCCGGCAGCGCGCATCTGCGAGAAGCGCATCGACAACCCGATACCGGCGAGTGCGACGGTAATCATGAAGGCGCCCAGGAAGTTCAACGGACCGTGCCAAGATCCCGGGATCAAGCCCACGGTGCTCAGGGTGGCAGCCAGGAGGAATCCGATGAGGAAGGCCGGCACCACACGGCGCCATGGCACCGAGCCACTGCTGTCGCCGTTCGCGCGTGCTGCCCGGCGGGCCGCGAAGACTGCCAGGAACATCACCACCGGGATGATCATCAGGGACCGGGTCAACTTCACGACGATTCCGTAGGGACCGGCTCCGTCGCCGAAACTGTAGGACGCGGCAACTACCGAGGAGGTGTCGTTGATCGCTGTCCCGGCCCACAGTCCGAACGACTCGCCGCTCATCCCCAACAGGTGGCCCAGCGGGGGGAAGAGCAGCACTGCCGCGATGTTGAAGGTGAAGATCGTGGCGATGGCGTAGGCGACATCAGTCTGTTTGGGCTTCATGACGGCGGTCGCAGCGGCAATGGCCGACGCGCCGCAGATACCGGTACCGACTCCGATGAGGGTGCGCACATCGGAGTCGATGCCGAGAGCTCGGCCGATGAAGAAGGCACCCGCAAGGGCCACAGCCAGCGTGCCGAGCATCACCGGTAACGACGACCCGCCGACCTTGACGACCTGCCGCAGCGATAGTCCGGTTCCGAGGACGACGATCGAAAGCTGCAGCACTGTCTTGGACGCGAACGCGTAGCCGGTGGTGTAGGACTCACCGCGCAACCTAGGTAGTGCCGCACCTGCGGCCAGGCCCAGCAGGATGCCGAATACCGGTCCACCCAAGACCGGGAACAACCGACCCAGGACCGTCGCCATTGCTGCGATAACGATCGTGACTGCCAGACCGGCGACGATCGTCGACACGCGACTGCGGAGCGACTGACTCTGACCACTGTCGTCGTGCGGAGCGGATGCGGGCGGGGGAGCTAGTAGCGATCTCACGTTTCAAGAATCCGGCTTGTCAGGCTGTTCGGGTAGTCCGTGAATCTCCATCGGGGGTATGTGCGACGGATATGCTTCTGGAATGAGCGAGTGGCCCGCGCTGGCAGCGGTCGAGTTGTTGGTTGCCGTGGCTGACCACGGTTCGCTGGCGGCGGGCGCCCGCGCAGTGGGGATGGCACAACCGAACGCAAGCCGGTCGATCGTCCGACTGGAGCGCCACCTCAAACTGTCGCTGCTGCAACGGTCCACGGCGGGTTCCACTCTCACCCCCGCCGGGCTGCTGATCGTGCAGTGGTCGCGGTCGCTGCTGTTCGCTGCCCGCGATCTGACCGAGGGGGCAGCCGCTCTGGCCGCCGACGGCAGCGGCGCGATGACGGTCTCGGCGAGCCAGACGGTGGCCGAGCACCTGTTGCCCCGCTGGTTGTCCGATCTGCGCTGGACCCACCCCGACGTGCGCGTCACCGTGCAGGTTCACAACACCCATGACGTCCTCGACGACGTGTTGCGCGGACGCTGCGCGGTAGGTTTTACGGAGGGGCCGGATGCTCCTGGCGGGGTTCACTCGCTCGTGGTGGCCCGTGACGAGTTGGTATTGGTGGTGCGACCGGGGCACCCTTGGGCGACTCGAAACCTGCCGGTGGGCGTGGTGGAGTTGTCGTCGACGCCGCTGGTCACCCGGGAACCCGGCTCCGGTACGCGCGTAGCCCTGGACGCCGTCGTCGGCGCACCGGTGCAATCGGTGCTGGAACTGTCCAGCAACGCAGCCGTTCGGGTCAGTGTGATGTCCGGGACCGCGCCCGCCGTGCTGAGCCGGCTCGCCGTTGCCGACGCACTGGGGGCAGGCACTCTGCGGGAAGTGCCGGTTGAGGCGCTGGATCTGCGCCGCCCGCTGCGCGCCGTATGGACCGGCCCCCGTCGACTCACCGGGCCGGCCGCCGACCTGGTTGCGATCGCCCGCGCCACCAGCCGTGCCCGTGGCGACGGCTACGGCAGCGAAGAGCAGCAGCCGCACCCATAATCGGGGGATGGCGTCGACTCCCGTTGCACATCGACCTGACCTGACAGTCGAGGTGGCACCGGTGCGTCGCCGGTGGGCACTTGCGCTGTGTGCGCTGGCCGCCGTGCTGCTGGCGTTCGGAACACTCGCGGGAATCACGAACCGGCAGGTTGTCGACGGCGCTCGTTTCGCGTCCCACGCGGACCAGATCAGGCAGGACGACGCGGTGTCCCGCCAGGTCGGCATCGCGATGACCGGTGCCATCATCAAAGCGGACGCCGATCTGACCGCGGTGCGCCCTCTGATCGAGGCCGCTTCCATCTCGATCGTGCGTAGCGACGCGTTCAGTCCCGTTCTGCGAGCTAGCATTCGGCAGCTGCACGACGCGTTCACCGAGCCCGGGTCGGGCACTGTCGTTTTGCGGCTGGCCGATGTCGGCGCCGTGTTGGCAGGGGTGATCACCCGTGTCGCGCCTGGTTCGTCGGCGACCGTCCCCGCGAACCTCGACGTGACACTGGCCCGAATCGGTGATCAGAGCGCAGCCCGTAGCACGATCGCCGCAGCGCGATGGGTGACCTTTGCGTCGTGGTTACTTCCGGTGCTCGCGCTCGCTGCTCTGGTGGGTGCGGGGTGGTTGCTCGGCTGGCGCAAGAGTGCGTTGCGGCAGATCGGGCACGCGGTAGTCGCCGCAGGTGGACTGATCGTGATCCTCGCGGGTGTCCTCGCCGTGGTCGCCGCCTCCGCGGACACCGGCTCGTTGCCCGGGGCGCTGCGCGCAGCAGTGCTACATACCGTGCTCACCTTCTTGTGGTGGCCGGCTGCGGTCCTGCTCGGTACCGGGGTGGTGCTGGCGGTGCTGGCGGTGCTGGACGGCGATCCTGCGGCGACCTTCGACTGGCGCGACTGGCTCGCGGCGCACCCCGCGTCCCAGCGGACCCGTGCGTTGCGAGCGGCCACCCTACTGGGGGTGGGCGGTTTTTCGGTGGTGTGGCCCTCGCTCGCGGTGCAGGCGCTGGCCGTCGTCGCCGGGATGGCGGTGTTGGTGATCGGTGTTGGTGAAGCGACCCGGGTGGCAACCGAGGTCGTGAAGGGTCGCAGAGAGGAACACGACGCCCCGAGGCACGTGTGGGCGACCCGCGTGTTGGTGGCGCTACCCATGGTGGTCGTCGCGACGCTGGTTCTCTCGCTCGCTGTTCCTTCCTCTCGGGCGTTGCCGGTGGGACCTGCCGAGGCCGGCGCCGTGGGGGACACGAGGTGCAACGGTTTTGTCGGGCTCTGCGATCGCGCGTACAACGACGTCGCCTACCCGGCATCACACAATTCGATGTCTGCGGCAGACGAACCGGGTTGGTATCTCGCGGAGCAGCCGACGGGGCTGGTCGGCCAGTTGAACGCTGGAATCCGGGTGCTGTTGATCGACAGCTGGTACGGCCAGCGCACCAGCACCGGGGGAGTGACCAATGCTGCCAAGGACAAGGCGAGGGGTCTGGCGCAGGCCAAGACCGACTTCGGCTCAGGCGCCGTCGACAGCGCCCTGCGGTTGCGTAGCGCGTTTGCCGGCACGCCGGTCGGCTCTGTCGAGCCCTACCTGTGCCACGGCGTGTGCGACATCGGCGCGACCAAGTGGGAGCCGGAAATGGCGAAGGTCCACGACTGGTTGGTCGCGCACCCGCGTGAGATCGTGACATTCTTCATCGAGGATTCAGTGTCTGCGGCCGACACGGCGGGGGTCTTCGACCAGGCGGGGCTGCTGCCCTATGTCGCCACCCACAAGGTCGGCGACCCCTGGCCCACGCTCGGTCAGATGATCGACACCGGCAAGCGGGTCGTGGTGCTGATGCAGCGCGAGGGCGGGGGAGCGACCTATCCGTGGCTGCTGCAGGGCTGGGACCAGGCGCAGGACACCAACTACGACGCGAAGACCCCCGCTCAGCTCAGCTGCGCACGCAACCGGGGAACCGACAAGAGCCAACTGCTGCTGATCAACAACTGGCTCAACGACTTCGGTTCGATCCTTACCGACGCAGCGCGGGTGAATGCCTACGACAGCTTGTACCCCCGCATGGTCGAGTGCCGTCGTGAGCGGGGCATGATCCCCAACTACGTCGCGGTCAACTATTTCAGTCGTGGTGACTTGTTCAAGGTTGTGGACAGGCTCAACGGAGTCGAGTAGATCCTGCCGTTCCATGTTCGCGTGGGCGAATCGGTTGGCGCAGGACAGTTTCGAGTTTGGCGGGATCGGCGCGTCGCCGAGGAAGATCTCGTGAGGTGTTCCCGCGAAGCCCAGGGAATGCGCCTGAAAGTACGGGCCGTGCAGCTGTGTGAGTAGCTGACCCTCGTCGTCATGGGCCCCTACGTGGAGTACCTGCGCGCAGCGCCCTTGGTTGAGAGTTGTAGACCGAACGCGGTCAATGGCCAACTTCTTCTTCGCGAAAGTCGTGCCCCGGGTGACGTGTATCGCGCCCTCGTCCACAGCGCCGGCGTACCCGGCCTCGAACTGAAATGCGCGTGGGGAGGGACTCTTCCCGAGTCCCTCCCCACGCCGTCGAGACTGAACAGTCGAGCGGACGTCGTTACTTGACGACGCGGATGAGCTTCTTGTTGATGAACTCCTCGATGCCGTAACGGCCCAGTTCGCGACCGAAACCGGATCGCTTCACACCGCCGAACGGCAGCTCGACCGAGTCGGCGTTGACGCCGTTGACGAACACCATGCCGACCTCGAGCTTGTCGGCGACCCGCTGTGCCTGATCGGCATCCGTGGTGAAGACATAGGAGCCGAGGCCGAACGGGGTGTCGTTCGCCAACTCGACAGCTGCCTCTTCGGAGTCCACCTTGAAAACCATCGCCACCGGTCCGAACAACTCCTGGTGGAACGTGTCGCTGTCATGACTGACATCGGTCAGGACGCTCGGTGGGTAGAAGGCTCCGTTTCGCTCTCCGGAGGTCTTCAGGTTCGCGCCGCCCTGAACCGCCTGCTCGACCTGCTTGACGAGATTGTCCGTCGCCTGGACTGAGGACATGGGCGCATCGTTCGGTGTTGCGAGGACCTTCTCGGTGAACGCGGCCACGAACTCCTCATAGATGTCGCCTGCGACGATGACGCGCTTGCCACCGTTGCACGCCTGGCCGGTGTTGTAGTAGCGCGCGTCGAATGCCGCTTGAACTGCGACGTCCATGTCGTCGGTGCTGAGCAGGATGAACGGGTCGGCGCCGCCCAGTTCGAGAACGACCTTCTTCAGATTGCGTCCGGCGATCTCGGCTACGGCCGCACCGGCGCGTTCGGAACCGGTCAACGAGATGCCCTGGATGCGGGGGTCGGCGATGATGTCGGCGCACTGGTCATTGGTGGCGTAGAGGTTGACGTAGGCGCCCTCCGGGAACCCGGCATCGAGGAAGATCTTCGCGATGGCCGCTGCTGACTCGGGGCACTGCGGCGCGTGCTTGAGGATAATTGTGTTGCCCGCCATGAGGTTCGGTCCGGCGAACCGGGACACCTGGTAGTACGGGAAGTTCCAGGGCATGATGCCGAGCAGGGGACCGATCGAGGTACGGCGGATGAGCGCCGTGCCAGCGCCTTCCTCCTGCTCGATGGGCTCGTCGGCCAGGAACTTGGGCCCGTTGTCGGCGTAATAGTCGTAAATGGCTGCTGCGAACCCCACCTCCTCGATGGCTTCGGCTTCGGGCTTGCCCATCTCACGGACGATGATCTCGACGAGTTCGTCCTGGCGTTGGGTGTGCAGTTGCGCCACGCGGTGGATCAGCGTGGCGCGCTCGTCCACCGTCGAACTACGCGACCACTCACGGTGGGCCTTGGTGGCCGACGCCATCGCCGTCTGGACGTCCTGGTCGGTAGCGGTCGGGTACTCCTGCCCGGTCTCGTTGGTACTTGGGTCGACGACGACGTAATCCGTGGTCATGCATTCCTCCAACTAGTTCGATTTCTAACATGTGGGCCCACTCACAGGCTAACGGGCGCCGGGGACAGGCATGCAGGGCCACGACAAATCCTGTTAGAAACAAGCAGGGTTGATTGTTTGTTGCTTTTAGCCCATGGTGGTGCTGTGACGACATCCACACCGACGACTGTCCGGGTGCCGCAACCGCAGCGTGCTGCGGCGATGCGCACCCGGCTGCTGGAAGCAACGGTCGAGGTGCTGGTTGAACGCGGCTGGGCCGCGACGACGACCAGCGTCGTCTCGGCTCGCGCAGGGGTTTCCCGGGGCGCGCAGTTACATCACTTCCCATCCAAACGGGAACTCGTGGTCGCGGCTGTCGATCACCTGGGGGAGCGACTGCAGATGCAGCTACAGCGGCTTCATGACGACATGTCGCCGGAGGTAGGCCGTACCGATGCAGCACTGGCGACCCTCGCCGACTTCTTCGTCTCGGACCTTTTCCTCGCCGCACTCGAACTGTGGGTCGCTGCTCGTACCGATACCGAACTGCTCGACGTGGTGGCTGCGATGGAACGACGCTGGGGTCGCCGCGCGCACCGACTCGCCGTCGAACTGCTCGGGGTCGACGACGACGATCCGCAGACTCGCCTACTGATCCAGGGCGTACTGGACATGCTGCGCGGACTCGGCCTGGCGAACACCCTCAGCGACGACGGTCCGCGCCGCGCCGCGATCATCGAACGCTGGGCGCCCCTGATCGACCAACACGCTCGTCCAGGGGCCACCTCATGAACCTCGATTCGCTCCTCAACTATCTACGGGCAGGATCGCTTCCCGTCCGGCATGTGGTGCAGAGGATGTCGGGTTCGGACTGGTCGCGGGCCACCCCCGCGACGGGGTGGAGCGTCGCCCACCGGATCGGACATCTCGCCTGGACCGACGCGATGCCGTCGACTGCAGTCCCCACGGTGCTGGACACAGCGGGAGACGGTGTCGCAGCGAACGTTTGCACGACAGCCTCGGCCGCGTCGATCCGCAGACACGGATCCTGTGGTTCGGTCCGCCGATGAAACCCACCTCGATGGCTACCGCGCGGTTGATGCAGACGTGGGGCCCGGCAGACGCCGAGCAGCGCGTCACCGGCAGCGCCTGGGACTTCGCCCGAGTCGCGGTGCGCCGAGTGCACCCGGTCTACACCGAACTCCTGACGACTGGCGATGACGCACGCGTGTCTGGTTGGGCATCATCCAGGCATTCGCCGGGCCACCCGGGGCCGACCCGGTGGCGTTGGGGAAGCCCGATGGAGCGAGCCGCGCATGACTGAACCGCTGCGGATCGCGAACGTCTCCGGCTTCTACGGGGATCGACTGTCCGCGATGCGCGAACAACTCGAAGGCGGACCGATCGACGTCCTCACCGGTGACTATCTTTCCGAGCTGACCATGCTCATCCTTGGGCGAGACCAGATGAAAGACCAGACCCGCGGGTACGCCGGCACCTTCCTGCTGCAGGTGACCGACTGTCTGGTGCTCGCCCACGAGCGCCGGGTGCGGATCGTCAGCAACGCGGGTGGCCTCAACCCCGCAGGTTTGGCTGGGGCGCTGCGGGATGTCGTCACTGAAGCAGGTCTGCCGATGACCGTCGCCTACGTCGACGGTGACGACCTGCGTTCGGATGGAAGTGAATTCGGTGTCGACGGCCTGTTGACCGCGAACGCCTACCTGGGCGCGTTCGGGATCGCCGAGGCCCTGCTGCGCGGGGTGGACATCGTCGTCACCGGGCGGGTGACTGATGCGTCCCTCGCGATGGGCCCGGCGATCGCCCATTACGGGTGGGGCCGTGAAGATTTCGACGAGCTCGCCGGTGCGCTGATTGCCGGACATGTCATCGAGTGCGGCGCACAGGCAACCGGAGGAAACTTCTCCGGCTTCACCCGCATCGCCGACCTGACCCGGCCGGGCTTCCCGATCGCCGAGATCAGCGCAGACGGCAGTTGTGTCATTACCAAACACCCGGGAACTCCGGGTGCGGTCACCCGCGACACGGTGACAGCACAGCTGGTCTACGAGATCGGGGCACCGGCCTATCTCAACCCCGACGTTGTGGGACATCTAGACACTGTGCGTCTCACTGATGCCGGCCCCGACCGGGTGCGGATCGATGGAGTGCGGGGCACGCCGCCGCCGCCCACAACGAAGGTCGCCCTGAACAGGCTCGGCGGATTCCGCAACTCGGTGCAGTTCCTGCTCACCGGGCTGGACATCCCCGCCAAGGCTGCATTGGTGCGGGCTCAACTGGAGCAGACGCTCGCCGCTGACCCGCCCAGTGAGGTGGTCTGGCGCCTGGACAATACGACCAAGCCCGATCCCGAAACCCAGGGCGCAGCAACGGCTTTGCTCACCTGTCAGGTGCTGGATCCCGCTGACGGACCTGTCGGGCGTACGTTTACTGCCGCCGCTGTCGAGCTCGCGCTGGCGTCGTATCCAGGTTTCACTGTCACCCGCCCCCCGTCTCGCCCCACGGCCTACGGCATCTA
>JAABUM010004675.1_pt1 | contig 15198 bp, 12 predicted proteins | sample 5559161 | NCBI WGS metagenome assembly JAABUM01 (sample SAMN10711868, study PRJNA513369) | rock metagenome | isolation source: Antarctica rocks | place: Antarctica: Victoria Land, Siegfried Peak nord
GCCGCCGAGTTCGATCGCGACGCTGCGGCGCACGATCGCCATCGTGTCGATGAAGTTGCGGTGGACGAGCATGGCCGGGTCGGGCGGGTAGCTGCGCCCGATGTCGCCGGGACGCACGCCGATCTCCTCCCACGCCGCCACCGGGGCCTCGCCCATCCAGCGGCGATCGGAATAGGCGAAGGCGAGGTGCGGATCGTCGTCCAGCTGCGCGGCGAGCGTGGCGATGAAGCGCGGCGTCAGGGCGTTATCGGCGTCGACGTAGGCCAACAGGTCGCCCGTGGCGACCGCGATGCCGTGGTTGTAGCTCAGGCAGGCGTCGTGGAAGTCCACCCGCTCGTAACGGACACCGAAGGGCGCGTACTCCGCCGCGATGGTCGCCGTGTCATCGGTGCTGGCGTCGTCCACGACGATGATCTCGTCCGCCGGGCGATCCTGCAACAGGACACTCTCCAGGCATTCGCGCAGATAGCGCCCGTAGTTGTGACAGGTCACGACGACGCTCACCCGCGAGCCCATACACACTCCCACCTGCGCGATCGCACGCTCGGCCTTCATCGCCGTCAGGTGCGGATTGTACCCGCGCCCTCGCCCCCTGCCTAGCCGCGCGAGGGCGCGGTACACTCTGCTGGGTGTCGCGCGGTCGTCGTTGTCGTTGTCATGGGCCGACCTACAGCGCTACGCAGAAGGCTTGACCCTGCGACGTAGCCCGGTCCCCTCCGAGGGACAGTGTCCTCTGGAGGTGTGCGCCCTTCAAAGGTGGGATCTCGGATCTCCTGCCCTTCAGGGGTACTTCAGCCCCGGTCCCCGATGAGCCACGCATACTGCACGGTGCTCTAAAGAGAACACAAACGTCGATCGAGGAGCGAGCGATTATGGACAAGCGAGCGTTGCGCCGTCGGAACAATCCCCTGCGCTACGCCGTCGCCTTCGCGGGCGGGGTGCTCGTCGGGGCGGTTGGGATCGCCGCCTACACCGGGCGGGAGCTGAACAGCCCGCGCCCGCACACCTGGCGCGATAACTACACCTTCACCCCTTTCGAGGTCCGGGTCAATTACGAGGAGGTCAGCTTCGTCACCGAGGATGGCCTGACCCTGCGCGGCTGGTGGTTCCCGCACCCGGAGAGCGACCATGTCGTCGTCGGCGCGACCGGGCACAAAGGCACGAAGCCGGATCTGCTCGGGATCGGTTCCGGCCTCTGGCGCGCGGGCAACAACGTCCTCGTCTTCGATTACCGCGGCTGCGGCGAGAGCGACCCCGCGCCCCTCTCGGTCGGTTTCTACGAGCAGCGCGATCTGCGCGCCGCGATCGCCTGGGCGCGCGGGCGGGTGCCGGGCGCGCGCCTCGGCTTGATGGGCTTCTCGATGGGGGCGGCGCTGTCGATCCTCGCCGCCGCGACCGACCCGGCGATCCGCGTCGTCGTCGCGGACTCCGCGTATGCCACCCTCCAGGGAGTTGTCGCGAACGCCTACGGGCGCTACCGCGTGCCGTCCTGGCCCTTCCTGGCGCTCAGCGACCGTTACAACGGCTGGCGTTACGGCTATCGTTACGGCGCGCTGCGCCCGGTCGAGGTCGTCGGGCAGGTCGCCCCACGCCCGCTCCTGATCATCCACGGCACCCGCGACGCGGTGACGCCGGTCGCCCACGCCCACCACCTGTACGACGCGGCGGGGGAGCCGAAGGAGCTGTGGATCGCGGAGGGCGCGCACCACTGCGGCGCCTACTTCCTCGACCGCGAACGCTACGTCGCGCGCGTCGCCGACTTCTTCGCGCGCGGCCTCGCCTGACCCTATGCCGGTGGTAGCTTGACGAAACGAATATCTGTCCGTATGCTACGTGTACGGTCATGATGCACGGCGCGTCGGCACGGGCGGATGAGGGAACCATGAGCGAGACGGACGAGCGGCCAGAGGGCAGCGCACGACCGCAGCAGGCGGCACTCTTCGAGGTCGGCAAGAGCGGCAAGGTCGGGACGAATGTCGCCACCATTTCGGCGCTCGCGTCCGATGCGCCGGTCGCGGTGGCGATCTACTGGTACCGGCGCTATCTGGAGCAGGGCGGGCACGCCCGCAACACGATCGAGTCGTATTGCTACGACCTCGCCCTCTTCGAGGGGCAGACGCGCCCCAAGGCGATCGAGGCGCTCAAGGCGCGCGACATCGCCCACTTCCTGGGCGAGAGCGAGACGCGCTCCACGCGCAAGCGTCGCCTGACCTCGCTGAGCGGTTTCTTCAAGTATCTGGTCGGCGCGGCGAAGGTGCTGCCCGCCGATCCGAGCGAGAACTTCTACCCCGACCCGATCCCGCTGAAGACGCCGCGCCCGCTCTTCGCCGCCGAGCAGGAACGCCTCCTGGCGGCGGCGGCGGCGGATAGCGCCCGCGCGCACGCGGCCCTCTGGCTGATGCTGCGCCTCGGCCTTTCGCGCGGGGAGCTGCTGACCCTGCGCACGGACCACATCGATCTCGCCGATCCCCAGGCACCGGTCGTCTACATCTACTACGACAACCCCCGTTGGAAGGGGAAGGAACGGCATCTGGCGGCCAGCGCGGAGTTCGCCACGATCTACGAGCGCCTGCTGGACGAGTACGCGCCGGACGGCACGCTCTTCCCGATCCTGCCGCAATCGGTGAACAAGATCGTGGAGCGGGTGGTCGAGGCCGCAGGGCTCGGGCGGGACGACATTACCCCGCAGACGTTGCGCGACTCCTACGCGGTCGATCAGGCGCGCGCCGGGGCCGACGAGGATCGCCTGATCGCCGTCCTGGGGCTGGCGGACGATCCGCGCAACCGCCTCAGTGTCGGGCGCTACCTGAAGCTCGGCGCACCGCCCCTCTGAGAAGCGTCGGCGGTAGCGAGCGGATACGTCGCGGGGCCGGTACATGCTTGGCCCCGCCTTGTTCTGCCGCGTCGCGCGCCCCTTGGGCGGTCAGGACTTGATCGCGAGGCGGTGGAGGCCGAGCGCGAGTTCGGCCAATTGCTCGGCCCCCTGGAGTTGTTCCAGCCAGCGCGTCGGGATCGCCGCCACCCCTTCGCGCGCCCCGGCGAGTGCCCCTGCCACCGCGCCAACGCCGTCGGCATCATCCCCCAGGTTGGTCGCCGCGATCACCACTTCCTCGAAGCTGTCGTGATTCTCCAGGGCCCAGAAGGCCGCGCCGAGCGTTTCCAGCACGAAGCCACCGCTCCGCACCGCTTTGCGCGACAGGTGCGGCGCGGCGAGCAGGACATCGCGTACCGCCTGTTCGGGGATCTGCGCGGCCACTCGCTCGATCAGCCCCTCGCGCCGCCCGTGCAGCAATTCGCCGATCGCCAGATTGGCCGCGAGCGAACTCCAGACCGAGAGCGAGTGGGCGTGGGTCAATTCCGAGACGAGGCGACCATCGCGGAGTAACGCCTCCGGGTGACGCGCGTGGAAGAGGCCAAGCGGGGCGCTGCGCGTGAGGCTGCCATTCCCTGCCGCACGACCGGCGATCTCCCGCGCCACGCGCGCCCCGACCTCCGCCCAGGGCTGCCCCTGCTCGTGGTAGCGGATGGCGGTGCGGGTGATATAGCCCGCGTCCTTCGGCCCGCTGCGGAGCCAGGCGACGAATGCGGCGGCGATCGCGGAGGGATCGACCGCGCCGCGTGCGAGGATGCTGCGGGTGATCGCCAGGGCGAGCTGGGTGTCGTCGGTGTACTCGCCCGGATCGAGATTCAGCCAGCCGCCGCCCAGGAAATCGCGCACCTCGCCGTAGGTGTCGGCGATCTCCGCACGGGTCATGAATTCGAGCGGCGCGCCGAGCGCATCGCCGGTCGCCAGTCCGACCAGACAACCGACAAACTGTCCGCGTGGTAGGGACTCCGTCACGCCAATCCTCTCACGCCGGGTGTCGGGAACCGATGGTATACTTTTGCGTAACTATACTACTGGTGGCGTAGGTTCGGTGCCGAGGAGTTGCGCGCATGGTCGCGGTGATCCCTATCCTGTTCGGTGTCATGGGCTGGATCGTCAACATTTTCCCGTGGGTGATGATGGGCGGCTGGCTCGTCGGTATGGCCGATCCGTCGGGTCGCTGGACGGCGACGCGCGTGCTCAACGCGGTCACCCTGCCGTTCATTCGGATGACGAGTGGCATGTTACCGCGAATCGGCCAATTGGACATCTCGCCGCTGCTCGTCTTCCTTCTCTCCTACGTCGTCAGTTTTTTGCTCGGCGCGCTCTACCGTACCTGGTTCTGAATCTGGTGCCGAGCGTGCCCTCGTCTGGGAGTGATCGATGCCCATTTCGCTGGTCGGTATCCTCGGCTATTTCATCCAGATCCTGCAATTCGTCTTCCTCGCCCGGCTCGTCGCCCAACTCTTCGACGCGCAGGCGCGCAACCCGATCACCCGCTTCCTGCTCGAACTGACGGAGCCGATCCTGGCCCCGATCCGCCGCCTGATGCCGTCCACCGGTGGCCTCGACTTCTCGCCGACGATCGTGCTGGTGCTCCTCTTCTTCTTGCAGCGCTTCCTGGTGTCATCGTTCTGACGCGAGCCACAAAGAGGGGTGCCCGGCAGAACTGCCCGGCACCCCTCTTTGTCGTTCTGTATCACGAGCGGTGCCATGCCCGGCCCTACCGTGCAGTCGTGTGCGTGGCGGCGCGCGCCGCATTGATCGCATCCCGTAGGGCGAGCGTCGCCGCGCGCGCCGCCGCCGCGAAGTCGTCGCCGGACGAGGCGTAAGTGATGCTGCGTCCGGCGTTGATCAGCACGCCGTAGCCGTCGGCGTCGAGTCCGGCCCGGACCGCCGCCGCAACCTCGCCCCCCTGCTCGCCGACGCCGGGGATCAGGAACGGGGCGGTGGGGAGGATGGCGCGGATCGCCGCGATGTCGCGGGGATAGGTGGCCCCGGCGACCACGCCACACGCGCCCGGTGTGGCGAAGCGTTCCTCCCAGGTTCCGATCTGCCGCGCGACCGCCTGATAGAGCGGGGTCGGCGTGTCGGCGGCCACGCCCTCCGCGCGCACGACCGCGAGGTCTTGTAGCTCCCCGGCGCTCGGGTTCGACGTGCGGCTGAGGATGAAGATGCCCCGCCCGCGATAGGCGAGGAAGGGGGCGAGGCTGTCCGCGCCGAGATAGGCGTTGAGGGTGACGGCGTCGAAGTCGAACGCCCCGAAATAGGCGGTCGCGTAGGCGGTCGCGGTGCTCGCCATGTCGTTGACCTTGGCGTCGAGGATGGTGGGGATATCGCGCGGGATCAGCGCCCGGGTCCGCGCCAGCGCCTCCATGCCGACCAGACCGTGCGCGATGTAGAAGGCGAGATTCGGCTTGTAGGCACAGACCACGTCGGCGGTCGCCTCGATAATCGCGCGGTTGAACTCGACGATCGCGCCCGCCGGATCGTGCGCCGCGCGCGCGCGCAACGCCGCCGGGAAGCGATCGAAGTTCGGGTCCAGGCCGACACAGACGAGGCTGTTGTTGCGCCTGGCCACCATGCGCACGCGCGCGGCAAATGACATCTCCTGCTCCATCGCGGTTGCCGCTCCTGTCGCACGCCACTCGGCGCTTTCCCCCTCGGCCAACGGTCGGCTTATCGCCGGGCGAAGTATAGCATCGCCGCGCCACGATCTCCGTATGATATTGCACGGACGGATCGTACGGATAGTATGTACGGGAATATCGACGCGACATATTCCCGTACGTTCGTTTTTATGGTATCCTTGCCCGAAGCATGTGCAATGGCCCTGTCGCGCCACATGAGGCGATAGCGGTCAATGCGAGAGAGCGTCGCGCTGCGGCGCGGTGACACATGAGGAGGGGCGTTTGTTCGCGCGTTGGAAGCGATCGTCGCACGGGCTCGATGGTCACCCCCTATACGGTCTCGGTCAGCAGGTGCAGCGCGGCAAGCTGACCTTGGTCGAGGCGATGGCGCGTGTCGAGGAGACGCGCGAACTCCGCGATCTCTCCGATACCCAGTTGACCGAACTCGACAAGCAGATCGGGGCCGTGCCGGAGACACAACGCGGCTTCGCCTACATCCTCGCCTCGCTCAACTACGCCGCCGCGAAGGCGAAAGGGTTCCGCCGCGTGCAGGTCGATAGCGCCCTGCGGCTGGTGGAACTGACCCACGAGACGCCCGCGCGGATGAGCTTGCTGCACGAGGCGCTCGCCGCGGCGCGCAAGGCCGGCTACCGGCGCGGCGAGAAGGTTGCCCTCTCCACGCTGGCGGGTATCTACACCCAGGATGGGCGCTACGAAGAAGCGGTCGCCCTTTATAAGGAACAGGTCGAAGGGGCCAAGGCGGGCGGCTACTCGGCGATCGATGTCGATTCGCTGCTGGCACTCGGCGACATCTACCGCTATCTCCAGCAGCCCGACCTGGCGCTCGAAGCATTCGAGCGCGCGGTTCGCGTTGCCGGGGCGGCGGGCCAGCCGGAGGGGCAGATCGAGGCGCTGACCCGCGCTGCCGAGCTGTATCTGCTGCGCGGCGGTGCCGACCAGGCGCTCGAAGCGTTGCAGCGCGGTGTGGCACTGGCCGAAGCGGGCAAGGATCGGCACATCGAGGCCGAGCTTGCGGGCCTTCTCGGCGATCTCTATGCGGAGGTTGGGCGCGCCGACGAGGCGAACGCGATCTACCGCCGGGCGCTGAGCCTCACCGGCGAAGAGGTGCAGGGGCAGATCGAGATCCTCACGCGTCTCGTGCCCCTCTGCGTCGATTCGGGCGCATGGCAGGAGGCCGCCGATTATGCCCGGCAGGGGCTGCTCCTCTCCAACGGCGCGCTGCCGATGCAGGATGTGCGCTGGCTCCTCGACCTCGCGCTGGCGCTCCTCGAATTGGGGCGCGACCAGGAGGCGATCGACGCCGCGCGCGACGCCCTGATCCTGGCGCGCGCACACGATGCGGGCGGGCGGCTGGAGCACGACGCGCTGGGCCGACTCGGGGCGCTGCTGACCGAGACCGGCTCGTGGGCGGAGGCGACCCGGCTCCTCGAAGCGGCGCTGGACCTGAGCGAGCGGCTCGGCGATGAATCGTCGGGCGCGACCTGGCTGACCAACCTCGCGCGGTGCTCCTGGTATGCCGGCGATGCGCCGGGCGCGATCCAGTGGTACACCGAGGCGCTGAACATCACCCGCCGCCTCGGCGACAAGGTGCTGGAGGCGCACATCCTCGGTAGCCTCGGCACCCTCCTCCGCGATAACGGCCAGCCACGACGGGGGCTGGAGTATTACCATCAGGCGCTCGACCTGAGCCAGCAGGGGGGCGACCCGCGCGAGGTGGTCCGTTACCACATCCTGCTCGGGCGCACCTACGGCGATCTGCGCCATTACGACGACGCCAAGCGCTCTTTCACCGAGGCGCTGAATCTGGCGCGACGCCTGGATGACAAGCGCGGTCAGGTCGAGGCGCACCGGCGCTATGCGGCGCTCCTCCACTCGCGCCGCGACCGCGAGGGGGCGATGGCGCAGATCGTGGCGGCGGCGGCGCTGGTCGGAACGGTCGATGATCCACGTCTGGTGGCGCTGACCCTCCAGGATCTGGCCGCGATGCAAGAGGAGATGGGGCGCTGGGACGACTCGACAGCGAGCTATCGGCGGCTCCTCGACAACGCGGACCGCGCCGATGATCTCGCGGGCAAGCTCCAGGCCCACTTCCAACTCGGGCGGATCCTCCAGTTCCAGCGGTCGGACGAGGCGCAACAGCATCTGCATCGTGCGCTCGATCTGGCGCAGCAGTTGAACGATCAAGCGATCATCGAGCAGGTCCGCGCCTATCTCCCTCTGCCGGTCGAGTACGCCGCTGAAGCGCCCCTCTGAGCGGTGAACGGACGCTTAGAAGGGCGTCCGTCCATACTGCGACCTCCTCGTCTGCCTCTCTCGACAGTTCGATGCTCCTCGGCTATACTGTACGTACACCCTGGGTCGGCGTTGTCGACAACCGTGGTGGGGGCGGTATGTGTCGGTATAGCGCCTCGCCAGCGAAGGCGGCTCCGTCTGCGGATCGTGGATGTGTACGTTCGAGAGGGCACCATGACGATTAGCCGTGAACGAATGATGATCGCGTTGACCGGACCGGGGCAGGCGGAATTCGCGTCGCCCGGCGCGCGTCACGCCGGACGCAACCCCTGGCTCCTCGTCAGTTCGGTCCCGCGCCGGTCGCCCGATTTGCCGCCCGATCTACTCTGCCTGATCGCGGAGCCGATCGATGCGGATGCGCGCGTCCCCGCCGCCACGGCCTCCGGCATCCTGGCCGGAATCCGCGACATCTACGCCACGAGCGACGTCGTCGATCCGATCGTGGCGCTGACGGCGGCGCTCGACACGGCCAATCTCGCTCTCTACCAGCAGAACAGCAGCACCGCGCCCGGTCGGCGCTTGCTGATGGGGCTGACCTGCCTCGTGGCGCGCGGTCGAGAGTTGCTGATCTGTCAGGTGCCGCCGACTCAGCTCATTCTCGTGCAGGATGGTATGGCTGTCGCCCTGCCCGAGCTGACGACCTGGGGCGCGGATTATCAGCCGCACGCCCGCGAGATCTCACAGGGATTGGGGATCGCGGAGACGCTCACACCGGCGCTCTTCCGGGCGACCCTCGAACAGGGCGATCTGATCACCTTCTGCTCCTCCAACCTCGCGCGCTTGCTCGCTGCAGGGGGCGACGCGCTCCTCGATCCACTCCTCGGCGTCGATCCGGTCGAAGCGGTCGAGGCATTGGCGTCGCTGGCCGAGCAGCACGAACTCGATCCGGCCTACGCGGCGAGTGTTGCCCCGCAGGTGCTCGACCTCCCCCCCGCCCAGCGCGCGTCGCCGGACGATGAGCTGAAATCGTCCGACGACATGCTGTCCGACGATCAGGAGCAGGGGTGGTTCGGGCGGAGTCTGCGCGAGATGCGAAGTCGCGCGCCGATCATCCCGTGGCCGCGCCTCGGCGCGCGACGTAACGGCGCAATGCCCGAGCCGTTCGATGGTGTGGCCCTGGACGATGAGGACGTCGAAGACGCCCCAGCCCCCGCACGGTTGCGGCGCGATGAGCCGACTGTCGGCACCGAACTGCCCCCTGCCACCCCATCGTTGGACGATTACGAGGTGCGGATCAATCACGCGCCGCACGTCACGCCCGATGCTGACTCCATCGAAGAGGGGTGGGACAATGAACCAGCCGTACCGGTCGCGCCGCGCCGTCAGTACGCGGCGGCGCAGCCTGTGGCCGCCGATGACGAGGAGTTCCAGCTCCCTTCGTACGGTCGCGTGCGCCGAGGCCCCCTGCAAGGACTCGGCTCGTTCGCGGCGCTGCTGCTGCTCGGCGTCGGCACGGTCGTCGAGCGAATCGTCCCGCGCGGCGGGAGTCGCCGCAACGCGCACTATCTTGAGGGCGGGCGCGGGCGGGTCTGGCCGATCGGCAGCCTGGAGCGGTATCGGGGTACGCGGCGCCCGATCGGTCGCGCGCTGCCCCTGATCCTCATTGGTGTCCTGATCCTCGTCACGGTCGGGATCGTCCTGACCGTTCGCGGCCAGCGCGCGCACGCCGAGCAGGCGCGCTTCGACAACGCCCTGGCGGCGGTGACGCAGACGCGCGAGGCGGCGACCGTCACCACCGATCGGCAGGCGGCGCACAATCAACTGTTCGCGCTGCCCGCGACCCTCGCCGCCATCCCCGCCGCCGATAAGCCGGGTCGCCCCGAGCGGATCGCGGCGGAGGCGACGGCGATCCGCCTCGCCCAGGATAAGGTCGATGGGACGCAACGGGTCGCCGCCGACGCGATCACGCTACTGGCCCCCTGGCCCGCGAACGCCGCCCCGAGCGGCACCCGCCCGCTGCTGGTTATCGGTGATGGTAAGCAGTATGTCCTCAGCAACGGCACAGTCTACTGGCTGAATGGTGGCAAGGCGCTGACCAAACTGGTCGGTAAGGGTGACACGGTCGCGGGGGTGAGCGTCGGCGCGATCCTCGGGATCGTCTGGCGCGAGAATAGCCTGCTCGTCTACACCGAGACGCAGGGCTTCGTGCGCGATAGCGGCGGCACCTGGACCGCGCTGCCGCTCGCCGCGAACGGGCGGAAGATCACCGCCAGCGATAGTTTCGGCGGCAACCTCTACTTCCTGGAGGCCGAGCGGGGGCAGATCGCCAAGTACGCCTCCGGGTCGTACAACCAGTCGCCGCAGCCGTGGTCAACCTCGAAGCTCAACGCGGATCTCGTCAAGGCGGTCGACCTGACGATCGACACCGACATCTATGTCCTGCTCGGCGATGGTCGCGTGCTCGATCTCTACCAGGGCGATGTCAAGGCGACGCTGACCCCCGCGACCGTGCCCGCCCTGACCGGGGCCACCGCGATCGCCTCGACCCTGGAGGGGAAGTGGCTCTACCTCCTCGACCCGCGCGAGGGCCGGATCGTGCGCCTCGGCAGGGATGGCAGCCAGTTGACGGTCTACAAGCCCGCCGATGGGGCCAAACCCTTCACCGGAGCGCGCGATCTGGTCGTGGACGAGGCGACCAATATGGTCTATCTGACCACGGATGAGGGCGTGCTGACGGTGCGCCTGCCGTAAGCGTTGCTGCTGGCGGGGGCGGGCGCCGCACCGCGCCCTCGCTGGCAAACTCTTCGTATGGTATGGTACGATTGGCCTATTCACAAGCGATAATTAACGTGCGGCAATGCTGCCACACGGAGACGTTCCACGGTGCTTGGTGCGAGGACAGCGATGGGACCCCTCGAAAAACGCTTGCTCAGCGAGTTCGCGGTTTATCTGATCAAACATTGCTCGCGCGCGGCGGATGAGCAACCGGTCGGTATGCCGCTCGCGCTCGCCGATCGACGGCGTTGGTTCGCGCAACTCTATCGCGACTGGCAGCTGACGCCACGAGTGGAACTGGCAGGGCGCTCACCGTATGAGGTGATCAACGCCGAGCGCGCCGCCCGTACCGGTGAAGTGACCCGCACCCTGCCGAAGCCCTCGATCGAGCTCTATACCGATCTCCCCACGCTGATGGCCGCCGACGCCGCCGACAATGCCCCCCGCAGTGCGACCCACCCCGTAAGTGATGGCCGCGATGAGGCGGCGACGCCCGGCGCGACCGATTCCGGGGAGACGGTACGCTGGCGACAACTCGCCGATCGCCTCTTCGGCTCCTGGCTCGATGAGAAGTTGGACCGCCTGTAGCGTTCCGGCGGCGTGGTCGAGTGCCCCGCGACCGCGCCATATTTCCTATAGGCTCGCGCTTGTTCGGGCCGATCCCCTGTGGTAGCCTACTGCCAGACCCTGGCGTCGCCTTCACGATCGCTACAGCAGAGTGCCGCTCAGTTGCCCCGCGTTCGTGCGCGACCGCCATCGCCTCACCGTGGCTGTGATCGCTAGGGTTTGGCACCGCAGGGTCGTGGTGTATCGCGATGCCGTGTCGCACCCCGACGGGGCGCTCCCTCCTGTCTGGGCCGGTGCGATGCCGTGCGTCAAGCGCCTAAAGAGTAGGGCCGACTGTTGGCCTGCCCCGGCGTGTTGGCGAGGTAACGAAGAATCGGGTATCGTACCGGACATTCGTCGCTCTGGCTGCGCCTGGCACGAGGTGTTTCCTGGCATCTTGTCGCATGCCTGTCGCGAGCCATGACAGCAGCCGTCGCCGTTGCCGCGCTCTGGCGACGCTGTGTGACGGCATAACGTCGCCGTGCGTGCGGTTATCCCCTGGCCCGACGCGCGCACAGGAGCGGGCGAACTAGTTCCTGCTGGTGCTTGTGGTCGAGCAGTTGCTCGCGGTGAGTGCCGGCAGCCGGTCGTTGTGCGCGAGCCTGTGCGGGTCGCCGCGATCCAGCTGGCCGCGAACGGTCTGCGACGGCGGCGAATACCGTGTAACGCGAAGGTGATGATGGCCGATACTCCGCTCTTCGGTACCGATGGCTGGCGCGGCATCATCGCCGAGGATTTCACCTTCGCGGCGGTGCGGCGCGTGAGTCAGGCGCTGGCGCTCGAACTGCGCGAGCGGCAGGGCGGGGCCGAGACCGCCGCCGCCCTGGTGATCGGCTACGACACGCGCTTCGGCTCGGCCCGTTTCGCCGCCGCCGCCGCCGAAGTCCTCACCGCGTTCGACATCCATGTCTACCTCTGCACGCGCCCGGTGCCCTCGCAGGTGGTCAGCCAGGCGATCGTCGAGCGCGGTGCCGATGGCGGTCTGGTGATCACCGCCTCGCACAACCCGGCCCAGTTCAGCGGGATCAAGATTCACGCGCAGACCGGCGCGCCCGCCTCGACCAGCTTCTTGCAGGCGGTGGAGCGCCGCGTCGCGGCACTGATCGTGGAGGACGAGCCGCCGCCACGACGGTCGCTGGAAGCCGCCGAGGATGACGGGAACCTCGACCGGATCAACCCGCTGGACGGCTACCTCGCCGCGCTCAGCCAGCACTTCGATCTGGACGCCCTGCGCGGGGCGGGCCTGACCGTGGCCGTCGATGCGATGTACGGCACCGGGGCCGGGATCTTGCCCGCCCTCTTCGCCGAGGGGACGACGAAGATCATCGAGATCAACGGGGCGGCCAACCCGCTCTTCCCCAACATCCGTGCCCCCGAGCCGATCGCCGCCAATCTGACGCGCCTCACGCGAGTGGTGCAGGATGGCAATCCGGCGCTCGGCCTGGCGTTCGATGGCGATGCCGATCGGCTCGGCGTGGTGGGGCGCGGCGGCGAGTACATCAGCGGGCAGACCCTCTTCGCCCTGCTGACGTTGCATCTCCTCGCGGTGCGGGGCTGGAACGGGCCGATCGTGAAGTCGCTCAACGGGACCGCGATGATCGATGTCCTGGCGGCTGATTTCGGTGTGCCGGTCTTCGAGACCCCGGTCGGCTTCACCGCGATGGCCCCGGTTTTCATGGAACAGGACGCGATCATCGCCGGGGAGGAGACGGGCGGTTTCGCCTTCCGCAACCATGTGCCTTACCGCGACGGCATCCTCTCCGCCCTCTTTCTCCTCGACATCGTGGTGCAGCACAATGGCGACCTCACCGCCGCCCTCCGCGACCTCGAAGCACGCGTCGGACAGTGGTCCTACGAGCGCCTCGATCTCCCCTGTCGCCACGATCAGGCCGAGGCAGCCACCGCCCGCATCCGTCAGGCCGCCCCCAAGCGCCTCGCGGGGATGCCGATCGTGCGCGTTCACGACGCCGACGGGTTGAAGTATTACCTCGAAGATGGGAGCTGGCTCCTCGTCCGCACCTCCGGCACCGAGCCGGTGCTGCGCCTCTACGCCGAGGCCCATTCCGCCGAGCGCGTCCGCGAACTCCTCGCGCGCGGGCGGGAGTTAGTCGGCCTGTAGCCGCTCGCTCGGGTCTGCCGACGATCTGTCGGGCCGGGCGTTCCGCATCCTGATCATTGAATAATGGAGCGTGGCGGGCAGCAGCGCGTGGTAGAGCGGCCAGAGCGACGGCGTCAGCCGCAACTCCACGCCGCGCGTCGCGATGCGCGCCAGCAGATCGCCGACCGGCTCGACCCGGTGTGGCGTGACCGCCACGCGCGCGATCCGATAGCCCGGCCCTTCCCCCTCCGTCGCCTCGAACGACTCTCCGGGCAGGTGATAGGCGAAGAGCGTTGTCGCGCGCACCCGGTCGAGCCAGCCCGCCTCGATCGCGAGCACCATCCGCGCAGCCGTCTGTCCGAGGAATCGTGCGCGATCCTCCGGTGTACTTGTCGGTAGCGCCCAGAACGCGACCCTCGGACACTCGCGCGGCAACCAGTACAACGGGGCGTGCTCGTCGTCGATCGCCCAGACGGCCGCCGATAATTCCGGGCGGCTCGCGATGGTGCGCGGGACGAACGTGGCGATATTTGCTTCTTCGCTGAAGTGATACAAGGTGTCGGTCATCGGCGTCTCCTACGGCATTCGCGCGTCCCTTGCCGGGCGCGATCCGGCTGGCCCCACATCCGTATCCACCCGCGCGACCCCGTCCATCCTGCTGTCCCGGCGCCGACCTCGCCGGATCGCGCTCTACCGTAGCGCCGGTCGTCGCGGCCTGTCACCGTCCTTCGGGACAGTGTCGCAACAGCCCCACATCCATATTGCGGGGACGAAGACAGCGCCTTCGAGGAAATTCATGGGAGTTGTACGGTATCTTCGGGTATCCTTGCGATATCTGTTCGCTGATGCTAACATCGAGCCGTTGTCGAAGTCATCGCAGCGGTTGGTACTCCACAGGGTAAGCAGGGCATGTCGGGTGTCATCATGGCATGGAGGAAGATATCATGGCCCAGGAAGCGCGCAAACTCGGCCCATTCGCGCTCGGTCTCGGGACGCTGGCGATCCTCTGGCTGCTGGTCTGGCAGGCGGTAACCGCCAACGGCGCGCCCGACCCGACCCTTCCTTCCCTGTCCCATACGGCGGTCATCCTCGATAGCGCCATCCTGGTCCTGCGCGAAGGGTTGGAGGCGATCCTCGTCCTGGCCGCGATCACCGCGAGCTTTCAGGGGGCGCAGGCCGCGCTCCGTCGTCCGGTCGCGGTGGGGGCGGGGCTGGGCGTGCTCGCCACGGTCGTGACCTGGTTCATCGTGGTCGCGGCGCTCGACGCCATCGATGCCCCGGCGCTCGACATCCAGGCGGGTACCGGCCTGTTGGCCGTGATCGTCCTGCTGGTGGTGATGAACTGGTTCTTCCACCGCGTCTACTGGACCGGGTGGATATCGCATCACAACGGGCGGCGGCGTCAGTTGCTGGCCCTGCCCGGCTCGGCCCGTGGGCGGGTGCTGCTCGGCTTCGTGCTCCTCGGCCTGACCGCGATCTACCGTGAAGGCTTCGAGATCGTCCTCTTCTTGCAGAATCTGCGACTCCAGGCCGGCAATGAGGTGGTGGCGCAGGGGGTGGGGCTCGGCCTCGTCGCGACGGCTATCGTCGGGGTGCTGACCTTCGTCGCCCACCACAAGCTGCCGTACAAGCGGATGCTGATCCTCACCGGCGTCATGCTCGGCTTCGTGCTGGTGGTGATGGTCGGCGAGAGCGTGCAGGAGATGCAACTCGCCGGGTGGATCGCCACGACCGACCTGCCGCTGCCGATCCCCGACTGGATGGGGATCTGGTTCGCCCTTTTCCCGACCGCCGAATCGATCGCCGCACAGCTCGCCGCCGCCGCCCTGGTGATCGGTTCTTACGTCGTCGCCAAGGACGTGCGCGTCGGCCGCCCGTCGCGGCGGGGCGAGATCCCGGCCACGCGTCCGGAGCAGGCCCCGATCGCGCGCTGAGACGCCGAGAAGGTATGCCACAAAGGGGCGAGGCAC
>JAABUM010004676.1_pt1 | contig 15196 bp, 14 predicted proteins | sample 5559161 | NCBI WGS metagenome assembly JAABUM01 (sample SAMN10711868, study PRJNA513369) | rock metagenome | isolation source: Antarctica rocks | place: Antarctica: Victoria Land, Siegfried Peak nord
CACGAGCAACATCTTGCGCAGGAAGTCGCCGCGCCCGGTCTGCTGATCGAACGCGCCGATGATTGCCTCGCGGACCTCTTCCGCCGTCTCGTACAATGCCATAACGTACCTACTCCCTTGTCTGACTTCGCGTGATGATTCCGTGATGCCGGACAGGTGCCGGCCGTCAACCACTACGACGCGGCAGCCCCCGGCCTGGATCACGCCTGGTGCGGCTGCGTATGCGTTAACGCAAAGAGTATAGCTACAATAGTGATTTTACGCAATATAACGTGGGGTAGGCCGGGTGGGGGAGTTGGCGTGGGTCACCGTCTCTGCCGCCTTCAACAAGACCTGATTGGGGATTTTTGCATAACCTGTATTGGTATGTGAGCAAGATACGTGCAAAAATAGGACGTAGCAGAGGCGGATTTCGCCTGTCCGGCGGCTTCCAGGCGCCACGCGTCGGGCTCCATGTCTGCTAATTGACCAATGCAGACATGGATGGGCCAGATATGAGCCGTTGATGTCTGCTAATCCCGCGTGCAACCCCTTCCGGCCATGTCTGCTAACACGTCTGCGGCAGCCAGATCACCTGTTAGAGGCTCCAGACCGCCGTTTCTATGTCCTACTTTTACACGTATCCTGCTCATAGGCCTATTGGTGCGACACACGGGACACATTTGCTCCCTTGAGGCCGGGTTGCAGCACTGTGCAAAAAGTAGACTTTCTGCACGCCGCTGCCGTCGTGACGGCCTGGTGTTACGCGGGCCGGGCCGCAGGGGACGAAACGGGCCAGCAGAGCCGCTTATGCGAACTTTTACCTTTTCGGGGCGTTGGGCAAAAATAGCCTGGATGAAGGTGGCGCGCCGGCCGGTCGGCCCATGCGTAAAGGTGATGTCGGGAAATTTCCGCATCTTGATCGCCTCTTCCGTGAGCACGCGCATGGTGTCGGACACCGTGCGGCCCTCCCCTCCAGCGCGGCAATCCTGCGCACCTTGTCTGCGGTGTCCTTGGATAGCTCTAGCCTGACCGGGGGTGTCATTGTATGTTCCTCATCGATTGGCGAACCACACCGCATAGTCGTCGGTGAGGTGGTAGTTGGTCGAGTTCTTGTCGTCCGCTTTGAGGTCGGCCAGCGGGAGATCGTAGGAGCGGCGTCCGTACGTCACGCTCACGAGGACGCCGTAGAGGTCGTCCACCCCCGCGAGGTCGACGACGGTGACGCGGGCGCCCGCGGGGACCGGTCCTGATCCGTACTCGTAGCGCACGGCGTCGAACGGGACGGTCAGGCGCTCGCGCAAATATTCGTGCCACGCCGTTATAACGGATATGTCGTCGCGTGCGGGCGCGCTGCTGACGACCTCGCCGATGCGCTTACCTTGCGCGCCGCCGATGCTTGCCCAGACGTATGTTCGCTCCAGTTCCGCCTTGACCGACGTTACGTCCCTCGTACGGTCCCTGGGCTGCGCCGGCGCCACCTCGCTGGCGTACACGCACATCTGCGACCAGTCCAGCCCCTGCTTTTCGCAGGCCTCGATCATGGCGGGCGGCATGCCCCGTAGCGTCACGCTATCCCACTCGATGTCCACGGTCGGCGCGTCGTCACCTTCGGCGTAGACGTGGATGACGTGCCCCTGCCAGCCGCCGATGTCGCCGCCCATGTCGGCGTCGGTCACACCCGCCTTGACCGCGACCACATCCCCGACGTTGAAAGGTCCCTTTGGCATGATCATCACCTCATTGCGCACGCCTGTGCGCTACCCGTGTTGCGCGCGCCACGTCCGCAGCAGCTCCGCCTCCCGCTCGCGGCTAATCCCGGCTTTGCGCTCCTCGTCCTCCGGGCGCGTGGCGTCCCAGGCCAGCGTGTCGCGCACCGTCTCGGCCAGGGGGCGGACGGTCAGGCCCGCCGCGATGGCCCGGCGGCAGTCGATCTCTTGCAGGCCGCTCATGTCTCCATCGACGGGTATCCACAGCGGGAGCCCCACCCACGGCTCGACGCCGTGCTCCAAGAGGAACGACGCGTCGGCCCACACGAACCGGGCACCGCCTCCGCTTATCCGCTCGCATGTGTCGAGCGTTTCGCTCAGGGTGAGCGGGTAGTCGGGTCCCGTCGCGTTGTAGACGCCGGTGCACTTCTCCTCGACCATGCGCACGGTCCACGCGGCGAGGTCGCGCGCGTCGATGAACTGCACGAGTTGCTCCGGCGGCCGCGGCGCGAGCACAGCGCCGCCCTGGGCCACGCGGCGTGGCCAGTAGGTGAAGCGATCGGTTGGGTCGTGAGGTCCAACGATGAGGCCGGGGCGCACCGTGAGCACCCTGCCGGGCATCCTCTCCTCCGCTGCGCGCTCACACAGGACTTTCAACGGGCCGTACGTTTCACCGTCGACCGTTTCGGTCGTGTCATCCTCGATCGTCCCCGTCGCCGCGTCCTCATTGAGGTTGCGGATGGTGAAATCTTTGTAGACCGAAACACTGGAGATAAAGGTGTAGTGGTCGACGGCGTCAGACAATAGCGCGGCTGAGGCGCGCACCACGCGCGGCACATAACCGCACGTATCGACGACCGCGTCCCAGCGCCGTCGCCGCAGCGGGGCGAGGCCGTCGTCATGGTCGCGGTCGCCGCGCAGCTTTTCCACCTCGGGGTAGAGGTCGGCGTTGTGCTGCCCACGGTTGAACAGGCTCACCACGTGGCCGCGCTTCAGCGCCGCCTCGACAAGGTGACGCCCCACGAACACGGTCCCGCCCAGGATCAGTAGCTTCATTGGTCTCCCCTCTTGCAGTAGTCAGTAGTCAGTAGTCAGTAGTTAGGGGGACGCCTGACGCCTTTCACGCCTTCAGCCCGTCGACGTCGTCTCGCAGGTGGCGGATCGTCGCCGCGTCGCGCACCTTGAACCACGTCTTGCCCAGCCCATCGGCCTCATACTCCAGAGTGTACGACGATAGGCGCACCACAGCATAGGAGCCGTTCTCTGTCACAATAAGGGGAGAACGCCGTGCGGGAGGCTGACCCACGCAGTCGGAGACTCCGTCATTGACGTTTGTGGCTGTATAGACCCATGTGCCACCAGCCAATCAAGCACGGTTTGTAGGGGTTGCTAAGCCTTCTAGCACCTACATAGAGTCCATTGACACGTCCCACTTGAAGACCTAATGGGTTCTGCAAACGTCAATTACGGAGTCTCCGCAGTCGCGGGTTTCGTGCCCTTGGCCTGACCTGTCGCCCCCCGCGCGTTGCTCCGCCGGTGTGACCTGATAGGAGCCTGCTCCTCGTTGACCCGAGAGAGCCCTGTCCGCCACGGAGTCGCGCCGGATGGAGACCAGAAAGGAACCAGACATGATCACCAGTGGAGTAGACGCCCATAAGAGTGTACACGCCGCCAGCGCCGCCCACCCGCGCCAGTGGGGCATTGAGGGGGCGGGCAACTACGGGCGCGGGCTGGCCCAGCACTTGGTGGCCGCCGACGAGACCGTGTACGACATCAACCCGCACTGGACCGCAGGGGAGCGGCGGCAGGTCCGCCGGCCAGGCAAGAGCGACCGCCTGGACGCGCGGGCCGTGGCCCTGGTGGTCCGGCGTGAGGCGGCCACCCTGCATCCCCTGCAGGCGGAAGACGAGACGGCGGTACTTGACCTGCTCGTGACCGAGCGGGAGGCGGCCCTGGCTGAGGCTACGCGCTTGCGCAACCAACTCCACGCCCTGTTGCTGCAGCTGGACCCGCAGCATAAGAAGGTCCTGCCCCCGTTGGACACGGAGGCGGGCGTCGCCGCGCTGGTCGCGTACCACGGACCGGAGCGGACGCCGCTGCAGCAGGCGCAGGCCGCCAGCGTGCGCCGCCTGGCCCACCGCTTGCGCTTGGCTGCCGAGCAGGCCACCGACGTGCGGCGACAGATCGAGGCCCGCGCCGAGGCGGTCTTTCCCCCCCTGACCCGGCTTAAAGGCGTCAGCTTGCTCACCGCTGGCGCCCTCGCCGGCATCTTGGGGCCCGGCCGCCGCTTCATGAGCGAGGCCCAACGCGCCGCCTACGCCGGTTTCGCCCCGCTGGAGGCCTCCTCGGCCGGCCGCGTGCGCCACCGCCTCAACTGCGGCGGCAACCGCCGCCTCAACGCCATCCTCTACCGCATGGCCCTGACCCAGTTGCGCTGTTGGCCCCCGGCGCAGGACTATGTCGCCCGGCGCGTGAGCGAGGGCAAGACCAAACGCGAGGCCATCCGCGCGCTCAAACGCTATCTCGTCCATGCCATCTGGCGTGTGTGGCAGGAGTGTGTGTCTCATCAGGCATCATCCTCGTTCGTCCAAGCCGCGTAATGACGCTCACGCGGCTTATCCCTTGACATAGGAGCGTCAGGCGTTTGTTTCCCGCACAATTCCACTATTTCGAGGTTCACCCGATTTGCCGATTTGCCAACTAGCAGGCCGCCCGTCACGATTCGTTGGCTCTCCCGAAACTTGATACCGCTGACCATGTCGTGGATCAGGATGCCCGCCCTGCGACCGTGGTCGGGGCGCACGCGGCTGGATCGACGATGTACTCCACGCGCTTGACGCGCCCGATAGCGAGGGTGTCGTCGTCGATCTTGTGCAACGCGGCCACGACTTTGCCGGCCAGCTTCTGCTCCAACCAGGTCTTGTTGAACGCGGCGGGAACGGCGACCCGCAGCACCTCCCCCTCTTGGTCAAGGACGCGCGTCGTGGCTAGCCACGCGTTGAAGTTCTCCGTCGTCAGCAGGTGGGCCAGCTCGTCAAGTACCGTGTGCCAGACCGCGTGCTCCTTGGTAATCGGTAGGCGGTCAGGGCTGTCGGACCACGCCGCATAGGAGCCGACGGGCTCACCACGGTCGTCGTCACGCCGGCGTCGACGACGACCTGACGGGCCGGATCGCCGGCAATCCGCGTCCGGGCTGGCGTCGGCCATACGGGGCGGCGCGGGGTGCAGCAGGTCGGTTAGGACGGCGAACAGGTAGGGTATGCCGTTGGGGGCCTGGCCGTTGCGCCGGCGCTTGACGATGCTGGCCTGGCGGTCGCGCGTCCGGGCCGCCGCCTCGTCAAGCAAGCGCAGGAAGCGGGCGGGCGACATGCTGGCGTCGCGGCATAGGTTGCGGGCGCGGCCGAGACTCGAACGCGGCACGTCGTCCCCCAGTTCGTCACTCAGGGCGGCGATCTCGGCCGCGAGCGCCTGGTCGTCGGGGTCTGCACTGGCTGGGGGCCGGGTCTCGGTGTCGGTCGTCGGGGTCACTGTTGCCTTAGCGGGGGTAGGGGGTATCGAATCGTAGTCGAAATTGTCTATTTCGACTGGGTTTATTTGGGGTGAAGGATTCTTCACCCCTCCCGCACGCGATCCTTCACCCTCCCCAGCGGTCGGCGTTCGGTCACTCGACGGGCGGTTGTCGGGTCCACCACTCTCCGCACCTGCACATAGCGGTTGCCGTTCCGCGTCGTGACGACTGGTGGTGTGCGGGGTGCCTGGCGCCTGTGCGCGCGCAGCGGTATCGCGTGGCGCCGGGGGGCGCTGTTCGTCACGTGGGCTCGCGTCGGGCCGTGCTGTACCAGTGGGTGTGTCATCGGAGAGCAGGCCGTCGAGCCGGGCGAGCCCTTCGACGGCGCCGAAAAACGGGCGCAGGTCGTAGGAGTTCGTGGATTGGCGGCCGTTGGTGGGAGAAGGGGGAAGGGGGCCAAAGGAGGCTCTGCACATAGTCATTTGGCACCACACAATAACCAAACCACGACAATCTCCTCATATGTCTTCGCTGCGGTACCTACCAGGTTGCGACGGCCTCGGCGGCGCGGGTGTCATCCCACTTGGCGTAGATGCGCGCGGTCTCGACGGAGCTATGGCCGAGCATGCGGGCGACGACCTCCAGGTCCTTCTTCTCGCGCATCAGGCGCGTGCCGCAGGTGTGGCGCAGGGCATGGACGCCGCGGTAGGGCACGCCCGCCGCCCGCGCGAGGCGCTCCAGGTGGCGGCGGGCGTCCAGCTGGTGGCGATAGCGCAACACGCGCGCGTCCATCCCACCCTCACCGCGTCCCGCTCTTTCCTCACGCCAGGCGGCGAGTGCAGCGGCGAGGGTGGGCGAGAGGGGGATCGTGCGCGCTTTGCCGCCCTTGCCGTGGCGGACGCGCACCTCGCCGCCCACTTCACCCCGGCCAGGCGTGACATCCTTGAAGGTCAGGGCCAGGGCCTCGGAGATGCGTAGGCCGGCGTGCGCGCCCAGGAGCACGAGGACACGGTCCTCGGAACCGGCGGCGCGCGCGAGGGCAGCGACCTCATCGTCGGTGTAGGGGCGGCGCTTGTCCCAGGGCGCCGTCGTCTCGCGCGCCGGCTTCGCAATCGTGAACGGCGCATCGGCGGTGGCGCCGTTGTGCGCGAGGGCGGCGTAGAGGGCGCGGCCGGCGGCGAGGCGCACGCGCACGGTCGCCGGCGTCTTGCCCGTACTCTCCAGGGCGCGGAGCCACCCCTGGCCAGCCTCGCGCCCTGGGTGGAGCAGATTTTCCTGCGGCCACGCGGCGATCAGGTCGAGGACGCCGCGGCGGTAGGCGCGCAGGGTGTGGGGAGAGACGCGTGCCCCTGCGGCCCCAGTGCGCAGGACGAAGGCCTCGGTCAGGCGCCAGAGTGCCTCGGCGTCGTGGGCCTGGCAGGCGACGACGGCCAGGCGGCGCCGCTCGTCGGCCGGGAGATGGTACCAGGCGTCCGAGCGATCCAACGCGACCGACGGCTCGTACGCCACGACGGCGGAGTTCCGCACGTCCATACCACGCATAACAATGGGGCCTTTCCCTCTCGTGACCGTCATCGTTCGAGGGCTTCCTCGTCGAATGCATCTGCCTCGGTCGCCATGGAGTGCAGGATCGCGATGGCGCGCTCGGCGAAGCCGCGCACGTACACGCCGGCCTGACTGTCGGTACGCCAGATCTCGAGCACGGGGATGCGTCCGTGGAAGTGCGCGGAGGACGGGCCCCAGATGGCTTCGCCCGATGTGAAGAACACGCCACGCACCGCTTCCTCCACGCGCGCATCCCCGTGAACCGCCGCCACGATCTCGCGCGCGAGGTCGAAAGCGCGCGCGTCGCCCACGAACTCCTTGAGCAGGTCGGCCACCGCGACCAGATGATCCGGATTGCCTGTCGCGGTCCACTCACGCAGCACTGCGGCGATGGGACCGTCCAGGCTCGGCTCGGTCACGCCCCCCCTGCGTGGGCGTGGCGGGCTGAGCAGCGCCAGCGCCTCACCTGCATACAGCCGGAAGGCTGCATCAGGCCGCAGCTGCCAGTCACGCACGCGGCGTAGGAGATCGACATAATCCGGACTTGCGCGCAGCGGCGCAAGCATCACGGGGCTCGTCAGCCCGTGCGGGATGGCATCGTACGTCGGCCGATGAGGCGTCCCGGTAGCCCTGATACGCTCCTCCAGCAGGTCCACGACCGCGTCGGGAGCCACGGCGGCCAATTGCTCCAAGACACCTTCGACCTCGTGGTCGATCTCGTCGAGCCGGACCAAGTTGACCACGATTGCGCGGTAGTCCGTCGTGGGGATAGCGCGCACGCTGTTAATCCCGGCAGTCGTCACGGTCGACGGCTTTGGCAGGACGGCGATCAAACGGCGCAGCAGAGCCTCATCGGAGCGCCCAGCAATAGACACAGTCAGGGAGGAAGCGGCCGTTGGCTCTAGCTCACCGAACGCCGGCAAGCATGCAATCAGCGCTCGGTCGGTCTCCGAGCCAGGCGCTCGCGTGAGCGCGTCGATGATGGCCCGATCAGCGGTGTCGGGCACGGCCCCGTTCGCCACGGCCCGTGCCAGCGCGCATCCGAGTTGTGCGATCGGGGCTGGATCGGGCTCGGGCAGCCAGTCAGCGGTAAGGGTATGGAACCGTACCAGATCATGGCGCCACAACTCGGCGAGGGGCCACTGTAGGACCGGCACGAGGGCATCATGGGTGGACTCGATCCGTTCAACGACGTCCCGGCCCAGATCCAGGTTGCGCTCGACGACCCGCACGAGGAGCAGGCCGATGCCGTCGACCGCGATACCGCCCCGCATCTGTCGGCGCTCTGTGACGATGCGGTTCAGGTCAGAGAGCCATGTGTCTATGGGCGCCTGTGTGATCTGGTGCGGTGCTTGTTTCCACCATCGCTCCTGCGCGTCTAGAGCCTCTTTGTAGCCGTGGCCCCACGCATAGAGGTTTGGATGGAGCGCGAGCATGCGATAGGTCGTTAGGGCGGACACGCATTGTGGCAGATCGAGCAGTGTTCGGGCACGCGTATTGGGCACAAGGCCGAGTTCGACCGCGCGCCGCGCCCATTGCTCGATCCTGTCGAGCACGGGGAGTGGGGTGGTTCCATTGGCTGCCCAACATGCGAGGACGGCGACGACCCGTTCGCACGCGTCCTCAATGACAGCGCGCAGTTCGGCGCTGGCCCCCGCGTGCCACATCTGGTTGATGAACGGCTTGAACAGGTCGACGACGGCCAGGCGCTCGGCCAGAGTCGTCGCCGCATTGTATATGTCGGCAGACCGCGCGATCGCGGCGGTATAGATGTCGTTGAGTGCCGGCGCCGTCCGTGCATCAGCCGGGAGGGGCCCGTGGTAGATCCGCGCGACAGTGCTTCCAGGCAGCATATGTCCGGTATCGAACTGGCTCTGCAGTAGAGCGGGTAGGAGTGGTCGTACAACGCGCGCGCCATCCGGTCGCGCCAACCATCCCTGGAGCCGACCAGCGACAGCGGCCTGGAGGCTGTACGGCTTGATGAGTGGGTCGAAGGCGCAGGCTGCCGTGAGTGCTCTGAGCGCCGTGGGGCGGACGCCCTCGTAGCCTGGGACCTGCGGCTGGTATGTCGCCAGTGCGAAGAGGGCATCCGCGCTGTCTCCGGGGCGCACCAGCATCGTGTCGCCAAGCCGGGCGACCGCTGCCTCCAATACGTCCGCATGCGTGACGGTTCGTGATCCCCAGATAGGGTCGACGATGACCTCGTCCGTAGGCGCCGGGCCGTCAATGGTGGGCAGGATGATGCGCAGTGCTTCATCGGGCCGATACAGGGCGATCCGCTCAAGAAGGGTCAGCGCGTCCAGGCGCTGCGTGTTGGTTGCCGTACGGACCTCGCCCTCGATCGCGCGGAAGAAGTCGCTGAGCACCTGTCCAGCGGCAGAGCCCGCCCGGCACGCGTCCACCTCGGCCGCCTGGATCAGGATATCGGGGAGCTTGTATATAAGGAACGGCCTGGCGATATCCGCGGCGAAATCGAACGGGTGGCCATCGACGACGAAGCTGGAGTCGACCAGATGGGCGGCGAGGAGGTCGAGCTTGACCCGGATGGCGTGTACGTTGCGCCGCACGATACGGGCGCGCTCCAGCTCCGCGAGCAACGCCTCTTCGGACATCTCATCGAGCCCTGCGGCCGCGCGGACCGCCGCGCGCAAGCTCTGGTGTCGCGCCTCGACCTTGCGCAGGCCAACCAGGATGGACAGGTAGCGGCGCAGCGCAGGGTGGCCAGCCTGTTCGATGGCGCGCACGATATCGTCGAGGTAGTAGCCGAGGAGGTCATCTTGGTGCATGCCGGTCAGAGGGCGTCCATCCCGCACAACCCGCACCGCCAGGTGGGCCAGCAGCGGACGGCCGTCGGCGAGCGCGACGATCTCGGCGCGTACCCGGGGATCGGTGATGGCATACGGCATCCGCGTCAGCATCGCGTCGATGTCCGGGCCAGGGATAGGCTCCAGCGTCAGCCGGCGCGCCGGTCGCGCTGGAGCCCGGAGGGCAGCGGCGATGTCGTCGGCCAGGCCTGGATGTGTCGTCGCCACGATCTGCACACCGGAGGTGAGGCGGCCGTCGCCGAGGAGCCGTCGTGCCAGGCGCAGCGCATCGTCGGTCTCATGGGCGTCGTCGAGCACGATCACATAGCGCCCCTGTGCGTCGAGTTCGGCAAGGTGGCGATCCTCCGCCTTGACGTCGGGATGCACGAACAGGACGGTGCGCGTGGAGTCGTCGGCCAGTCGAGCCGCGAGATCGAGGCAGATCCGCGTCTTGCCCGCGCCATCGGGCACCGCGACCACGAGGATCGGTTCGCCGGCCGCGATGCGCCGTGCTATGTCCTCGACGGCGGCGTCGCCCCCGGCGCGCGGCCCATCGTACCCGAACGGCACGTTGGCCGCGACGCGCCCACGGAACTCATCCGGCGTGATGAAGAGGCGGTCCGTCGCACGCGGCGAGGTGACGTGGTATCCCCGGCTCTCCAGGTAGGCCCGCAGGCCCTCCTCATCCAGAATCTCACCCAGGGCTTGCGCCAGGTCGGCAGGCGACGCTGCGGCACGCAGGCCCTGTTCGATGGCCTCCAGCCGCTGCACGACGAGGTCCATGCCTTGGCGCTGTTCGGTGCCGAGAGCGCGCAGGTCGTCGTGTATCGCCCGGAGCGCGAGCGCGATCAAGTCGGCGTGCAGGCGCTCCACGTCGGCGCGCGCCGGGGCATTGGCCGGGTCGCGCACCAGGGCGTTGAACGTGGACAGCAGCGCCGCCGACAACCGGGCCTCGATGCGCTCGCGCACAGCAGTCTCGACACCGGTGAGGCGCGCCCCGACAAGGGATGTCACCGTGGCCCGCAACCGGTCAAGATCACCGGCGACCAGGGAGAGGACGATAGGGCCGGGGAGGGTTGGTGTACCAACGGGTAGCAGCGCCTCCACATCGTCGCGCAGCTGCTGGAGGACCGCACGTTCATTGTCATCACGGGTCTGGTCCTGCAGGTCAGCGATGGCCTGACGGAATGCGGCCACGGCGGTGCGCGACACATCCTGACGGCCGCCGGAGCGAATCCGCAAGAGAATGGGATCGAGGACATCCGAGCCAAGGTTGATGGCCAGCGAGAGAAGGATACTGAATGGATCCACGGGCATCTCCACTCCACGACGTGGTGCGCTGTAGACGCAGCATAGATGTGAGCCACATAGTGGCACTATACCACGCCCTTGCTGTCGATAACCCCTGTTATCGACAGGGGCGATCGAGTCGATTCGACATAACAAAGAGGACGACCGGGGGGGGACGTGTCCCGTGCGCCACCGTCACCTCATGGCAACTCACGGCTTGGGCGTCTCGTTCTGCCGGAGGGTTGTAGCAGCCGCCACCCTGCTTTCTGGAGCGCTGGCTCGATCGCGTCTTGGGATCGCTCGTCGCCGCTGCTGTGGCCCTCCGGCAGAACGAGACGCTGATAGAGGGCCAGTTCGTCCGCCCCCGACCCCACGGCCTCAACCAGCACGCCCGCGCCTGCCGCATGCCTGTCCAGGCTGCTTACCACTAGCGCCGGCTCTAACGCTAGCCACCCCATGCCCCCACTGCCGTGCCCGCCGCGACCCGTGCTGCCCGTACCATCACCCGCGGAACTAGTACCGTCCGACGGAAATAACTCCGCGGAAAAAGAACGTAGTCCTCGCGCTGTTTACGGGCGTACAGTCCGCTAAATATGCGGAATGTTTTCAGGCGAACGGTACTAGCCACTCCGCCGCCCCGTGATACATGCTCCGGATCACCCGTATCCTCGCCCCGCATCCCCCGTCCCCCTGCTGACGCGTCTGCCGGCCATCTAGCGCCACACGCAGCGACCACGCGCCGCGCTGCCCGCACTGACCCAACTGTGGGACCTCTCGGCGCTCGGCGCTATCAGTGCGTCCCCGACAGCACGGGGAGCGCCGGAGGTCACGGCGACGAGCTATCCGTGCACGAGGGCCATCCCCTTCCCCCGCCCCGATGCACACCCTGTCGAGGAGGACATCTTTGATGCATCAATGCGTCTCATCTCCGCGACAAGCGTTGTCGAGCCGTGATAGGGTCGTGGCTGCGTCGTCCTCTCTCAAGGTCTATCCCGGTCAGGCCACCCCCAAAAAACGCCAACACGCGCCTCTTGGAAATAGTGTCATCGAGACTCAAAGCGCGTGCATGGCCGCGCAGCGTCGATCACGTCACGTCTTGGCCTTCCCTGTCGTCTTCGTGATCGCCTTCGTCCCCGTCGCCTCCTCCGTCCAGGTTGCCGAGGCCCTGCCTGCGTTGGGCAAGAACGTGAACAGCTTGATCGCTATGCCGTCCTTCTGAAGGTGGCACGGCTGCGCCAACGCGACGTCGAGGAAGGCGACGAAGGGCGCTATCTATTCCACCCGCACGACCAGGCCGGGCTGCGCGCCTATCTCGCCGCCACGGCCGGTCGCGCACGACAGGCCATGGGCGCAGGCACAATCTTGGTCGTGGATAATGATGTGGTGATCACCACGCTGCTGCGGGACGCTTTCGAAGACGCAGGGTACACCGTCGCGACGGCCGTGGGCGCTGCCACGCTCGAGATGGCCCGCGCCGTATGCCCCGACCTCATCCTGCTTGACACTGACGGACGCGGGATACGCGTGAGATAACGCGGATTGTCTCCCCCAGCCATGAGGGGGACAGCGCAGACGTAGCGTACTGTATATTTTATGCTTGGTAGTATGATTAGTATGAGGAGGGTACTAAAAATCTATGTGCAGTACCCTCAACCCATAAGAGGAGACTGCTCACCCCCAGCTTCGGCCGCTTCCACCGGCTCCTCGTCCGGGTCTGGCGGCCCCACCTGTTGCACCAGCTGCCGCCACGCCTCCTGGATCGCTGCCTCAATCGCGTCCTCCGGCCGTGCCGACTCCGTCGGGACGAGGAGCTGGTAGATGACGGTTGCGTCGGGCCCCACCGCCTCGACCAGTACACCCGCGCCCGCCGCATGCTCGTCCGGCCCGCTCACCACGACCGCCGGTTCCAGCGGCGGCAGTCCCCTGGCCTCCCCTGTCGTGCCGTCCACGGCCCGCGCTGCCCGCACCGCCTCCCGCTGGGCTAGCCACTCCGCCGCCCCGCGATACGTGCTCCGGATCACCCGCATCCTCGCCCCTCATTCCCTGTCCCTCTGCGGACGCGTCGGTCGACCGTCGAGCGCCCCGCACGACAGCCGGGCCAGTCCCCGCCCGCGCCCCGATGCATAGCCCCGCTATGGAGGGTATCGTCGATGCATTGATGCGTCCATCGGCGCGACAGGCGTTGTCGGGCTGTGACAGGGCCGTGGCCGCGTCGTCCTCGCTCAAGGTCTTCCCGGTCACGCCACCCCCTAAAAACGCCCCCATACGCTTCCTGGAGAAAGTGTCATCGAGACGCAAAGCGTGCGCGTGGCCGCGACGCCCGCGTTGTGGCGCGCCGCTCACGTCACGCCGCGGCTTTTCCTATCCGCTTGGTGGTTGCCGTCGCCTTCGTCGCCCCTTCCGTCCCGGTCGGTGCAGCCGTTGCGGCCGCTGCGGCCGTCGGCGCCGCGTCAGCGTTGGGTAAGAATTTGAACAGCTTGATCGCCGTGCCCTCCCGTTGCACCGTGGCCCGCGCCTGCCGCCGCCCGTTCTCCGCCGTCGTGATCTCCACGTCGGTGTCTGGGACCTCAATCTTCTCGCGCAGCTGCACGCTGTAGAACTCCATCCCTGCCTTCTCCTCTGTCTATCCGTCCTCAGGCACCATCTATACCATGCTCTCGATAGGGTAGGGTGCAGGATAGGTCACTGTCAACTTGCGCCACCTATACCGCCCCGCAGCCCGGTCACGACCCCCATGTGTGATGCTGGAGCACAGCGCGCGGGCATGGTAGTTCAGAGAGGTGGACATTGTGATGGTAAGGGTGTTGTTAACGGAATCAAAGGTATTAAAGCCTATGTGCAGTATCCGTTCGGTCGCCATATCTCCAAATCTCCAAGCGCCCCCGCCCTCCAGTCTCCCAACGAGGCCGGCAGTCCACGAACGCCTATGACGTGCGCCCGTTCTTCGCGGCCGTCGAAGGGCTCGCCCGGGTGGATGGCCTCCTCCTCGCCACCGCCGCCGTTGACGACGCGACGCCGGCGACCTCCACCACCACCCGCGCCCACCGGCCCCACGCGGCCCGCGACACCGAGGCGTGCAATGGGGGACCATGTGACCAGCACGCGAAGCCAGACCAGTACGCGGAACGGAAGTCACTATGTGCAGAGAGGGAGCGCACGGGACCCGCACATACCGCGACGGACGGCGCATCGGCTGGCCCGTGTAGGGGTGAAGAATACGGCGGGGGGAGGGTGAAGAATCCTTCACCCCAAGTAAACCCAATCGAAATAGAAGACTTCGATGTCGATTCGATACCCCCTACCCCCGCTAAAGCAACAGTGACGACGACGACCAACGAGAGCCACGCGCAAGCCGACGATGCGCTGAACGACCAGGCGCTCGCGTTCGAGATCGCGGCCCTAAGCGCCGAACTGGGGGATGACGCGCCGCGCTCGAGTCTCGGCCGCGCTCGCAACCTGTGCTGCGCCGCCGGCGTGTCCCTCGACCGCTTTTTGCGCCTGCTCGACGAGGCGGCGGCCCGGACGCGCGCCCGCCAGGCGAGCATCGTCAAGCGCCGCCGCGACGGCCAGGCCCCCAACGGCATGCCCTATCTGTTTGCCGTTCTGCAGGACCTCTTGCACCCCGCGCCGCCCTGCGCAGCCGACGTCGGCCCGGATCGCCGACGAGTTGGCCCGTCAGGTCGACGACGCCGACGTAATGACGGCCACAGTGAGCCCGTCGGCTCCTATGCGGCGTGGTCCGACAGCCCCGACCACCTGCCCATCGCCGAGGAGCATCCGGTGTGGCGCGCGGTCCTCGATGAGTTGGCCCAGGTCATGACCAGTGAAAACTTCAACGCCTGGCTGGCCACGACGCGCGCCCTGGACCAGGACGGCGCGGTACTGCGCGTCGCGGTTCCCGGTGCCTTCAACAAGACCTGGTTGGAGCAGAAGTTGCACGGCAAGGTGACAGGCGCGTTGCACAAGATCGACTACACCGCCCTGCACGCGGAGCGCGTCGGGCGCGTCGCGTACGTCGTCGACGTGGCCGCCTCGACCGAGACCACGGCACAGGCCTCCTGAGCGACGACACGCGGCACGAGAGGAGCACAGCATGTCCATGTGGGAGACACCGGAGACACCGGCCGGGCCGGCGGGGGGCGACGACATCGCCCCGACAACGCCGGTGAGCGCGGCCGCGCCTAGCCCTGGGGCTGCGGCCGGCGACACCTGCCCAACGTGCGGGGGGGGCGCCGGGGCTTTCATGGGTAGGTATGGGGGGGGAACAAGAAAAAGGATGAGCCAGCGCACTCTTTTGTAGTATCAAGGGTGTACGAACCACGATACACAAAGGAGGACGCGCATGGCCCATCCAGAGGGAT
>JAABUM010004679.1_pt1 | contig 15190 bp, 16 predicted proteins | sample 5559161 | NCBI WGS metagenome assembly JAABUM01 (sample SAMN10711868, study PRJNA513369) | rock metagenome | isolation source: Antarctica rocks | place: Antarctica: Victoria Land, Siegfried Peak nord
GCCACCGAGCTCGTCGTCCAGACCCTCTTCGGCGCCGCGACGATGCTCAAGGAGACCGGCGAGCACCCCACCGTCCTGCGCGAGCGGGTCTCCTCACCGGGCGGCACGACGGTGGCCGCCCTGCGCCGGCTGGACGACCACAAGGTCCGGGCGGCGTTCATCACCGCAATGGAGGCGGCGGCCTGGCGGTCGCACGAGCTGGCCTCCGGCAATGGCTGAGGTCACCCTTGACCGGGTGCTCCCCGACGAGTGGCGGGAGCACCGCGTGCTTCGACTGGAGATGCTCCGGAACGCCCCGGAGGCCTTCTGGACGACGTATGAGCAGGCGCTCGCGCTGGACGAAGGGGAGTGGCGGCGCCGCATCGCTTCGATGGTCTACCTGCGGGCCCGGATCGGCGACGACCCCGTTGGTTCAGTCGGCATGTGGGACGGCACTGACTCCGAGGCCGGCGAGACGAACCTCATCACGATGTACGTCGCGCCACGAGCGCGCGGCCGGCGCGTCGGTGAGCGGCTTGTGCAGGCGGTCCTCGACGAGGCGCGGGGTCGGGGGCTGCGCCGGGTCGTCCTGCAGGTGGCGGACAACAACGCACCGGCCAGGGCTCTCTACGAGCGGATGGGGTTCGTCCTGACCGGCGAGACCACCCCGCATCCGCGCAGACCGGACCTCCTGGACCTCGAGATGGCGGCGGTCCTCGACGCGCCGTGACCGGTCGGGGCCGGCGTTGTCCGCACTGGGGACCCAGGATCGCGCCGGCCAGATCGGCGTGCAAGGCTTGACGACATGAACGACGTCAACGTGCGCCCCTTGGGGGAAGAGGACTGGCAGGAGCTCAGGGCGATCCGTCTCGAGGCGCTCGCGGAGTCGCCGGACGCCTTCGCGGCGAACCTCGCTGAGGAGGAAGCCTACGACGAGGACTTCTGGAAGCTGAGGCTGCGCCGCTCCACCCGGCTCGTCGCCGAGGCCGGCGGTGAGCGGGTTGGGGTCGTGAGTCTGGGCGAGGGTGGCGAGAGTGGCGAGAGCAAGGGCGATGGAGGGGCGGTCGCGGAGATCTTCGGCCTCTGGGTCCGACCCGATGCTCGGGGCACCGGTGTCGCGACCAAGCTCGTCGAGGCCAGTGCGAGCCGGGCCCGCCAGGACGGACGGACCCACGTTGCCTACTGGGTCGGCACGGACAACGGCCGGGCCGTGGCGTTCGCGAGCGGCATCGGGTTCCGCCCCACCGACTTCCGGCGGCCGATGCGGGTCGTCAACGAGGACGACGGCGAGGAGGAGATCGCGATGGTCCTCCCCCTCGGCCGGGACCGTGGCTGGAACGTCAGCCTCTGAGGGATCTTGCCGAGGACGTCGCCACCAGATGGTCGGCGTTCGCTGTGGGTTCTCGAAAGGTCTCCACGCGGTCCGGCCATGCCCGCGACAAGGACGCCGAGGTGGTCCACGACAGCGAACCTCGCGGTTGTTCCCGTTGGCGATGACCAGTGGGGCATCGTGGCCTGGCTATGGCAGGCCTACCGCCAGGACCTGGCCACCGTTGTGAGCGGCTTGCCCTGCGCCGACGGCCGCTATCAGTGTCGACAACTGGGTCAGTACCCCTCGGCGGACGGCGCTGGTTACATCGCGTGGAGGCCACACCCCGACACCGGCGAGGATGCACCGATTGGGTTCGCGATCATCGACGGCCTACCGGGAGGGAGGCGGGTTCGAGCAGTGCTGTCTGCAGGCCGCGCGATACTGCCTCTTATGGCATACGCTCACGAGCTCGCGAACCGTATCCGGGAGGTCCTTCAGGGTGAACGAGGCCTGACCGAGAAGGCTATGTTCGGCGGTCTCGCCTTCCTGATCGACGGCAACATGGCCGTGAGCGCGAGCAGCAAGGGCGGACTGCTGCTGCGCATCGATCCCGCCAAGACCGGGTCTCTCGTCAGTGAGCCACACGTGCGGCGCTTCGAGATGCGCGGTCGGGAGATGGACGGCTGGCTACGCGTCGACGCCAAGGTGCTCGAGACCGACCGCGACCTTCGGCGCTGGGTGAGCCACGGCGTCGGTTACGCCCGATCGCTGCCACCCAAGTAGCCGTCGGGGGCCGTGGGATGACTGCGCCGCTCGCCCGACATGCCGCAGTGCGCCGGTTGACCCAGCCTTCGCCCCTACGAGCTCCGGCCTCCAGGAGCCTGGATCTCGAAGTGCACGACGCGTGACACGTCGACCTCCTCGGTTGGCTTGAGCAGCCAGTCTGGTCACCAGTAACGAGGCAAGGCTACTGCCGCGGCCTCGGCGCGGGCTCAGGGTCGGTGCGTTCTCGCGAGTAGTCAGGACCCGTCCGGGTGCCGGCCAAGATGGTGGCGAGCTGCTCGGGGGTGGGCGAACCGTCCAGTCCGGTAGGCGTGCCATAGATGCGGCAGGCCAGCGCCGGAGGGGCGTCTGTCGTAGCGAAGTGATCGACCCCGTCGATCAGGATGGTCGGCGAGCCGGCGAACCGCAGCCGCTTCGCCTGGTCAAGCGTCTCGACCTGCTCGAACGTGATATCGAGGTCGACGCCCACCTCGCTGGCCGCCTCGAGCAGGCGCTCTCGGGCCGTCTGCCAGCTCGGGCATCCGTCGAAGAACTGGATCGTCACGGTCACGGTCATCCCGCCATCATCCCTCGGCCGCAGTGCGGACTTCGGGATCCTCGCAGGCCCGGGCGAAGGCGCCGATGCGGGCCCGGATCTCCCGGCCGAGCAGCGCCTGGCCCAAGGGTTCCGCCACCGGCCGCAACCACGCCGGGCGCACCGTGTAGGTGTACTTCCACACGGCTAGGGTGCCGGCCCGTCCATCCTGAGTCTCGGGGGTGAACCGCCAGCCACCGCCGAAGGACTGGAAGAACCACGGTCCGGTCACCATCGTCATGCCGACGGACGTGGGGGGCCGGTAGGAGACGTACTCGCTGACCATCCGCGGACCGACCCGCGCCCTCGTCAGGGTGCGCACCCCCTTGGCCGGGCGGTCGGCGTCGATGAGGTGCTGGTGCCGGATGAAGGGGTCCCAGCGCAGGCGCACCTCACCGGTGGTCTGCGAGACCGCGAAGGCCACCTCCGGTGACACGGGGACCCACGCGTCGGCAGTCACCTGTGGCATGAGCCTGAGCCTGACACACCGCGGTGACCTGGCCGCGCTCGTGGTGGGGCGGCACCGGCATACGCTGCCGTCACGGGACGTGCAGGGCCGCGAACTCACCGGGTGTCATGGACGTCACCTTCGAGAAGTCGCGGATGAAGTGCGGCTGGTCGGCGTAGCCCAGCGAGGCCGCAACCTCCGCGAGCGCCGTCGAACGGTCGCGGAGTCGTTCGGCCGCCTCATGCAACCGTCGACGCTGGATCAGCCACTTGGGCGTCAGCCCCAGCCGGCGGTGCACGAGCCGCTGCAGCGCCCGCTCGGACAGGTCGAACTCTGCACAGACGTGCGCCACCCGGGTGACCTCGGGCCCGGCCTCCACGAACGCCACAAGCCGGTTCACCAGCTCGCCCTCCGGATCCACCGGGAGATATGGCCGCAGGGCGTCGCCGTACGCCACCATCGCGGCCCGATGCGCCTCGATGGACGTCTGGTCGGTGGCCATCGCGGCCCGGACCTGGTCAACCAGCCGCTCACCGCCCGCACCGAGGACGTCCCTCACGTCCACGAACCTGTCGGTGTATGCCGCGACGGGTGCCTTCGCGATGAGGAAACCGGCGGCCGGCGCGCACATGACTCCGACCGCCCAGCCATCACCGGTCAGCGTGGTCGTGGACATCCCGGAGCTGACGCCGTAGAAGCGCGCGTAGTCCCGGGAGACCACGATGAGGCACACGGGGTACTGCAGGACCTTCTGGGGGGCTTGCTGGCCGGACGGGACCGACCAGACCGGTATCCAGAACCGCTGCAGCAGACCGTCGAACGCAGCGCCCGGCTGGTACCGGGAGATGACGTGCGACGCGTCGCGTGGGTCCTTCAGATGCGCCCGGTCGATCCTGTCCCGGGGCGTCGGCGCAGCATCCGTTGGGTCGCTGTCGGGTTTCATCAATACCCAGGGTGCCGCACCTCCTTATGTTCTGAGCATGAACAGCACCCCAACGCACTACGAGACAGCCCATCGACCCCTGACCGCCGTCCTCGAAGCGGTGCCTGCACACGGCTGGACGAACGCGTCACCGTGTGACGGCTGGACCGCCCGCGACGTCCTCAGGCACATGGTCGCGACGCAGCGCGAGTTCCTCATGGGACACGGCATCGACCTGGGCGACGCGCCGGACGTCGACCGCGACCCCCGCGCCGCATGGCTTGACCACGCACAGCGGGTCTGCGAGGCGATCTCGGACGACGCGGTCTCCGCGACCGGATACGACGGTCACTTCGGCCCGACGACGATCGGTGCGACCTTCGAGCAGTTCTACATCTGGGACATGCTGGTGCACCGCTGGGACATCGCCTGGTCGGTCGGCGCGGACGCCGGGCTGACCGACGCCGAGCTCGACCGGATCGAGGCTGGGGCGGACAGCTTCGGCGAGGAGCTCCACATGGACGGCGTCTGCAGGCCAGGCGTCGAGGCACCCGTGGACGCCGACCGGAAGGTACGTGTCCTGGCCCGGCTCGGCAGAAGGGCCTGACGTCCCGCGGCTGAGGAGCAGCCGGGGCGGCACCAGGCATACGCTGCCGGGAACCGCGGGGTCGCGCACGCCGTCCGAGGTTTTGCCAAGGGCCGGTTGGCGGCTCGAGAGTGACGCTAGGGTCTGCGGATGGGGTCAGCGGATGTGTTGCTGAGGGTCTGGCGGTCGACGCCACTGGGACTCGTGCGCAGGGCGCTGCTGCGGGCGAGCGCGTTCGCGCTGACCGAGATCTACGGGCTCTACAAGATCCATCCGGCAGTGTGGCGGTGGACCGCTCGGAACTACCACCCCGCGATGGGCCGCTTCGCCAGACTGCACGCCTGGATGACCTGCCAGTTCGCCGCGATCGACGTCCCGGCATACCAGGATCACTTGCGCCGCAACGGTTTCGAGTTCCGGTGGTGGGACCTCACCTCGTACCCGCCGACGAGCAAGGACAACTACGTCAAGGCCTACAGCGAGGAGGAGCGCTGCTGGGACGGTCACCTCGACCGCGTCGGCACCGTCGTCGATGAGTCCTCCGGCTCCTCGGGCACACCCTTCAACTGGGTGCGCGGACGGCGTGAGCTCGACACCATCCACCGCAACGTCGCCGGCTTCGCGAGCCAGGTCTTCCCCCGTCACCGGCTCTTCGTCATCAACGCCTACTCGATGGGCGCGTGGGCGACCGGCACGAACACCGGCATCGCCATGGCCAAGATCGCGATGGTGAAGAACACGGGGCCGGACCTCGACAAGATCGTCGACACCGTCAACCACTTCGGCCCGAGCTACAACTACCTCGTCGCGGCCTACCCGCCGTTCCTCAAGGACCTGCGCGACCGCCTGGACGCCGACGGGTTCGACTGGGAGAGCTACAAGATGCACGGCATGGTCGGCGGCGAGGGGATGACCGAGGCGCTGCGGGACTACCTCGAGGAGCGGTTCGTGACGGTGCTCTCGGGCTACGGCGCGTCCGACCTGACCATCGGCATCGGCGGCGAGAGCCGTCTCACCGTGTGGCTGCGGGACCAGATCGTCGCGGACCCCGGCCTGCGAGCGGCGGTCCTCGGGCGGGACGAGTCGCGGATCCCGATGATCTTCCAGTACAACCCGCTCGAGACCTATCTCGAGACGAACGAGGACGGCGAGCTGCTCTGCACCCTCAACTCGACGGCGGTCCTCAGCCCGAAGCTGCGCTACAACATCGGTGACGAGGCGGCCCTGATGGACTTCCCGGCGCTCGTACCGCTCATCCGCTCACACCCGGAGCACTGGGACGGGCTGCAGCGAGCGCAGGCCGTCGACCGGATGCGCCTGCCGCTGCTGTTCCTCTACGGACGCAAGGACTCCACGGTGAGCTTCATGGGGGCGAACATCTACCCCCAGGACGTCGAGTACGGCCTCTACCAAAGCAATCCGCAGGCTAACGTCATCGAGGGGTTCATGCTGACGCTCGAGGAGACGGCACAGCTCGACGCCCGGCCCGTCGTCAACCTGCAGCTGCGCCAGTCCGTCGACCTCGACCCGGCCGGGCGGGACGCGCTCGCAGCCACCTGCCAGCAGGGGGTCGTGGCCCATCTCATGGACGTGAGCCGCGACTTCCGCCAGTCGGTCGAGGAGGACGCGAGCGCCGTGCAGATCACCGTGCAGGTGCATGACTACGGCACCGGCCCGTTCGAGGGTGGAAGCAGCAAGATCAAGAAGGTCTACCTCCGGAGATGACACGATGAGGATCCACCGATGAGGACCACCGACTACTCCCGGGCGCCACGCCGTGCTCAGGCTGGCGCGATGTTCACGGGTGCCACCCGCTACAACGGGCTTCGCGACTGGCTCACGCTGGCCCGGTCCTGGCGACCCTTCGTCAAGCGGATGAAGGCCATGCCCGGCTACTGCTGGCACAAGCTCTACTGGCAGCCGCCCTTCACCCTGGGCACGCTGGCCTACTTCGAGACGCGGGAGGACATGCTCGCTCTGGCCCGGACCCCCGAGCACCGTCGCCTCATGCGCTGGGTGACCGGAAGCACCGACCACGCCACGGCCGGCTTCATCCGGTTGTACGTCGCCGAGGACGTTGGCTACACCAACGGGATCTGGCGTGCCGAGGACCAGAGCATGGCCCACATCGAGGCGTTCACGCCGCTGCCGGGCGACTCGGGGCAGAAGCGGGTCGACGACCCGGCCAGCGAGATCACGTGACGAGGCGGTGACCGTCGAGCAGGTCACCACGCGGGAGCAGCTGGGTGAGTTCCTCGACCTGCCGCTGCGGCTGCACGGACGCGGACGGTTCGTGCCACCACTGCGCCCGACGGTCAGGGCCTGGTATGCCGGGGAGCACGCCCAGGCGGGGCATGGACCGGTCCGTCTCTACCTGGCCCGAGGCCCGGCTGGCCAGGTGGTGGGCCGGATGTGCCTGCACCACAACCCGCAGCTTGACGACAAGCTGGACGAGGACCTCCAGCTCTTCGGGCTGACCGAGTTCACCGACGCCTGCGTCCTCGACGAGCTCATGACGACCGGGCGCGCCGAAGCACGGGCTGCCGGGCGGACGGCACTGCTCGGACCGGTGGCGCTGCTGCCGAACCAGACCGGCGGGGTGATCACGTCGGGGTTCGACGAGCGCGGCTTCGTCGACTCGCCGTGGAACCCGGCGCGCTACCCCACGGCATACGAGTCGTTGGGCTTTCACCGGATGTTCGAGGGGCAGACCTGGATCTGTGACTCCTTCGGCGGGCTCGACCCCGACGCGACTTTCCCGTTCGACGACCGACGCTGGGCGGCTGAGCAACTCGAGGTCCACCGGGGCAGCAGACGCCACCTCGGCAAGCAGCTGCCGATCCTGCGCGGGATGCTCAACGACGCCTTCCGGCAGCTGCCGTACTACACCGAGATCCAGGCTGCCGAGCTCTCCGAGCAGACGGACGGCCTGGCCTACCTCCTCGACGAGTCGCTGCTGCTCTGGCTGACGCGCGCGGGCGCGCCGGTGGCCTTCGTCCTCGTCGTGCCCGACGTCAGCGAGTTCGTCATGGCGCACGACGGCCGGCTCGGCGTGCGCGAGCAGCTGGCCCTGCTCGCGACCCGGAAGCGCTACCGTCGGGACGCGATCCTGATCATCAAGGGGACGGTGCCTCGGGCACAGGGACAGGGCTATCTCACCGCCTTGTCGCGCGAGCTGCTGCGCAACCTCCAGGCCGGTGGCTATCGGGCGCTCCGCTCCACCTTCGTCGGTCACGACAACCCGGCGTCGGCCGCGCAGTACGTCCGGATGCGTGGGCGGCCGCTGCACGGCACGACGTTCTACCGACAGGACCTGTCGTGACGGGTTGGACCGAGCAGGTGCTGGCGACGGAGGCGACCTTCCGGCGCGCGCCGAGCGCCCACAACACCCAGCCCGCAACGCTGTTCGCCGACGGGGAGACCCTCGTCGGCGGGTGGGACCCTGCGCGGGAGCTCCTCGTCGCCGACCCGACGCGCCGGGACCTGTGGCTGTCTCTCGGTGCCTTCGTCGAGTCGGTGCGGATCGCGGCTGCCGACGCCGGTCTCGGGGTGGGCGTCGTGTGGGACGTCGACGCGCGGGCCCACCGGGTGGCCCGGCTCGTCGAGACGGACGCACGGCCGCTGCCCGGGGGGTTCACGGCCGAGGACCTGAGAGCTCGACGCACGGCCCGCGGCCCCTACACCGAGCCGTTCGCGGGTGCAGCGACAGTGGGCGACGTCGGGGTCGGCGCCGCTCTGGGTGACCAGGCCCGGTTGTCTGTGGTCGCTCGAGCCCTCATCGACGAGCTCCTGCCGGTGGCGGACCGGTGGAGCTACGGGTCACCGGCCCAGGTGGCGGAGCTGCGTCGCTGGCTCCGGCTGGACGCCGGCGACCCCCGTTACCGGGTCGACGGCCTGACCGACGAAGCCCTGGCGCTCACCCCGGTTCAGGCGCGGCTGGTCAAGACGGCGCTGTCCCCCCGGGTGTGGCCCGCCCTCCGGCGGCTCGGTGGGCCGAGCCTGCTGGCGTCCGCATCGAGGATCTCCGGGCGGGGACCAGTGGTGGCCTTGCACGTAGCGGCGACGGATACCCAGTCCCCCCACCGCGTCTGCGCGCACGGGGGAGCGCTGCTGCGCACCTGGTTGGCGGCGCAGCGGCAGGGGCTGCACGTGCATCCGCTGAGCCAGCTGGTCGACTGCCCGGCGACGGCGGTGACCCTGCACGAGGCGGTCTCTGTCCCGGACGATGACCGGCAGATACTGTCGATCTTCCGGATCGGCCGACCGGCCGGGCAACCGGTCGAGTCCGCACGGACGAGCGGGAGCCGGCAGGTCTGGGCATGAGTCCCGGGGCCGGCCTCAGGGCCGCGCGGCCAGCCGCTCGATGAGCTGGGTCGGACCGCTGACGATGAGCTCGTGGTGAGCCGAGATCTTCGTCTCCGGCACGGCATACGTGAAGTCCTCGCCCGGCGCCTTGACCCCGACGATGGTGACGCCGTACTTGCTGCGCAGCTGGCTCTGGCCGAGCGTGAACCCGATCGCCTCCGCCGGCGGCTTCATCCGGACGATGCCGAAGCCGTCCTCGAACTCGATGAAGTCGAGCATCCGGCCGTTGACGAGGTGGGCGACCCGCCGACCGGAGTCGGCCTCGGGGGAGATGACGTGGTGCACTCCGATCCTGCTGAGGATGCGCGCGTGCTCGGGGGTGAGGGCCTTGGCCCAGATCGACTCGACCCCCGCGTCGACGAGGTTGGCCGCGGCGAGGACCGACGCCTCGATCGACGAGCCGATCGCGACGACGGCGATCTTGATGCCCGACGCCTTCGCGGCGTCGACGACGTCGGGGTGGGAGGCGTCCGCGTGGACGATGCGGTCGAACCGGCCGACGAAACTCTCGGCCACCTCACCGTCCTTCTCGACGACGGTGACCTTGTGGCCAAGGCTCGCCAGCTCAAGGGCACAGGCCTGTCCGAAACGGCCGAGTCCGACGACGATGACGCTCTCGTCGAACATGCGGTTCCTCGCCATGGTGCGGCCTCTCGTGGTGCCAGGTGTCGAGCTGGACCGGGACGGGCTGACCCGGTCATGTCTGGGATCGTGTCTGATTGTCCAAGGCGCCGGAGAACGGCCCGACGTCCCCCCACCGTGCGACGAGGACGGTAGCGTCACCATCATGCCAATGCAGGCAAGGGTGGTCTGGGATCCGACGTTCACGAAGTATGACTTCGGTCCGAACCACCCGATGTCGCCCGTCCGGCTGGACCTGACCGCCCGCCTCTGCGACGCCTTCGGTCTCTTCGACCACGCCGATGTCGAGCTGCTCCACCCCGACGTGCCGGATGACGACGTCCTGGCGACGGTCCACGACCGCGACTACATCGCCGGCATCAAGGCGGCATCGGTCGATCCCGATCAGGCCGACCTGCGGTGGGGCATCGGCACGGAGGACGACCCCGCCTTCCTCGGCATGCACGACGCGAGCGCCAAGATCGCTGCTGGGACACAGGACATCTGTCGGATGGTCTGGACGGGGGAGATCGAGCACGGCGTGAACTTCTGCGGCGGCCTGCACCACGCGATGCCCCGTCTGGCGTCGGGTTTCTGTGTCTACAACGACGTGGCCATCGGCATCAGGTGGCTGCTCGACCACGGCGCGGAGCGGGTCGCGTACGTCGACGTGGACGTCCATCATGGTGACGGCGTCGAGCGGATCTTCTGGGACGACCCCCGCGTCCTGACCATCTCCATCCACGAGTCGGGCCGGGCCCTGTTCCCTGGCACCGGGTGGGCCACCGACATCGGTGGAGGCGACGGCGTCGGCGCAGCGGTCAACATCGCGCTCCCCCCGGGTGTCGGTGACCCCGGATGGCTCCGCGCCTTCCACGCGGCGGTCCTGCCCGTCGTCCGCGCTTTCTCGCCGCAGGTGCTGGTCTCCCAGCACGGCTGCGACACCCACGCGCAGGACCCACTGGCCCACCTCGCGCTCTCCGTCGACGCGCAGCGGGCGGCCGCGGAGGAGCTCCACCGGCTCAGTCACGACGTCTGCGACGGCAAGTGGGTGGCCCTCGGCGGCGGCGGCTATGAGGTCATCGACGTCGTGCCTCGGACCTGGACCCACCTGACAGCCATCGCGGAACACCGCCCGATCGCCGTCTCCGAGCCGGTGCCCCAGGAATGGCGTGACTACGTTCGGCGGCTCACCGGGCGGCCGGCGCCGTCCCGGATGGGCGATCGCGCCACCGACTCGGGTCCTCTGTGGTGGCGGTCTTGGGACCTCGGCTACGACCCGGACGACGCCGTCGACCGCGCGATCATGGCGACCCGACAGGCGGTCTTTCCCCTCCACGGCCTGGACGTCTGGTTCGACTGAGTCGATGCCCGAACGGGGATCGTGGGCGGTTCCCATTCGTCGTCCCGGCGAGCCCGTCGGCGTGGCGACTTTACTTCCTGGGCGTTCGCTGACCTCGCGGCTTCCCAACCGTCACACACGACCCTTAGAGTGACCTCTTGCACGCTTGTGGTCGTTCGTCGGAGGGGAAGCCCGGCGCTGCGCGCGTGCAGAGACCGAGGTAATGATGTCCAAGGAGCGCCAGCTCGCCGAGGTGCGGTTCTTCACCGTCGCCGAGGTCGCCTCGATCATGCGCGTGTCGAAGATGACGGTCTACCGTCTCGTCCACAGTGGCGAGCTGCCGGCCGTTCGAGTTGGTCGGTCATTCCGTGTCCCCGAGGACGCGGTTCACAAGTACCTCCGCACCTCATACGTCGACACCGCCTGACGCCGGGCAACAGCAGCACGTGGAAGGCGGGCTGGGAGCTCCTCCAGCCCGCCCTTCCCAGCAGTTTGGGTCGGGCCCGGCCAGGACGGTAGGCTGCCCACAACTGTTCGGCGTGGTGCATCAACCGTGTCGACGCGACAACACGGTTTTTCCTCAACGCAAGGACGTTCCATGGGTTCAGTGATCAAGAAGCGCCGCAAGCGGATGGCCAAGAAGAAGCATCGCAAGCTGCTGCGCAAGACGCGCCACCAGCGCCGCAACAAGAAGTAGACCGAGCGCCCCGGCATCCGGCCTCCGCCCAGTAGGGTGGGGGCCCTTGTGGCGGAGGGACCTTCCCCGTCCGGTGAGACTCGGCGGGCCGCTGAGTAGGATCGCCCTGCGAGCCCGATCCTCAACCCGACGACGGAGGTGTTCCCGTGGCGTCGGTCGTCCTGGTCACCGGGGTCTCCCGCTTCCTCGGCGGGAAGTACGCTCGTGCCCTGAGCGAGGTCCCGGACGTCGCCCGGGTCATCGGGGTCGACGTCGTCGCGCCACCGCACTCGATCGGTCGTGCGGAGTTCGTCCGGGCGGACATCAGGAACCCGATGATCGGCAAGATCATCGTCCAGGCCCAGGTCGACACGGTCGTCCATCTGAACGTCATCGCGACCCCCGTCTCTGCGGGGGGCCGGGCGTCCCAGAAGGAGATCAACGTCATCGGGACGATGCAGCTCCTCGCGGCCTGCCAGAAGGCGCCCAGCCTGGATCGCCTCATCGTCAAGTCTTCGGCGGCGGTCTACGGGTCATCCCCGCGTGACCCGGCGATGTTCACCGAGGAGATGGGTCCGAAGTCCCTCGCCCCCACCGGGTTCGCCAAGGACTCCGTCGAGGTCGAGGGCTACGTCAGGGGTTTCTCGCGCCGCCGTCCGGAGGTGGCCATCTCGATGCTCCGGTTCGCCAACATCATCGGTCCGGGGATCCGCACGTCACTGACCGACTACTTCTCCCTCCCGGTCGTGCCCGTCCCGTTCGGTTTCGACGCGCGCCTGCAGTTCGTCCACGAGATGGATGCCACCGCGGCCCTCATGGTCGCGACCACTGCTCCTGAGGCCGTCGGCATCGTCAACATCGCCGGCGACGGCGTCATCACCGTGGCTCAGGCTGCCGCCCTCGTCGGGCGCCCGATCGTCCCCGTCCCGCTCCCTGCGGCCGGGATCGTCGGGACCGTCGTGAGGCGCGCTGGCCTGGCCGACTTCTCCACCGACCAGATGCAGTTCCTCGCGCACGGACGTGGGCTCGACACCACCCGGATGCGAGAGGTCCTGCACTTCCACCCCGCGTTCACGACGAAGCAGGCGTACCTCGACTTCGCTCGCAACGTCGGGGCGGCCCTGCCTGGGGCTGACGTCGTCGGAGACATGGTCCACGGGGCAGCCGACCGAGCCGCCACGGCGTTGGCCCATGCCTGGGCCGGCGGCAGGAGCGACTGATGCCGACCGATCCGGCGCAGGAACGGCCCGTGCAGAAGCGCGCGACGAGAGCGTCCGTCGCAGCCAAGACGCCCACCACGGCACCCAAGACGGCAGTCGCGACGGCCGACACGGCACGCAAGAGGGCGGACAGGACGGCAGGCAGGATGACGAAGAAGGTGACAGCCACCGCCAGCGCCGCAGCTCCGGCGAGGACCTCACCCGCCCGACAGTCGCCGTCGAGCCGCGACGCCCTCGCCGCCGGTGCGGCCCGAGCCAGTGGGGAACGTGCCCGCCGTACGCGTACCCCGCTGCTCGATGCGAGCCCCGAACCGCCCCCTGCGGTCCCCGAGGCTGGCGACCCAGCTGTCGAACCGCTCGAGGTGACCGCCCGGCATACCGGGGCGAAGCACCGTCCGCGGCCTAGCCCGAGAGCTGCTGCCCCTTCGGCGAAGGCGGTCGCCCACTCGGGTGGGCGCACCGAACGCCGTCAGCGGAACCGCACGACGACGGCTCGCCGATCGGGCCCGCAGGCCGCGCGCACGCTCGCCGCAGTGCCCGACGCCGCAGTGCCCGACGTCGGCGCGCCGGAGGTCGCCCTGACCGCACCGGGGGCGGTCCACCCCGGTGTGGAGGACGTCGTCGGCGCGGCGGTCGCGGCTCTGCGCACCGTCGCCGCCGCGACCGGGATCTCGTCCGAGGAGGTCGAGGTCCAGGTCGCCCGCACCCTGGCCTTCGTGCGCCGGCGGCTCACCGGTGACTTCGACGTCGACGAGTTCGGTTTCGACGAAGACTTCACGACGAACATCTACCTCCCTCTCCTGCGGCCGCTCTACCGGACGTGGTTCCGTGTCGAGGTGCGCGGCGTGGAGAACCTCCCGGCGGAGGGCGGCGGGCTCGTCGTCGCCAACCACTCCGGCACCGTCGCCATGGACTCACTGATGACGCAGGTCGCGGTCTTCGACGAGCACCCGGAGCACCGCCACCTGCGCATGCTCGGCGCGGACCTCGTGTTCCAGACCCCGGTCGTCGCCCAGGTGGCGCGCAAGTCGGGGTCGACCCTTGCCGGGAACGCCGACGCCGAGCGGCTCCTCGGCGGCGGGGAGCTCGTCGGCGTCTGGCCCGAGGGGTTCAAGGGGGTCGGCAAGCCGTTCAGCGAGCGCTACAAGCTGCAGCGCTTCGGCCGGGGCGGGTTCGTCTCGGCCGCGATCCGCACCGGGGTGCCGATCATTCCCTGCTCCATCATCGGCGCCGAGGAGATCTATCCCATTCTCGGCAACATGAAGACCCTCGCACGGGTCCTCGGTGCGCCCTATGCGCCGGTGACGCCGACCTGGCCGCTGCTCGGCCCGCTCGGGCTCATCCCGCTGCCGAGCAAGTGGATCATCGAGTTCGGCGTGCCCGTGGAGACCCAGGATCTGGGCCCCGGTGCGGCCGACGACCCGATGCTCGTCTTCGACCTCACCGACCAGATCCGCGAGACGATCCAGCAGAGCCTCTACTCCCTGCTGATGCAACGACGGTCCGTCTTCTTCTAGCGCGCGTGACCGGTATGCCGTGCCGCCGGGAAGCGGTCAGCGCGGGCAGATGCCGGGGAGGCAGGACCTGGTCGGGGCGAGCGTCACCCCGGGAAGCGGGGCCGTGACCTTGACGGCGGGGACGGTTGGCGTGATGCCGCCACTGCCCGCGGTCACTCCGCCGGCGCCCACGGTGCTGCTCGGCAGGGCGGCGGTCGCCTCACCGACCGGCAAGGCGGCGGTCGCCCCAGCGACCGGCAAGGCGGCGGTCGCCCCAGCGACCGGCAAGGCGGCGGTCGCCCCACCGACCGGCAAGGCGGCGGTCGCCCCAGCGACCGGCAAGGCGGCGGTCGCCCCAGCGACCGGCAGGCTGGCGCTCACCCCCCCGGTGCCGACCGCGACGCCTCTGGTGCTGGCGTCGACGCTGGGGACGTTCGCCCGGGCATCGATGCCGCGAACGGGTGCAGCGGTGGCGGGGGCACTGGGCAGGAGCGGTCCGGCTGGGGCAGCGGCAGCCCGAGTGGTGGTCGCACGGACTCCGCCCGGCACCGTCGCCGTAGGTCCGCTCTTCGTCGGCGCTCCGGTCACAGCGGCCGGACCCGCCACGCCCGCCACACTCGCCGGGGCGGCAGCCGAAATAGCCGGGGCAGCCGGGGTCGGGGCGGTCGGGGCGGTCGGGGCGGTCGGGGCGGTCGGGGCAGCCGGGGTAGGCGCGGTCGGGGCGGTCGGGGCGGTCGGGGCGGTCGGGGCAGGCGCGGCCGGGGGCGTCGCGAGGATGGGCAGTGCGCTCGCGCCGTCACTCGCGGGCCGCGCTGGGGCGAGGGCCAGATGTGCCGTCTCACCGGCCGCATCGCACGTCTGGCAGC
>JAABUM010004680.1_pt1 | contig 15184 bp, 18 predicted proteins | sample 5559161 | NCBI WGS metagenome assembly JAABUM01 (sample SAMN10711868, study PRJNA513369) | rock metagenome | isolation source: Antarctica rocks | place: Antarctica: Victoria Land, Siegfried Peak nord
GTTCCGGGGCCTGCTCACCGGACGGAACTTCGGCAAGCTGATCATCAAGGTTGCCACCTGACACGGCTTTCGGAACAGCGACGTTCCTGCAACAGCAAGAAACGCCCTTCTCATAGAGGGCGTTTCTTGCTGTTCAGATCTGACCGGATCAGGAAGGCGGTTCTTGATCCTGCGGGTGGGAATAGGCATGACCCGACGACAGTTCTTCGTTGCTACCGTGAACGTCGCGGTCGAACCCGTCGGGTCCCGCAATCTCTTCGAGATCGCCCGAATCACCAGCTTCGATGGCCTCGAACGAATGGCCATCATGGTGGGCAGCTGCCAACTCTGCAGGAGTGACGGCATCTACTCGATCGCTGAAGTAGAAGCCGGACAACCGAGCTCGCACCTTCTGCACTGCGATCTGACGTCGGCCGACACCATTGGAGTCAGTTGCAGACGGCGCCTCGATAGGTGCTGGCGTCTCGTACGAGACCAAGGCCCAGCGCTGCTGCGGAGTCAGCGACTCGTGTGCCTCGAAGAACCGACCTTCGGCTGTCCGTACCAACCGACCTGTTTCTCGACCGTGTAGCACCAGGTCGCGGTCATGACGTTGCAGTGACAGGCAGATCCGCTTGGTGACCCAGAAGACGATTACCGGACCCACGAACAGTGCTACTCGGTTGAAATCAGTGATGTCGTTGATCGACAGGTGCAGGGTGATCGCCATGATGTCGTTGCCAGAGGCGATCAACAGGATGAAGTAGAACATGATGAACCCCATCCCGATGCCGGTCCGGGTCGGAGCATTCCGAGGCCGGTCCAGGATGTGGTGCTCACGTTTGTCACCCGTAACCCACCGCTCCAAGAACGGGTAGGCGCCGATTGCTCCGAACATCACGGGAATCAAAAGCACAGCGCCCAGCATCACGTTGAAGCTGAAGGTATGGCCTAGGAGGGTGAACTCGAAGATTCCCGGCGTTATTCGTAGCGCCCCATCAGCGAAGCCCATGTACCAGTCTGGTTGGGCGCCGGCCGTGACCATTGTCGGGTTGTACGGACCGTATGCCCAGATCGGGTTGATCGAGACGAGACCCGAGATCATCGCGGTGATACCGAACACGATGAAGAAGAAGCCGCCAGCCTTTGCGGTGTAGACCGGCATCAACTTGAACCCGACCACATTGTTGTTCGTGCGGCCAGGCCCGGGGAACTGGCAGTGCTTCTGCACGATCAACAACACCATGTGGGCGGCGAACAGACCCATCAGGACAGCCGGCAGAAGAAGTACGTGCACAGTGAAGAGGCGGGGAATGATCGCTTCGCCGGGGAAAGATCCGCCGAAGACCATGTAGGAGATATACGTTCCAACGACCGGTACCGAGAGCATGAAGCCCTGGGCTGCTCGAATCCCCGTGCCAGACAGCAGATCATCAGGAAGGGAGTAACCGGCGAACCCCTCGATCATGGCCAGCATGAAGAGCATGGTGCCGATGACCCAATTGATCTCGCGGGGCTTGCGGAATGCGCCGGTAAAGAACACCCGGAACATGTGACACATGATTGCCACCACGAACAGCAGAGCCGCCCAGTGGTGGATCTGACGAATCAACAGGCCGCCGCGGATATCCATCGAGATATGCACTGTGGAGGCGAACGCCTCGCTGACGGTCTGACCCTTGAGCGGGATGTACGAGCCGCTGTAGACGGTCTCACCCATGCTCGGCACGTACCAGAATGTCAAGAATGTTCCAGTGATGAGGCAGATGATGAGGGTATACATCGCGACTTCACCGAGCATGAACGACCAATGGTCCGGGAAGACCTTGTTCATCAGGTAGCGAATGCCCTTAGCGCCACCGGTGCGTTCGTCCATCCAATTCGCTACTCCACCAACTGGACCTCCGCCGGACTTCTTGGGTGGGTCAGTTGTCGTGTCTTCGCCACGCAGCGCGTCAGCGGGATGGGGGGACTGTGCGTCAGCGGTCATGAACGCTCCCAGAAGCTAGGACCGACGGGCTCTTGGAATCCTTGGTCAGCGACGATGTAACCCTCGTCGTCCACCGAGATCTTCAGCTGGGGAAGCGGTCGCTTCGCCGGGCCGAAGATGACTTTGCAGTCGTCTGCCATGTCGAACGTCGACTGGTGGCAGGGGCACAGCATGTGGTGCGTGGTGTGCTCGTACAAGCCGACCGGACACCCGACGTGAGTACAGATTCCCGAGTAGGCGACAACTCCTTGGATGCCCCACTGAACTTCTTTTTCGCTCTTGATCATGCTCTCTTCCATACCCACCAAGATGACCGCAGACTTGACGGCCTCATCTTGAAAGTGAGGTGCCTCTTCGTCGATGCCGTCCGGGAGGACGTGGAATACACCTCCGAGAGTTACATCCGAGACCTTGATGGGGGTCATCGCGGGGTCCAAGACCAGGCGGCGACGCTTGCCATTCGGCATCTTCTTGTCCCACAACGTTGTGCTGAGGTCGTTCCCGGGCAGTGGGCCCAGAGATCCGACGAGTTGCAGGCCCAAGGGAATGGCGAACAGTCCGAGAGCGCCGCCAAGGGAGTACAGAATCAACGGGCGACGGATGATCTGCGTCGACTTCGCACTGTCCGACAGGTGCTCGATCAAGCCGTCGCGATCCTCGTCCGACGACTTGAGTGTGTGACGCTCCTCGGTGACCTCCGTGTCTGACATCAGGGTCTTGGCCCAATGAACCGTCCCCAGGCCGATACCGAGTAGCGATAACGCGAGCGTGACGCCGAGTGCTGCGTTCAGCGCCTTGGTAGGGCCGATAAGCGGCAGGGTGACGACGGCCGAGGAGTCGATCGCGATGTAGGCCACCACGAACAGCAGCGTCGCGATCATTGATATCCCGAACAAGCTGGCGACCTGGCGCTCTGAACGCTTTGCGGCAGCCGGGTCGTCGTCGCCGAGACGGTGGATGTGCTCAGGCAGCCCGGGGTTTTCGAACTTCTCAGGCAGATTGCCCGCAGGGTCGTCGGCCCGGACCAGCGCCGTCTCCGGCGTGTGTGGCTTGGAGCCTTCAGGTGGGGCGGGAGTCGAAGACATCAGGCGGCCTTCTTTCCGAGCCAGACAGCTGCACCGATGAACAACCCGAGAGCGATGGTCCAGGCAAACATGCCCTCAGTGACCGGGCCCAGATTTCCCAGCGAGTGACCGCCTTGGTTGGGCGCGGTCTTCACGTCGTTGATGTATGCGATGACATCCTTTTTATTCTGCGGAGAGATGTTGGCGTCGTTGAAAATAGGCATGGACTGCGGGCCGGTGAGCATCGCCTCGTAGATCTGCCGTCCGGTGGCCGGCATCACGCTCGGTGCGTACTTACCGCGGGTCAGAGCCCCACCAGCGCCATTGACGTTGTGGCACATGGCGCAGTTGACCCGGAACAACTCACCGCCCTTGGCCACGTTGCCGCCCAGGCTCGTCTCCTTGGCCGACGGAATCGCCGGGCCGGCGCCCAGCGACGCGACGTAGGCCGCGAGCTTGCTGATATCGGCGGGACTGAACTGCGATCCACTGGGGTCACGCATTGCCTGAACTGCCGGTCCCGCCAAGGGCATCCGACCCGAACTGACCTGGAAGTCGACGGAGGCTGCTCCGACGCCAACCAGGGAAGGGTTGCTCTCGCGGCCATTTCCGTCCTGCCCGTGACAGGTCGCGCAGTTGGCCAGGAACAATTGCTTACCAGCTTTGATATCCGAAGTAGACCCGGTAGCGGCCCCAGCACTGGTGGGCGCAAGTACGGCGTAGAGGCCACCTGTCACGAGCAGGCCGAGGAGAAGCACGAGCACTATTGATGCCGGGTGCCTCCGGTGTGCAGCGATTGAGCTCACGAGGCGCAGATCCTGTCGTCGAGGAGAAGTGCGGAACGGTGGAGGTTGCGGATCATTGGAGCAGGTAGATCGTCGCGAACAGGGCTATCCACACCACATCGACGAAGTGCCAGTAGTAGGAGGTGACAATGGCGCCGGTGGCCTGATGGTGGGAGTACTTCTTACTGGTGAAAGTACGGCCGATGATCAGCAGGAAGGCGATCAGACCGCCAGTGACGTGCAACCCGTGGAACCCGGTGGTCAGGTAGAACATCGAACCGTAGGAATCTGAGTTGAGGCTCAGGCCGTCGGCGAACAGGTTTGAGTACTCCATGACCTGTCCACTGACGAAGATTGCGCCGAAGATGTACGTCAGGACATACCACTCGCGCATACCCCACTGGCTGACGTGCAGAAGCTTTCCCGTTCGCGATGGAACTCCGGCTTCGGCCTTGAAGACGCCCAGTTGGCACCACACTGAGGAGATGACCAGGACTGCAGTGTTGGCGGCCGCGTACGGCACATTCAACTTCGCGGTGCGGTCAGCCCAGAGGGGTCCGGCGACCGAACGGATCGTGAAGTACATCGCAAAAAGACCTGCGAAGAACATCAACTCGCTGGACAACCACACCATCGTGCCAACGGCAGTCATGTTGGGTCGCGTGACGGGCCCTTGCCCGGCTGGCATGCCTTGGTCGCTAGTAGTAGCGGTCGTTATCGTGGCCACTCACTCAGTATGGCCCCACCGACGCGCCGGGTGGATGACCGACCCCCCCAGATCGTGGATGTAGATCTCAACGGACGCGACGGTGAGTAGGTTCCACCACCGGTGGGTAGCATCCTCGCCATGGCCGATACGCCCCGAACTCTGAAGGTGCTGCTCTACAGCGACGACATCGCGACACGGGATGCCGTGCGGATCGGAGTCGGTAAGCGGCCGGCGAAGGACGTGCAGATCCTCTCGTGGCGCGAGTGCGCGACTGCTGCTGCGGTGATCGATGCCGCTGATCACGAAGAACTCGATCTGTTGATCCTGGACGGTGAGGCGACCCCGGCAGGTGGAATGGGCCTCACCAAACAGCTCAAGAACGAAATATTCAACTGTCCGCCGATCATCGTGCTGACGGGCCGCCCGTCTGACGGCTGGCTGGCTTCGTGGTCGCAGGCGGACGCCGCTGTACCGCACCCCATCGATCCCCTCGTGCTGAGTTCGACTATTGCCGAGGTCGCCCGTCGTATGGGCGGGCACGGCCAGGTCGCCGATTCCACTGTGCGATAGACGCCGGATGGCAACTGAGTCGCAGTTACAGAACTGGCCTGAGCTGCTCAGCGCATTGCTGCGCTGGGAGGATCTGAGCGCAGAAGATACCTCCTGGGCAATGGATCAGGTCATGTCCGGAAGCGCCAGTCCGGCCCAGGTGGCGGCATTCCTGGTAGCTCTGCGTGCCAAAGGGGAAAGCGTTGCCGAGATCAGGGGCCTTGCCGACACCATGCGGCGCTTCGCGTTGCCGATCACCGTGGAGGGTCCGACACTCGACATCGTGGGTACCGGTGGAGACGGTGCTCACACCGTCAACATCTCGACGATGGCGGCCATCGTCAGCGCGGGGTCCGGTGCTCGGGTAGTCAAGCACGGCAATCGTGCCGCTTCCTCCTCTTCAGGTGCGGCCGATGTGCTCGAGGCACTAGGAATCTCGTTGAATCTCCCGCCGGATCGGGTCGAACACGTGGCCAGGGAAGCCGGCATCACGTTCTGCTTCTCCCAGACGTTCCACCCCTCGATGCGCTACGCGGCCGTTCCGCGGCGCGAGTTGGGCATTCCAACTGCCTTCAACATCTTGGGCCCGCTGACCAACCCGGCGCGACCGCGCTTTTCGGCCGTCGGGGCAGCCGACGGCCGGGTAGCGGACCTGATTGCTGGAGTGTTCGCCGAACGCGGCAGCTCTGCGGCCGTCTTCCGTGGAGATGACGGACTCGATGAATTGAGTGTCGCAGGCACATCGAGTGTGCGATGGGTCCGAGATGGCGAGATCTCGCTACACGTGGTCGACCCGTCGTCGGTCGGAATCGAACGGGCGCGGATCGATGCCCTGCGGGGTGGTGACGCTGCATACAACGCGCGGGTGGTGACACAGGTGTTGGCGGGACAACTGGGGCCGGTCCGGGACGCGGTCGTGCTCAATGCCGGTATCGCCCTGGCTCTCGCGGCGGAGGGCACCGGCCGATTCCCCGGCCACGAGACGTTCGAGCAGGCCCTCCATTCTGGTGTCGAACAGGCGCGGGCAGCCATCGACGATCAGTCCGCAGCGCGAGCACTCCAGCGTTGGATCACAGCAACTGGAAAGAGTTGACGGCAAGCGGCCTCAAGACCGGTCAGTCCTCGAGGCCGATCGCGAAGCCCGCGCCGAGGTCGCCGCTGGAGTAAGTGCGGAAGGCAATGTGCGTCTGAGACTCTCGGACACCTGGAGTCTTGTTGATGCGGTCAGCGATGACGTCGGCGAGATCCTCATGACGAGGCACCCGGACCACAGCGATGAGGTCGACGTCCCCGGTCGTGGAGTAGACCTCGCTGACGCCGTCGATCTCAACCACGGCCTCTGCTACCTCTGGAATGCGGTGGATGTCGGCCTTGAGCATCACGATGGCTGCGATCACCTGCCCAGCTTAAGACGGTTAAGACTCGGCAAAACCCATGTCCGGTCGGTTGAGTAACTGTTCGAGGCGTCCGCGCAACTGCCCTGCACCGTTGACCGGGCAGCTCCACTCACCGTCGATGCGCACGAGTCGGACGTCAGAGCTTTCGAGCCATCGAAGTATTTTGTCGACTTCCTCCGGATGACACGCGGGCGCGCGCCCGAGGTGGGGAGTAACTATCTCGGCAGTATCGATGAGGGCATCTATGTAGGGACGAGGGTCGGCGCCCGGTGGGCTGAGAGTTGTGCCGGCAAGCTTTCCGTACCGAACACACACGAATTCCCAACCGCCGACGGCGCCCGGGCGCGCGGCTAACAGTTCAGGACTTACCGCCAGAGGCGTCATCCGCTGGTTACGATCAGCCGCTCTGATCAGAGCGACCATCCGGTCACGGACGGTGGCGGCCTCTTCGAATCGCTCACTCTCTCCCAATCTGCGCATTCGTTCGTCGAGATCGCGAACCAGGTCGCGCGCATCTCCTTCGAATGCCTGCGCTACCCGGTCGGCGACCCGTGCGTACTCCTGCTGGCTCTGTCGACCCACGCATGGTGCACCGCAGCGGCCGATGTCTGCCAGTGCACAGGCGGAGGACCGGACAGTGGCACTCAACCGCTTCGTGCACTGCCGTAGCGGCACAACTTCATGAACGGCGGCAGCCGCTGCCTCGGCAAGGGCGCGTGATCCGAACGGTCCGGCGTACGTCGCCGCGTCGTCGCGTCGTTCGCGGACAACGGACAATCGGGGAAACGCCTCGACGGTCAGCTTGAGCCACACCGACTTCTCGGGATAACGCGAGCGGCGATTGAATCGGGGCTTGTATTCGGCGATCAGACGCAGTTCGCGGACCTGGGCTTCCAGAACGGTGGCGCACACGATCGGAGTGACGGTGGCTGCCAGTGCGATCATTTGCGCCATCCGGGAGCGGTGTTCGCTGGCCGTGAAGTAGCTACGCACCCGACGCTGGATGTCGACGGAGGTGCCGACGTACAGCACCCGGTCGCGATCGTCCTTGAATACGTAGACCCCGGGCGCCCGTGGGAGCCCGTCAGCCAAGAAGCGTTTCCGACGTTGTTCAGGCCGTACCCGGCTGGTGTAGGAGGACAACTCCTCGAGTGTGTTCACGCCGAGATTGCCGACCCGGCCCAGCAGCGCATGCAAAACGTCAACGGTTGCCTGCGCGTCATGTAACGCCCGGTGATCGGGGGTGACTACCGCACCGAACAGGCGAGCCAGTGACCCCAGTTTCGGTTCGGCACCTCGTCATCGCCCACCAGGTGCCGGGCAAGGTGCACGGTGTCGATGACCTGATGCCCGGGCCACGAATGGCCCAGCTTCATGCAGTTCGCTCGCAGGAAACCAATGTCGAACGGCGCGTTGTGGGCAACCAGCACGCTGCCAGCGGCGAACTCGAGGAAGGCGGGCAACGCAGACGCGATGGTGGGAGCACCCGCGACCATCGAGTCGGTGATGCCGGTGAGCACGGAGATGAAAGCTGGGATGGGATCACCCGGATTGACCAGAGTCTGGAATTCCCCGAGCACCTCTCCGCAACGAACCTTGACGGCACCGATCTCGGTGATGTCGCTGGTTCGAGGGTTACCACCGGTTGTTTCCAGGTCGACGACCACGAAGGTGACACCGGACAGCGCCGTACCCAGGTCTGCGAACGTCGCCTGAACGGCGTGGACTGTGGACATGCCGCGAACGCTAGGCGTCCACACCGACAACGGCGCCCATCCGGCGATCCCGGCAGGGTTGTCGGACCTCACCTCTAACGTTCGGAGCAGGACGACGAAAGGAGCTCCGAGATGCACATCGATTGTGAGAGTTGCCCGGTACGAGACCGGCATTGCGCGGACTGCATGGTGACCGTGCTGTTGGAGATGCCCGCCCCCCGAATCGAGCAGGACGAGCTGGGCCTGCTGCTGGACGACCGTGAGCGTCGCGGGGTGCAAGCCCTGTTCAGCGGTGGCCTGATCAGTGAGATCGAAGTGCTCAACGCGCGAGCGATACGTGAACCGGGGGAGGTCTTGCGCGTGACGGGTTGACGCCGTCTACGCTTCCGCCGTGCGCAGCAACCGAGCGTGGATCCGCGACCGATCGCGAACGTCTGCGGTGGGTACGTCGGTCATGGTGCTGACCGCGGTGGTGGGACTGAGCGGATGTACCCCTGCCCCTACACGGTCCTCGACGACCTCTGCGCAGACGTCGACCTTGCCGAATGCCGGCATGAAGCCCGCCCCTCGACAGAAGGCGGCGACTGCGTTCACATCCGTCGTTACGCCGGGTATCCGCGTCACCGGGTCCGTCGATCGTGACGAACTGTCCTCGGTGCTGGACGCTGCACGAGCGGCTCGATCCTGGGTGGAACGAACCTGGCCGCGCCAGACTGCCGAGGCAGGGGAGGTCAAAATCCAGGTGGCATCCAACCCGGCGCAGTTCGCGCAGCTGCGGGGCGGGGCGCCCACCAGTCCGGATGTGGTGGCAAGCACGACCCCCACAGGACTGATCGTTTTGTCTCGCCAAGCACTGGGGATGCTCAATGTGCAAGGTCGACGAGTAATCCTCGCGCATGAGATCACCCACGTGGTCCTGCAACAGACCAAGCGAGCGGGGTTGCCTCACTGGGTCGTGGAGGGATCGGCTGAATTCACGGCGTACCGGTTTGCCGGGGTGTCGCTGGCCGAGTCGATCCCACTGTTGACTGCAGTCGTGCGAGCAGGAAACACACCGAGTGCGCCCCCCGGTAACGGGTCGTTCTCCACTAACAGCAGCCAGAGTGCTTATCAGCAAGCGCACGGGTACACGGCGTTCCTTGTCGATCGCTACGGGATGAGCGCCTGGCGGCAGTTCGTGGTTGCGACCGACAACGGATCCGAGACGGCTTTCGCGGACTTCTTCTCGGGAGCAAGTGTTGAAACACTTCGTGTTGCTTATACGGCGTTTTTGCGTTCGAGGATCGGCTGATCCCCAATCAGCATCTGCTGGTAACAGCCCCGTGAAGGTGGGGCGCGGGAAATGCCACACCGGACAGTTAGTGTCTGGACCATGTCCGAGAGCACCTCGTCCGCTATCTCCATCAGCGCTGACCCGGCGGTGGTGCTGGACGTCATCGCCGACTTCGAACGGTATCCCGACTGGGTCGAGAACATGGTGAGCTCCCAGATCCTGACGCAGGACGATGATGGCTGGCCCCTCACCGTGCGCTTCGAGGTCGACGCCGGTGTTTTGCGGGATACCTACGTGCTGGCCTACACCTGGAATGTCGACCAGGACGGAGTCGGCGTGGTCTCGTGGAACCTGGTGGAATCCACGGTGATGCGGTCGCTCGACGGTAGCTACCGGCTAGAGGCCAAGAACACACTCACGGCTGTGACGTACACGTTGCGGGCCGAAGTGAAGATTCCAATCGTGTCAATGCTGCGACGCAAGGCTGAGAAAGGCATCGTCGATCAGGCATTACGTGGCTTGAAGCGGCGCTGCGAAGACTGATGCGTGCTCGATGCGTGCTTGTTGCAGGTCCGGGCGGCACGGGTTGTTCTACCCGGGCCGCCGAACTGGCCACCGCTTACGCAGCCAGCGGCCGACCGGTCCTGGTGCTCGGGACCGACCCCTTCGACGACGCGACGTCGATGCTGGGACCGCGCACGGATGGGTTGATCCGGACACAGTCTGCGGGGGATGCGGCAGCTGCGGAGGATCATCCGATCGGCGCGCTGCTGGGTTGTGTCGGCCTGGAGCCACGCCTGGCCTCGGAGGTGGCGCAGTTGCCGCAGGCCGCCACGATTCGTCTGTTGTGGCAACTCGCAGCGGTCGGCCGACCTGAGATCCCGGTCGATGGACGACGCCGGCCAGGCGACAGACCACGCGTGGCCGAGGTGGTCGTCGTTGACGCTGGTACACGCGCAGTGGAGTTGGTGCGTTTGGCGAGCGCCCTGCCCTGGCTGCTGCAGCGGATCGCCCCTGCTCAGCGCGGCTGGCTCACGACGTCCCGTCCGCTCCTGGCGGCGGCTCTGGGTACCCGATGGCCAGGCGACGCATTGACCGATCAGGTCCACGCGGGATTGGTCCAGACGGCAGCAGCCAACGAAATGCTGTTGGGTCCGGGGAGCGCCGCTGTGGTCTGTGCGGGATCTGCTCCGTCCATGAAGGTGCGGCGGGTGGTCGCAGGCCTGGCGATCGGTGCTGCATCGGTCACGGCAACCCTCGGAGGTCATCGACCTGAGCCCTGTGATCCCCCTCGATGGGCCAGCGACCGCTCGGCGGACGACCAGCGGGTGGACCTCGACAGACACGCACGCACCGGTCGTAGCGGCGGCGTGTCGTGCGAACACGACGGCTCAGATTACCTGTGGCGGATGCCACTGTCCGGCGTCCGCTTTCAAGAGCTGAGCCTGTCGATGATGCAGGACGACCTGGTGCTGCAAGCGCTGGGCCACCGTTCGGCGATGTCCTTGCCTACAGTGCTCCGACGCTGCAGGCCGGTGGGCGCCGACCTGCGGCAGGCGGTCCTGACCGTGCGCTTCTCACCGGTGGGGCAGGATGGCAGTCGTGTCGACCGGGGATGAGAAGGAACCTGCAGGCCAACAAGAGCCGCGGGCTGGGGGCAGATCGACGGCCGAGCAGAACTCCTGCGATGCAGCCGATGCTCTCGGGGTCGAAGCCGCACGGTTGGCTGAAGCATTCTCGGTGTGGGCGGGCGGCGCCGACCGACCGGTCGGTACTGCAGGCGCGACTGCTGCAGAGGATGCTGGCGATAAAGGGGCACCCGACGATGAGAATGCAGGATCGTCGGCTGGCAGGAACGGCGCCGAGAACACAGCGGGCACTTCGGCGGCGGGCTGCGAGTGCGGTCGCAGTTCCGGCCTCGACGCGGTCTGTCGGGTATGTCCCATCTGTCGGGCGGCGGCCTATGTGCAGACCGTACGGCCCGAGGTACTTGAACGGGTTGCGGACGTGCTAGCGATGATCGCCGGAAGTCTGCAGGCAATCGCGGCCGACCAGGCACCCGCTACCCCCGCAGAGGGTAGTGATGCCGGCGCGAGCGGCACCCGGGCGACCGAAGAGGCCGAGGGAGAACGTCGGTATCCAACGTCGATTCCCGTGCAGGGCGACGATGATTTCCCGGCGGCGAGGAAGGATTGAGATGAGGGCCACAACGAGTATCGGCATCGACGTCGGCGGAACCAAGATCGCAGCGGGTCGGGTGGATGATCAGGGCAAGATCCTGGCCCGGGCACGGCGCTCGACCCCGGCGCAGTCCCCGGACGCGATCGCCTCGGCGATCGCCGAACTGATCGCGGAGTTGAGCACCCCTCAGGACGCTGCGGTAGGGGTCGCGTGTGCGGGGTACATCGACCGTGCGGGCACCACTGTTCTGTTCTCGCCCAATCTCGCGTGGCGTGACGAACCGTTGCAGGAGCGGATCTGCGAGGGAACCGACCTTCCCGTCGTGATCGAGAACGACGCGAACGCGGCGGCGTACGGAGAGTTCGTGCACGGAGCCGGGCGCGATCTGCAGGACATGGTGATGGTGACGGTGGGCACTGGTGTGGGTGGCGGCATCGTAATCGGCGGCAAGCTCTTTCGGGGGGCATACGGTATCGGCGGAGAGCTGGGCCACATGCTCTTGGTTCCGGGTGGGCGTCTGTGCGGATGCGGCAACCGCGGCTGCGTCGAGGCCTACGGCAGCGGCACGGCACTGACGCGGGACGCGCGCGAACTCGTGCGTAGTGGCGCGCAGTTCGGACGTCGCCTGAGGGATCTGTGCGAGGGGGATGCGGACAAGCTCACCGGGGCGATGGTGACCGACGCCGCCCTGGAGGGTGACGTGGCATCGATCGACCTGCTGGCGCAGATCGGCAACTGGTTGGGTGAGGCCACTGCTTCAATGGCGTCCCTGCTCGATCCTGAAGGCTTCGTCATCGGAGGTGGAGTTGCTGAAGCCGGAGACCTGTTGATCGAACCGATGCGCGAGGCCTACGCACGTTCGCTGACCGGACGCGGCTACCGCCCGGTGGCCAGCTTCGCCCCCGCCGAATTGGGCAACGACGCCGGAGTTATCGGTGCTGCGGCGCTCGCTCTGAAACCGGAACACAGGTGAACATCGGCTCCGATGACCTCGCGATCGGGATCGATATCGGTGGCACGAAGGTGTGGGGTGGACTGATCGGGGGCGACGGATCGGTACGTGCTCGAGCCCGTCGTGACACTCCTCACCGGTCGACCGCGCCTCGGGTGGTGGAGGACGTCATCGTCGAGGTGGTGCAGGAACTGCTGGACGGTTGCCCCGGGCCGACCCCCGTTGCGGTCGGAGTCGGGGCCGCTGGTTTCGTCACGGCCGACCGGTCGACAGTGGCGTTCGCGCCCCACCTGTCGTGGCGACAGGAACCGTTGCGCGCGGCGTTGACGGCACGCCTGAACGTGCCGGTGTTCATCGACAACGATGCCAACGCGGCCTGCTGGGCCGAGTCGCGGTTCGGGGCGGCGCGCAATCGACCCCACGTCGTCATGGTCAACCTGGGTACCGGTATCGGTGGGGCGATCCTCGCTTCGGGCGTGATCCAGCGCGGCGAATTCGGCATCGCCGGCGAGTTCGGGCATCTGCAGATGGTGCCCGGTGGACACCGCTGCGAGTGTGGGAACCGGGGTTGCTGGGAGCAGTACGCAAGCGGTAATGCACTGGTGCGTGAGGCCCGCGCGATGATCGCGGCCGGTTCGCCGCTGGCTGCCGACCTGGCAATGCGAGCCGGCGCGGACCAGTCGGGCCTCACCGGGCCGATGATCACCCAGGCCGCACATGATGGAGACGCGACCGCAGCCGAGCTACTTGCCGAGATCGGCACCTGGCTCGGAGTGGGTCTGGCCAACCTCGCGAACGCTTTCGATCCAGGGCTGTTCGTCATCGGCGGGGGAGTGAGTGCAGCCGGCGATTTTCTGCTGGCCCCTGCACGAGAAATGTTCGGGCGCACGCTGACGGGTCGGGGCTACCGTCCGCAGGCCGATATCGTCCAGGCCAGCCTCGGCAACGAGGCGGGTCTCATCGGGGCGGCCGATCTAGCGCGTAACAGCGACCTCGGTGACTGAAAACCCGGCGGGCAGGGGCCCGCATATGGTTCGGGTTGCCTCGTACAATGTGCGGGTTTTCAAGGACGATCGCCGCGCGTTGGTGGACGTGATCCGTCAGATTCAGCCCGACGTCCTGCTGTTGCAGGAAGCGCCGCGGCACCCCGGTTCCGGTCATCGGATCGCGACATTCGCCGAGCAGGTCGGCATGACCTGGGCAGACGGGCGACGGGGGCGGATGAGTACAACGTTGCTGAGCGGGCTCCGGCTCGACCTCCTGTCGTGCGAACACCACCTTCACCCGGTCGATCGGCGCGAGGAGCCCCGCGGTTACGCCATGGCACGGCTTCGGCTACCCGGGCACCATCCGTTCTCCGCAGTGAGCGTGCATCTCAGTCTGCGGTCGGCGCAGCGCGGCCCGCATGCTCGACAGATTCTGCAGACCATCGAGTCCACCGAAACACAAGCAGTGGTTCTCGGGGGTGATTTTAACGAGACCTTCGGTCAGGGTGCCTGGCTTGAATTCGGCGGCCCGATGCGCCACATCACCGGCGACACGCTCACCAGTCCGTCCGGCACCCCGGGAAAGACCATTGACGGTCTGTTCGCCTCCGGGCCGTGGACCGCAACCGTGCCGAGTCTGGACCTGGATCCCCTACAGCTGAGAGTGGCAACCGACCATCGTCCTGTATACGCCGACCTGGACCTTTCAGCACTCGCTTTCTGACGGGGAGTGCCGAAGTCGAACGAGAGAGGTCAGAGTCGCGCGCCGTCGTCGAACGGATTCTGCTGGTCGCGGCTCACCGGCTGACGCAGCACCAGCAAACCCATCCCGACCAGACAGACCAGGCATGCCAGAATCCACCAGAGTGGGCGACCGTCCCGGTTGAAGGCGAACAGGTAGATCAACCAGAGGGGGCCGCCGACGAGGCTGGCCCAGATCGCGTAGAACTGGACATCATCACGGGGTAGTGGTGCGGGAGGCGGTGGTTCGTAGCTGCCGGCGTCATCGAGGAACTGGGTGGTGGAGCCAGTTTCCGGGACTCTCCACTGGCTGGGTAGCTCTGGGGGCTCTGCGTCCTCAGGCTCGGTGCTTGCGTAGGTCTCGGAACCTTTTACCGGTGCTTCGGCACGCGCTTCGGAGTCGAGGGGTGCGGACAAGTGCGCCACGATCTCGGCGAAACGCGCGTCGAAATCGATCTGCTCGTCGTGGCTTTCGCTACCAGGTGCGCTCATTGGCCTGCAACTCTCGTGATGAACTCGACGCAGCGATCTTCGATGAGTGCGGCGTCGTTGTCCAGGGTTGCCACGTGGTAGCTGTCGTGCAGCACCACATCAGTGACGTCGGCACTGGAGATTCGGGACAGGAACAACTGCGAACACGCGGGCGGAACGACGTGATCCTGGGGGGAGTGGAACACCACGACGGGCTGGGTGATCCGCGGCAGGTCGCGCGTGACCTGGTCCCACATTCGCATCTGGGACCGCAACGCCCGTAGCGGCGTTCGGGAGTAACCCACCTCGGTCGCGCCGGGCTTCTTGATGTCACCGCTGATGGCGCCGATCGAGGGCACCAGGTGCTGCAGAACGGGAACGGCCCGCAGCCG
>JAABUM010004681.1_pt1 | contig 15180 bp, 17 predicted proteins | sample 5559161 | NCBI WGS metagenome assembly JAABUM01 (sample SAMN10711868, study PRJNA513369) | rock metagenome | isolation source: Antarctica rocks | place: Antarctica: Victoria Land, Siegfried Peak nord
TCGGCCATCGCCGTCCTCCTGGGGAAGTCAGAAGTGACAACCCCAAGATCACGCCCGGGATCGCCGGCTCCTACGACCCCCACCGGCGTGTCGGCAACCGGGCGAAGGTTGGCAGCCGCGGCACTAGCCATCCTGGACGCGGTCACCGGCCGAGTCCGGGGTCACCGGGATGATCGGACGGACGGACCCGGCTACCTGCGGCTGCTTGCCTGGGGCCGCCAGCACGCCCCCGGCCGGCGGGTGTGGGCGCTGGAAGGCACCGGGAGCTTCGCCGCCGGGCTGGTGATGGTGCTGGCCGAAGCCGGTGAGGACGTCCTGGAGATCACCAGCGGGAAACGATCACGGGGCGCGAAGAACGACCGGATCGACGCGGTGCAGGCGGCGCGCACCGCGCTCGCCAATGAGCAGCACGCCGCGCCGCGCGAGCGCGGCCTACGTGAGGCCCTCCGCCAAGTTCTCGTTAGCCGGCAGGCAGTTCTGGTCAGCCGGACCAAGGCGATCAACGAACTCAAGAGCCTGATTGTCGTCGCCCCCGAGCACCTGCGCGCGCAACTACGCGGCCTGTCACTGGACAAGCAACTCGACCGGGTCGAGCAGCTGCATAGCCCGGCCGACGCCACCGTCGAGCACCGCGTCACGGTCCTGACGCTGCACTCGATCGCCGCGCGGATCCGCTTCCTGCTCGCCCAGACCGCCGAGCTCGACCCGGAGCTCCTCGCGCTGGTCAAGGCCCATCCCGCCGGGCCGGCGTTGCTCGCCGAGCCCGGCGTCGGACCGGTCGTCGCCGCTCAACTGCTCGTGAGCTGGTCCCATCGCGGCCGAGTCCGCAACGAGGCCGCGTTCGCCGCCCTCGCCGGCGCGGCCCCGCTAGAAGCCAGCAGCGGGCAACGCACTCGGCACCGACTCAGCCGCGGCGGCGACCGCGACCTCAACCGCGCCCTGCACACCGTCGCGATCACCCGGCTCCGCTGCCACCCGGAGTCCCGCGACTACGAAACCAAACGCACCTCCCAGGGCAAGACCCACCGCGACGTCCGCCGCAGCCTCAAACGAGCCCTCGCCCGCCGGCTCTACCGCCGCATCCAGGCCGCCACCCGACCACCCAACACCCCGGCCCGCGGAGCGTCGAACCGGCTGCTGCGCCAGTACCTGCACAAGAACGCCGACCTGTCCGTGCTCACCCAGGACGACGTGGACGCGATCGCCGCGACGCTCAACCACCGGCCCCGCCGGGTGCTCGGCTGGGCCACGCCCGCCGAGGCGTTCGGGCTGGTCGAGCCGACCCGGCGACAGCTCGGGTAGCCGCCGCCGAGCCTGGTGACGATCATGACCCACATGGCCGGCAGCGGACTTCCCGAGCTCGACGTTGCCCGCGTGCAACGGTGGTGCACCGCTCAGGTCCCCGAACGGCTGCGCGGCGAGATCCGCGTCGAGTGCGACATCGGCGACCGCCATCTCACGATCTGCGAATGCCGACCGCCCTGGTACGACGACCTCGGCCCCGAGTGGACCCGGTTCCCGGTCGCACGCCTACACCACACCAAGACCACCGGTCTGTGGATGCTGTACTGGCGCGACCGGAACCTCAAGTTCCACCGCTACCAGCCCCTCGATCCCAGTCCCCGCGTTCAAGACCTCCTTGACTACCTCGACCAACACGCCGACCCCATTTTCTGGGGATAGACGCAGACACACCCGCCAGCAGGCGCTCACGCTCGTCTCGTCGTGGAGCCGGTTGACAGCGAACCCCGCCGATCGAAGCGCGATCGCGCAGGCCGCTACCGTCGCCAACTGATGCGTTGACCGGTTGAGACCAAGACCGTTTCTGATACAAGCGTAGGGCTGTAGCAGAACTGTGACCTTCAGCGGTACGTGGCGGGCTTCCGACAGCACTATGTGGCGGTCAGGGTCCGGCTTGGGCCGCGCGCTCCCGTCCCACAGACGATGGTCTCCCGGGACCGACGAGGTCGTGGAGGAGGATGACCGGGTGACCATCCACGGGGAGGCCTGATGTACGTGCCAGCGCATTTCGCCGCTGATGACACCGAAGTGCGCGAGCTGCTGACTCAGCACGGAGCAGCCGACCTGATCACCGCGACGGCGTCCGGGTTGACGGCGACGCTGTTGCCGTTCGTGTATTATCCGACGGTCGGTGAGCACGGCGCCCTGCTCGGTCACGTGGCGCGCAACAACGACCAGTGGCGCCAGCAGGTGCTCGGCGAGGCACTGGTCATCGTCCGCGGGCCTGACGCCTACATCTCCCCGAGTTGGTACGCCTCGAAGGCCGAGCATGGACGGGTCGTACCGACGTGGAACTACGTCACGGCGCACGTCTACGGCCGGCTGATCGTGCACGACGACCCGGACTGGGTCGGCGCGCTTGTCCGCTGGCTGACCGACCGGCACGAGGCGGACAACCCGCTCAGGTGGTCGGTCGATGACGCCCCCGCGTCCTTCGTCGCCGGGCAGCTGCGCGCGATCGTCGGAGTCGAGCTGGTCATCAGCCGCGTGGAGGCCAAGGCCAAACTCAGCCAGAACCGGCCGGCCGCCGACATCGACGGGGTGATCACGGGCCTTGAGGCACGCGGCGACACGACGACTGCCGACGCCATGCGAGCTGCTCGACGAGCCTGACCGTCCACTGCTGCCGTGCCGCAGAGCGATGGTGAGACGGGAGCGTTCCTTGACGCACTCCCGAGCGCCGCAGCTTCGGGCCTTTTCAAGCTCAACCAGCGCCCCCATGATCAGACCGCCCTCACGCGCTCTCCGTTTGACCTTCAACCCCTGTTGAAGGTCCATGGTGGTGGTGTTGTTGTCGACTGACCGGAGGAGATCATGACCGCCACGCCAAGCACCGAACAGACCCGCCGACCTGAGCATGAAGTCCTAGCGACCGCGTCGAGCACCGAGCAGGCCCCGGCCGCAGGCGCCGGAGGCTGCGACTGCGGCTGCGCGTGCTGCGGCCCAGTCAACGCCGGCACCGTTCCGGCTGAGGCCAGCGCCGAGCAGACGGGCAACGACCAGGCCGCCCGTGCCGGCTGCGGCTGCGGCTGCGGCTGACCGGGAAGGGGTGTGGTGGACCGCCATGTGCGAGCTACTGCCTGCGCGCTCGCGGCGGTCCACCGGCCCTGGCCGGTGGAGGTGCGCTGCCTCGACCTGGCCGAGGAAGTAGGTGAGCTCGCCCGGGCGGTGCTCGTCGCCGAAGGGCACAAGAGCACCGCAGCACCGGCCGAGGATGTCGCCGAAGCGCGGGGTGCTCGTCGACGTGTTCGCGCTGGCCGATCACTACCACGTGGAACTCGACGAGCTGTATCCCCACCTGTTGGCGCGCCTCGTCTCAGGCCACCCAGGGGAAGCCGGCGGTGCCGGCAATGACCCGGAGGCCGGCTGGAAGCTGGAAGGACCGCGATGACCCGCCCGGCCACCGAGCAGCACCAGGTGTGTGACTGCGGGAGCTGTGGCCCCCGCAACGACGACACGGCAACCACCGGGCGCGGCAGCCGTGCGTCCCGTGCGGATGTGGCGGCGGAGCCGCCGGCAAGCGGGGCTGCACCTGCCGAGCCGCCACCTGATCTGGCCACGTCGGTGAGCGACCTCCTGACCATCGGCGAGGTGGCCCGGGCCGCGGACGTGGCCACGTCGGCGCTGCGCTTCTATGAAGCCGAGGGCCTGGTCATGCCCGCTGGGCGGACGGCGGTCGGCTACCGACTCTACGATCCTGAGCAGATCGCCCGGGTGCGGTTCATCCGGCATGCGCAGCGGCTCGGCCTGAGCTTGGCCGAGGTCGGCGAGCTGCTCGCCGCGGTGGACAGCGACGACCCGGTGCCCACTCGGGACCGGCTCCGCCACCTGGTGGCCCACAAGCTCGTCACCACCCGACAGCACATCACCGAGCTGCAGGAGTTCACCGGTCAGCTGGAGCGGGTGCACCAACGGCTCAGCGGCAAGCCCGGCTGTGGATGCCGGCACCTAGGATCCTGCGGCTGCCTCCCGCTGGATCTCCCGCCGGTCGACCAGAGCGAACGCGAACTGGAGGCCGTCCAGACCGGCGCCTGCGGCTGCGGCTGTGGCCCCACCACGCCAGCAATGTAGAAGGGGTGACCCGGACCCGGAGCGGGAAAGGCGACCACACGTGAAAGGACACGACGACATGGACGATCAACAGCGCACAGCGCTCAAGTCCCGATTAGCCGACGTGCACGCCTCCTTCGAGTAACCATTCAGGTCCCGGCTCGGGTGTGACTGCTGGGACTGATGTGACTGGACTTGGGCGTGTCGGCGTGCGTTCGGCGGTCTCGGGTTGATCATCCTGGGGTGGCCGGTATGGAGCAGTTCACGCGTGCGCAGTTGCTCGTCGTGGCAGCCGAGCAGTCGGCGCTGATCGTGGCGTTGACCGAGCGGATCGAGGGGCAGGCGGCCCGGATCGAGGTGCTGGTCGGGCAGGTCGCAGAGCTGACCGCGAAGGCGGGTCGGAACTCGCAGAACTCCTCGATGCCGCCGAGTTCGGATCGGTTCGTCAAGCCGGCCAGGCCGGTCCGGGGCCGATCGGGCCGTCAGCCCGGCAAGCAGCCGGGGGCGCCGGGCGCGGGCTTGGAGTTCACCGACAGCCCGGACGAGATCGTCGATCACCAGCCGGTGGCGTGTGCCGGTTGCGGGTCTGACCTGGCTGATGCTGAGCCGGTCGGGATGAGCGCCCGGCAGGTCCGTGACGTCCCGCTGGTCAGGGTCATGGTGACCGAGCACCGGATGCACCGGCGGGCTGCGCCTGCGGGCAGGTCACCGTCGCACCGGCACCGACCGAGGTGGACGGGCCGGTCGTGTACGGGCCGAACCTGCGGGCGGTCGCGGTGTATCTGGTGGTGTTCCAGCACGTCCCGGTCGAACGGGCAGCGCTACTGATCGCCGACCTGTGTGGCGCGAGCGTCTCGACGGGGTGGGTCAGCGCCCAGGTCGGCCGGACCGCCGAGGCTCTCGCCGACGTCGAGAAACTCATCAAGACGTTGGTGACCGCCGCGACCGTGATCGGGGTTGATGAGACCACGATCAACGTCAACGGCACCAAGCAGGGCCTGTCAGCGTTCTTGTGTAAGGACCTGACTTGTCATAACAGGCATGACCACATTGTCCCGCTTCATATCGCAGACGACGTGCGACCCGCCGACCACCCCAGCACCTATTTCACAGACGGACCACTAGCAGGCCGGCCATCGCGTGCGCGAGTAGCCCGACGACAGCGACCTGCAGGCCAAGCAGACCTTCACGCACCCATGCCGCGTCCGGCAGTGCCGCCGTCCCCGCGGCTGCCGCCGTCATCAGCAGCGCCGCCGGTACCACGAACCCAGCGGTCGCGGCCAACGCCCCGGACAGCCCCGCGACGCGCCAACCCAGGAACGTCACCGCCTGCACCACCGTCGAGCCGGGCAGCGGCTTGGTGTGGCTGAGCGCGTCGCGCACGTCCGTCGTCTTGAGCCATCCGCGGCGCCTGACCAGCTCGCGGTCAAGCAGGGCTAGAGCAGGCCCGAGACCGCCAAAGGCAACAGCACCCAGTCGCAGCAGCACCCACCACACCTGTCCGGCCCGGACCACCGGCGGGTCACTCACGGGACACCTCTTCACTGCTCTGTGGCCGAGCCGAGCGGCTACAGCCGGACTCCAATCCTCACGCACCCGATGACCAGCGCACTCAGCGGAAGGAGAAACGCGTCACGCGGCACATGATCAGGTGTCCCAGTTCCTAGGAAGTGGAACGACGATCATGTGCCGCATGGCGCCCCTGAACTGAGCGGGAATCCAATCCGGACAGGTCTTACGGGACGAGATCGCCCGTGCACCCCAGCTGACCTGCGGCCCTCCCGATAGGACGTTCGGCATACGGGACGCGTCGCTGGGCACGGCTACCGACCCGGCGATGACGAGGGGCGACGGCCTGCGCTAGCCCTTGTCCATTTAGTGCGGCCGCGGCGTGGCGCACCAGATCAGCTCGCCCGAGGGGTGTGCAACTGGGGCGGCAGCGCATCGCCGATGCTCACCGAGTGGTAGCTGGGCGAGGCAATCACAGCTGCAAGGTAGTCACCAGCGAGATCTCCGCTCGGCGAATGATCTTGGACTTCGTGCGGACCAGGAGCTCTCGGGGTGCCTGGGCGATGTCCGCGCCCAGCCCAGCGGCGAGGTCTGCGAGCTTGTCGTCGGCAATGACCTCACGGACCAGGCCAAGGGCCAGGGCGTCGTGCGCCTCCAGGCTCCGACCGGTGAGGACGAGGTCGCGGGCGAGCGCGCCTCCGACGATGTCGTGCAGCGGGCCGTAGACAACGTCTCCGAACAGCCGCTCGGGGTGAGCGAAGCGCGCGGACTCGGCGGCGATGCGGATGTCACACATCACGGCGAGGTCGAAGCCGCCCGCCAGGGCCGGCCCGTTGACCGCGGCGACGAGCGGGAGCGGGAACGTGAGGCAGGCGTGGTGAAACCGGTCACTGGAGGACCACAGCAGCTCCGCGTGCTCGGGATCACCCAGTCCGGAGAACTCACTGAGGTCGAAGCCTGCGCTGAACACGGAGCCTGCTCCGGTGAGGACCACGACTTTGACAGTGTCGTCGGATGCAGCGGCTTGCAACGCAAGCCGTGATGGTGTCACGAAGCTCGATGGATAGCGCGTTCTTCTTCTCCGGTCGGTTCAACGTCAGGGTCCGTACACCGTGGCTCGAGGTGCTGACCTGCAGTTGTTCAGTCATGACTCGACCAGCTCGCGGGTCCCCGCCAGACATGCTCTGACCGATGTGAGGTCGCGTTTGGGTGCACTCCACCGTTGCGCGTGCAGTGTTTGTAGAGCTCGTCGACGCCCGTCACCTCGATGCGGCACGACGAGGACCCGCCAGGTGGCGCTCCGCGCCAGGCGCGCTCCCGTCAGGGACCCACAGGTGGATCTCGATCGAGTCCGGCGCAGGAAGCCCAGTCCTTCGTCCGTCACCTGCTCGTCGGACACCGGTAGGGCGGGGACCGCAGCCAGGAACCGGGTGGTCGTCTCGATCGTCATCGTGGCACCTTCCCATGCCAGCGGGGCGGGTCGCGTTCCCGCCGGTAGGGACGGTGCCGTCAAATACACCATCGACTCGACATCGCCAGGGGCGCTGTGATCATCGCCCTGGCAAGCCTCTAGGGCGCCGTTACGTCCCGGTAGCCGATCCCCTTTCGGACACTCTGATCTTGGTCGCGGGCGTCGGCGTCAGAGTTCGTGACGGTTCCACATCCTCGGAAGTGGCACAGCCCCCGCCGACGTCTGCCCGCCCGCTGAAACAGCAGGTGCGAGCGTCCCAAAAGCTCTGTCCACAACTCTGTCCGGAAACCCGCGTACAGACAGGACCTATGAGACGCCGCGCGGGGAAGTAGCCCAGCAGCACGCCGTCCGCTGGCTGACCTGGGGCTAGGTCGATCAGCTCCGCATCCGGGCGCTGGCCTCTCCCGCTCCGCCAGGTCGAGCGGGAACTCGACGTTCCGGTGCACGGTCCACTCCCCCAGCTCAGGATGGTTGCGGGACGTGCCGGCCCTAGGAAGTGGAACGGCAAGGCTGGGCTGCTGCACGGGCCACCCCTTTGGTCACGCACTGCCGGTACTAGTAGAAAGGTGGCGTCAGGCCCGCGGCTTGGCCGCGAACACCGGCAGCACCGTGCGCTTCCAGGTCTCGTTGAGCACGCCGGCCCACGATGCGTACCACGCCGCCGCGGCGGTGGCGAGGCCGAGGTAGCCGCCGATCTTCGTGATCGAGGTGTCCTTTTGGAACGCGCCGATCGTGAGCAGGATGAACGTCGCCGTCAGCAGCGCGAACACCAGCGCCACCGCACCGCTGAAGTGCGGCCCGCTCCTTGGCCTGCCGCAAGCTGTCGGCCTGGCCCTGGAACTCGGGCATCACGAACCGGGACAGCAGCTCGTGCGACCGGTTGGTCGCCTCCGGGTTGGCCCACTCGTGGTGCAGCAGCATGCAGGTCCCGACGTTCGCGGCACCCAGAGCCCGGCGGTCCTGGTACGGCTCAGATCGTGAGCAGCAGCTCGAGCACCCGCTGCGGGCCGTCGTGCATCACGTCGTGCCGGGTGTCCCACTCGTGAAACGTCCACGCCGGGTCGGCGGAGATCCGCTGGGCGGTTGTGGCAAAAGGTGAGCTGCCCTGCGGCCAGCCGGTCGCCGCGACGTAAGTCTTGACGGGCACCGACCGCCAGGCACCGGTCAGCCTCGAGCGCTGCACCAGCGTGGCCAACGGGTGGGGTCTGGCTCGCTCGTCGAAGAACGGCAGCGGGTCGACCGCGACGCCGCTGCGGCCAGCTCCTTGGATGTACCAGCGGCGCTGCTCATCGGTGGTCATCGACCAGCACGAGTCGCCGTCCTCGGGGACGAACGCGTCCAGGTAGACCAGAGCCCGAACCCGCTGGGGCACCCGGTCGGCGACGCCGCTGATCACGCTGCCGGCGTAGCTGTGACCAACCAGCACCACAGCCTCACCGCCCTGGTAGGCGACCTTGGTGAGGGCGGCGGTGGCCTCCTCGACCTGGCTGTCCAAGTTCACCAGCCCAGCGCCGGCCACACCGTCGGGCTCTAGTCCGGCCAGGGTCAACGCCCGCGCCCGGTGGCCCCGGCGCTCCAGCTCCTCCACCAGCGGCTCATACCACCACCCGCCGTGGCAAGCACCCGGCACCAGCACGAAACTGCTCACCTCTGCCCTCTACCCTTGCTGCGGCCCCCGGCCGGGTCATCCCTATGGACGGCGGCCAACACTCACCGTCTCGATCTTGCCCAGCGGCGAGCTGTTCGCTTCACGACCCACCCTCGACAGCGACGATCGCACCGACCCCCCTGCTGCCAGGACAAACCCCGGCGCACAGCAGCGCTTGGATACAAGCGCGGCCGAGTAGCACGATGACCGCCAGTGCCGATGCGACCGCCACCTGTCAGCCCGCTGGCGGCAGTGGGTGGGGCCGCCGACGAGGTGGAGCAACCTTCTTGTTGGCGACGGCGCCGCAGGCCTGTTCACTAGTGTCTGGGTCGCGCCGACAGGAGTTGTGCGCGGCCGGTCCACCCTTGGGAGGACACATGAAGGCGCTCGTCTACCACGGGCCCGGCAACAAGGCATGGGAGGACGTCGCGGACGCGACCATCCAAGAGCCGACCGACGTGGTGGTCCGGGTCGACACCACGACCATCTGCGGAACCGACCTGCACATTCTGCAAGGTGACGTCGCAGCGGTGACCGAGGGCCGCATCCTCGGCCACGAGGCCGTCGGCACGGTCACCGAGGTGGGCGGCGCCGTCAGGGGGTTCAAGCCCGGCGACCGGGTGCTTATCCCGGGGCGTCTTCCGCTGGGGCCGGTGCGGTGGTCGCACACGTCTCACGCTGCGCGGCGTACCGGCCGGGCCGCGCGGGGCGACGACCAAGGTCAAAAACAAGCGTTAGGCAGAGCTGTAGGTCGGCGAGTTACCCCCGGACATGGACTAGCAGGCGGCGGCGGCTGCTTGGACGACGGCCTGGTCCTGCTCTCCGGTTCCGCCGCTGGCTCCGACGGCACCGACCACCGCGCCGCCGCGTGACAGCGGCATGCCTCCCGCGAAGATCATAATCCGCCCTTGGTTCGACGCGTCGATTCCGAAGAACTGCCCGGACGGCTGGGAGTTCTCACCGAGGTCCTTGGTGCTGATGTCGAACGCCCGCGAGGTGTAGGCCTTGTTGATGGCGATGTCGACGCTGCCGATCCAAGCGTTATCCATCCGGATGTGCGCGACGAGGTTCCCGCCGGTGTCCACCACCGCAATGTTCATCGGCTGCCCGATCTCCGCAGCCTTCGCCTCCCCCGCGGCGATGATCCGTCGGGCGTCCTCGAGAGTCACGGTCTGCACTGAGGTCATGGTGGTGTGCTCTCCCCTATCGGCCGGGTCAATGCGTGCCTGTCGCCTTCAGCGGCGGGACCAGTGCTGCTCGCTGACTTCGGTCTCGGCGAGTTCGAACGTGGCACGGTGCGCGACGAACGACACGTGCTCGTTCACGGCGTAGAGCGCCTGCGGGCTGGCGATAAACACCGCGAGGGCGTCGTCGTAGGCGAGCCGGTCCAGCCGGGCACCGATCTTCTCCAGTTCGCTGTCGTCGACCTGGACTATGTACTCGGCGAACATGTCGGCGAACGCGGGCACCGGCGGACCGCCGACGGTGTGGAAGAACTCCCGGTGCATCACCGCGGGTGGGACGTCGGCGGTGAGGTCGAACCACGCTTGCAGCAGGATGTCCCACGGCAACGGCAGCTTCTTTTCCACCAGCCGCCGCTCAGCCGCCGGCAGATCCTGCTGTGGAAGCAGAAGAAGCTGGACCTCGATGCCGAGCGCCTCCCGGTATCGGTCGGCGAGCCAGCCAGCCACTTGTGCCAGCGGCGGCGGGGCAGTCAGCCGGAGCGGACGTCCGGACGGCCAACCCGCCTCGTTCAACAACGTCCGAGCCTGGTCCGGGTCGTACGGGTAGGGCGTTAGCCCCTCCGGATATCCCTTGGCCCACGGCGGCGTCAGGCCCGCCAGCGGCGTGCCGTAACCCTGCAACACCTCGGCGACGAACCGCTTTCGGTCAACGGCCAGGTTCAGCGCCCGGCGCACCCGGACGTCGTCGAGTGGCGCAGCTTCCGGTCCCCGGTTGATGACCGCGATGAGCACCCGCATCGAGTCGATGGCCACGAGCTTCGCGTGCCGGGAGTCCTGCACCCGCCGGGCGTCCGTCGCAGAGACCTCTGCGACGATGTCGATCTCGCCCTCACGGTCGCACACAGCTTCGAGCGCGTCCGGTTCACTGATGTCGTTGACGTAGACGACCCGCTCCAGACGCGGACCGCGTGCGGTGTTCCAGTGCTTTGGGTTGGCGGTCAGCACCACCTGGTCGGTGCGTTCTTCGCGAGGTTGCAGCCAGGTGGCGGCGAAGGGTTCTTTGCTGATGAACGACAGCGAGTAATTGTAAATCGCGGAGTAGCCCTCGGTGAGGGTAAAAGGTCCGGTGCCCCACGGGCCCGGTGCGTCAATCACTCACCAATGGCCTTCGCCGCTGCTGGTGCGGTCGTAGCCGAAACCCAACCGGTCCCAGAACGCCGAGCTCATGACGTGCAACCCACGGAACTTCGCCATCGCCAACCCGTCCGGCTGCGGGAAGTGGATGCGCAGCTGCGAGTCGGAGACGACCTCCGCCTCAGCCGAGGAGTCGAAGTTGAGATAGGTCCCGGGCGGGTGCGGCACCTGCCAGCGCTGGACCTCATCGAAGGCACGCTTCACGTGCGCAGCGGTGAGCGGTTCACCGTCTTGGAACTCGACGCCTTCCCGGACGTCGATCTCCAGCGTCTTGCCGCCGTCCTTCCACCGGAAGTCGGTAGCACGGCCGGCACGATCCGCCCGTCGGCATCGGTGCGAACCGGCTCCTCGACCGTGTTCCAGGTAATGAACAGCCAATTCAACGGACTGGGATCTTTGATCCGGACGGTGCCCCCAGCTCGGGGCACGCCCCTGGAGGGGCTTTGGGCTTCGGCGCTGTGGGTCATGCGCGCTCCTATCGGACGGATCCAGTTCCTTTGTGGCGCCGCTCACAGTGCGTCCGCGTCGCCCCGACGTTCGCAGCACGGCGCGTGGATTGCAATACGTGGCGGCGAGCCATCGCTCAGGCCGCCATACCCGGCTTGATGACCACCTTGGAGTAGCCGTCCTCGCGCTTGTCGAAACGCTGGTAGGCCTCCGGCGCCCCCGACAACGGGATCTGCTTGGACACAACGAAACTCGGCTGAGCGCGACCCGCGATGATGAGGTCACGCAGGTAGCGGTTGTAGGACTTGACGTCGGCCTGCCCGGAACCCATAGCGAGCCCCTTCTCGAAGTACCTGCCGACGTTGAACAGCAGCTTGCCCTGCGCTGAGTTCTCATCCGGCGCGCCCGGGTCAGCCGGCAGGTAGAGGCCCACCACGCCGAGCCGCCCGGTGGGCCGGACGGTCTCGATCAGGCTGTTGAGAACGCTGGCCGGCTGTTCCTGGCCCTCGGCCACCGTCGCCTGGTAGCCGACCGCGTCGATCCCCTTGTCGCTGCCCTCGCCGCCGGTCTGGTCCTTGATCTGGCCGGCCGCGTCCGACTGGCTGAAGTCGACCGGGATGGCGCCGATGTCCCCGGCCAGCTTCAGCCGGGACGCCACCCGGTCCACCACCCAGACCTTCGAGACCCCGCGGAGCAGGGACGAGTAGGCCGCCATCAGCCCCACCGGCCCCCCGCCGTAGACCGCGACCGTCTCCCCCGGCGACACACCGGCCAGGACCGCCGCGTGGTAGCCGGTCGGGAAGATGTCCGCCAGCATGGCGAAGTCGTTCTCGAACTCGTCGCCCTTGGGCAACTGCAGGCAGTTGAAGTCGGCGAAGGGCAGCCGCAGGTACTCCGCCTGGCCGCCGGTATACGGGCCCATCGAGACGTAGCCGTAGGCGCCGCCAGCAAAACCCGGATTGACGGTCAGGCAAAAGCCCGTCTTGTTGTTCAAACAGTTCTTGCAAAAACCGCAGGCCACGTTGAACGGCAGCGACACCGTCGCCCTTTTTCACGCTGGCGACACCCGGGCCCACCTCCTCGACGACGCCCATGTTCTCGTGACCGAACACGATCCCGGACTCGGCCGCGGTCCGGCCCTCGTGGTCCGCGCCCGGGCGTAACACCGTTCGACCGCGATCCTGTACGGCCGCCCTGGAAACCCCTGAGCTCCATGTGCAGCTGAAGGGCCCCGCCGGTGCACAGCGTCGCACCGGCTCCGCCGTCCGCTCGTGCTCGTCCCGGTTCCGGCGCGTCGACGTCTACCGGCCGCCGGAAGAGCAGCGGCGGCCGACCCCCATAGGACCCGCCGGAGGCGGCGTGGATGTCGAACACCAGGTTGGCCAGATGGGCGTCGGCGACGTCACTCCCGGTCGGCGCACCCGCGCGTCGCTGCCAGCTGTAGTAGCTCGAGCGGGGCACTCCGAGCAGCCGGCAGGCCACCGTGACGTCGTGCCCGCTGGCCGCCAACTGGGCGATCAACGGGCGGATCACTCTTTTGGGAGCACGTTCTCTCGGGCGAAGTAGGCACTCGCGCGCTTGAGGATCTCGACCTCCATCCGCGCCACCCGCAGCTCGCGTCGGAGCCGGACCAGTTCTTCACGCTCGGCGCGCGTCACACCATCCTTGGCGCCGTCCTCGACGTCGGCCAAGCTCATCCAGCGGCGCAGGCACGACTCGCTGATCCCGAGATCGGCGGCGATCTGCGCGACCGGCTTGTCCCGCTCCCGGGCAAGCTCCACAGCACGACGCCGGAACTCCAGCGGACGAGCAGCAGGCATAACAGACTCCTCTCCAGACGATGATCGCCTCAGAGCAGGTGTCCAATCAGTGGGGGGAGGCTCCCCCACCAAGATCAATCACCTTTCACCGCGAAGAGCCAACAAACCTGACGTTTCCAGCACAAGTGCTTGACCCTCCGGTGAGGGCCGGTAATCGGCTTCGGGTTCCGCAACTTCGCCAACTACCGGCTGCGGCTACTGCTGCACTGCGGCATCACCTGGCACGATGCGTCCACAACACGGATCCGAGGCCGCAAACCACGTTCTACGTCGTAGAGCCCCATAACCGGGCGACGTCTCTTCACCACACCTCGACCTCTGTCTCCTGCTCAAGCCGCGCCAGAAGCCCTCGGTCGTCTTCCGACACCGGAAACTCGCCTCGCACATAAGACCAGGACCGGTGCCGACATCCGCCTGCGCGCCTTGCTGGGTTCCGAAGCGGGACAGAGCTGACTGCGCTTACCTGTTCACCAGCTGGCTGATGTCCTGGGTCTGGTCGATAGGCGGGGATGTGAGCTCGCCGACGCCGGCGTTGCCGAAGTCGTACAGCTCCTGGGTGAAGGTGAACGAGCCGACGCCGCTGAGCGGTTTGAGGGAGTAGGACGTGCGGTCAGCGCGGCCCTGCTTGTCGATCCAGACATCGACCGGGAATGTGCCCGTGCCGAACTGCTTGACGAAGGCGTCGGCGGTGGACTGGTCGAACGCGCCGTGCTGCACCGCTTTGGCCAACTCGACCTGGGTGCGGTAGTGCGTGCTCGGCGTGCCTCGCACATCCTCCTTGCCGACGGTGCTCACCGCTCCGCTGGAGCCCTGCAGGTACTTCAGGACCTGGCTCGGGTCGCTGCTCTGGCTCAGGCTGCCCAGCTGCCTACCGCCGGCTGACGTGGACAGAGCGTTCAGGTCGATCTTGAGCCATTGCTTGCCGCCGGCCTGGCTCGCCAGCTGCGGCGGCAGCTTCTCGAAGATCACGCCACCGATCAGACGCAGTTCCCGCGTGCCGCCCTGTGCCAGGGCGATCAGAATGGTGCCGCGGTGCGCGGCAAAGTCGAATGCGCCCATCCCGTTGATCGGAACAGTCCTTCCGGCAGCGGCCACCGAGCTGGTCAGTGCGACCTTCGCGTTGCTGGCCGAGGTCTTCGCTGAGACCGCCGACACCAGCTGCTCAGGCGTCTGAGCGGTGCCGCTACTCCCGCAACCGGTGAGCAGGACGGCCGACAGGGCAACCGGGACAGCGACCGGGAGGGCGGCGAGACGGCGGCGCACGGCCAATGCAGGTTCCCCCAGATGCTGTGGTGGTCGTTCGGTCAGGGTGGAACGCTGTCCTTCGATGATGCCGTGGCGCCGCGCAGACAGCGGCCGGTCATGGCTACGCACAGTCCCTTCGTCCGCCTTGAGCCCGCAGCGACAAGACACCAGCGACCGTTACGGCGGGGCGCCAGCACGCCCGTCACCCTGCGGGGGCAGCACTTCAACGCTGCTGACGGCGAGGGCGTGTTGCGCTCCGAGGCTACGCAGACACCGTGTGCTTTCATTGGGTCTTCTGGATGAAGCGGCAATCCGACCGGCTCCGCCAAACGAATGAACAGCCGATAGCAGCCTGCCGACCTACGGGCGTCGCCCGACTGCGGCGGCCCGGACACGGTGCCGCGACCCGAAAGGAGGCTAGGCCCCACCCCCGATGACGTGCCGGGGCGTCCCCATCGGGTCCACGGCCGAGGCTGCGGACTGTCCTTGGAAGGAACTTGGTTCATGTCCCAATCACGTTCATCGGCCCGCAAGCGGCGGGCCGGCGCGGCGCTTGCCGCCACGGCCACTGTCATGGTCGGCGCCAGCGGT
>JAABUM010004682.1_pt1 | contig 15180 bp, 16 predicted proteins | sample 5559161 | NCBI WGS metagenome assembly JAABUM01 (sample SAMN10711868, study PRJNA513369) | rock metagenome | isolation source: Antarctica rocks | place: Antarctica: Victoria Land, Siegfried Peak nord
CAGCCGGTCCCTTCGGACGCACTGTCCTGCCGATCGACGAGGCTCTCGACTTCATTGCGCACGAGGACATCTTCTGGGTGCTACGTTGAGCCTTCAATCTCGTCGAAAATGCGGAAAGTCGAGTTGACGCGACACTCAGAAAATCGGACACACGTTCGATCGGCAAAGCAACATCGAGATGCGTCGCTTGGCCTTCAGCCGTGATAGATTCCAACACGGCTTCCCGCAAAGCCCAGAACTCGGCACGGTGCTGGCCGGTTTCAGCGATCACGGCATCGGTCACAAGTCCTGATGTAAACGCGTCAGCCAAAGCGTCGGTGATGCTTGTCTGGATCGGGATCGTTCCGTCGCGGTTCGGACGTGCGTCGGCGATCCGTGTCGACGCTACCTCAAACAGAATGCCGGTTTCAAAGCTGCCATCCAAAGGGGCGCGGATAGCGGGTGAGTGCCGGAGAATCGTATCGACCACCGATGCTGGCAGATATTCGAAAGCCTCCACCAGACCGCCGGATGCATCCTGCAGCAAATTCAGCAGCGCCAACCCCTGGGATAGGTCCGTCAATGCCACGAAGCCGGTCACCCGCGCCAGGGGCTGAGGGTAGAGCCGCACCGTGGCAGCCGTGATGATCCCCAAGGTTCCTTCCGCTCCGATCAGCAGATCCCGCAGATCGTAGCCGGTATTGTCCTTGCGGGGGCTGGTGAGCGTATCGATGATGCTGCCATCCGGCATCACGGCCTCGATCCCAAGGCAAAGCGCCCGGGCATTGCCGTAGCGGATTACATTGGAGCCTCCAGCATTCGTCGAAAGAACTCCGCCTATCGTGCAACTTCCCCGCGCGCCGAACGTCAGCGGGAAGCTCAACCCGACCTCGGACGCCTTTTCTTGTAACGTTTGTAACACGACGCCGGCGCCTACCGTGGCGGAACGAGATGCGGCATCGATCCGCTGGATCACACGCATTCGGTCAAGCGACAGGACCACTGCGCGGTCTCCCGCACAGGGCACGCCGCCACCGGCCAGCCCGGTGTTCCCACCTTGTGGTATGATAGCGACCTTCTCTGCATGGCAGAGTCGAACCACCGCTGCGACCTCCGCGGTGTCTACCGGCCGAACGACAGCAATGGCCGGCATCGAGTATCTACCTGTCCAGTCGCGGCTGTAACGCCCGATGTCCATCTCGGCAGTCAGCACATTTGCCGTGCCTACTAAGGGCGCTATGCTGGCAACAAACCCGTCATATGGCATTCTGGTTTTCCGGTTCTCAAGCTGTTTGCCGACTATTGTTGGCAGACAGGTGGGTGGTCCGTTAAGCTCTGCGCTCTAGCCGGTGCTTGGACAGCATCGTGAGCAAGCCCGCCCCGACCAGCATGGCGGCGACAATCAGGAAGCCACCTTCGTAGCTGCCTGTCGCGTCTTTGACGCGTCCAATGGCAACCGGCACCAAAGCCCCCCCTATGCTCCCAAGCATGCCGATCAATCCGATCGCTGCGGGTGCGCTATCTCTCGCAAGATATGATTGCGGAATGGTCCAGAAGATGGCCTGGGCCGCGAATACCCCGACATAGGCGACCATGAAACTTCCGACGACCAGAACAAGTGAACTGGCGAGACCTGCGCCTGCAAAACCCACTGCTGCCGTCACGAACATGGCTGCGGCGTAGTAGAACCGCTCCCCCAAACGGTCGGAATGACGGGAGAAGAGGATCATCCCGATCAAGCCGGCAAGCGGCGGAAGCGCCGCCACCAAACCGATTTGGACGACAGTAAGGCCGAATGCCCGTAACATTTGCGGCAGCCACGGAGAAAGCGAAGCAAGCCCGCAGAACAGCCCGAAGTTGCACAACCCGAACAGCAGCACGATCGGCTGGCGCAACGTGGATGCCACACCACGCCCCTCCACCACCCCAAGCTGTTTTGCCGTGGTATGAAGCTCGGTCTCCAACCAGGTCTTTTCCTCCACAGACAGCCACTTCGCATCGGCTGGGGTGTCGGTGACGTAGTAGAGGCCGATCACACCAAGGGCGATCGGCGGAAGCCCCTCAAGCAGGAACAGCCATTTCCAACCGACGATACCCCAGACACCGTTCATCGAAAGGATGGCGCCGGATATCAGCGACGAGAACACGTATGCCGCTGGCACGACATAGCTGAACATCGCGTTGAAGCGCGCCCGGTAGGCGAATGGGAACCACAGGCTAAGCAGCAGCATCACACCCGGGAACAGGCCGGACTCAGCCGCGCCGAGAAGCCCGCGAAACAAATATAACGTGAGCGGACCGACCGTTGCCGCCATGGCAAGGGTCGCCAAACCCCAGAGTATGGCAATCCGCGCCAGGGTGAGCCTTGCGCCCGTCCTGGCAAGGATCAGGTTGCTCGGGATCTCCAGCAGCGAGTAAGTGACATACATCACACCCACGCCGATTCCGAACATACCCGACGTCAAACCCAGATCCTGGTTCATCGACAAAGCTGCGAACGATATATTTCCACGATCGAGTATTGCGAAGAAATACAAGGCCATGATGAACCACATCAAACGACGCGAGACTTTACCGATGACGACTGTACCAATCGAACTGTCAGCGACAGCGGCTTCCGCCACGACCTCGGACATCTTGGATTTCCCCCCCCTGGTTTACTCTTATTTAGCCGCGGCCGCTAAGTTCAAGAAAAATTTCGCCGTCTCGGACTTCAAGCGGGAAAGTCTCCAGATCCTTTTCAACTGGGCTTGCGAGTGCCTTACCGGTGCGCACGTCGAAACGGCCATTATGGAGCGGACACTCGATGACGCAGCCTTCCAGAAAACCATCTGATAGCAATGCAAAAGCGTGCGTGCAGATGTTTGCGGTAGCGAAGTAGGCGTCCCCAACCCGATAAAGGGCGATGGCCTTGCCTTCCAATTCCAGACCGACCGGATCGTCTCCGTCCAAGTCACTCAGTGCTGCCGCACGAACCCAAATGCCTTCCGTCATGCAGGCTTCCTCATATGCTATAGAAGTCGAGAGCGGTCGGAACTTTATCATTGACAAGCGTGATGACCTTGCGCGCGATCATCCATTCGCCGCCACCCTCGACGAGGTCGTGGACGTAGCTCCCATACCGCGTGTGTTCCTTCGCCGAACGCGGATCGAATACATGGACTGCGTATGTCGAACAGCATGTGATGCTGCCGGACTCTACCGCCGTGACCTCCACGTTCGCGATGATGTGGCACGTCCGGGGCAGCGGTAAGGCGGTAATGGATTTCCGGGACTCGATGCGCGCAATCCGCTCCTTCAACGCTGCACGCGTGTCGTGATAGATCAGGGAAACCTGTTCCTTGGGCCGGCTTGTCGTCTGGTATTCGTCCAACCAGGCCGGCACCCAAAAGATGGAGTCCGGGCGGTACAGGTTAGCCCAAGCCTCCCATCCTCCACTGTCCAGAAGCCGGGCCTCCCGGAATAGCAGAGCGGAAGCGGTAGCTAGGGCAGCCGCATTCATCGTGTCTGTCACTGGTCGCGTGCCCCGCCGCGGTCCATGAGACGACGCCACTCGCGATAACCCGCGTAGAAGTTGGTCTCGCCGCCGAACGCCGTTTGGCCAAACGATGATGCGTCGGGGGTGATCCCCAACTCCTCGGCGTGCCGGCTGGCGCCGCCGTCTGGTGCCCCGGCACCACGGGCGTAGCCCTGCGTGAAACCGGCCGCCTCGGCCTCATAGCCAGCTTGGCAATACTCATACATGACGTTGTCGTCTGAACTGGCGAGACCGCTGGGATTGAAGAAGTCCTCATAGCCACGGATGCGCATCTCGCGCGCGGCTGGCAACTCCCCTACCGGAGCCAGGCAATGCGACGTCATCTCCGTCTTGTTTGCGGCCAAAGGCCGCCATGTCCGCAGTTGCGCCGAGGAGATGTCAATGATCTGCAGGTTCGGGAAAATTGTCAGGTTGCGCTGCCGCATCATCCACTTCACCCGATCAGGACCGACCCGTTGGCGGAGCGCGTCCAAGCGGACCGCATCGGCGGCCAGCGGCCGGCCGTAGAGCTGTGCCTTTTTAACCGACCAATTAACTGCGTGACCATTAGCGAAGTCGAAGCTACCTTGACCTTCGGGTTCGTTTCCTTCCTCGTTCGGGAAAGCCGTTGTCGATTCGAGGGCTCTTGCCTTGAGAATGTCGACGTAAGAGCTGTGCGTCGAACGAAAATGGTAGTAGTCCAATCCATTCTCGAATTGCAGCTTCCAGTTGGCATCAAAGGTGTAACGGACTTCCCCAGGAACAAACTCCAGCGCACCCATTTCGCTTTGGTCTACGACCAAATCTAGGAACGCCTTGGCCCCGCCGAGATGCTCGTCCAACGATGGTACGTTCATACCGAGGCTGGCGAATATGAATCCGCGATAGCTGTCGAGGCGGGCGACTTTAATTAGATCGTGACTAAGGTCCAAAAACGAGCGCGCATACTGGCCGTCGGCTTCGTCTGTCACCGACACGTTCCGGCCGCTGCTATCATAGGCCCAGCCATGGTAGCGACAGACGTGAAATTTCTGCCGGCCATGCTGGAATGGACACAGCATAGTGCCCCGATGGCGGCATGTATTCAGGAAGCAGGCAATCTGCCCCTGGCCATCCCGGGTGAGCAAGACAGGTTGCCGACCGATATAGGTGGTAATGAAGTCATGCGGACGGGCGATCTGCGATTCCAAACCAACGAAAACCCAAGTCGCCTCGAACACATGCCGCATCTCGGCATCGAACACGGCCGGGTCGGTGAACACCCGGCGGTTGACCTGGAACACCTGATCCGCCGGCCGGTCGTCCACGAGCCGGGACAGCTCCAAACGTTCCAGTCCATTGGGCGTCATCGTGTCCATGGTCGATCTCCTCTATGAACAGTGAGCGTAGGCGCTGCCACTCATGCAGCGACCTTCCGTAGGTCGATCGCCATATCGGCAGCCCGACATGGGTCAATCACCGATTTGGCGCCGATGAGACGCCGGGCGGCTGCGAAATCGCGCGGCCTGTCAAGGCACGCGACCCCGGCCACAGCACCGCCACGGATGTATAGTTCGCAGCCATCTCCCCGGGAGATCACGTCGTCGCCGTTGTCCAACTGACCAGCAATCTGCAAGGTCCGACCATATTGAGTCGTCCAGAACCACGGAACGTCCTCGGGTTCAGGCTCAAGGCCGAGGATGGCGCGTGCCGCTGCCTGCGCCGACGTTTGCGCGTGAGCCCACGTCTCTTGCCTTACAGGTTGGCCGCCATCCTGACCGACCCTCGCCGCAGCGTCACCGATCACCACGACGGATGGATCTGCAACACTGGTATAGTCGCGGTTGACGAGCACTCCGTCGTTGCAAGGTAGACCGGCTGCCTCGGCCAGGGAAACGCACGGAGCGACACCGATCCCGACCACGACGAAATCGGAGGTCAACGACCGGCCATCGCTGAGCAGAAGACCGATTGGGCCTGTGTCCACCGACACCTCCTTCAGAGAGGCCCCTAAGTGGACGGCGACACCTTGGTCCCGATGGAGCGCGGCGATCCAGCTAGCCGGCCCTGCCGGAGCGTTCCGACCCATGAGGCGAGGACCGGATTCAATAACGTCGACGGCAAGCCCGTTGGTTCGCAGGCTAGCTGCGACTTCCAACCCGATCACACCACCCCCGACGATGGCAACTGACCTGCTTTGCGCAGCCATCGCCCTGATCGCACGGGCGTCCGCCGAACTGCGCAAAGTTTGTATCCGGGGATGCGGCGGCAGCGGCAATTGCCTTACCACCGCGCCTGTCGCCAGGATAAGCACGTCGTAAGGCAGCACGCCATCGCTCGCCAGATGCACATGCCGCCGCGCCAGGTCGATACGTGTCGCCGATGTGTCGAGATGAAGCGAACAACATTCTAACCAGCGCCCACTGTCAGCCAGCAGGACGGGCTGTGCAGAGTTGCCGCCGGTCAGCATGTCCTTGGAAAGCGAAGGACGCTCATAAGGCAACTCCGTCTCGTCGCCCACCAAGTCTATCGCGCCGCGAAAGCCAAGCTTGCGCAAGGCAAGCACGAATGCGCCACCGGAATGGCCAGCCCCGACAACCACGACTCTCGTTACATCCAAGCTTTGGCTCACGGCTTCATCCCGGTCGTTGTCTTGGCCTTCGTTGAGTAGCATCGCTACCACGACCACAATGGGTGTAATCGCACCCATAAGCAAGCGAAATAATAGTGATGCGCGCCGCTTGGCAACAGTGCGGTGCACCGATAATCTCCAAGCGTCCGTCGGGCGGACGGCCTGGCGGCGCGGTGCGACAAAGGATGCCCAATTGCTACGTGAGAAGAACCTTCCTGCCACGGCGACCGCCTGCCTGCCCTCGACTGTGCTAGAAGTCATAGATTTCGAGCAGTATATCCCAACGGTTCTATCCCGCCTCGTCACGCGGTTACGCCGCTCGGCGAATATTTTCTTTGCCGAGAATTACGGTATAACGCTGCTCGAATGGCGCATCATCTCGTTGTTGGCATCCGATGGCCCAATGAGTGGATATGCCATTTGGAACGAAGGCGGATTGGAAAAGGCGGCGGTAACCCGTTGCCTAAGGGGACTTGCCGCGCGCGGGCTGGTGGCGATCGAGACGGTGGCGCACAGTAAACGGCAGAAAACTGCAGTGGCGTTGACCGGTAAGGGGCATGATCTTCATGCCAAGACGTTTCCGGAAGTGCTGCTCCGGCATCAACGCCTCGTCTCCGACCTATCTGCCGACGAGATCGGGGTGTTCTTCGGAGCGTTGGCAAAGCTCCACCAGTCTGTTGAACGGATGGCAGACAGTTCCATTACGCCACTCAGCGATCACAAGCCGACTAAAACGGCGCAGCGCGTGTCGATCGGTTCAGGCGACTCACAGGCCGAGGTTCCTCTCCGGGAACGCAAAATCAGGAAAGCGCAACCTCCGCTGCAATCTGACGACCAAGTCTATAAATGAGTGCGCGGCCGGTTGCTGCCCATTATTGAGCAACACGGTGGGGTTTAAGGCTAAGCAGCCTTTTTTAGGTTGTCACGCGGATGGGGCACCATGCGTTCTTTGTTGAGCTTTTTGACGGCAGCGTGAATGGCGCTGTTCAGATCGGTTGCGTCCTCAAACGTTTGATGAGCGAGGTGGTGCCGCTTGAGGTCGCGCCAGGAGCGCTCGATGTCGTTCAGCTCCGGCGCATACCGAGGCAGCCACTCCACCGTGATCCAGGGCCGCTCGGCGAGCGCCGCCCGGCTGGCTTTGCTGGTGTGGACGGGGCCGTTGTCCAGCACCAGCACTACAGGCAGGCGTTCGCAGCCGGGCTTGGGGCCATAGCGCCAATCCAGCCGGCGCAGGAAGGCGATGAAGTCGGCGCTGACCTTGGTGGGCGACGTGCTGACCACCAACTCGCGCGTGGCTGCGTCCAGCGCCCCCCATCGTCGAACCGAGAGGTTCGCCGGGCATGGCAGCCTTCTTCGACTGGCCCGGCGCATTCACCCGCAAGTCGGCGCCCCGCTCCGCCCAGACATGGGCCAGGTAGGGATGTGTCAGCGCCTCGCTCTCGTCAGCATACAGCAGCACGATGCCGCCCGCGTCAGCCTGGGCCTGGCGCAAGCGCAGCCGCACGCCCATGCGGTCCACCGCCTGCGCGTCTTGTCGCCCAGTCAGAACGTGCCGCGGCCGGCGCCAGTTGAACCTCCCTTTTTCAACAGCACGCTCAAGCGCCCCGCAGAGATGCTGGCCCCAGTCTGCCGCTCGATCTCGGCCCGCAGGCGCGGCAAGGTCCGGTTGGTCCGGTCCTCGACCGGCTGGCGCAGCAGCCCGCGCGCCACCGCAAGCGCCCGCTCGCCCTTGGAGGGCGACGGGCCGGGCGCAAGGCTCGCACGCAATGCGTCCACGCCGCGCTCACTGAACCACCCCCGCCAGTGCCGCACCGCCTCCGGCGTGACCCCGAACGCCTCGGCCACCTCCCCACTGGTCCAGCCCTGCAAGGTCAGCAGGATCGCGCGCGCCCGGTCCGCCTCGCCACGCACGTCAGAGCGCGACAGCGCTCGCAACTCAGCTTCCTGCTCAGCCGTCCCAACCAAAGGAGACCGACCCGCCATAACCCCTACCCAGCAAACGCCAACGAGAACCCTGCATTACCATCCGTGCGACAGGCCGGGGAAGCCTGCTTAGACACTCGACGACACTGGTCACCCGATCGGAAGTTTCGTGCTCTCCTTGAGGGTTTGCAGAACGATCGATGATCGGACGCGGGCGACGCTTTCATGGGGGAGCAGCTTGGTGTTGACGAGAAGAGACAACTCGCTGAGGTCGCGTACGCAGACTTTTAGCTGATAGTCCGTATCACCGGTTAAGGCATACGCCTCCTGCACCTCTGACAGTCCGGTGACTAGCTGATGGAAGCGATCGGCATTTTCGCCGTTATGGGCGCTCAAGGTCACCTGGATCATCACCATCAAGCCAAACCCCATGGCCTCACGTGAAAGCCTCGCATGATACCCGGTTACGAAACCGCCGTTTTCGAGCGCGATGCGGCGCCTCGAACATTGCGAGGCGGACAGACCGATCTTATCGCCTATTTCCTGGTTCGTCAGGCGGCCGTTATCCTGCAGTGCGAGTAGCAGCTTGAGGTCGAACTCGTCCAAATTGATCAGCTTGTGCATGTCAGAGCCCTACCATGAGGATGTCGTGCGGCTGACACCTCAAACCCGTTTGATTTTGCGCACATATCGCGGCCGAATGCGTCTAGCCTGGCCGGTGTTAAAATGACGGAGGAGAGATTACCATGGGTCCTTTCCCGCACGAGGCGCCGGCCGCCGTTATCACCGAGCAAAATCCTGCCGGCACGGACGGCTTCGGCTTCGTCGAGTACGCCCACCCGAACCCGGCCGAGTTGCACGAACTGTTCACCACCATGGGCTTCACCGCAGTTGCCAAGCACAAGACGAAGGCGATCACCCTCTATCGCCAGGGCGACGTGAACTATCTGGTGAACGAGGAGCCCGGCTCCCACGCCGCCCTCTTCGCGGCGGAGCACGGGCCGTGCGCATCCTCCATGGCGTTCCGCGTGGTGGACGCCCGGCACGCCTATGACCGTGCGCTGGCCAGTGGGGCGGAGCCGGCCACCGGGCTGGGCACGCTGGCCATGGATGTACCGGCCATCAAGGGCATCGGCAACTCGGTGCTGTATTTCCTTGATACCTACGGTGCCAAAGGGTCGGCCTTCAGCGCCGAGTTCGACTGGTTGGATGAAGCCGATCCGATGCCCGCGGGCGAGGGCCTGTTCTACCTCGACCACCTGACCCACAACGTCGGCCGTGGCCGCATGGACGTCTGGTCGTCGTTCTACGAGCGCATCTTCAACTTCCGCGAGATCCGCTACTTCAACATCAAAGGGGAGTATACCGGCCTGTTCTCCCGCGCGCTGACCAGCCCGGACGGCAAGATCCGCATCCCGATCAACGAGAGCGCCGACAGCAAGAGCCAAATCGAGGAGTACCTGCACCAATACAAAGGCGAGGGTATCCAGCATATGGCCTGCGGCTGTCATGACGTCTACGCCACCGTAGAATCGCTGCGCGCCCGCGGCCTGGCCTTCATGCCCGCCCCGCCCGTCACCTACTACGAACGCGTCAACGACCGGGTGCCGGGCAACGGCGAGGACGTCGCCCGCCTGCAGCGCAACGGCATCCTGCTGGACGGCGAGGGCGCGGTGGCGCTTGACGCCAAGGAGGGCACCATGACCAAGGTGCTGCTGCAGATTTTCTCCGCCAACGCGATCGGGCCGATCTTCTTCGAGTTCATCCAGCGCAAGGGCGACGAGGGCTTCGGCGAGGGCAACTTCCGCGCCCTGTTCGTCTCCATCGAGGAGGACCAGGTCCGCCGCGGGGTGCTGGAACGCACCGCGGCGGAATGAGCGCCGCGGCCGTCCTGGGACGGTTCGACGACTTCGCCGCCGGTGCCGCGACCCCGGCCAGCTACCAGGCCGGGGGCCGCGGCGTCAGACTGCTCCTTGTGCGGCGCGGCGATGCGCTGGTGGCGTTCCAGGACGTCTGCCCGCACCAGTATCTGCCGCTCACCTACCGGAGCGCCAACGTGCTGAGCGCCGACGGCGCCCGCCTGCGGTGCAGCAGCCACGGGGCGGAGTTCTCGGCCGCGGATGGGGCGCCGCTGGAAGGGCCGACGGGTGGCTGTGCGCTGACCGCCGTACCGGTCGAGATCGGCGAGGACGGCGTCGTCAGGATGGCTGGACCGATCGAGACGTAGGCCCCGAGCGGGGCGGGATGCAGGGAGGAAGAACGATGAACGTGATGTCGCCGCAGGCCGCGCTGTCGGTTGCCACCGACAACGCCGGCTACCAGTCCGGATTCGGCAACGGGTTCGAGACGGAGGCGCTGCCCGGCGCCTTGCCGGTAGGCCGCAACTCGCCCCAGCGCTGCGCCTACGGGCTGTACGCCGAGCAGCTCTCCGGCTCGCCGTTCACCGCGCCGCGCGCGACCAACGAGCGGTCGTGGTTGTACCGCATTCGTCCCACGGTGACGCATTGGGGGGCGATGCGGCCCATGGACGCCGGGCTGTGGAAGACGGCGCCCTGCACCGACCCGCTACTGGCGCCTGCCCCGATGCGCTGGGATCCTCTGCCACTGCCGGACGGCCCCACTACCTTTCTGCAAGGCGTGCGGACGATCACCACGGCCGGCGACGCCGGGTCGATGGCCGGGATGGGCGCGCACGTCTACTTGATCACCGCGCCGATGGTGGACGAGTATTTCTACGACGCCGATGGTGAGTTGCTGTTCGTGCCGCAGCAGGGTGCGCTGCGGTTGTGGACCGAGTTCGGCATTATCGACGTGGCCCCCGGCGAGGTCGCGGTCATTCCCCGCGGCGTGAAGCTGCGTGTGGAACTGCCTGGCGGCCCCGCCCGTGGCTATTTGTGCGAGAACTACGGCGGCGCGCTCGCCCTGCCCGAGCGCGGACCGATAGGCGCCAATTGCCTGGCCAACCCGCGCGACTTCCTGACCCCCGTCGCCGCCTACGAGGACCGTGACGGCCCCTGCCGCATGGTGGTGAAATGGGGCGGCGCACTATGGCAGACCGACCTCGCCCATTCGCCACTGGACGTGGTGGCCTGGCACGGCAATTACGCGCCCTACAAATACGATCTGCGACGGTTCTCGCCCGTCGGCCCCCTGCTGTTCGACCATGCCGACCCCAGCATATTCACGGTGATGACGTCGGCCAGTGAGACGCCGGGCACCGCCAACATCGATTTCGTGATCTTCCCGGACCGGTGGGCCGTGGCGGAGAACACGTTCCGGCCGCCCTGGTACCACATGAATGTCATGAGCGAGTTCATGGGCCTGATCTACGGCCAGTATGACGCCAAGATCGGCGGCGGCTTCGAACCTGGCGGCTTCTCTTTGCACAACACGATGCTCCCGCACGGCCCGGACCACGGCACCTTCGCTCGGGCCAGCACGATCGACCTCAAGCCGCATAAGCTGGAGGGGACCATGGCGTTCATGTTTGAGACGCGGTTCCCGCAGAAGGTCACTGCCTACGCTGCCGGGGTGGCGCAGCGCCAGGTCTGCTACGGCGATTACGGCGCCGCCCTGACCAAGGGATTCGATCCGGCACGGCCATGACCGGCATCGACGCCACCCACGACCCGGCACTGCGCTGCTGGGTGCCCGGAGCCTACGGGCACGGCGACTTCCCCATCCGAACCTGCCTCTCGGCGTGTTCTCGCCACCAAGGGACGGACCCCGGTGCGGGGTGGCTATCGGCAACTCCATCCTGGACCTGTTCCAGGTGCCGAATGCGGGGGTGGGCAGTGCCACCACGCTAAACGCCCTGCTCGGCTCCGACCGCAGCTCGGGTCAGACGCCGTGCGCTGCTGTCCAAGATGCTGGCAGACGAGGCGCAGCGTGCCGCCGTCGAGCCGCGGCCGCACCCGGCGGCCGCCTGCACGATGCACTTGCAGTGCGTCATCGGCGACTAGCCAAGCCGCATGCGCATGCCGTAGAGGCTAATGCCAGCGCGACCTGGTGGCTCCCGCCCTTCGGGCCTAATCAGCAATGCGGGTGACCGTCCCTATATACCGATCCTGCTCTCCGGCGTTGCACGCTGCCCAAGCTGCGAAAACCAATTGCACGCTGACTTCCGCCCCGGCCACCTGAGCCACAGCCTCGGACAGGAGCCTTGCGTTGCCACGGTCGTCTCGGCAGCGCACAGGATGGTGTTATTAGGGTTTGATAGTGTGTACTCTGCGGATCTCGACATCCCGTTGGTTTGGGAATGCTTGCAACCGCATGGTCTCGTGGACACGGGGCTGTTTCCCTCTGATCGGTTCCCCGCTGCGCCTGGTCGCGACCGTCGCTACACGGCCGCGACTGGGCTTCCTTGGTTGGAGGCCTGGTGCCGCAACGTAAGTATAGCCACTGCAGCCAGCATGCAGGCTACCCCGGCCGACGTAAAGGCGGGTAGATAGCTCGCGAATGCGTCACGCGATGCACCTGCGCCGTAGGCGGCGACCGCGGAGCCGAGTTGGTGGGCGGTGAAAATCCAGCCGAAGATCAACGGACCTTGCTCCCTGCCGAACGTTTGCCCCGTCAGCTTGACGGTCGGAGGTACGGTGGCAATCCAGTCCAGCCCGTAGAAAACGGCGAAGAGACTCAGCCCATAGAACGAGAAATCAGTATAGGGCAGCAAGAATAGGCTGACGCCACGCAGGCCGTAGTACCAAAACAGCAGCCACCGGTTGTCGAACCGGTCGGACAACCACCCCGATCCAATCGTCCCAACGAAGTCGCATGCGCCCATCAACGCCAGGATGCCGGATGCCGCCACCGCTTCGACCCCGAAGTCGTGGCAGAGTGGGATGAAGTGGTTCTGCACGAGACCACTGGTTGACAGACCGCAGATGAAGAACGTCCCAGAAAGGATCCAGAACGTCGCGTTCCCGGATGCTCCGCGCAGCGCTCGAAAGCTGCTGGTCAGGGCATTTCCCCTGGCACGCCGGGAAGGTGCGGGGACCACCACCGTTTCGCCATATGAGGGCAATCCGGCATCCCCGGGATGATCGACAACGACCAACAGGACCAGCACGAGGCAAATCAGACAGAGAAAGCCGGCGGGAACCATCGCCATGCGCCATCCCATGGTCTCCGACAGCCAGGCCGCCACCGGAAGGAACAGGAGTTGCCCGGTAGCGCTGCTGGCGCTCAGCAGACCCACGACAAGCCCGCGCCGCTTGGTAAACCAGCGGGAGGCGATCGTGGCGCCAAGCACGTTTGCGGTGACCCCGGTGGACAAGCCCAAAACCACGCCCCAGGTCACCCAAAGCTGCCACAGCGCTGTCATCTGGGTCGCGAGGGTCAGACCCAGGGCGATGAGGCCGAGCGCCGTGCCGACGACCAGCTTCACGCCGTATCGCTGCATCAGGGCGGCCGCAAACGGGGCGACGAAACCGTAGAGCATGAGTCGCAAAGCCAGCGCGCCCGAAATCGCGCCGAGATCCCAGCCGAACTCGTTCTTCAGCGGGAGCAACAAGACGCCGGGCATACCCATCGCCGCCGAAGTTGCGAGCATGGTGAGGAACACCACGGCCACGACGGCCCATCCATAATGTATGCCCCGCCGTGCAAGGAAGGGCGCCAGTCTGCTAGACAACATCGGTATGTCTCCCGGCAGGAACGTGGTCTCCAGGCATGGTTGCCGTCATGCCTTGACCAGCGAAGCTTCTCCGTTGCCGAACGACCAGTCGTCTTTACCGGTGCCGATCAGGCTGATGAAGATATCCTCGCGTCGAAGGCCAAGTTTGGCGTGGAGTTCGTCGGCGACTTGCCTGTAGAAGCCGCGCTTCTGTTCCAGTGTCCGCCCCTCGACCAGCGCCATTTGCACGAAGACAAGGTCGGCCGACCGCTCGATGCCGAAGAAGCTCGGATCGAAGTTGAAGTCGTCCGCGTCGTGTTCTGTCACGACCTGGAACCGGTCGTTCTCGGGTGCCTTGAGGACCTCCACCATAGCGGCATACACGACTTCCCCGATGGTCCGGCGGTATGTCGGAGGTTTGCCGCGTATCAGGTCGATGCGTGCGAAGGGCATGGGAAAGCTCCTGACGAGTTGCAGGTATATATGCAGGTATATACGCGCTTATGGACGCACGTAGACGCTAGTTGTCATGCAAATCGTCGATTTGGTCGGCGAGGCTCGCGATAGCGGCACCGTCGACGAGAGAACCGACCCGGTCTTGCGTCTCCCGCCAATGCGGTAGGGCGAGTTGGATCGCAGCCTGTCCAGCGGAGGTCAAATGCGCGACACGCTCGCGCTGGTCTACTTTGCCGATTTCGAACCTCACCAGGCCTCGCCGCTCAAGTGGATTGAGGTTCCGCCCCATCGTCGACCGTTCGAGTGCAACGCGCTCGGCTAATTGAGTCACAGGCATTGGCCCATGGCGATGGAGCATTCGCAACACCGAGAACTGCGTGATCCGGAGCCCGGATGGCTCCAATGCCTTATCGTACGTGGCCGTGACGGCTCGCGTGACGCGTCTCAACATAGTGCAGGCGCAGGGAGCATCATCGGACATGGTAACGGGTATATGCGCGCATCTCCACCACTGCAACCAAAATTTTAGTCGAGCCTTCTTGCAGTCCGCGGTTCCGTCTCGCGCCACTCGAGTTATCCCGCGCGCCTGAAAGGCAGATTAAAGCGGGACAACCCCGTCAACTCATGTTCGCCGTCCTTCAGGGACGATGGCAAGGATTCCGTCCACGCGTTCACACAGGCGTGGCCGTGACCGGTGGTTGCTTGTAGCTGGGTGATCCGAACGCAGCGGCGGTCTCCGGAGTGCATCTCAACCGGCCCACAAACCAGGGTTTACGGCACGGTAGCTGCGTTGGTTGGCCAAGTCTGGCTTCCAAGCTGGTAAACGTGCCGCAACCGTGTTGCGCAATCAGCGTGCCGGTGCAAGGAATGCACATGACTTCCGGCACGAAACGGCGCACCTCCATCCCACCCCCCGCCTCCCCCGCCGCCTCTGGTGACGGTGGGGGCATGCTCAGGGGCTACGCATGAGAAACTATGAGTTGAACCAAGTGGTGTGATGTTAACCGTCAAGTGGCCATTTGCGCTCCGCATGTGCGCGTTTTCTCAACCACGACAAACGCGCCAGACCAGGCTGAGCTA